>JAESGL010000259.1_pt1 | contig 40321 bp, 64 predicted proteins | sample 9269711 | NCBI WGS metagenome assembly JAESGL01 (sample SAMN14515918, study PRJNA621676) | algae metagenome | isolation source: Kastovskya adunca ATA6-11-RM4 and co-occurring heterotrophs from soil and... | place: Chile: Atacama Desert | collected 2011-06-27
TAAATGCACTCTCTGTGACGCCAGAGTGACATACAAAGCAAGGGCAAGAGGACTTGTGAGGCTAACTTATTAAAAATTGGCGCGCCCGAAGAGATTCGAACTCCTGACCCCCAGATTCGTAGTCTGGGGGATTTTTTGTGCAAGATAGCGCAGGAGAATGCTGAGGCTCATGAAATTCCCTGATTACAAGGGGTTGAGTTGTGCAGCATTGTGCAGGAGTATGCGGGGTAGCGCAACCTTGCTGTGCCCCTGATGTGCCCCCAAGAGAAATCCGATGGCCAAGCTCACCACTGACCTGCTCAAGAACGCGATGCCAGAGGACGGCACCACTCGTCTCGAACTGCGCGATGATGAAGAGCCGGGGCTGATCTTCCGCGTCACAACCACCGGGGCACGCTCATGGTCGGTGCGGTACCGCAACGCTGCTGGTGATCAGCGCCGCATGGCGCTCGGCGACTATCCAGATGTGGGGCTATCCAAGGCCAGAGCAGAGGCGCGCAAGGCCAAAGGTGCTGTCGCTCTTCGGGCAGATCCGGTGGCAGAGGACCGGCAGACGAAGGCAACGGCCGCAAGCAAGAAGCTCCGCACCTTCCAAGGTCTAGCCGACGTCTATTTCGCCGATGCCGAACTCGGTTTGCACCGGCCCAACGCCAAGGGTCCAAAACGAGTAGGAACTTTGACTGAAGAGAAGCGCATCTTCGACAAGCTGGTAGCACCGCACTTCGGCTCTACGCCCATCGAGGACGTGAGGCGAGCCGATGTCCAAGCTTTCGTCTCCAAACGATCGAAGAAAGCTGCGTCGAACGGCCGGCACTGTCGCACGGTCATCCGTCAATTGCTTTCATACGCTGTCTGGAAAGAATTAGTCGAGCAGAACGTCGCCCATAACATTGCGGTTGTGGCCTCGGCGCCCCGGACCCGGACTCTCAACGATGATGAACTGAAGGCGTTCTGGGACGCCTGTACGAAGCCTCAGGACGTCAAGGACCTGGCCCTCTCACCCGAGATGGCCCTTGCCCTGAAGCTCGCCGCTGTGACGCTCCAGCGCGGCATTGAGATCGTAGGCGCCGATCGAACAGAGTTTGACCTGAAAGCCAGAACATGGCTGATCCCAGCGGAGAGGATGAAGGGCAAGCGCCCGCACCTCGTGCCCCTCAGCGACAAGGCGCTCGAGATCATCGAGGCCGCGGCCGCGCTAGCTGGCAATTCGCCCTACCTGTTCCCGTCACCCCGTGAGGACAAGGAAGCTCCCTCCCCCCTTGACCGGCGCTCGTTCTCCCGCGCCATGGCGAGGATCAAGGTGGCACTAAAGATGCCACGCGCTACACCCCACGACTTGCGCCGCACCGGCGCCACCAACATCACCAGTGAACGCATTGGCATTCCCCGCTTCATCGTTTCTCAGGTGATCGCCCACGCCAGCGACACTGGCGGCGCGGCCGCCGTCACAGGCATGCACTACGACCTCTATAACTACCTCCCCGAAAAGCGCCAGGCCTTGGACGCGTGGGCGGCATTGCTGTCCGAAATTGTGGGCGAGGCACCGCGCCGAGACAATGTCGCCAGTTTTGCCGCAGCCCGAAAGGAACGTGCCTCGTGAACTACATGATGCCGATTGCGCCCTCCCCCGCGCACTCAATGGAGCCCTCAGAGGCTGCCCGGCGATACGCACAAGCATCCAAGAGCGCAGCCACCATTCGCGCTTATGCTGCGGGACTCCGGTCATTCGAGACATGGTGCGAGGCTAGGGGCCTGGTCGCTGTGCCTTCCAACGTGACGACAGTTGCTGACTTCCTCTCTGCCGAAGCCGATGCTGGCCGGAAGGTGTCATCCATTGCCCAGAAGGCGGCAGCCATCCGGTGGGCACACAAGACGGCCGGACTTTCCTCCCCAACCGAGGCAGAGGCTGTGCAGAATGTCATGCGCGGCATTAGGCGGGCACTAGGCGTCGCTCCCAAGCAGAAGAGCCCGGCCACGGCAGAGCGCATCCTGACGATTTTGGCGCATGTGCCGACACAGACGCTGGTGGGCAAGCGTGATCGCGCGCTTCTGTTGCTCGGCTTTGCCGGCGCCTTCCGGCGCAGCGAACTTGCGGCGCTTCAGCTCGAGGATCTGGCTTTCGGGATCGATGGCGTCGACGTCATGATCCCCAGGAGCAAGACGGATCAGGAAGGCAGAGGGCAAGCCGTTGCGGTGCCCCATGGGCGCCACCTGAAGCCGGTTGAGGCGCTGCAAGCATGGATAGAGGCTGCGGGGATCAAGGCCGGGCCAGTCTTTCGAGCTGTGACCAAGGGGGGCAAGGTGGGCGAGGAAGCCATCACCGGGCACACCGTCGCCAATGTGGTGAAGCGCTATGCCGGCCTCGCTGGCCTGTCGGCGGCAGACTTCAGCGGCCATTCCCTGCGCGCAGGCTTCGTCACCTCGGCAGCCGATCGTGGGGCCGACCTCAACAGGATCATGGACGTCTCCCGCCATGTCGACCCGCGAACCGTGCGTACCTACATTCGCCGGGCCGACCGGTACAAGGATCACGCCGGCAGCGGGTTTCTGTGAAAGGTTGCGGGATTTACCCGTAACCCTCTATGCCCACCAGCCGAACGTCTTGGCGATCCCTGCCGCCCAGGCGCTGGTCCATTGCCGGTCCTTGTCGACCATGCGCTGATAGGTGGCATGGTGCATCCACTTCGGCTTCAGCGGGAATGGCTGGGATAGATCGGGAGAGCCGCCCAGCTTCATGCGCAGCCGCTGTGCTTGGCCGATAGCGCGGTGATGCGACGCTTCCCGCTGGGATGGATAGCGGAGGTTGTAGCAGTGCCGGCATCGATACCCTGCCCTCCCGACATACAGCACCCGCACAGTACGGCTGCAGCCAGGGCAGCAGAACCATGAGCGTTTGCCATCGAAGGCTGTATCCGACTGTGCCAGCCTTATCCGCTCTTGCCGAACCTGGCCCCCGTAGCCGTACACGAGATCCACCGCGTCGTCGGACAGTGCCCACTGAACCGAGGCGTATGGGGTATCTGCTTGCAGCCAGGTGATTACGCCGCTCGGCCGTCGCCGCTGCCGCAGCTCGGCCAGGTCCACAGCACAGCGCCACTCCACGGTATCGTATTCTTCAGCGCGAGCCATCCGAACACCTCCAGAGGCAATCGAAATCAAATGGAAACGTGCATAGTCATTCGCGGGTTTAGGATAAGGCGAAAGGCCAGTGATCGCACGGCTCCTGGCCCTTTTGGTAGCGCACTAAAGAAACTGCGCTTTTGAATTCCCTTTGGATGTTTTTCAAACGCAATAGCTGTAGGCAATCGGCAGCAAACCGGAGATGAAGGCATGCCTGCGCCACAGCTGTTTTTAAAGTCGGAGGCTGAGATGGTGCGGCAGGCAGCCGTGTCTGCTGGTGAGCCCATGTTCCGCATCTTCCCGCATGGGTGCTGCGGGCCGGCGGCAGAACTGCTGGCGCGCCACCTCCGACAGCATTGGTCACTTGATGCTCAGTATGTCACTGGAAGGCAGGAGCTCCAGGGGCATTCATGGACCCACGCTTGGGCACTGATCGATGGCTGGATTATCGACATCACCAGCGACCAGTTCCCAGAGATCGCCGCCCCGGTGGTCGTCACCCCCGCGGAAGATAGCCCATGGCATGCCCTTTGGGTATCAGACGAGGCTCCGCGCGCTCCCATAACATCGCTTGAGCTATGGCCGGACTATCCAAGCCTGGCATGGGAAGCGATCGAGGCAGCGCATACGTCTCGGCGCCAGTGATGGTTTGCGATAAAACGGCATTATCGCAAAACGGCCCAACGAGAACCTTAAGCATGAGCATAGATCCCTGGGTACCAGTCTTCTACGAATCGGCGGCCTTTGGACTTCGAGACTGGATCACGATCGGTGTCGGCGTCGGCGGCACGCTTCTGGGCGCTGTAACCGGCGGATGGATCAGCTCGCGACAGGCAAAGAGCGACAGGGCACACCAAGAGCAGCAAGAAGCTAAGGCCAAGATCGCGCGTGACAAAGCTCTTCTTGTGAAAGCACAGTTCCAGGCTTCGCTCATCCTCGCCGACGTCGAAGCCACGGTGGCCGCGATTGACGCTTCGCTTGCCGAGACAGCCGAAGCCGGTTTGTCGGAGGCCCCGTTGTTCAACAGGATTATGCCCATCGTAGGCCTCATGACGACACCGCCAACGGACATCGAAACGATCGGCCCGTTGATCGACGCCAAAGAGAACGGGCTCGTGCAGGACTACTTCGAGTTGCACGCCAAGCATGAAGTGCTCACCCAATCGCTGAAGCGGTTCGATCAGATGAAGGAAGACCTGAACGAACGAGTGAGCCCTTTCATGGCTTGGCACGAAGGATTGGTGCAGGTGGAAATGAACCCTGAGCGCGAGGCCCAGCTCAAACCCTTTTTCAACAGTGCAGACTCCTTGGCGAAACAAATTCATGCCATGGCGTTGGAGACCAAACGACTAGCCCGAGCCACCACATATGGAATTGGTCCCGCAGCACAGCGCATCTACAAAGACGACGAATTTCCCATACTTGTCCCCAATGATCCTGCTCTCAGCCGCAAAGAACACGGCTGACTTAACGAGCGGAAATGCCCTGCGCCATCACCACGGAGGCCGCAATGAAGGGCCCCTACTCCGTTCCCGACGCTCTGGAGCGAGCCGAGCTGCTCTGCGCCATGTGGGCTTATGAGCGGGTGGTGATCAGCCTGCAGCACCGGTCGATGTTGCGCGATGACTGGGGTGCGCTTTCTGACCTGGAGGGGCTGGATTGAGGAAGTCGCGCAGTCGTCCACCCGCTGCCGTACCGCCGCCGCCTTCCGGCACTACGTCCTGGCTGAGGCACTGCGCGCTATCAACCCCATGGACCACCCAGTCACCCGTGGCGCACTAGTCCGGGAGGAACTGGAGGCACGGTTCAAGCGCGAACGTGCCCAAGGGCGAACTCTGCGCATCCGGTCTTGAGGGGATTGGTGACGCTACCCCGAACCCCCGCATAGGTGTCAGGTAGTAGCGCCGGGGGACAACCTGCGCCGGTATGGTTAACCATTGGTTAACGGCAATGGAGACGTGATTGATGTGCGGACGCTTCACCAACGAGATGACCTGGGAGCAGATTCACGCTCTCTACAAGCTCTCCGACAGCATGTACCCGGTGAAGTCCAATCTGCAGCCGCGGTACAACATCGCCCCCACCCAAAACGTCCACTTCGTCCACCCGGACAAAGAGGGCAGCCTTGAGCTCAACGAAGGCCGCTGGTGGCTGGTGCCGTGGTTCGCCAAGGAGCTCCCCAAGGCGGCGATGTTCAACGCCCGGATCGAGACGGTGGACACCTCCGGCGCTTTCCGCGAGGGCTTCAAGTCACGGCGCTGTCTGATCCCTGCCGACGGGTACTTCGAGTGGACCAAGGCCGAGGACGGCGGCAAGGATCCGTGGCTGCTCCAATTGCCGGAAGGGCAGCCGTTCTCCTTCGCCGGCATCTGGGCCCACAACGACAGTCTAGGCGTCACCAGCTGCACGATCATCACGGCGCCGGCGGTGCCGGAGATAGCCGACATACACACCCGCATGCCCGTGATGCTGCCGCCCGAAGCCTATAGCACCTGGCTGAACACTGACATCCAAGGCACGGACGCCAAGGCCCTGCTGCTCGACGCACAGATTGACAGCCTGCTCCAGTTCCACCGCGTCGCCCGGGACGTGAACAACAGCCGGTACGAGGGCACGGACACCAAGAAACCGCTGGTGAATTCGCTTTAGCCGTCGTTCGCGGGCCACGGCTTGAAGATGTCCGCTGCCTCCACCGTGCGTTTTTCCGCGCGCTTAGTCGCCGATCCCGGCGGGCTCCAGAGGTGGGGCTGGACATCTATGAACCGTCTCGGATCGTACCCCAACTGATGGAGTCGAAGGGCAAACCAGTTGGCGTCTATCCTGGCGGACATGCAACTGTTGGCCTCTGAAAGCTCGAGGACCGGCAGCATGGCTGCATAAGTTTCGAAGCCGAAGCCGAACGCGATGGCCTCATCCAGGTGTGACGACTTTAGCTCTGGCTTTTGGTCTCGGATGGCGTTCTTCAACGCGGCGATGCCTGCGCGTGTAAATGGCGTGATGCCGAAGGGCATGACGAACCTCTCATCTACGGTCGACGTCCGCCGATTACGCGTCGACCAGGGACTGGAGGTCGTCGCAAGTGCAGCCTGAGAGCGTCCCCTTCAACCCGGCGGCAGGTTTGGCCGGGACGGCCAGGTCACACGATAACGCCGGTCTGGGTCGCTGCGCTAGTCCTTCGTTGCCTCCCCTGCCTTCGGCAACGGCCCGTAGAACTCGTCCTTCCACAACTGGATGCGCCGCTCCCCCGCCGGTCTCCTGATTAGGGTGTGACCAGCGCCAAGGGCCAGGTGGCGAATTAGGCTTTCAACGCCGAAAGGTCAGCCATGCTAACTTGAAAGACCGGTAGTATAGGGTCCATGTTTTCGTCTGGAGGTGACCAATGGAAAGCGAACGCGAGTCCGTCGTCCAAACGGTTGAAGTCACACATGCCGGTCAAGTCCACCGGGCCAGCTACTTCATTGAAGGAAGCATAATTCACGCGGACGTGGAGGGGCTTCGGCTGGTAACGCCAGTGGGCAATGGATCAGCAGCCGACATGGTCAAGGCAATGCTCGCCGGCAGGGTGCTTCAAGCTAACCGGAATAGCTCGCGAAGTAGCTAATGCTGCCTCGGCCCAGGCAGCGGACAGGGTCGCTCTGTTTGCATCCAGAGCATGCGTTTCGATGGGCGGCGGAGGCGGCGGAACCACTGGCGGCGGAGCTGGAACATTACCGGAGACCGGCACGATAGCGGCTGGGGTGATCGGGCGTTCACAGCTTTGGCGCGGCAGATATTCTCGGCGGTACTGATTGATGGGGCCGTGACGGCGACTGGCATCGGCGGCTATGTGGTGAACCAGGGGTTTTCGGGGAAATCGCCTTCGAGGCAATCGCTGAAGGCAAGCGTCCCTTCGCGGTATTTGAGCAGGAGGCAGGCTGCCCGGCGATCCTTGTAAGGGAAGTTGCTTACATACGTAGCTCCAGGCTTCAGCAACTCCATTTCCGGGCTTTGGGGAGTCGTGGCTGCAACATTCATTGAAGGGGCGATGGCTAGAAGAACTAGACATCCAGCGGCAGCGGCAAAGATACGCATTTACGCGGCTCCGAGTACGATGGATCGAGACCAAAGACTCGGCCGGTATGGTTATCGAAGAGTAAAGCCACACGCGGCTGTGATCGTCTTCGATCCTTTCGGTCAATCTGGTGGGTTGCAGTGCCAGGTATGCCCCGGAGACGATCGCCTCGTTCAAGCGGGAGGGGTGATTAGGTGCCCCGAGCAGTCATGGGAGATGCTCCATCGACAGCGTCACTCCCATGCTTAGGCGGAAGGCGCACCCAGCTCGCTTCTAGGATGTAACAGGACAACTGTTCGGACGGTAGAATCCAAGCAACCGCCGATTCCTAACGAGTCAAGCAGGAGAATTCGTAAACAGGAGGTAAATACATGCTGGCGCAATGCAACCGCATACGCGCATATAGAAAGACCTGCGCGCTTCTTGCCGGAAGCTGCAGGTCATCAACCGCCGAAGGGGCGAGTCACTTTCTAACGGTTATCAACCACGCGTTGATGATTAGGTCAAGTCCCTTCGGCTCACTCAGAGGAGATCGTGAATGCGAACTACCTTCATTTTGAGCCCTAAGGAGGGGCCACCTACGTATGCAAACGCACCTTGAGCTAATCCCACATAAGACTGCTGGAGCAGTCATCTACCAGCGTCCCGCCGACGGCTACATCAACGCTACGGCAATGTGCCAAGCCGCAGGCAAGCTGTGGGCTGACTATCGTCGGCTGAACGCCACAGAAGCTTTCTTGACGGAGCTTTCATCCGATATGGGAATTCCCATAACGACCTTGGCCCAGTCGGTTCGCGGCGGCGATACTCGCCTGCAGGGCACCTGGGTACACCCTGACGTAGCCGTTCATCTGGCTCAGTGGTTGTCACCCAAGTTCGCCGTACAGGTGTCTCGTTGGGTCCGCGAGTGGATGGCGGGAAAGAGTACTGCAACGGCGCCTGCGATGCCGTATCATCTTCGCCGGTACATCGCGAACCGTGGTAGCGTACCGTCCGGTCATTTCTCGATACTCGCAGAGATGACGATCGCCTTGATCGCACCGCTGGAGGAGATGGGGTACACCCTTCCAGAAAACATGCTTCCTGACATCTCGTCGGGGCGTATCTTTTGCAAGTGGCTCCGAGACGTCCACAACGTCGACACCGACGCGCTGCCCACCTACACGCACGTCTACGAGGACGGACGGCGAATCAGTGGGGTCAAAGCTTATCCGGAAAGTTTGCTCGCCGACTGGCGGCGCCACTTTAGAGAGGAATGGCTGCCGAGCCGTGCCATCGACTATTTCCGCGGCCGCGACAGCGCGGCCTTGGAGTATCTGCCGAAATTGTTGCCACCGCCAAAGAAGGCGGCCTGATAGGAACTTGGACGGGGCCCTTCGGGGCCCCTTCTACTTCCCCGACCGCACAATCTCTCGGGTGAGCTCGCGAATGTCGGTTCGAGCGTCCCACATCTCCGCCTCTACCGCCCCAGCCGTGTGAGTGCTCTCATGCAGAGCCTTGGTGTTCTCCTCGAGCGAAGCGCTCATGCGACCCAGTGTCGATGACGCACCAAGATGTACCTGGTCGGTCCAGTGGAGCCGGTGGGGCGACCTTTAGCCCTTTGCGCGGCTAGCCCCCCAAAGACAGGTCCGGAAGCCGTACCCACCTAGAACGCTGTGCAGGGCTTCCATCGGACCAATGGTCCGATGATGCCAGTGCCGGATAAGTGTTGCAGAACGCCGGATCTTTGTCACAATTCGAGGAGGTAACGGGGGTGTTGAGGTGCTTCCGGTGTTCAGCTTTCCATTGGACTATCGGTCCGATGACCTGGACGCCCCCACGAGTATGGCTCGCACGACCATTCGTTGGTCGGTGTGGGACGCTCCAAACCTCAACATCTTTCAACAGCCAACGAGACCATAGCATTTCATAGCACCCGCAAGCTGCCGCTGGCTCTACTCGCGCGGCCCTTCATGGTGTCAGGGAATTCGGGCATCGGCAGCAGTGCCCCAGGGGTACTGAAGAAGCTGGTGGCAGGTTCAGCAAAGGATGTGATCTGTTCGCCTTGACGGCCTCGACCTGTCCCTGCCCTACTGAAGGCACCGAAACCGGGGGCGGTAGTGATCAAAGAATACCATCTGAGCACCAACCCAGTGCCTGAGGGCTTTCGCATCTACCTCAACTACCTGCCAATCATGGGTCTAGCGAAGCGGAAAGGCGATGCCGCTAAGTTCTGCAAAGGCTCAGGTCGAGAACTGACGCTCGAGCCAGAACCGGGCAATACACACGACCCGAACGCGATCAAAGTCGTTGGCTCATGGAAGGGTTGGTTCGGACGCAAGGCCCGTCACCTCGGGTATGTCCCGGCGGAACATGCGGCGAAGCTCGTTGCTCTTGGCCTTTCTCGCCAGATCAGGGCGCGACTACTGAAGACCTATCTCGGTGCTGACGGCTTTGTAGAAATCGAGTTTCAGATTATCGGCCCCAAGAAATCTTATGAGCAGTTTCAGCCTAGGCGACCAGCAACGCCCGCAGATGCCGAAACCAACAAGGCGGCGCTGCCTCGAGTAGATGCGCTCACAACATTCTTGGCCGAGGCGCCTCGCCTATCGAAGCGGGAGGCAGAGCGGCTTCGCAAATCGTCTTTCTCGCAGGCGTTCGGCGCGATGCTCGATGAAGGGAAAACATTCGGCGAGGCATCTGGCGGGCCGGCATTTTTGAACCAGCCGGAGGCTGACGTCCGGTCGCATCTGCATAGCATCGACAACGATCTCACCGCCCAGGTGGAGATTGTTGACACTTCTTGCCGCAGCTATTTCAAGACCGGGGAAACTCCGGCGCCATACTATCCATGGCGAATTGCCGTGATCCTCAGCAAAATGCGAGAGAAGGACCGCGAGCGCGACTTTCTGTCCGCTTGGTGCAGGCACTTCCCAGATGATGGAGGCGGCGGGCGCTACGCGGACCTGGTGAAGCGCGCAAAGAAGCTAGGGGGGAGGTCGGACCATGACTGACAGAGTGGGCACCGCGGTCAAGGCTCACTGCTCGAAATGCGGCGGGGAACGGAATTGCGAAGTGAAGGGCCACCACCCCGAGCGCGGTGGTGACGACGATTACCAGTGGCATGTAGACTGGTACTTGCTGGCGTGTCGGGGGTGCGACCACGTGTTTGCACAGACCACCGCCTCAAACTCGGAGGATTACTACAACTACTACGACGAACGCGGCGAGACAGTCACCGAACATATCGAGTCGGTGGAGACTTGGCCCGCTCGCTCGAAGCGGCCCGTCCCCGAGTGGTTCGAGCATTCACTTGTCGAGACTGACCTCGAAAACACCAGCGCTCTCAACGCGTCGTTGAAAGAGCTATATCGGGCTCTGGAGGCCGACCTGATGGTGCTTTCGTCCATGGGCATCCGCACATCCTTTGATATCGCAGCAGAGCTGCTGGGCGTGAATTCGGCCCTCCGGTTCAACGAAAAAATTGATGCGCTTGTCGCCGGCGGACATATCGCTGAGGCTGAGAAAGGACACATCGAAATTCTTGTCGACGCGGGCAGCGCGTCCGCCCATCGGGGCTGGAAGCCCCAGGCCAGTGATGTCGATGCACTGATGACTGCGTTGGAAGAGTTCATCTACAACTCTATCGTCTTTCCGTCTCGGAAAAGGGCCCAGGCAGCAAAACTGGCGGAAGTGGGGGCAAAGGTGCCAAAGAGGCTGGCCCGCCCTAAGAAGGCGAAGGATCAGTCATAAGGGCGTCGGCACTTTCGCTCGTAGGCTGTCGATGCTGTCGGCTTCAACAATCTTCAACAGGTCATCTCTGCCGAGGGAAGCGAGTCGCACACGCTGGTGATCGCCGGCGCCCGTTCATAGTGCACGAACGGCTGTCGTTTGCTGTCATTGGGATGTAGACAGTCCGCGTTTCTGCCTGGCCTGCGGTTTGATTAAATTAAAAGCCAGGGCGGCGGGTCCGCAGCCATTTCCACATAGCCTGGGCCTTTTATAGGGCTGGTCACGAAGCTCCCCCCACCAGCCTTGTTGAGCCACTATAGTGGCATCTCCCAATCAGCACCTTTGCTTTTCCTGAAGATGTGCGGCACGAACTTAAAGTAGGCAGCCGGAGCACTATCGATGACCCACGACAAACTACCGGCGGACGCTACGCTTAGAACCGCACTACCAACCCTCCAGAACCCGGAGGGCCATGTTCGGCAAATACTCGAGAACATGAGCCGGTGCAGGAAAGAGCACGGCAACGCCCATGTGCGAATTGGCGTTACCGGCAAAGGCAAGGTCCCCTACCATCAAGTCTTCTACACGGACGACAGCGGAGCAGAGCACATCCACGGATCGTATGACGGGAAAAGTCCCTTCAAAGCTTCCGAGGATCGTAGCGGCTGGAGTAGCGCCTCTATGACCCGTGATGAAGCCATGGCGCTCATCGGTGAAATCAGGCAGGCGGCTCGGTAGAAAGCCAGGGAAAGCGCACTAGCGCTACCCGCCTCAGCTCGGAGCAAGGAATTGACCAGCTATGTAGTCACCTTCGAACTGAAGCACGGCGATGAGTATTCCGAGGAGTACCGCAAGCTAAAGAACGAGCTTACCCGCCTGTGTGGGTTCCGGGCGCGGCCGTTCAACTGGCTGGTGGATTTGAAGATAGGGCAGAACGCCGCCCACCTCCAATCGCACCTTAAGCCCTATCTTCAGCCCGGGGACACCCTCAGCGTTGTTGAACTGACGCGCAGCCACAAGTTGGCCCTGCCCACCAATGCCCCGATGGCTGGATGGCTCGCAAGGAACCCACCGTTGCGATAGACAGCCCCGAGCCAGTGGCTGAGTGGCTCTTTTAACTCTGACTGGCGCCTCGGCGGATGTCGCAACGTAGGAAACTCCGTCATTTGTCCCGATATTGACGCTTACCGCCTCGCGCGCCTACTGCGCAGAAACTCCAGGCAATTCCGTCGGCTATGGTGACTTCGCCGCGTTTTCTCGCCGCTGAGGGCCGCCTAAGTGGCACTACCCCTGGATGTTAACATTTGTTGATATCAGGACGCCTTTTTAGGTCGCTTCTGGTGAAGAAACTCCGAGCCCAATGCTCTGACTTGCTCTACCGAAGCGTTATCCGGTCCGCCCCTGCTCCCGTGCCACTTCCTCTATGGCTTCGAGGTCTTCTTGCGGGATCTCCTGGTCTGACCGGGGGCCAGCTTTCACCAACTGCTTCCAACGCCGCTCGAACCCGTCCCACGCCGACAGACGAATGGCGTTCTGGAATTCCTGCAGCTGGGCGAAGTGGGGATCATTGACGAATGGGTGCACCACGCCGGCAACGACGTTCTCCTGTGCCTGCTCGATCCATTCCGCACTCAGCGGGCCAGGGGCGTAGCGATAGAACACTTCGGCTGCGGCCTCGCCTTCCGTGAAGGCAGCATCTACGATGCCGTGCAGGGCTTCGGTGGGGGTGATCATCGTTTGATTTCCTTTGATTAAATTCAATCGCGGTAGGCCATGGCGGCATGGGTGGCGCAGTAGGCTCCACGCACTCGCTTGAGGCCGCAGAAGGCCCACGGGGAGGCATGAGGGGCAGAGCTCTCCACCGCCCACCTGCAGCTGTCCTGGTGCAGTTCGGTAATGTCGATCGGCTTAGAGGCGCCGAGGGGCCGTTCAGGATGGAATAGGGAAACTGTCATTGCAGGATGCTCACATTCGTTGACATGGAGAGGTGTTTCCTCCCTAGGAGGCGCTCGCGGAGGGCAAGGTCGACTGGTTCATGGTCCCTGCCCTTGCGCCCACCGCATTGCTGCAAGCAGCGCCACCGTCGTGTCCTCCGCCTGGGAGCATTCCTCCTTCACATACCAATCGAGGTGAAGCGCCAGCGACCTTGCATCTTCAGTAGACTGGCAGGGCGTAGCCATGATCTTTTCCAGCGCCTCACTCATGGCTGCCTCAGCTGCCCGCGCTCGATCGGTCGTTGGTGCAGCCTGAAAGGCTTTCCACGCGGCCAGGTGGGCCGCTATGATATCCTGCATGGTCATGGCGCTACTCCGAATATCGTGAGCGCTGCCGCGATGACGATGCCCACCGCTCCGGCCGCTCCCCAGGCCAACTCAGTGAGGATATGCCGGAAGCGCTCCGGGGAGATGGGCGGGGTTCTCATGCCACGCGCTCCCGCTCTGCTCGCTGCTGTGCAGCGATCGCCCGGCTCTCCTCCCGCGATACTGGATAGAACTCGCCCTCATAGGCGCCATTGCACTTGTGCACGGCCATGAGCTTGTCGAGTGGTACCACGAACGTCTCAGGGGGATTGTGCGCCTCCACCAGCACCACTGGGGACATCGGCATTTCGTCGGGCAGGGGTAACGTTACCCGGGGAAGCTCCGACACGAGCCGCTTGAGCATCACCTGCAACTGGCCTTGGGTCGTCAGGTATGACTTCCGCCACAAGCCTACGTAATCGCCGACCGATGCCTGCTCGAGGCGGTTGAAACAGAAGCGGGTTCCGTCCTTGAAGACCGGCTCAAGGCAGGTGCCCTTGGCGCGGCAACTGTAGACCTCGGGCAGATCGTCTGGTTCCATGACCTCAGTACTGGTCCGGCCGCCAAGGTCCTCGTCCCATAATTCCCGAAGCGGGCGACCGTCCTTACCGCCAAGATACCCGATAACGCGGCCAGCAAGCCGCTTGCGGAGGCGGTGGGGCTGATAAGGGCCATCCACCAGGGCAATGGCCCCATCGCCAATAAGCTGGCTGTGCCCGCCTCCTGCGGGGCCGACAAACCACTCCCCATTGATGTTGCGGAGGCCGACGACGCCGGGATAGCGGCTGCTGTCCCACTGCACGGCATAGTCGACGCCATGCTCGAGCTCGGTGCCGTCGGGATCGATGACCACGAACATGCCCTTGCGGTAAACGCTGCCGACGTGGTGCCGGCGCACCTTCATCGCGCAGCAATTGTCGGGGACCCGGGTGAAAAGAGGCAGCGAGGTAGCCTCCTGCGGGGAGCCAAGAGCGCTCATGCCGCACCTTCCTTCCGCGGCGTCCAGTCGGACAGGTCGGGCATAGGGTCATATCCGTCATGAGCACCGGTGACGGGGTGGAACTGACTGCTCCGCTCCACGGCCATGTAGAAGTCGTTGCGGATGTGCTCGTTGAGAATCCATGAGCGACGGGCTTGGTGGAACAGTTTCCCATGCAGCGGGTCGATGCTCATATGAAAGCTGAAGCCATCGCACGGTCCAGCCGTTTCTTTCAGCAGTGCGACTAGCCCCGTGAAGTGGTGGTCGAACCGCTCTTGGATGCTCTGCGGTTCGCTGGCTAACGCTGCAGGCAGCAAGGCAGGGGCGGCTACAGCGGCACCAAACAGGGGGAAGGCACGGACTAGCGTCCGCCGTGTGATACTGATGGTCATGCCCGTGCTCCGTCGCTGGACTTGCGAACAATCTTCGGCAAGTGGTGCTCGGGACAGAGATAATCGGGGCGTTCGTTCGGACCCTTGAACCCGGTCGAGACGCGGAACCAACGCTCGCCGCCGTCGTCATAGCGGGCCTCGCGGGTGATCCAGTAGCTGGGCCGATGTTCACCCTCCTGGACCACATAGCGGCCGTCGCCGGACCACTTCACCGGATCAGATGCTGCGATTACCGGGACAAGCATCCGGATATGCGATCGCCGGTCTCGCACAACATGCCAGTCCTCGACGTCGTTGTGCAGGTTCTCATAAGCGGTTTGGAACTCCATGGCAGCCGCTTCCAGCCGGTGGTGGGCGTCCTTGGGCACTCGCACCAGCCGGTACTGAGATTTGGGGTGCAGGCTAACCGCGCCAGCGGGCGCCACCAGTGCTAAGAACTGCCCGTTCAAGTATTCGTCCAGCGCCTCGGACAACTCGAGGGTGAGCCGGTCGACCTTATCGGAGATGCTCTCGGCGGGCTCCAAAGCCCGCGCGACGGACGGGGCAGCAGCAATGGCGAGGATTGCCGGTGATCCTGCGATTAGGGCGCGGCGGGTTATTCCGGACTCGACCGTGCGACCACCGTCGCGTCGGCCTAATAAGCGGCGGCGAATGTTGTCAATTGTCGTCATTTTAGGTCTCCTCGTTTGGGCACCGAGAGGCCGCAAAGGGTCGTTGCGTGGCCGGACAGCGCCTGATTTCCTGATTGATCAAATTCAGACGGTGGCGAGCACAGCGCCGTGGGTGGGGGCCGGTTTCGGCCTCCGGGGCAGTACGGGCAGGCTTTGCCCGTCGTCCCGCTCTCCCCGTGCAAGGAACGCTGCCACGGCAGGATCGCGGGCGATGGTGGAGAGGCGGATGTCTCGTTCCATGGTCCTGCCCCTCACGCCGCGATCTGGGCCAATTCCACCGACAGCTGCCGGTGACGGTTCCAGTCGGTGAAGTCGCCCATGTCCATCCACTGCAACTCGGCGGCGATCTCGGTCGCACGAGCGGCCTTCACCGGATCAATGACGGCAAGCTTGGCGGGAGCAGCTGGAACAACGGGCTTTGGCATATCGGTGCGGGCATTAGCCCAGGCCATCCGCAGCTCATAGGCGAAGCGTTCGCGGTTAAAGCTGGTCTCGTGCATCATGCGGGCCATCTTGCGGTAGCCTGCCCAAGCCGCCTTCATGATCTCGCTTGTGTTGAATGAGGTGGCCATTGCCTTGCTCCTATGCATCGTTCGTGATACCTACGTAGCATCAATGATCTCTAGATGCAATACCCAAGCAGCAAAAAAGGTACGTAGGTATCACGCATGACCATCACAGCCGAGCAACTACGGGCAGCGCGAGCCCTGATAAAAATGGAACAGCGGGTACTTGCGGAGCGCTCTGGCGTGAACGTGCAGACGCTCAAGCGATATGAAGGTGCGAACGGCCCCTTGAGCGGCAACTATCAGAACGTCTCGGCGCTGATAGCGGTGCTCGAAGCAGAGGGCGTCACGTTCCTGCGGTCAGGTGAAACCACCAATGGAGGTCCAGGTGTGCGAATTGCTGCACCAGGCATACGGCAGGAAGGGACCGGGATAATCGATCAGCGCGAATAGCTCGTTGGATGCCCTGGGACGGCGGCGAGCGTGCCAATCTGTTTGCCAGCCCTTCTCACCATGAAAGCCCCGCCCGCTTGATGCCACCGGCGGGGTTTGTGCGTGATGACATCTGAAGAGGTAACGGGGGTGTCGCAGGGGTAAGGATGGACGTCATCACGCTGCTGGACGGCGTGGCTCCCCCAGGCGCCAGTGGCTCCGCTTGGAGCTGGTCCGCGCCACCACGGCCCTCATGGACTGCTCCATGTCGAACCGGCCCCGGTGTGCGAGGATCTGCGATGCGGTCACCAGCACGTCCCTGAAGGGCACCTCGATCGTGCGCCGCTTGGCACCCGGCTTATGCTTGGTCACCACCACATAGGCGAGGGCTTCCGACAGCGCCCGATCGACGGCATGGGTATCCGGCCGGCGGTCCTGGGCCATCTTCTCGCGCCGGCGCTGCTGGCGCTCTGCATCCTTCTTCATCTGGCGGGATACGCGCTGCGACTTCGTTTCTCTCGGCATGCCTAGCTCCTGGGTTGATGCCAGAAGCTACGGCAGATCTTTGCAAGGGACACGCGACCGCACCAGCGCTCCCGATCCCCTTGACCGGGTTATCAGCCATGTGCCCCGACTTCGGGAAACAAGCGCCAGAGGTAACCCATGAACATGCCGAACGATCGCCCGCGGACTGTCACCCGCAAAGAACTCTATGAGCTGGTCTGGGGAACGCCCATGGCCAGGCTAGCAGAAGAATTCGGCGTCTCAGGCAATGGTCTAGCTAAGGCATGTCGGCGGCTGCAGGTCCCCTATCCCCCTCGTGGCTACTGGGCGAAGAAGGAGGCTGGTAAGCCGGTCGGGAGGACGAAGTTGCCGCGGGCAAGGAGCGACACGTTGGCTTCGACGGAGATACGCCCCTCTCCGGTGGATGCTTCCCCGAAAAAGTCGGAACCGCCCAATACCACCGCGCTGAGTGCAGCGGCACTGGTAACCGGGCTTGCGGTGCCCGAGCGCACTACGAAGCTGCATCCCTTGATCCAAGGCTGGATCGAACAACACCGGCGGGAGCAGAAAGAACAGGAGCACGACGACGAGCGACTCGGGTTCGCGATCTTTGGCCCCCTGCCCGATCTTACCGAACGCGACATCTATCGCTTCAGGGTAACCAGTGCACTGCTCACCGGCGTTGAGAAGGCCGGAGGCGAAACCGTCGCCGCGCCCATAGACGGAAAGCTAGTGTTCTCGGTGTCCGACCATGTGATCGAATGCTCCGTAGTCGAGAAGATGGAACAGTCCCTCAAGCCGCGCGAGAAGCGAAAGGCTTGGACGGCGTACCCAGGGCATCATCGATCCGATCTCGCGTCTACTGGGTTCTTGCGGGTGACCATCAAGACTTGGCTTGGCGGCCGCAAACCGCAGTGGGTGGAGACGGAAAGGCGTAAGATGAGCAACCTCCTGCCCGAGATCGTCGGAGAGATCATAGCGACCGCCCCCGCGCTGGAGCGCTTAGATCGGGAACGAGAAGAATGGCAGCAAAAGCGCCGAGAAGAGGAGGAGGCCCGCCGAGATGCTCAACGACAGAAGGAACTAGACGAGAAGCGTTGGCAGCTTTTCCGCGACCTCGCTTCCGACTGGGAGGAGCATGCATTGCTCCAGAGGTTCTTGGCGGACATTGAGACCCGGCTCGACGGCGGTGCTGATCACAATTTTCCGGTAGGCGACCGTAGGGCTAGGGAATGGCTTGGTTGGGCCAGAGATCGCGCCGCTCGACTTGATCCCCTCCGGGAAGGAGCTTCGGGGCTGTTCCGGAGCCTGTCAGAGATCACGCCATGGTCGTCCTAGGCACTATCGCGCCCCCGCATATCAAGCCAAGCCTGCACGTCCGATAGGCGCCAACCTACCCTTCGCTTCGAGATCTGGACCTGACGAGGGAAGCGACCCGCAGCAATCTCATTGTACAGGGTGCGCGCTGAAAAGCCGACGATCTTCACGACTTCGGATCGGGACAGGATTTTATCGGTCATCAGGCACTCCAAGTAGGCACTGGAGCATCCTTGTCCGGATGTATGCATAGAACTAACGGGAACTGCAGCGCCGTCCGTTCAGCAGAAGAACACCTCGCGATCGGGAAATGCCATGAAGAAGGGGCGGCTCCGAAGAACCGCCCCTTACCAGATGACTAGGCCAGGTTAGCGCAGGTAGGGCGAGACGCACTGCTGACGCGGGCCGTTGTAGGGCTGGAAGGTATTGTCTGATGCACGATAGGACCGGAATCGGTTCTCGCACCACTGGAGGTGCTCGCGCGTGATGCGGACGACGCGCTGGTTGTTATTGTTGTTCTGGCTGTTGATGGCACCGCTTACGATGCCGCCAATGATAGCCCCGGCGAACGCCTCAGGTGGGAACCAGAAGCCATTACGCTGCTGCCATCCACCACGGCGATCACGCGAACCACGGTGACCATTCCAGTAGACACCGTCGCCTCGGCGCTCGAACCCACGACGCCCATCTCGGTCGCGATCACGACCACGCTCCCAGCCGCCGCGATCCCGATCCCGGTCGCGCCACTGGACGTTCATAAACTGAGCTTCGGAGGTGAACTGTAGGGTCGAGGCGGCAGTGGCCGGCACGGCGGCGGCGCTGAAACTGGTGATCGCCATGACGGCGGCGCAAGCGCCGGAAATGAGCTTCTTCATAACGTACTCCTGAAATTCTGTTTACCCACCCGCGAGGGTAGGCAACGCCGCTTCAGGGAGTCAGTTCGGAAACTGCCGGTAAACTCTCATTCACCAAAAGGAGAGCAACAGGAGCTCGACCCGCCTCAGACCGGCTTGTCGTTCACCGTCAACTCCAAGCGCTTGGCCTCCATTACCTTCTGGGCAGTCTCTTCATCCTGGTACGGACCCAAGGTGCCGGAGGCGTCGCCCTTGCTCCATTCTACCGTATAGCCTGTCTCATCTGACTTGATCTCAACAACTGGATCGTCGTTCATCTCCCCGCCGGGTGTGAGGTTGGAATCGTCAGTCAATGGCTCCTCCGATGTTGAGGCCATCAAACTAGAACCGGATATTAGAGTCCACCTCTCACGGCGGAGCCCGTTCTCGACGCTCTGCACGAATCCATGCAACATCAAGCGCTGCTACTTGGTGGAGGTACATAAATGGCTGCGCCTGCCGTCCAAGCTCATCGCGGTCTAGTCCTCTGCCTTCAAGGCGGGAAGCGAGCCCGCTCCACGCGGTCTTTTCCCAAGTGTAAGGCGCCGGCCGCAGAACTCCCGGCGGCGATGGCCAAGTGCAAGGTGCCGAGATGACCCCCGACGACGAAGAGAGCGAAGGCGCTGGCGCGTTCGTAGCGGCTGTAACCCTATCCAACTCCGCCATCTTAGCGGCCTTGGTGCAGGCATTGCACGACAAGGGCGTGCTGGATGCAGAGGAAACGGTCGAAGTCTATGAGCAGGCGCTGCTGTTGCTGGAGATGCAGCAAGCAAACGCCGACCGGTCGTCGGCTTTCGGCGAGGTCATGGAAGTGGCTCGTGAGCTGATCGAACAGCATCTGAGGCCAGAATGAGCGCCCCTACTCCCACCAAGCTCATTGTCCTCCTCGCCTTTGTCCGAGACGAGGAAGGCGAGCTGCAGCCGGCATTCGAGCCCCGCGAGATCCAATCCGAGGAAAAGGCAAAGATGGATGCCAGGCGCCTTGCGGCGCTGGGCACCTATGCCGGCGTCATCACGTGGTCCCGAACGGCGGACCTGGTGAACGGCGAGTTCGGCGAGCCGGTGGTGCTGTTCCAGGATGGCGATGTGCCGGAGATGGAATGATGTCGCTTCCTGACCCCGTAGCTCTCCTAGAGCATCTCAGGAGCCATCCTGCGGAGACCGAGTGGTTTGAGTTCAAGGTCAACAAGTTCGATGCGAACGATGTGGGGGAATACGTCTCTGCGCTGGCAAACTCTGCCATGCTTCACGACAAGCGACAGGCCTACCTCGTCTTCGGGGTAGCAGATGGAAGCCATGAACTCGAGGGAACAAGTATCAGGCTTAAACAGCAGAAAGTCGGAGGCGAACTGTTCGAGCACTGGTTGTCGAGAATGCTCACTCCACGGATCAATGTGGCTTTCGAAGAGTTCGAAATCGATGGAAAGCACGTCGAGATAGTCTGTGTTGAGCCGGCATATGACCGCCCTGTTCGCTTCATGAACGTCGCATACGTGCGGGTAAATTCGGTAAAGAAGAGACTGGACGAGTTTCCGGAAAAGGAACGAACGCTCTGGTATCTCACCAACAGGTACGCGTTCGAAGAAGGTGTCGCCGCAACACATTTAGCTCCAGCATCGATCGCTAAGCGCTTCTTTGTGCTGGAGCTAGCGGATCTGCTCTATGGCCGGCAGATGACGCATGAAGCCGCCATCGAAGCATTTGTTGATCAGCGTCTTCTCATCGACGACTCGCAGGGCGGATACGACATCACCAACCTTTTCGCCCTTTGCGCTGCTCGGAGGTTGAGCGAGTTCAAAACTGTTGCCGGCAAAGCCCCACGCGTGATTGTCTACAAGGGCAACACAAAGCAAACCGGCGTCTCTGACGTTACCGGAGAACAGGGCTACGCTGTCGCCTTTAGCAGGCTGCTGAAGTACCTCATGGACACGACCGGCGGCAAAGAGGAGATGCTCCACGGCATTCGGAAGAAGGTTACGACCTACCCCGAACTGGCAGTGCGAGAATTTCTTGCAAACACCCTCATCCACCAGGACCTCGTTGCGACAGGCCGTCCCACCATCGAAATCTTTGCTGAGAAGATCGTCTTTACGAATCCAGGCACCTCCCTGGTCGCTCTCGACCGTCTCATCGACGCGCCAGCGCGATCCCGAAATGAACATTTGGCCGGCCTGATGCGCAAAGCCAATCTCTGTGAGGAGCGTGGCAGCGGCATCGATCGCGCGTTGTGGGAGGTTGAGGAAGCTCAGCTTGCCCCACCTCTTTTCGCTGAGGTGGGCGACGCCACGACCGTGACAATGTTCTCGACAACGAACTTTGCAGCGATGTCAAAGGACGATCGGATAAGGGCATGCTACCAGCATGCGACCCTACGCTATCTCGAGGAACGGCCGATGAGCAACGGCTCACTTCGGGAGCGCCTGGGTCTGAACAAGAACCAATACCCGCAGGTATCCAACGTCATCAACGACGCCTTAGCGGCTGGCCTTATTCGGCCCCTGGATATCGATCAAGGCAACAGACAAGCTCGATACGTTCCTCATTGGGCCGGATGAACTTATGTAATTCACTCGTCACGAGACGAGAAATTGTCCGTTAGCTCAACCCGTTACGTACGTAGCAAGCTCGTCTCGCGCGTACTGCCCTGAATAGAGATCTCAGTTAGCTGAGAGTTTGGTAGCGCGTAGGCTGCGGTTGCAGACCAGTGGATGGTGGCGGCGATCAGGACCCTCCAGAAGGGTGGTCAAAGCCGGCGCTGGAGTTGCGCCGCTCCATCCACGCTCCCAGCGCTCACGCGCGCTATGCTCAGGGGAGGCCGATCTCCGCATCAACCGCTTCCATGGCGGCGATGGGATCTAGTCCCTCGCCGATTTTTTCCATGAGGAGGGAATGTGCCCGGATAAACCTGTCCGGGTCCTTCCGCAGCCCGATCGGCGGCTCCGCCCCCTCACGTACAATTACCTGCTTCCCGCCTACTCTGCCCCAACGAAGTTTCGGATCCCTGACGAACATGAACGCGGGAACATCATAGTGCTGGGGAGTGATGCAATAGAGTGCACCGTTCTGTTCGATGACTGAGTGCAACACGTATGTCTGCCCATGCTGCCACCAACCGAAGACGTGCTTGGCGGCCCGGGTAGGATCATTCTGCTCCTGTGATGCACAGTTGATGTGGCAGTCGTTCGGAATCATTCCGCCCCGGATCAACACCTCACGACGTTGAGTGACAACAAGCTCGTGCGGGAGGCTTGCGACTTCATCGTACCATTCCCTCTCCCGCGGGAGAGCCGGCCTCGCCCATCGGGACGATTGTTCGATTATGGCTTTGGCCAACGCTTCATGGCGCCGACGGGCTTTGAACTTCGCCTGCTTGCCCAACTGTCTTCTCGCACCCCTGCTCGGAATCACTCTAGCTTAGCTCGAACATCAGGCGCGGGAAGCGACATCTGCTACCGGGGGACGGAATGGACGACATAGAGAAGGCTTACCGCGCATTCGAGCGGCATGACGCATTCTATGACAAGTTGAACGAGGCTACTGTCCAAAGCGGGACCTTGGCAGTGAGGTCCGCATTCATTCTGAACGGCGGCGCCTGCTTGGCGCTACTCGCATTCGCCGCCAACACCCTCACTGCTGACAGTCTTTCTCAGGGCCAAGGCAGACTGGTGCTTCAAATACTCGGCTCCTTGAGCCTCTTTGCCTGGGGCGCTTTCGCTGCGGCTATTGCTACGGGTCTCGCCTTTCTGGCCAACAGGGTTGCCGTGGAAGCGAACCTTCGAATGGCAAAGCATATAGATCCTCCCTACCTACGACGAGGGCCCAATGTAGAGCGCCTGTTCCGCGTGACGGACGGACTACAGCTAGCTGCAGTGGTGGTGACGATCACGTCGCTCATCCTCTTCATGATCGCCCTCTTGAAGGTGGCCAGCAACATTCCTTCAGCGTGACGGCTAAGTGCTGCGGGCGTGCCTGTTTGCGGAATAGTCGAGCCGAAGAGAGCCATGCAGATGCAGTGGAGCCTTCAATCTTCCGCCGGTCGGCTCTTCAAGGTCAACCGCCCGCACTTGGGGCAGCGAAATTCGAATTCAGCGCTGAACGCGCCCTGCGACAGCACCATCATTAGCCAGTACAGCCAGTGCGGCACTGTTTTGCGTTGCGCCAGGACCTCTCCGTGTTCGGAGCAGAACTGTCGGCTCCTTTGCATACGGCGCCTCGTTTGGGTGGTGGAGAAGGAACTTCCTCCAGGTCGAATGCACCACGAACTATGACCACTTCACAAGCTGCCCTCCACATCAGGAGGTTAGACGATATCCAAGCAGGTCGTTTTCGATAATACCACTTAATGAGAACGTCTCTCCCACAGGTTCCCTAATGCCGTCATTCGTTTAACAATGGGGCCTTGGCAGGGAGGGGGCTCCAGTGACTGCATCGCAGGTGGTACTAGCCGGCAGCTTGGGCTGCATTGTTCTGGCCGTGGTGATCACGATCATCATCTTCTTTCGAGAACGGGGCTATTGGAAACGGCTCTTGAAGACCGAACAGGCGAACCGCGCTGCTTTGGAGCAGAGGTTCTCTACCATTATCGATGCTGACGCTGAGGCCCATCACATTGTCGAAGAGGCCACCTCTAAGGCAAATACCCTGGTGAGCAGTGCGGAGACGTCGGCGGTGCAGCGGGAGGATGCGGCGCAGAAGACATTGGCGTCCCTCCAAGCCCAGACAAGCGCCACCACCGCCAATCTGGAGGACCTACGGCGATCGTACCAGGAGAAGAAGGCCATTCATGACCGGCTTGCGAAGGAGGTTGCCGTCTTCGATGATCGGCTCGCCTTCGCGGAGATGGGCGTCTACGAACCTCATTTCGACTTTGACACCAGCGAACAGTTCAAGAGCGCCATCGAGGGGGTGCGTGCCCGCCAGAAGGCGATGATCTCCAACAAGTCAGCGGTCATATGCCCAACAAACTGGACCGTCGACGGCAGCCTCGCCAAGGGGCGCACCATGACCGAGCGAAGCATTCGATTGACGCTTCGGGCCTTCAACAGCGAGTGCGATGCAGCAATCTCCAACACTCGCTGGAACAACGCCAACTCAATGGAGAAGCGGATCGAGAATGCGCGTAACCAGATCGACAAGCACAATGCATCGAGCGCGGTCGAGATCACGAACGAGTACTTCCGCCTGAAGCTTGAGGAACTGCGCCTCACCCATGAGTACAGGGAAAAGCTGAAGCAGGAGCGGGAGGAAAAAGCAGAGGCCGCCAGGGCTGCCCGCGAGGAGCAGAAACTCATGCGGGAACTGGAGGCAGCGGAGGCAGAGGAAGCGCGGTATCAGAAGATGCTGAACAAGGCGAAGGCCGAAGTCGCTAGCGCGATCGGCCCGAAGCTTGATGCATATACCCAGCAGATTGCCATGCTCGAGCAAGACCTGGCCGATGCCCACGCCAAGGCAGATCGGGCCCGTGCCATGGCCGAAATGACCAAGTCCGGCTACGTCTACATCATCTCGAACATTGGCTCGTTCGGACCAGACCTGGTGAAGATCGGTCTAACCCGCCGACTGGATCCGGCAGACCGCATCAGGGAGCTGGGGGACGCCAGCGTGCCGTTCCTCTTCGACACCCACGCGGTCATCTATAGCGACGACGCTCCCGGCCTGGAGAAGGCGCTCCACACCGAATTCGCGCCGCAGCGGGTGAATGCCACCAACTTCAGGAAGGAGTTCTTCCGGGTGTCGATTGAGGAGGTGGAGGGAGCCGTTAAGAGGTTGGCACCTGAGGCAAGCTTCTTTCGTGACATCGAGGCGCAGGAGTATTTTGAGACGCTCTCCCTCAGGAACGCCCAGCTGGCGCAACAGGTCGCTCGCGCAGAGCACGCGTTTCCTGAGGCCATATAGTATGCAGACTGTCGAGTGCACGCTGAACCACGACTGAGCAGGCCGGTGGGGAGGTGTAGCAGCCGGTAGCAACGGGGCTAAGCCTTGATCTGCGGAAACAGCGCCATTTGTTCCGGGGAGCCTACTGGATAATACCTTAGCTTCTTGCCCTCGGGCTTTCCGACTGAGAGCACCCGCATTCCATCTTCCGCAACCTTCTGGACGAACATGGACCCGATCAGATCCAGACACTCATGCGCCTTGTTCGGCCTGAACGCCGCGTTCATGGCCTTGCGGTTCTTTGTTGATGTGTAGACCCAGCAGTCCTGCATACTTGGGGGGTGGTCGAAGTACCACTTCGCGATCAATTCGGACGGCCGGTAAAGGTGCTCAAGCCTGGCCTCAACTTCTCGGGCGAATTCGTCATGTAGGAAGTCGTTGACGATGTTCAGCTTCAGGCGTTCATCCTCACTGAATTCCATGCCGGTCTCTGTAACTCCTATGACAGGAGCTTTGATTGTCCTGCGAGCCGTGAACGCAAACACCACTGCGTGCCCGTCTAACGGTATTCTGCACTCGCTGAGGGTAATGTGGGGGTCGTGGATTGCCGTATAGAGGAGCGGTTCCCCAACCTTGTGAAGTCGCCCCGGCTTCCTAACCCAACTGGCATCCGGCGCTTCAGCATCTCTACGCTTTAGCCCATTGGGCGGCGGGACAGTGTCATCACCGGCGCCGCGGGCCCTGAAGAACATCGATCCCGCTGGAAACTGTCGCCCATGGATCTTCAGGAACGCCCGCTGACTGCCGTCTGGTGCGGTCACGGCAATGACGTTGAGTATTTCCTCGCCGAGCTTTTCGTCGCTCATGTTCCTGAGGTCCAAGCGGCGAAAGTCACGCACCTTCTGCATTAGATCCGCAGCCGATACCCTGGCTAGCAGCTTCTTATGCTCGACCAGTGCTCTCTGCTCGTTCGGGTGCATGTGGTTCTCCGGACCAAGGCCCAGCAAGAGGTGCAGGACGGCGGCTAAGTACGACCACTCAGTTCATGGCGCAATGCTCGTGCAGAGCTCAATCGTGCGGGTTACACCTTTGTGAGCGTTGGCCGTTTGTCGACCCGCTAACCGTCCAGCAATGCCCCGAATAGCCCATCTCGGCACAGGGTCTCGGCGACCATCGCCAGAAGCTCCGGCAATTCCATGCCGCCAGCGCGGTGCGGTAGTCGCGGAGAGAGGCACGGGATCGTCTACGTATTTGAACCGTGCATTGGCGCTCCTAGGCGCGATCCCCCATTTGCTGACCATCCCCGAGATTTGGTTGGGTGTTGAGCCATCGTCTAGCTCGGCGGCCAAGGTCGTGCCGCTGTAGACTTACGCGACCAGCGTCGCGATGCGGACGCACTTCTCTTTGCCCCACTTGTCCGCGCAGAGCGGCGCGTCCATGCGCGCTACCTCGGGCGCTTGGAGGAGGGCAGTATTGTCATCCAGGCATTGGTGTTACCCGATCCAGTTCTTCGGCCGCACCCATGCTCTCTGATGCCCTGATTTGCTTTGCTTTCAGGTCTGCGGTCTCACTGTTCTGGGCTTTCCTCGACCCTCCAGGCGAATCCATGCAACATGATTTGCAACATGGAGGGTGAGCTGGATGGAAAGTGCATCTCCGGACATCTGGTCTATTCTCTTGCCGGTGATCGTCGGCGGCCTGATAGCCCTGGCCGCAGGGGTGATTGCCCAGATGGTAACCCACCTGCTCACTTGGTCGACTGAGAAGAGGGCGGCGGAGAAACGGGCCGCTACCCTGGCTCTCCGCTCAGCTGTCGCTCTGGAGGGGTACGCGATCGGCTGTTGGGGCATCGTTTACTCGAGCAGCGCCCACTACGATCAGACGGGCGAGGCATTCGCTGACAGCCTCCCCGTCTTGACGGGCATCCCTGATGGCGACTGGCGGGATTTGGATGCCAGCTTGGCGGATAAAGTGTTGTCCTTCACCAACGCAATCAGAGTGAGCGACACAAGGGCTGCACATAGCCGGTATTTGGAGAACAACCCCTTTGACGTCGAGCTGGAAGCGAAAAAGTGCGGCATCGAGGCATGGTCCATCGCCGAAGGGCTTCGGAGCAAGTACAAGTTGGAGCCCCGCGAAACGCTGAAGTGGTGATGTCACCCTCCCCGAGGTACGGCAGTGATGTACCATAGCCTAACCGTTCAAAAGCGCCCGGAACAGATCGTCGTCGGCAACCCGCTCTAGTAACGCAGCGCAGAAGGCGGGCAGTTCCGTGCCTCGGTTACTTCCCTCTCTCGCCAGCTTGGTTCGATGCTTGGCACTCATTGCCACTTCGACCAGAGCGAAGCCCGGAGGCATTAGAAGTGGCGAGATGCCAAACTCTTGCCAGGCGAGCTCGATCTGCGGTGGTGTGACTTCGTCGGCCAGCTCATTCGCGATCTGCTCTGCGGTCATTCCCTGTGCGGTGAGCATCCCGATCTGGGCAACCAGTCTATTGCGGTGCTTGTTCGCCTGAGCAGCCTTTGATGCGGGCATGCTGATAGACCCTGTACTTCAGGTGTCGAGCACGGCTCCGAACAAGCCGTCTCGGCAGATCGTCTCTGCTATCTTTGCCACTAGTTCGGGCAGCTCCATGCCGCGGCGGCCGGCCTCACCGGCCAAGACGGAGCGGTGGCGACCAGAGAGGGACACCGTCACCGGGGCATAGGTGTGGCGCTCGCCCTTTGGTGCGATTTTCCAGAATGACGCCAAGGCAGTGATCTGGTTGGCAGTGGTGCCGTCGGCCAAGGCATCGGCAATTGCCTGGTAGGAGTAGCCGCGGCCGATCATGACCGCGACCTTGGCGACCTTGGCATTTGGCCATTGATCAATGAAAAGAGGGGCACCGACACGCTGTGGAAGCTGATCTGTCTGCATGGAAGGCACCTCAGAGGTTGTAGTCGAAGATGAAATACCGGAGCGTGAAGTCGGGCACCGTGATCCAGTTGCTATCGTTCGCACGCGTCGACTTGATGCGGATCGCGCTCTCCTGCACTGTCACATAGACGTAGTGATAATTCTGGTGGATCGACCCATCTAAGCGGGTCTGCGGGTTGTCATAGCCGAAGCCATAGTACCCGCTGAAGTTGCCGCGACGGGTGGTCTCTTCAGCATCCTGCAGCACCGCCAGGGGCGGGCTGGGGAAGGTCTTGCCGAGGCCGAAGTACCGGTAGTTGTAGTGATCCGACCAGTTGCAGGCGATCGTGCCGGTAGTGAGGAAGCCGACGCCGGCCCACTCAGAGCTAAACTGCAGCCCTTCGGGTGGCGCCGTGCGCACATCCCAACCTGGCTTGGAGACCCAGAAGCCAAGCGCTCCGCTTCGCTCCCCCATCAAAACTCTTCCTGTCATCAGATCGGTATCCTTTGACGAAGAAGTGCCCACCGCACCTCGCTGCCGTCCGCGTTCGGTATGGAGGTGTAGGTACTGATGCGAAGCGTGGTGAGGTTCGGAAAGGTGAAGGCCGTCACCACACCACCGGAGCAGAGGACTAGCCCTTTGTACCCAAGGTTGGGGATGGCGAAGTCATAGTTGGCATTGTTGCCGGCGTTGTTGATCACGCCAGAAGCGACGACCTGCATCATCTCCCTGGTCGTGCTCAGGAGCATTTGCTCTTCAGCCGCACCGCGAACCTCCACACCAGGGCGGGAAACCCATAGGCCGGAGTCGCCCCAAGTCTGTTCCCCCATCAACACCCGGCCCGTCATAGCGCGAACACCCAATAACCGACCGTGCCACTCCCCAGGACGCTTTGCGCCACGAAGCTGGAGGTGGTCGCAGGGCAGCCCGCGGTCCGATAGCGGCCTTGCGAGTCATAGGAGACCGCCACCACAAAGGGGGGCTCAGACAAGGCCGGGAATCCCACGGTCTGCCCGTGACTGGCCGTGCCCTGCTGATGGACGTTCAGCGCCTTGGGCCAGCGGCTGTCGAAGGCCAAGGCTTTAGGTGGGAGGTTCATGTCGGTGACCTCATAGCCGGGACGAGAGACCCGCAGCCCAGACTCGCCATTGGGGAACTGACCGAGGAGTGCTCTACCGGGCATCATCATCCTCGCTGATGATTATGGTGCCATCCGGCAGTTGGACCGTGTGGCCCTCCTCGAAGTCATAGATGCTCAGGTCCGTTAGCACCGTGTCGCCATCCGCAGGACCGATGGCGGTGAGGCCTGGTGGGATCGCCGGGGCTTCGCCCTCCACCCTCTGGTTACCCGGAGCGGGTTCTGCTGCTCCACCCATGCTCTCTGATGCTTTGATTTGCTTTGGTCTGGCTTTAGCGTGCTCACTGATGAGCGGTCTGGTGGTGTCGCTTGTCATGATGCGTTCCTAACCTTTGCAGCGGCATCGATGGGCGTCTTTGATCGCAGGCGCCGAAGGAAAGCCTTGTCGTCGGAGACAACCTTCAGAACCTGCTCCCGAATCCAAGGCGCACGCCGCAGCAGCGCGACGGCTTCCTCGTCTGTTCGAATGACTGGCTTCCCGTTGTCTTCGAGGCCGTGCCAGCCCACCACGAGGTCGGCGAGGAACTCGTCCTCGAACTTCTCTGCGTCTTTGGCCTTGATGGGCTTCCGGCCTCGGTTGGTGGCCTCGTTCAATGCGTCCTGGTACTTATAGCGGGCCTCGCGCTTGGCTAGGCTGTACGGGCCAGCGATGGCCAGCACCAAGTCGGTAGGTGCGCCGAAAGGGTCGAGCATGGAGAAGTCCCCATTGGACTTGGCTTCGTGAAACTGCGCACCTAGTTCGGATATTTCCATCTGACACCTCCATTGACAGAGACATGGTCCTCATGGCTGCATGCCCTGATGTGGACCCGCTTGATCATTATCGCCGCCATTGCTTGCGCCACGGCTCTGCCGGCGGCGGGTCAAACCGTGTTGGACGAAAGCTTTCCCGCAGACGCTGGGGTTGAGTTCGAAGCTATGCACCAAGTCATCAGCGCCGACTTCCTTGATCCCCGCTCGGCTCAGTACAAAGGGCTGGTGGTTCGTGACCGTCTCGTGGACGATTTCGTCATCTGTGGCTGGGTGAATGCCAAGAACAGCATGGGCGGCTACACCCCGTTCGTGCCGTTCCACTACAATATCAAGAGGGCTCAAGGTGCCACCTACGAGGGTGTATCTGATGAGATCCTTGGGGAACTGACACTGATCGCCCTCGCCTCAAGCGGCTGCTCTGCCGCGGCCCTTGGCCTTTAACGTCTTTCCGTCCTCGGGCTGTGCCGTCTTGAAGTGGATCGCCCGGTTCACGATGGCGACGTCCACCTGGTTAGCGAGCCATGGGAGGCGCTGTAGCAGCGCCCGGGCGTTGGCCGGCGAGTAGGGCACTTCCTTGCCGTCCAGCATGATCCCTGCCCAGCCCTGAAGGCAGGCAGTGAGGGTGTCGAGACGGTCCTCGTCCAGTTCCTTCGGGCTTATGTCCTTCCGGTTGGTTCTCTTGTCGGCCAGGGCATACTGCCGCTCATGGAAGGTGTCAGTGTCAACGCCGGCCACCAGTAAGGTGATCGGTTCGTCTTGCTCGGTCTTCAGAGGCTCGCCGGTCTTGGGGTTGAAGACAGGCACTATAGCGGCTGGGACGATATCGAATTCTGCTAGATCCATTGGTAGGTCTTTCGGTTGTGCGGCGGCAGCCGCAGACTCGGCTGGGGGGAGGAGGGTGGAAGCGTCAGCCCACTGCTGACAGCGTGACGTCGGTCAGCGGCAGTGACTGCAGATCATTAGCGCTCTCCCGGATCGGCGATCCGACTGCATCAGGCCAGACGTGGATGATTTCAGACTTCACGCCTCGGAAACTGACGGTGTGGAGCCGGATGAAGCCACCAACCGTAGAGTAGTACAGGTCTGCCCTGCTTCGCCGCTGGGCTTGCATCAGGCTTATGCCTTCGACGTGCGGGTTTATCTCTCCAAAGCGTGGCGGCCGGTTCAGCCCATATTCCCGCGTCAGCTCAGGCGTGACGGACGGTGCACCGACCATCGCCGGCAACGACACTAGCTCGAATGCTGGCACCTGCAATCTCCCACCTTGGCCGTCGCCCATGACGTGATCTTGGGTGAAGAGCATGTAACTCTCGCCCTGCTTGCGAGCGGCAGACCAGCCGGCAAGCACAATTTCCTGTCGAGCATCTCCCCACCAAGGTTCGCCCTGGCAGCGCTCGACTATCTCACTGGCCACCGCAGGCAGCTTCGCGGCCATCTCCTCGAAGCTCGAGCACATGGCACCAAGATCGGCGTCTCGCAGCTCGTCCAGGAACCCGCTGCGCCCTCGGACAGCGATGGCTGCTCGCTGGGCATCATAGGCAATCGACTTGTCGGTGATTTTATGGATCACCCCTTCGTCGTCGTAATATGCGGCGTCGGTCATGAGGATGACGGACTTACGCAGGCGGATGCAATTGATGGCAGTCATGCTGCTTCTCCAAATTGAAGGGGGGCGAATTCACCTTCCGGCGCATTGGCGATAGCCCGGTCGGCAATCCGATCGAGGGCAGCCGTCGCAGTGTCCGCGAAGCTGTCCCAAGCGTTCTCGCCTTCCCGCAGTCCTTGAGCAAAGCCGGTGAAAAGGTTGGTGAGCGTGCCGCGGTAGAAGTCCACCTCGGCGGCGAAAAGTCGCTGCGCTTCCGCCTGCCGCTCGAGCTCGACGGTGGCGGTGGCGTACTCCGAAGCCATGCGGCTAATCTGGTCGTTTAAGTCGCTGGTGATCGGAACACCGGCTTGCCTAGCCTGGTTGAGTAGCTCGAACTCAGCCCGCTGGCGTTCTACCTCCATGGTAGATTTGCCGAGCAAATCGATTTCCATTCGCGCCTGAGCCGTCCGCTGTTCCATCTGGCTTGTGGCACTACCCCATCGGTCGAAGGACTTGCCGGCGCCACGCGCAGCCTTCGCTGCCTCCGCCCTGCGATCCACCTCATCAAGGGCAGCGATGGTCTTGGCATAGTTCTCCTCGGCTGCCTGGCGGATGATGGCATCAGGGGCGCTGCGACCGGCCGAGAGCCTGGTCGCTGCTTCCTCTCGTGCCACTTGGCCGGGGGTGCGCAACTCTGGACGCATGTTGATCAGTTCTTGAATCGCGGCTGCTGCCTGATCGGTGGCGACGTTCACGGCGATGTTGATGGGGGATTGGGCCTTCATCTCCGCAATGGCGGCGGTGACGCCTTGCACCCCCGACTGAGCCTGCTTGAGCTGTTCTCCGAAGGCCATCATGTCGGAGGCCTGCTGCTTCACCGCAGGGTCCTTAGCGGCGTTGTAAAGCTCAGTCGCCCGGGTGATGAATTGGTTGATCTGGGCGGTGGTCGACTGGGCAGTGATCTCGATGTCCGTCAGATCCTTGGCGACGGTGATCAGCTGGTCGAAACGGCCCAATGCCCGCTCATCGTCCGGAAACCTGCGGGCGCTCTCAGCCCGTTGCTCAATCCACCGTTCGGTGTACTCGTTCAGCTCCCGCTGCGCCTTTGCCGTTTCTTCGAGCTCGCTGGTGAATGCCGCCTGTTTGGTGACCAGCTCGGTAGAGAGGTTCGATTGCACGGCCTCCTGTGGCAGCCTGAGGGCAGCGCCAGCGGCCTCGTCTGCCGCCTCGCGGGCGCTGTCGTAGCCCTGCAGGATTTTGTCCAGCCAGGTTTGGTGCCGCTCCAGTGCCTTGCTGGCCTGGTCGGTGCTATTCATCATGCCCATCAGGGCTTGCACCCCTGCCGTGCCCAGCCCGATCGTCGCGATGGTGAGGAGCGAGACCGGCGACAGGATCGACGCGAAGGCCGCGCCAAGAGCTCCCACCGTTCCCCTGAGCCCTTGGTTGCCCAGCACCGCAGAAAGCTGTGTGCCCTGCTGCAAGGCAATCATCATCGGAGACATGCCCATGGCTGTGGTAACGCCAATGTCCTGGAATTGGGCGGCCATGTTGGCCGTATTCATCGACCCCATGCGTTGGGCCGCTCGGTTCTCCTGAGCGGCGCGGGTGTTCCGCTTCAGGGCCTCGGTGGCCGAGTCCACAGCAGGAGCGATCTTCCCGAACTCCACCAAGGGCGGAGCCACGTTTCGGAGAGCGGCGCCGGCCGTGGTGCCGGCCACCCCTACCGACTTCAACCCCTTCTCGGTTCGATCCAAATTCCGGGTCATAGCATCGAGGGCCTGAGACCCCGTGCCGATCGCCTTGAATGCCTTGGTGGCCTCGCTGGACATCTTGACGGTAGACGTCTCGACCTTCTGCGCAGCCGGAACCAGCTTTTCGAGGTTTAGCAAGCCTTCCTTCAGGGGCTGGCTGTTGATCTTAAAACCAAGCTCAGCGACGGTCATGGCTGGTCATCCTCCGCCAGTTCACCAGCGCCCTGCAGCGCCATCTGAGAGGCCAGCTCCGCGGCGCTGGCGAAGGGATCGAGAAGCGCGGGGAGTTTCGATGCTTCGGCGAGTGCGGCGCCGGTGACGCCCGCCAACGGATCCACGCTGATGGGCCCCATATGCCGGCTGGCTTCGGCCAAGGCTGCCTCTGCAGCGGAGCGGAGTGGCGATGTGCTCGCGTTCAACGCAACTTGCTCAAGAGCGGGTACACCCACGCTCTCAATAGCGGACCGGCCCACTCGCAAGAGGCGAACTTGAGCATCAGCGCTGGAGCGGAACGGGTCTGACGGTAGAGGGAACATCAGCAAGTCTCTGTCTGAAGGGTGACTGTCATGGCGCGCTTCGCAGTAGCCCCGAAGCGATCGAGGTCGACGCCTACGCCGAGTTTCGCCAGCGTCAGCATCGCCGCCATGTAGGGACGCCACCACCAGGCGAACTGCACTTGCACGGTGCCGGTGATCATGCCGACCTGCCGCCGGCAGAGACGCCGTTCTCATTGGCGCCGGCGAGGTCACCGGGATCAAACACGCCGTCGACGTCGAAACCATTAGCTACGAGCTGGCGACCAGCGGCCCTCAACACGAACTCATTGACGCTTGTTCCGGCGCGAGCTGCGGCCGAGAACAGGGCCTCACGAAAGCCGAACGTCACCCGGCCCCCATTGAGGGTGAGGGCGACGATTGCCTTTTTCCGACTGTCGGTCATGAAGAACCTCCACTCTGGCGGGTGCGGGGCAGTGCCGCCGCGTCATGAGAGGGAGAATCGCCTAGTGGGAGCCGGATCGGCAGAGCCCATAAGTGGTCATAAGTGCTCAAAGGTGATCATATTGAGCTCCCCCGTTTCAGGGATCGGCGTCGAAGGCCGTGCCCAATTGAATATCCGGCCGGAAATTGGGAAATGGGCGCTCCTCCCCGCACGCGCGTACTGCGCAGAAAAGGAGAGCGCTTTGATTGATTCCTTCGATTGTTTTTCAACCCCGGCTGGGAAACTGAAGTTTCCTGAAGCTCCACTACCAGGCCACGACCGTTGATAACTCTCTCAACGGTAGAGGTCATCAGCCGGGAAGGCCCAGGTGATCGATATGCCGGCGCACCAGTGGGCTTGACCTATGCCCAGCCTTGAGCGCTTCAAGAGCGGGCCAGTCCTCGTGCAACACCATGGACAGCCCAAGGATCGAAACTTCAATGCGACCGTGGGAACCGGCCTGTCGGCCGATCCCGTGTTTTTTCACCCATCGCTTCATCGTACTGTCATTCCGCTGGGCGTATTCGGCAGCCCGCTTGAGGGGCAGCACCTCGTCGGGCGTCATCAGGATGGTAGTAGGACCGTTGCTCAAGCGCTGGCCTCTCGGAACTCCCGAAGTACCGACACCAAGTCGCCAAGCTCCAACTCTATTTGCTCTTCGCTCATGCCGGATCCTGCCAAGCGCTCCCGGACTTGCTCGGCAAACCGATCCCATATGGGCTCAATGGCCGGATCGTCGTCGGTAAAAGCCTTCATTTCCTCGAGTGCATTCGCCTTCCAGTCGCGCAGCCACAGTTGAAGTTCCATCTGGGCCGTGACAGCGGCAAGCATGCCCTTCACCGATTGAGGGATGTCGGCGGCATGGACCCCCAGCACAGAGAGATAAATTTCGGGAGGAAACCGATCGAACATCGCCGCTGCCAGCTGCAGATGATGCACCGCCAGGTGCATGGTCGAATGGCCGTCCGGTTGCCCGATGTCCAGATCTTGCTGATACATGCCCATGGGTCGGGTCATGCCGCACCATTCGGGGTCATCGGCTGCTGCTGTTGCCCTGCCAGCTCGCCGCCAACTGCCTGGTGGAATGCGATCAACTGGGCATCGATCTCGCTCGGCGCCGTACCGTACCGGCGAAGCTCAGCGGTCAAGCGCTGCACAAGGCGAGCCCAGAACTTGTCCCTCCCTTCTTGCGTCTTGCGGCCTGCAAGATCAGCAGCGGCCTTGGCCACAAGCTTGCGTCGTCGCGCTAGTGGAAATGCCATCAGTGTCGCGCTCGGCGGCTGCTCTGACGGGGCATCGACAAAGAAATCCAGCTGGCTCACTTTCGATCTCCCTTGATTGCCTTTGGACCGGTTTTGTCCGCATTCCCCATGGCCCCTTCACCACATTCACCGGGAGGCCGACAAGTTGGACTGTTTCTGTCCGCATTTCCCGGTGTTGGACTGGTTTTGTCCGCATTCCCCTCTTTAAGGGAACTGTGGACTGAATCTGTCCAAGAACGCCGGTGGTAGTAGTAGGTCGACTTCTTCATCCCCAGCGCTTCCCAGGCCTTCGGTGGTCGAGGGCTGCGGGCCCCCGCCCGCTGCCCTGCCTTACGTTCGCGGTCCTTGCGCTTTCGGCGTTCCTCGGCAGTCTCATCAAATGAGCCCAGGCGGGTGGCCCCGCCGACCTTGCGTTCTATCAGCGCGTCCCGCTCGCGCCACGACAACCGCACCAGCCGACCGACCTCATCGCCAGTAAGGGGTTCATAGCCCTCAGCGCAGCGCCACTGCGCGGCTCGGGCGTGGAATGGCACGACGGCTGCCTTATCCACTTCAATGCCCATGAAGACACACTGGCCTTCGACGTTTGCCGCAGTTACTCGAGGTCCGAATACCGCGGCTGCTATATCCGCCGCGACGGTAAGCCACGCGGCAATGTCTTCGATGACGACCCCATCTTCCCGGCGCAGGAGCACAAGCGCCCGGAGCGCCTTTCGATAGCAGCGTCCCGTCATCTCGATCAGGGTAAACTTCTGCTGCGCTCGGTTCGGCGCTAGGCCGGTGGTGGGCGCCTTGGTGTATCCAAGGACGCACCCACCTACCCTCTTAAATTCCGCGCCGATTGGCACGACCCTGGCCATTCCTGGCGCTCTAGGATCATCGGCATTGATTACAGCGGCGGGCAGTACCCTGGCTTCGTTCCTCATGCTCATAGGGTCGCCCCCAGAACAAAACACATCGAAGGGATCGTGCCAATCTGGTTCATGCTGCGCCTCCCTTGGCCAACGTTGCCAAAGTGATGCCGCCACTGCAGATGCTTGGCAGCCGGGCGATAACCGCCCGCTGATCATCGGTCAGGAAAGCCCCAGACCGTTGGCACGCTGCCTCTAAGGTATCTCTGGTGCGATGGTACCAAACATTGCGCCACCGGGGTTCACCCGCTCGTTGACCGGCGCGATGCTGCCCGATCCATTGGATGCCGTCCTTGCACTCGATGATCCGAATGTCTTCGTTTACGCGGAGGATCACCCGATCGTAGCTGTCAGCCTCCTCACGATGACAAAGAGGGGCTCCTGTCTGAGAGGTGCTCATATTGCCTCCACCACCGCTTCGTGGCGGCTGTAGAGGGCCTTGCGAGCGTCATCGACCGAGCATTCGAGGCTGACGCGATTTCCTTCAGCGTCAAAGCACAGGAAGCCGCGAGGTAGTTCCTTCACACGACCGATGCAGACATGGCCGACCGTGATTGTCTCGTCCACGGGCAGACGGGGAGCGCGGGGCCTCATTAGGCAGCACCCCGCTTATCCAACCAGGCTTGAACTTCCGACTGGCGCCATCCTACGCGGCGCTTGGAGATTTGCACTTGCCGCGGGAAGCGGCCGGCAGTGATCTCATTGTAGAGCGTACGCGCCGAGAAACCGGCGACCTTCACGACCTCTGACTTGGAGAGGATTTTGTCGGTCATTGCTGCACTCCAATGTTGCGATGGAGTGCATTTTCAGGCGATTGTGCGCATCGCCGATAATGGGAATATGAGGGCCGAGTGTTCGGTGGTCATTCTTCCATATCTGGAGCTGGGGCAAGAGGGTCGACGAGATCGTCGAGCACTGCTTTCCCATACTCGTGGTCTATAGCCGCCGCAGTTTCCGGATCGTTGTAGGCGCTGATCGCAGCAGCGGCCACGTCGGGCGTGACAGCCTTATGACTTTTCAGGAGACAGGGTTCGGTACCTGCCGCAATGAGGAAGTCCACCGCCGGGCCATACTTCTCTCCGACCAGGTAATTCCCCGACAGCTTCTGTCGGAAGGCTACAACCGGCGCGCTTCCTGTTGTGCGCTCCCAGAATGAGCACAGGCGATAGAGTAGAAAGCCCCGATCTGGCTTGGTAGCATTGTGGGGAGCTTCCCCTCGCTCATGTCGCGCAAGGCCACGATGGAACTGCGCCAGTTCCTCGAGTTGCTCACGAAGCCCGTCTCTGAACATCAGAGGGTCCAGCTGACGCCCTTCAGCAGAAGTGGCATCTAGCAGTCGCTGCGCAGCATCCGCTATGCCCAGATGATGTGCGTGCCGCCTCATCTTGACGTCGAACTGCTCTTTGCGCGTGCGATCCATCATGAAGCCGGTGGCGATGAACCGTATCTCCCACCGGTGATCTGACGTTAGTCGCCCCAGTGCTCGCTCGATGCGATTCCAAGCATCCTCGCTGTAGTCGAAATAGCGATCTTCAGGGCTCCATTGTGCCCCTGGTGTGCCCCCGACGATTCCACCGTCATCGGTCATTACGCTAAGCCTTTGGGAAATATGGCGCGCCCGAAGAGATTCGAACTCCTGACCCCCAGATTCGTAGTCTGGTGCTCTATCCAGCTGAGCTACGGGCGCGCATGCCGACTTGGCGGCGGGGCTTGAGGCGGAGCGCAAAGTGCTCATTGGCCTGAAGCGGCGCAACCCATACATGGGCCATTCCGGCTTGGCAAGCAGGCGCTGCGAGTTTTTATCCCGCCACCCCGAACTACTCCACAACCCGTAGCCCACTGGGCAGGCTGAGCTCGAACCGGGTGCCGCGCTCGACTTCGGCTAGGCTCAACTGGCCGCCATGTGCCTCAGTGATTTCGCGCGCAATCGCCAAGCCTAGGCCGGTGCCCCCCGCGCGCGCTGAGCCTTCAAACGCCACAAAGAGATTGTCCCGGGCCCGCGGCGGCAAGCCCGGCCCGGTATCGGCAACAAACAGCACCAGCCGGTCCTCGCCCTCGGCAAACCCAACCGTCACCACTGCGTCGGCGAGATTGCCAGCGGCGCCCTCCAGCGCCTCGCGGGCATTCTTAAGGAGGTTGACAAAGACCCGGCCCAACTGCCCCGCATCGATGTTCAGCACCAGCTCCTCGGGTACCATATTGGCAAAGCGGATGTCCGGATGGCCCACCAGGCGGGCGTCGAAGGCGGCATCGTCCACCAGGGCCCGCATACCGACCGGGGCGAGCACGGGTAATGCCGCCGTCTCGCGCCCGTAGTCGATCACCGACTGGGCAAAGCCGATGGCCTTGTCGAGCGTTGTCACTAGGCGCGGCGCCAGGCGCTGCACCTTGGGATCGTCCAGCGTCGCCACCTGGTCCGAGAGCAATTGCGCCGAGGTCAGCGTGTTGCGCAGATCATGGTTGATCTTGGCGACCGCGAGCCCCAGATCGGCCAAATGCCGCCGCTGCCGCAGCATGGAAAAGAGCTCTGCCTCCATGGCCGCGAGTTCCTGCTCGGCAATGCCGATCTCGTCGCGGCGATGCGATGGATCGATGATAAGAGCGGCATTTTCCGGCGCCTGCCGGAACGCAAGCATATTGGCGGTGAGCCGTCGAATGGGATGCACGAACAGCGAGCTGGCGAGCAGGTAAAGCGCCACCGCGGTGATTGCCGCGATGGCCAGGCTCACCCAGGCAATCTGGCGCGAATAGGCCAGCATGTCCTGCCGCAGCGGCCATTCAGGCATCAGCAGTTCCACCATACTGGCATTGATGTCGCCCTCGCCCACAATGCGCAGGGTGCGGCCCGGTCCGGCAAACAGCGTGTCGAATGCTCCCCCGATCAGACTGAACAGGTCACGCTGGCGCATATCGGCAGTGACAACCGCTGCGGGCGTCACCGGCTCAGCCAGTTCAATCAGCTGGCTCTGCCCTTCCCGCCGGTACACGATGGCATAGGCGCCCGCCGAGGTCAGCAGTCTATCGGTGAGGTTGCGCGGCAGCGCCATCACGTCAGGCACTGCATCGAGCACCCGCGCCGCCACCACGCCCACGCGCAGCCGGTCCTCCAGCCAATTGGCCCGGAAAATCGCAAGCGAGGGAAGGTAGACCACGACCTCGACAAGGAGGATCACCCCCATAATGGTGGCGATCAGCTTGATCGAAAGTCCGGAGAACCGGCCAGGGAGAACGCTGCGCTTGGCTTTCATCTCGGCCATTATAGGGGAGCGCGATTCCGGCGGAACCCCCTCCCAGGCGGCTCTCCCCAAAAACGCATTCTAGGGCAGCAGCCTGCGTAGCCGCCGTGGCTTGGCTGGCTGCCCTGCCAGATAAGTGGTTCCGAGCTCTACCAGAACCTGGGCTAGGCTGGGATGCGGCAGGACCAAACGGCTGAGCCCAGCAGCGTCGAGGCCGCGCTCCATGGCCATGGCGAGGGAAGCGATGGCTTCTCCGGCCCCCGCGCCAACGACCCCACCGCCCACAATGGCGCCTTTCTTGTCGACCAGGAGCTTGGCCGAACCGAAGGGGCTTGCCAGCGCCAGCGCGGCTTCGTTCTCCGCCAGGCTAGCGCGCACCACCTCGTCGCCGGCCCGAGCTTCCGTGTGCGGCATCAGCCGCCCCACTTGCGCCAATGCTGGCGCGGTGCCGACATAGCGGGGCACGCCAAGCGGATCGAACTGCCCGCCCTTGCCCCCAAAAATGCGGTCGAGCACGATCTCGCCCTGGTGCTCCGCCCCGTGCGGTGTGAATTCGCCAGCCATGCCGCCGATCACGCTGACGCGCCAGTTCGAACTGCGTCCCTTGCCATTCAGCGCCAGGCGCTCGGGATGCTGGCGATCGCGCTTGAGGCGCGCTGCAGCAAGCCACTCGCCATCGATCTCGGCGGTGCGTCCGCTGGCAACCAGGAGATGGGAGGCGTCGAGCTTGCCTTCGCTGCCATCGGCATGGCGAATGCTGACGCCGATGCCTTGGTTGCGCTTCTGGATAGTCGTGACGTCCGCCCCTTCGATGATGTTGAGGCCTTCTTCCCCCAGCGCCCGCACCAGCAGCGCCACCAATTCGGGGTCGAACTGGGTCAGCAACCCGCCCTGGGGCACCAGCGTCACCTCCGAGCCGAGCCGGCAATAGGCTTGCGCCAGTTCCAGCGCCTCGGGCGTCCCGCCGATCACCACCAGATGGGTGAGCTTGCGCACATTCTCGAGCAGGGTGTCGGGCGTGAAAAAGGGCACGTCCGCCAATCCGGGCAATTCGGGAATGG
>JAESGL010000260.1_pt1 | contig 39760 bp, 38 predicted proteins | sample 9269711 | NCBI WGS metagenome assembly JAESGL01 (sample SAMN14515918, study PRJNA621676) | algae metagenome | isolation source: Kastovskya adunca ATA6-11-RM4 and co-occurring heterotrophs from soil and... | place: Chile: Atacama Desert | collected 2011-06-27
TAGATTGGACAAAGATCACGAGAAAACCATAGAAAGTTCTGAAGCTTGGGTCCTATGGCAGAACTGCCAGTTAATTATTAATCGTTTATCCCCTGCTGCCTAATAAAATTCTTAAACATGATCTAAAAGATGAATCTTTTGTCCTCTTATTTTTTTATACTTGTGTAACAAATTTTTGTGACTTCTCTCTTTCCTTTATAGAAAGGGCTCTGGACTTTTTTCTTTGCTTACCTTCTGAAAAACTTTGACAGATAGAAGTAGTTAAAAGACAAGATTTAAAAATTCATCTTTTCATAAATGGCAAACAAAACTTCTGAAGTCCTAAGCAACCGCAAAAAGGATGTACTCGAAGCCTGGGTTAATAATCAGATTCAGGATCCTACTTTACGTGAAGACCTGATGTCGAATGAAGAATTGCACACTCAGTCTAATGAGTTACTGAATTCTTTTATCAAGGCAGTTAAAACCGGGAATTACACCGATATCAACAGCCAGGAATTTAGTCCTGTGATCGATATCCTGAACTCTCTTTCTATTAGCCGCGCCTATGCCGGCTTTACACCCCGCGAAACAGCACTATATGTGTTAAGCCTTAAGAAAGCGGTAATTCAAATATTGCAGGAAGAGCTGAATGCTGATCAGAGTATGCTTGTTGAAGAAGTTTTAAAAATATCGGATATACTTGATAGTTTAAGCCTGGTAACGCTGGAGGCCTTTATCAAAGGCAGGGAGCAAGTGATCCTTCGCCAGACCAGTGAAATCAGTGAAATATCTACGCCTGTAATCAGGGTGTGGGAAGGCATACTGGCACTGCCCATTATAGGTACACTCGACAGCGAACGTACGCAGGTCATTATGGAAAACCTGCTGCAGGAAATTGTAAACACAGGAAGCAGCATAGCCATTTTGGATATTTCCGGTGTGCCTACAGTAGATACCCTTGTAGCACAACACCTGATCAAAACTGTAAATGCAACCCGCCTGATGGGCGCAGAGTGTATCATCAGTGGTATACGCCCTGAAATTGCGCAAACTATTGTACACCTGGGTATAGACCTTACCGGCGTACAAACCAAGTCTTCTATGGCCTCTGCTTTACGTACGGCCTTTACCAAGCAGCAGCTGGTTGTTACCAAAGCCAAAGCAAAGCTGTAATCCTGCCTGCTGATGGATAGAATACCTATACTGAAAATGGGTCATTTCTTACTGGTGACCATACAGGTAGACATGTACGACCGCCTGGCCCTGAACCTGGAGAATGACCTGATCAATGCCGTGCAAATGCATGAATCTAAAGGGGTGCTGATTGATATTTCGGCAGTATCTATTGTTGATTCGTTTATGGGACGCATTATTGGCAACATTGCTACCATGTCTAAAATAATGGACGCACAAACCGTGGTGGTAGGCATGCAACCGGCAGTAGCCATTACCCTTGTAGAGCTGGGGCTGCCCCTGGCGGGGGTACATACAGCCCTTAATGTAGAAAAAGGGATGGAGCTGTTACAGCTAAAGATTAAGGCAGAAGCCGTATTTGATGTAGAGGAGGCTGAAGATGATGATGATCAGCCTGAATAAAGAAACTATAAAAATAGTTTCTGAACAGGATGTGGTTTTATTCCGGCAGCGGCTAAAAGAATATGCCAGCAAAATTGGCATGAGCCTACTTAACCAAACCAAGCTTATCACAGCTTCCAGTGAGTTAGTGCGCAATATCCTGGTTTACGCCAGGGAGGGCGAAGCTTTGATTGAGGTGGTAACTGACCGGCTCCAAACAGGCATCAGGGTTGTTTTTAAAGATCAGGGGCCTGGCATTGCCGATATACAAAAAGCCATGCAGGATGGCTACTCTACAAATAAAAGCTTAGGGCTGGGCCTACCGGGCGCTAAGCGGCTGGTAAATTATTTCGATATACAATCTACACCCGGGAATGGAACAACCGTTACAATCATCCGCTGGAAACGGTAGCTCATTTGCCCATACCCGATACCGCATAGAAGACCGTAGCTACCTCAGCTTCATTAAAAAAGAAATTGCCAGAGAGGCAGAAAAGGCAGGCTTTTCTGCAGAGCGCATTGGCCGCCTGGATATAATAGTGGCAGAGATGGCTTCAAACCTGCTCAAGCACGGCTTACGTAAATGTGAGTTGCTCTGGAAGCCCTTCATACATAATCATGAAGCAGGTATTGAAATACTTGCCCTGGATACTGGCCCTGGTATCTCTAACATGGGGCTTGCCATGCAGGATGGCTACTCTACCTCAGGTACTGCCGGCGAAGGCCTGGGCGCCATCAGGCGACTTTCTGATACTTTTGATATATATTCACAGACAGGAGGAGGAACAGCGGTGTTATCTCGCCTCTATGCCAGAGAAATTCCGCACTGGTTTAGTCAGACATTTACGGTAGCTGGTGTTTCTGTATCCAAACCGGGAGAAAAACTCTGCGGCGATGGCTATTTTATTGAGTACAAACCGGAAAACAATTTTTTCCGCTTGTTGATCCTCGATGGCCTGGGCCATGGTCCCGAAGCACACCTGGCTTCACAGGCAGCCATAGCAACATTTGCTGAGTTAGAGCAGGAAGAACAGGGGCAGGTGCTAAAGCAAATTCACCAGGAGATTAAAAAAACCAGGGGCGCTGTTGCCATGGCATTGCAATATAGCTTTGGAGAAAAACTGCTGCGTTATTGTGGCGTGGGCAATATTAGCGGCAGGGTATTTGGTCCGGATGGTACCAAGGCACTGATGTCTTACAATGGTATTGTTGGCCATATTCTTTCTTCACGCATTCACGACCAGGAAGTAAGCTGGGAAAAGGGAAGGTTATTAATTTTGAATTCCGATGGCATAAATTCCCGTTGGGACCTGTCAAAATACCAGCTGATTCAAAAGCACGATCCTGCTTTAATTGCAGCCTGCCTGTACAGAGACCACAGCAGGGGAACCGATGATGTAACTGTAATTGTAAGTAAACACCCGGAAACAGATGGAGGAAAAGGTAGAAAAGCCGATCGTTGAGGTATCTCTGGAAAGAGAACTGGATCTGGTAATAGCCTATAAAAAGGCCATGCAGCTGGCAGAGATTTCGGGTTTGAATTTTACAGAGCAGACAAAATTTGCTACTGCCGTTTCTGAAATCAGCCGCAATGCCTTGGTGCATGGCGGTGGCGGCATGGTAAGCTTTTACATCTCCCAGGGTGGCCTCCATTTCTATGTAGAAGCGGTAGTGAACGATGCTGGCCCCGGTATCAAGCAACTGGCTCAAATGCTGGAGCGGGTAAGTAATTTGCCGGAGGGGCAGCGAACCGGCATCTACAACTGTAAACGGCTATCGGATAAGTTTGAAATGGATAGCACAGAAGGGAAAGGTACCTGTGTACGCATTGGCAGACGCCTGCCTGCTAATCACCCTCCCATCAACCACATGATCCTTTCCGGCTGGCGCAAGCATTTCAGCCAGCTATCGCCAGCTTCACCCTACGATGAGATCAAGCGGCAAAACCACCTCCTGCTTACAACGCTCGAAGAATTAAAGCAAAGCAAACAGCAGGTTCAGACACAGCTCGATGAAATACAATCGCTCAACAGCGAACTGGAACAGAACTATAGTAAGCTGATGAAGCTCTCAAAAGAATATGCCCAGCAGAACGAACTGCTTAAAAAAAGAAATGAAGAGCTTGATGAGTTTGCGCACATCGTATCGCATGATTTAAAAGGACCTATCCACAACCTAAAAGGCCTGGTGAAGCTCCTGGAGCAGGGGCGTGCTAAAAATCCGCAGGAAGTGTACTACATGTTTAAGGGGCAGTTCAAGAAGATGGAGAACCTGATTGAAAGCATCCTAACCTATAGCCGCACCGGCCACGAGGAGGTCGAGAAAAAAAAGGTAGACCTGAATGTATTACTGCAGGAGTTAGCGGAAGGCCTCTCCAGGCCTGATAGTTTTCTAATTGAAATTGCGCCTGATTTCCCGATTATCTTAACAGAAGAGATTTTTATGTTTCAGGTATACAGCAATTTGCTGATCAATGCCATTAAGTATAACGATAAGGTAACAGGCAGGGTAAAGCTTGGGTTTGATCAAATGGAGAGTGGCGAATTCTTCTACTATGTGGAGGATAACGGCCTGGGTATCCCTGCAGAAAAGCGGGAAAATGTTTTTAAAATGTTCACCGTACTGCACAAAATTGAGGGTGTAGACAGTACAGGCATTGGTTTGTCTATTGTAAAGAAAATAGTGCAGGAAAGAGGCGGTCAGATCTGGATCGAAGATCCGAAACACTGGCAGGAGGGAAGCCGCTTTTGCTTTACCTGGCCTGCAGAAATTATTCTTTAAGCTGCTAAGTACAAACTGCAATTGCCTATTAGTTAAACCTTGCAATTTATACCTGATTTGAGCATTTAATGCTTATGGTAATGCAGGAATAGCTGAATCTCCCAAACTGGCTTTTCTCCATGACAGCGTAATTATTCTCCTGTATTGCATTGCTTTTATTTTGTAAAAAGGTTAAAATACAAAATTATAGCTAATCCTATCGTTGTCGCAAACGAATGTGGATGCCTATGATTTGGTAGTCCCGGATGCCAAAAGGCAGCTTTATCTATTTTTAACCTGTATCATGAAAGAAAATCAAGAGAAAGCTTCGCTGTTCATACCAGGTAATGCCTGGCCCTTTATTCTCATTACGAGTCTTTTCTTCCTGTGGGGCCTGGCCAACAACATGACAGATACACTCCTGTCCGCTTTTAAGAGGATTATGAGTATGTCTGATTTTCAGACCTCCTGGATTCAGGTAGCTTTCTATGGCTCTTATTTTTGCCTGGCTTTGCCTGCTGCCATACTAATTAAAAAGTACACCTATAAAACAGGGGTACTTTTAGGGCTGGGTATGTTTGTGTTGGGTTCTCTTTTGTTTTATCCAGCCAGTATTAGCATGGTTTACTGGCACTTTTTATTGGCGCTGTTCATACTGGCCGGCGGCCTGTCTATTCTTGAAACAGCGGCAAACCCTTATATTGTTGCCATGGGTCCGGAAGCATCCGGCACCCGCAGGCTAAACCTTGCGCAGTCTTTCAATCCTATTGGGTCGTTTACGGGGGTTCTGCTTAGCAAGATGTTTATTCTTTCGCAGCTAAACCTCTCTACCGCAGAGGAGCGTAGTAACATGAGTGCCGAACAGCTGGCTACCATACAATCAGAGGAGCTTACAGCCGTAATGGGTCCCTATGTAGGAGTGGCTGTTTTCCTGGTGTTGCTGTGGGTGGTGGTGAAGTTAACGAAAATGCCAAAAGCCTCCGATGCCGGATCAGAACTGGATTTGATACCCACATTCAAAAGACTATTTAAAACGCCGCACTGGGTATGGGCAGTGGTGGCACAGTTCTTTTATGTTGGAGCCCAGATTGGCATCTGGTCTTATACCATCCGATACGTAATGCAGGAGCTGCAGCTGAACGAAGATAGTGCCTCCTCTTACTACATGGCAGCCCTTGTGCTGTTTGCCGCCTGTCGCTTTATATTCACCGGCCTCATGAAGTGGGTAAGCCCCAGAAACCTATTGCTCATTACGGCACTGGCAGCCGCTGCTTTTACCCTGGTTGCCATTTATGGCAGCGGGCATGTAGGCGTGTATGCGCTTATTGCTGTTTCGGGCTGCATGTCGCTAATGTTCCCCACCATCTATGGGCTGGGTATCCGCGATCTTGGCCACGACACTAAAATAGGGGGCTCCGGCCTGATCATGGCAATTCTGGGTGGTGCAGTTTTAACAGCTGTACAGGGCCATGTTTCCGACCTGGTTCAGGATATCAACCTGGCTTTCTATGTGCCCTTTTGCTGCTTTATTGTGGTTGCGCTTTATGCACTGATGGAAAGAAAATTAGAGGCTGCCGGCAAGCATAAGCATAAAGGTTCGGCCGAGGCGCTCTATTAAGCTGGTATTACCGGCATGCCCTTTAAATATTGATTTACTCAGATAGGCATTGGATTGGATAGGCTCAAAACCAGGGTAAAGTTCCACTAAGGCAGATAAGGTTATCAGTCTGTTGGGATGAACTGTTTAATTTGAACATGGAGAGATACTGTTTTGCGCTGGACCTGAAGGACGATCCGCAGCTGATTGCGGAATATGAGTTCTGGCACCGTAATATCTGGCCGGAAATCAGGCAGAGCCTTACGGATGCCGGCATCACGGATATGCAGATTTACCGCTTGGGCAACCGCCTGTTTATGATCATGGAAACACACAGTAGTTTCAGCTTTGAAAAGAAGGACGCCCTGGATACAGCAAACCCAAAGGTGCAGGAGTGGGAAGCCCTGATGTGGAGATTGCAGCAGCCATTGCCATGGGCTGAAGAGGACGAAAAATGGATGCTGATGGAGAAGATCTTTGAACTTTAAGGAAAAAGAGCGGATGGAAGTAAAAGAGGTTCCATCCACACTTCCAGAAGCATATCCGCTGATGCATGAAAATCTTTTATTTGAAAGCCCTGATGCCTGTGGGGTTTATCTTTTTGATGTTGCCCTGTGCATCGAAATTGAGACTGTCAACGCACAGCTGGCGTAAAACATACGCCTCATCCTGGGGTTTTATTCTGTGATACAGGATGTAATCCTGGCCCTCTTCTCTAAATACCGTATGGTGCCCCGGGCCATAAATAGTGCTGTCTGCAGAGGTTTGCAGGATCGGACTGGTTGGACCTTCCGTCCAGGGCCCCAGGGGAGAGCTGCTGGTCGAATACCTGATCTTATAGGTGTGATCAATGGCTTTGCCGTCGGAGTACATCAGGTAGTACTGATTGTTCCGTTTGATCATGTGCGGTGCTTCAAAATAATTGGGAGGCGTGATGTCAATCATAGGGCCGTCAAAACTAATCATATCTTTTTCCAGCTTTACCACCATACAGTGGCCATTTACCCAGTCAAATCCGGAGCCCCAGTATAAATATGCCTGCCCGTCGTCATCAATAAAGCAATCTGCATCGATGGTGTGCACCACCTCCGGGTCCTGGGTAGAAATCAGCGGGCTGTTATCAGCCTTTGCGTTTTTCCAGGGCCCCAGCGGATGCTCACTTACCCCAGCCCATATTTCGCTGCCCACCGAAACATACATATAAAATTTACCATTCAGCGCTTTTACAACCGCCGGAGCCCAAACCATGGCATCACCGGAGGATGGGCTGGTTGTCTGGCTTTTGGTAGGCCAGTTCAGCTGCCGGCGTGTCCAGTTCTTAAAATCAGTGCTCTCAAAAACGGCTAACTCTTCTCCGCCCCAGGGGTCTATGGTGGCATAGATGTAGTACTTACCCCCATGTTCTACAATGGAAGGATCAGCAAAATAACCTTCTACGATGGGATTGGTGATCAGCTTTCGGGTGCAGGCGCTTGACAGGCATAGAAGTAGTGCAAGCAGGAAATAGCTTGTTTTCATAAGGGGCAACAGGATTTGCTCTGGTGCTGAATATAAGAATTCTGGCTGTGCAAAACAGAATTGGCTGGTGTTATTCAGTAGCGCTAGGCATTAAAAATAGCTGAATAGTGCTGATGTAGCGAGCTTGTATGGAATCCAGGCCTTAACTTTAGCATCCCCCCAGGTTTTAAGCAGACTGGCTGTAACCAATAATTAATCCTATGTGCTAAACTTTAGCATCAATCTAGCTAATGAAAGTGCTCATGCTTCATTAATATTGCCTGCGTTGGGAACAGTGGCATGCCATTCGTCAATAAACAATTATTTGTCCTATAACATAAAAGAATGATCCGTTATCCATTAATCAAATACCTGTTGGTTGGTTTGATTACAGTTTTGTGTGCAAACACATTATTATTCGCTCAAACAGCGCAATCAGTAAATAAAAGAGAGCGTATAAAAATGGATTTGGGATGGCGCTTTGCCTTTGGCCATCCTTATGATACCCAAAAAGATTTTAACACAGGCACTGGTTATTTCTCTTACCTGGCGAAAGCAGGTTATGGCGATGGCGCAGCGGCTCCCTCTTTTGATGACCGGGCATGGCGTAAGCTGGATGTGCCGCACGATTGGGCCGTTGAGGCAAAGTTCGACCCAAAGGCAAGCTACAGCCATGGCTTTAAAGCAATTGGGCGGGCATTTCCTGAAAGTAGTGTGGGCTGGTACCGTAAGTCATTTACAATTCCTGCAGAAGACCTTGGCCGCAACATAGCCATTGAATTTGATGGTGTTTACCGCCATTCGGAGGTCTGGGTGAATGGCCATTACCTGGGGCTGGAGCCAAGCGGGTACAGCAGCTTCCGGTACGATATTACCGACTATCTGAATTATGGGGGTGAAAACGTAGTAGCTGTGCGGGTGGATGCAACCATGGAAGAAGGCTGGTACTATGAAGGCGCCGGTATTTACCGCCATGTTTGGCTTAGCAAAACCAACCCGCTGCATGTAGCGGCTAATGGTACCTTTGTAACCAGCGAAGTGCAAGAGGGCAAGGCAGCTGTTACAGCGAGTGCTACCATCATCAACGATGGCAAAACAGAAAAAAGCTTTTCGGTAATGCAGGCCATTGTAGATGCAGCAGGTAAAACTATAGCCAGCAGGCAGGGCGAAGAACTAAAAATACTACCCTTTCAGTCAGTTGAGACAAAATTACTGCTGGAGGTAACCAATCCAAAGCTCTGGGATCTGGAGTCGCCCTATCTCTATAAATTAATTACCAGGGTTATGAGCGGTAATACGGAAGTAGATCAGTACGAAACCAGCTTCGGCATCAGAACCATTCGTTTTGATGCCAGGGAAGGTTTTTTCCTGAATGGCAAGCATGTTAAGTTAAAAGGCACCAACAACCACCAGGAGCATGCAGGCGTAGGAGTGGCAATGCCAGACGAACTGCAGGAGTGGAGAATTAAGGCCCTGAAAGCCATGGGCAGCAATGCCTACCGCAGCTCCCATAACCCGCCCACACCCGAGCTGCTCGATGTTTGCGACCGCCTGGGTATGCTGGTAATAGACGAAAACCGATTAATGGGCACTACCGACTTTATGTTGGGAGAGCTAAAAAAGATGATCGTCAGGGACCGGAACCATCCCAGTATTATCAGCTGGTCTATTGGTAATGAAGAATGGGCCATTGAGAACAGTAATGTTGGAGCACGCATGGCTACCACCATGCAGAACTACGCTAAAAGCCTTGACTCCACCCGCGCCATCAGCGCAGGCATTAGCGGTGGCTTCAGAAGCGGTATTTCTGATGTGATTGAAGTGATGGGCTACAACTATATGGGCAATGGTGATATAGAAGCGCACCATAATGACTTTCCTAATCAGCCGGCCATGGGAACAGAAGAGGGCTCCACCTTTGCTACCCGGGGAGTTTATGTAACCGACCCTGAAAAGAACTATATCGCAGCTTATGATAAAAAGCCCCGCCCATCATTTTACAGCATAGAAGAAGGCTGGACCTTTTATGCCAACCGGCCATGGCTGGCGGGTATGTTCATCTGGACTGGTTTCGACTACCGCGGTGAGCCTACGCCGCACGGCTGGCCCTCCATTACCTCCTATTTTGGTATGATGGACCTTTGTGGCTTTCCAAAAGATAATGTGTACTACCTTAGGTCGTGGTGGTCTGATAAGCCCACCCTGCACCTGTTGCCACACTGGAACTGGCCCGGAAAAGAAGGACAGGAGATAGACGTATGGGCTTACAGCAATTGCGATGAAGTAGAGCTGTTCCTGAATAAGAAGAGCCTGGGCAAAAAAGCAATGCCTAAAAACAGCCACCTCGAGTGGAAAGTAACGTATGCGCCTGGAACGCTCGAGGCAGTTGGTTATAAAGCAGGGAAAAAGGTAATGAACGAACTGGTTAAAACTACCGGCAGCCCGGCGCTCATTCAGCTAACGCCACACAAGCAGTCTATTCTGGCGAATCATGAGGATATTAGTGTGGCAACAGTAGCCGTGAACGACAGGAATAATTTGTTTGTCCCCACCGCCGGCAATAGAGTAACCTTCTCCATAGAGGGGCCCGGGAAAATAATAGGTGTGGGCAATGGTGACCCAATCTCACATGAGCCGGATAAGTACCTGGCGAAAATTCATGTACTCAAGATTGAGGACCTGAAAGAGAAACAGCTGGAATCCTCAAGCTACAAGCTGGAGGTTGAACCAGATTATAATAGTGCTGCCTGGGATGTTGCATTTGAAGCCAGGAACGAAGCAGCCCGGGAACAAGCCAGTGCTTATATTTTCAGGGGTAGTTTTGAGCTTCCGGAAGATTTCAGAAACGCCACCATTCACTGGTTTTATAACAGCATTGCCACAGATCAGTCTCTGTACATCAATGGTGTACTGCTGGAAAAGAACCCGACAGACGAAGCGATCAGAGAAGGATTCAAGCTGGACCATACGATCTTGAAGCCCGGCCGGAATGTAGTGGCCATTGTGGGAAATCCACTGAAGAAAAAGCATCAGTGGGATCAGGTTAACCAGAATCCTGGTGTGCTCCAGCTCATACATCCGGCACCAGCATGGAAAAGAAAGGCGTTTAACGGACTCGCCCAGGTAATCATACAATCAACAGGCGAAGCGGGTGAAATAACATTAAGAGCAACTTCAGAAGGACTAAAGCCTGCCCTCCTGAAAATACGGGCTGTAGGGCAGGATGTTAAGTAGCGGTGGCTTTATTGAAGATTAACTGACCACGATCAAACTTCTTAAAAAGACATTCTATAGAAAACGATAAAAGGCCCCTGGATACATCAGTGGCCTTTTATCGTTTAAGGGCATTCTTTACGACATCGGTGATGAGTATACGTTAGCCCAAATCATCCATCAAGTATAAGCTAACTCATACTGTAGTGGCAGTTTTTGCAGCTGGGTTAATGACCATGGCTGTCCGCTGCCTCTCCACGCCTCCCAGGGTCCTGCATATCATCCTTTTTTAAAGTCGACAGGAAGCTGAGCAGATCCCTGATCTCCCGTTTGCTTAACAGATAGCCCATGTTAGGCATGCTGGAGGAGGCATTTACCTGTTTTAACACATCAGCTTTGCGGATAACCGTATCCGGTTGGTTGCCTACTTTCAGCACCAGCTCTTTATTACTCTCTTTCTGCAGCACACCACTTACAGTTTTTCCGCCTGCCAGATCAAGCGATACAATACCAAAGCCAGGCGCAATGCGTGCGCTGGGATCTACCAGGGCCTCCAGCAACTGCTGGCGATTTAGCTTTGCTGCTACTCCATTCAGGCGCGGTCCAGCATTGCCGCCAAAATCATCGAAGGAGTGGCATCGCATGCATTGGGCAGTCTGGTGCTGAAAGAATATTTTCCTGCCCAGCTCTGCATCGCCACCATGTAATACACCCGCAAAAGATGCTGCAGCCGATGCCGGGGCACCTCCTGCAGCTTCAGGAGCTGATTTAGCGTAAACCTCCTTCAGGCTGGCGATGAGCGTTTCGGAACGGGTACTATCGATGGCTTCGGCCAGCTCCAGCTGAATTTCAGGAGGTAGCGTTCCTATTTGCACCCGCTGCAGCAGCCCCTCAAATACCTTCTGCGAATTGGCTACAGGCAGGATACCGAGGGTGAGGAGGGCAGCCTGCTTTTCTTCTGTAGTTCTTTTTTCAATTACATCTGAAAGCAGGGAAACCATAAGGTCTTTTGAAATATTCAGCTTCGGCAGGAGGTCAAGCCCCGTAACCCTCACGCTCTTATCCTTATCAGTAAGTGCCAGTTCAATGGCCTGGTCTATTTGCGGGCTATTCAGCTGTGCCAGTGCTCTAAGTGCTGCCACCCGCAGCTGGGCCTGGCCATCTGCTTTGAGCAGGGCCAGCAGCCGATCTGCGCCCTGTTCTATTTTTAGCTTGCCAATGGCGTTTACTGCACTTAAGCGTAAGGCTAAATCTCTATGTGCTGTTAGTTTGATGAATGCATCGGCAGCCTTGCCTTTAACCAGGGCGGGATCGCGCGTAATTACGCCCCTGTAGCGCCCGTCTACCCGATCAAGCACAGATGGTTTAGCCCAGGTACTTAAGGCATCTACGGCTTCGGCTCTCATGTTAACCGGGCTGCTTTCTTTCGCAGCAAAGTCTATCAGGTTTTGCATGGCCTTTTCGCTGCCCACCCTAAGGTTAGCATTGATGGCACGCCTTAACAGGGCCTCATTTTTAAAAGAGGTGCTCTGCAGCACATCGCCCAGGGCTGGTAAAGCCTGTTCAATGGAAAGATCGTCGTTAATGGCCCTTGCCGCCTCTGTTACAATGTATTCATCTTTATCGGTTAGGAAGCTGGCAATGCCGGGGTGCCTAAGTTTCCTAAGGGTGATTACAGCTGCCATTCGCACGGCTGGCGAAGGATGGCTGGCGAGCGCCACCACAGGTTCTGCTTTCCCGATTCTGGCTAAGGCAAGGCTGCCGGCGTGGCGTATGTAAAGGTCTTCATCATTGTTGGCCTCCAGCAGGCTGATGATTGGCTGTATGGCCGGATCGTAACCAATTCTGCCAAGGGCTTCTGCAGCAAAGAAACGCGTGCGGCTGTGTTGGTCTTTCAGCAGGGGAATAAGGGTACTAGCCGCTTGTTTATAGCGAATATCGCCCAGCCACTTAGCAGCCTGGGCTCTTATTTCCGGATCCTGATCCTGGAGCAGGGGCAATAGCTGGCGGGCCCATTTCTGGTCCTGGCGGGCCAGTTGTGCAAGGCCCCAGATGCCATGAATCCTGGCAAACTGATTGCCGGTCTGGCTGATGCTACGCTGGAATACATCGGCACCTTTGGCGCCACGGCTGGCCAGCTCAAACTGGGCCTTCTGCCTTACCCGCATATCGGGATGCTGCAGCAAATCGCCCAGTTGGGCATCTTTGGTGGCTTTAAAATCTGCCGCTAATAATTGTTGTGTCTGCTGGCGTTGCTGTGAGGTGGCTTCGCTGGCTACATCCAGCTTCCAGATACGGCCATGGTCTTTTGTATTCCAGCCTTCCAGCCAGTCGGCAACATACATGGCACCATCGGGGCCAAAGTCAATACCTGTGGCCAGTATGCCTTTCAGGATCATCTGGCTCTCACCAAGCTCAAAGCCTGCACCTTTAGGTTTTAATTTAAAGGCATGGACGCCTGATCGGGAGGGATTTCCTACAAATTCAGCAACAAAAAAGGTGTTTTTCCATTCAGGGCCTAAGGCAGTGCCCGGGTTGTAGATCATACCGGTTGGGCCGCTCACAAAGTTTTTAATAGCCGGCGTAATGTATGCCGCTTGTCCTTTAAACCTGGGTTTGAAGAGTTCCTCGTCCATCCATACCTTGTAGGAGTTGTTGTCCGGATCGCGGTATTTGCCAAACTGCCAGTTAATGCGCCAGCCGGTATCCGAGCCGTTTACAATGTACACCAGCCTTTCTTTTTCGCCGGGGTGGTCACCATCATTGTCTACGCTGATAAGATTACCCCATTCATCAAATGTAAATTCGTGGGTATTGCGAAGGCCATGGGCAAAAACCTCAAAATCACTGCCATCCGGGTTAGCCCTTACAATCACTCCCTCATTCGGAAACTCCCATTTGGTACCGTCGGCACTTTTGCCGTTAAAGCCAATATCGCCAATACCCCAGTATATTTTACCATCAGGGCCCATCTCGAGGCCCGACATGCCGTGGCCACCAAAGCCTACATGGATGCCATAGCCATGGGAGATGGAGGTTTTTTCATCAGCAATGCCATCTCCGTTCCGGTCTTTGATGCGCCACATATCGGGCGCTACGCCTACAAAAAGATCTTCGCCATGGGCTAAAACTGCACCGGCTACATCGGTTACCTCGTCGTGAAAATCCTCCACCACCAGTTGCGAAAGGTCCGCCAGGCCATCGCCAGAGGTATCTTCAAGCCGGTAAATGTGCTCTTTTTCCATGGTCATGTCCTTCCAGTCGTGGGAGCCGTCCTTGTTCAGATCGGCCAGCCACCTATTCTTCTCACTGTTTTCGGACGAGAGCACCTTATGCAGAAAAGCTCTTTTGTCCTCAACCGTTTGCAGTTGTATGGAGGGTATTTCCCACTCCTGATGGCCGCGTATATCAAATTCAGAGTTCTTTTGCCTGTTGGTTCTGGTGTAGTACAGCCTGCCCAGGTCATCTATGTCTATGGAGATCGGATCGGCCACCAGTGAATCTACTGCCCAGATCTGGAGGCGAAGACCTGCTGCCAACTCGGGATTAACAGAGGCTTCTATTTTTTTTGCCAGGGAAGAGACCTGTGCAGAATCCAGGCTGGTAATTCTTAAGTCTACAGGCGCTTGCTGCTGTGGAACTGCGGTTTCGCCAGAAGCCATTTCCCGGCAGCCCGACAGGGCCAGCGCAGGGAACATTGCTGACAGGCACAAGACTTTTACATTATTCTGCAGGATGCTAAAGAAAGCATTTTTCATAGGTTGCGTACAGTAGGGGAGTGCTAAGAAATTTGGTCAATAAATATAAGACATTATTTACTGACAACTATGGTTGCAGCCCTTACAATCGACCGAAGCTGTAGTCGGAATTTACATAAACAGCGATAGCTGCCTGCCTGAAGGTGCCTGACTGGTAGTTTCAGAACAAAAGCAGCCCAGTTGATATGGGGAGGAGGGGGCTGCTATGTACACTATTATAGCCGTTACGGCTCAACAAAGGTACTAAACCACACTTTTTAAATATACTTTAAACGTACTGCCCACATTAGGCTGGCTCATGACCTCAATTCTGCCTCCATTGTTTTCTACAATGCGCTTGATGATGTAGAGACCTATGCCTGTTCCTTCCACATGGGTGTGTAACCGCTTGAACATGGTAAACAGTTTCTGGCGTTGCTGTTCGTTTAAACCTAATCCATTATCCTGCACCGAAAGCACAACCCAGTTGTCTTCGCGGTAGGTTTTAATGTTAATTTGCGGGCGGCGTTCTTCAGATCTGTACTTAAGTGCATTGGTCAGGAGGTTGTACAAAATACTCCGCAGGTTTCTCCTGGCATAAGTAATGTTGGTTACCTGCAGATCTTCCCTGATAATGGGGTTGCTTTGCGCTATTATATCCTGGAGTTCCAGCTTAATATCATCCAGCTTGTCTTTAACAGATATTTCCTCTTCTGGTTCCTCAAGTCCTTTTTGTGCTTTGGTAATTTCGGTGAGGTCACGAATGGTTTGGTTAAGCTTGGAAACAGAGGTTTCCATCATACCAAGCAGCTGGTTAACGCCGGCTTTTTCAGCATCCGGTAGCCGCTTTCTAAGTGCCATCAACAGCCCTTCCAGGTTCACAACCGGGTTTCTTAAGTCATGTGAGGCGGTGTATACAAAGCTGTCCAGATCGTTGTTGATCTTGCTAAGCTGCTCATTTTTGCGGGTAATGTCCATTAAGGCTGTTTCTAACGATTCCTGGGCTTTCCTGATTTCGCTAATGTCGTACACAAGCGCATAAAAGCCTTTTACTTCTCCATTTTCCAGGTGTGGAATCAGGTTATTAGATACATTTTTGCTACCACCATACCTATAGGCCATTTTGCCTTCTATCTTCACCCGTTTACCCTTTAGTACATCCTGTACGTGGGGTTTTAAGTCCTGGTATACCGCCTCACCTATAAGTTCTTTTACATGTCTGCCTTCAATTTCTTCTTTTGGCAGGCCAAACCAGGTAGTATAGGTGTGGTTTACAAAACGGTAGATCAGATCTTTATCTATATAAGAGATGAGGGTAGGCAGGGCATCTGTTAAAAGGCGTAGTTGTTCTTCGCCGGCTTTCAGTTGTTCTGTGCGTTGCTGCACCCTTTGTTCCAGGGTTTCGTTGGCCTGTACCAGTTGCTCCTGCGTGCTTTTTAGTGCCTCCAGGGCATTAGAAAGTGCCTTGTTTTTATCCTGAATGTTATATTCAAAATCTTTGCGTTCCTGTATATCGAAGCAGGCACCCAGGAAACCTGTAAAACTGCCGTTTACATCATACATAGGAGTGCCGTGGTCAATAATCCAGCGGTATTCACCGTCAAACCTTTTCATGCGGTACTCCATTTCAAAAGCAGTTTTTGCCCTGAAGTTTGTCAGATAAATATCAAGGCATCGGTCAAAATCTTCAGGATGCACACCCTCAGCCCAGCCATTTCCCCATTCCTGCTCCATGGTACGGCCCCGAAACTCCAGCCAGGTTTTATTGAAATAGTCACAGAGGCCCTCGGTATTTGCCCGCCAGATAAGGCTGGGGAAATCTTCCAGGATGGTCAGGTAGTAGTCGCGTGACTGCCTTAGTTCTATTTCCTTTTTTACCTGATCGGTTACATCTTCAAGAATTCCCAGAACCTGCCACACCTTTCCATCAGGTGTATAATTATAAATTCTGCTTTTTGACCTGATGAATCGCTGGTCGCCCTGCCTGGTTTTGTTTCGGTACACAACCTCAGCGGTTTCTCCCTCTTTCATCTCCTGGTACCGCCGGTTTCTTTCTTCCAGTATGTGTATATCTTCCAGCGGTATTAAGGTGCTGTACACCTGGCTACCAAGTGCAACGATCTCATCGGGTGAATAGCCCAGCAAACTGCGCACCTCCTCATTTGCATAAACTGTTTTGTTTTCAATGAGGTCGTAAATGTAAATTGTTGCTGGTGTTGCATCGGTGATCTGCTTTATGAAATGCTCATGGTCCTTAAGCTTTTCGTAGGCTTCATTTATCTCAATTTGCTTTTCAAGCAGTTCTTCATTGCTGGCGAGTAATTCTTCATGCTGCTCCTTTAGCTTTAGCTGGCTGTCTTTCCATTGTGTGATGTCATGGACAATACTAACCGCGCCAACAGGATTATTGCTTTTATCAAGCAAAGGAATTAGGTGTGCCTCGTACCAGCCATGCCGGTAGGGGTTGGGCTGTTCTGGTATAAATATTCGTTCGCCCTTCAGAGCCCTGATCATGTTTTGCCCTTGGGGTTTCCCCACCAGTTCAGGATATACCTCAAAGAACTTTTTTCCTAAGACATCTTCTTTTTTCTTTTCGTATCGTTGCTCCAGGGCCTTATTCCATACAATGAACCGCTCTTGGGCATCGAAGGCCATAATGCCATCGCTGCTGTTGTTGATGATGTTCTCGCTAAGTTCTTTTTCCTGCTTCAGCTGTGCCTGCTGTGTTTCTACAAATACCTGAAAAGCATGCTGCTCCAGCTGCCTGTGAAAAACCTCCAGTTCCAGAACAATCTGATGATAGAGCGTTATGTCCCCTGTATATCTGGGCAGAAAGTTTAGATATAGCTGCTTTCTGAGGCTATAGAGCAGCACAACATCAGCAACAGTAATGCCTGTTGAGGGAATAACAGGGTGTTGATTTGCCCTCCATCGGTCTACAGTAGCAAATGCCGCTGCCAGCGCAGTTCCGCTCTTTACTTCTTCCAGAAAATCTGTAATGCTTTTACGGCAATAAGCAATTTGCTCCTCTTCTGTTAAATGACTGAAATGGGTCAGGAGTGGTAAATTATTTTCCCTGCACAAAGCAAGATATGCTTCGGCCATTTCTGCCGTCAGACTTTTTTCATCTAAGACAAAATCTGCAAAGGCGCTAAAATGACTCAGTTGCTTTTCCAATTGGGGCTGTCTTAAGGACTTTCAATCTAGTGCTACAAAGTGGAAAAACAAAAAAGCAAAAGTTAAATGATTCATTTCAGTACTGAACCATTACCTGTTTACGCTGTGAATTTGCTAAAGATGATTGTGCAACATAGCTCCATTCACCTCCGGAGAAGATTCACCGATCGTGAGCCTGGAATGGTACGGGAATACTGCGTTTCCGCATTCATCCCTGTATTTCAGGCTAACCGTGTAGGTGCCGGCATTTTCATAGGTGTGGCTTCCTGTTACCTGGTGATCTGTAAAATATCCTTCCGATTCGGTTCCATCGCCCCAAAGCCAGGTCCATTCAACATTAGCCTGTGCGCCCCTGTTTAAATGGCCACTATGGTTTACGGCAGCAAGCATGGAAATCTCTGTATCGACTGTTAGTGGCTGTTCGGGAGTTGTGATGGCAGCTACACTATATGGCTTTCTGACTACGATAAGCTGGTAAGCTTCGCCTGTATTCCCGGACGCATCGGTTGCCGACCACTGACGCAGGATAAGGTTGGAGTTTAAAAAAGGGCCTTCAGATATCTCTTCAGAAAATAGCACACGGCCCAGCGGACCATCTACATCATCTACGGCAGTTACCCTGGGGGGTGGCGGGTAAGCAGCACAAATTACTGTATCCTGCGGCACGCCTTTTAGTGCAGGTGAGGTAACATCGTAGCTGTAAGAGATGAGCTGGGGCTGCTTTCTGGCCTGTGCAAGCAGTACTGCAGATGGAAGCAGCAGGAGTAAGGTCCCTAGTATCGCTGCGGTGGTTCTGGTCATGTAAAAAAGTTTTTCTAAAAAATATTGCTGCGTCAGTCCGCTCTACATATGCTCTACGGTGGCCAGGCTTTTTCATGTGTCAGCTGTAGCCAAAGCTGTACTTCAGAAGTTGAGTTATGATATAATCTAAAAACAGTATTGCTGTTGAAGCTAATGCTCTGGCAGCATGACAGATTCTTGTGTTACTGCTATAAAGTTTTTATTCCTGAAAAGCTTAAATGCTTATGGCTGCACCTATACAAAAAAGTGTAGCAACTGCTAGCAGTCCTTTGTTACCCCATTAGATTAAATCATACAGTATTCCTACCGTGCAAGCTTTTGTAAACTAAGTTTTTGATTTAAAAAATCAAATTTAGTAAAAAGCCTACATCAGTAGGCTTAACTGGTATTAGCAATATTAACTGAAAAATTAGAATATAAAAATGATTGGTGATATTAAATATTTCATTCCTGCATAATAAAAAAGCCGTTCCTTTAGGGGAACGGCTCTATTTTAAAGCTTAGTGCTGATGGAGGTACTATTCTTTGATGATTTTAAAGAAAGTCTGTACCTCATGGCTTTACAGGCGCAGCAGGTACATACCCTGCTGATTGGCTGCCATCACCCCATGGCTACATTGCATACTGTGGGTTATCGTCATAATAGCCTGCCTGTACTGTAAATACCTGGTTTTTCAGGAAAACAGTTCTTGTGAAGCTGCCAGCCAGACCAGGTGCGGTCAATGGTGTAGTAGTTATTTTCAGGATGTTCAGTCTTTTTTTCTGAATATAAAACAGGCAGTGGTCCGTCTACATCATCAGCCGCAGTCTCTCAATAAGGTGATGTAAGATTTCTACACTTTTCAGCGGAATTGCTCTACAGCTGTAGAGGCTTTCAACAACACTGAAGCTTGATATAAAATCATGAAAACTGCTCTGACTTTTAAATTAGGCGGTTTTTGAGGTTTTAACAGAATTTGGCACAGTCTTTTCCTATTTGCTGCCAGAACTATTTTAATAAACAGAATTTAACATGAAAAAGACAGTATTAACATTTGTAGCAGTAGCTTTTGGAATGAGTGTAGCAATTGCACAAACTACTCCTGAAACCGATCAGCAACAAAATACTGAACAATCAATTAGCGTAGATAAAATGTCTAATACCTCTGAAGAGGCTGGACGTCGTACTATAAAAGTTGAAGAACTACCTCAGGCTGTTCAGACAAACCTGAAAAGCGATGAGTTTAAAGATTTCACCGTTGTTTCCGTAACCGAAGTGCAGCCAGAAGCAGGTGCCACAGCAGCAGTTCAGTACGAAGTAGCACTGGCAGAAGGAGCTGATGCAGGTGTTGCTGCACCAAGCGTACTGGTGCTTTTCGATGAGAAAGGTAAAGTGGTTTCACAGAAAGATCCATCTGCGCTTAAAGGCGAAGAAGAAGAGAAATAATATTATTTGAGCTTGAACACCGATTGCTTAAAATCTATACCTGTGAACGTACGTTCAAATTTTTTCGGGTAGCACAATTACCAGACTTATATTTTGGTATAAAAAAAGAGTCATCTCCGTTTGGGGATGACTCTTTCTTTTTCAGCTTTGTTTTAGGTAAATCAGTATTATAGATGCTTTTGGATAGTATCAAAAACCAGCAAACATGCTGGAAGACATTTAATTCCAGTGCTTTATGGGGCACTAGAAAGCATTTACACCATTCACGGTGGTATATTTAAAGCTTAACTTCTGGCTTGGGTAAACCCATTTAAAAGCACTCTGGCACATCAGGGCTGCTTCGTGGAAACCACACAGAATCAGCTTCAGCTTACCGGGGTAGGTGTTGATATCGCCTATCGCATACACCCGATCAACTGATGTGGAGTAGTCGAAGGTGTTCACCTGGATCTGTGCTTTTTCAATGCCAAGCCCCCAGTCTGCTATGGGTCCCAGTTTAGGTGTTAAACCAAAGAGCGGAATCAGGTAGTCTGTTGCCAGGCGGGAAACATTCTTATCGCCATCCTCTACCAGCACTTCTTCCAGGTGTCCGTTGCCGTTCAGGCCAACTACGTTAGACTTCAGCAGCAGGTCAATTTTACCCTGTTTGGCCAGCTCAAATACTTTTTCGGTAGAGTCGGGAGCACCGCGGAAGCTTTCGCTGCGGTGAATGAGGGTTACTCTTTCTGCTACATCGGCCAGGAAAATGGTCCAGTCGAGGGCCGAATCGCCACCACCGGCCAGTACTATGCGCTTGTCTCTGAAAAGCTCCGGCTTTTTAACCATATACGAAACGCCTTTTCCTTCAAACTCCTCCAGCTTGTTGATGACAGGTTTTCTGGGTTCAAAGCAGCCAAGGCCACCGGCAATCACCACCACCTGGCAGTGTACGTGTGTTTCGTCTGAAGTCTTAACTATAAAAGAGCCATCGTCCAGACGGTCGAAAGTTTCCACTCTTTCGCCCAGGGTAAAGCCCGGGTTAAAAGGAGCAATCTGCTCCATCAGGTTATCTACCAGTGCCTGTGCATTGATGGCAGGAAAGCCCGGTATGTCGTAAATAGGCTTCTGTGGATACACTTCTGATAACTGTCCGCCTACCTGTGGCAGGGCATCAATCAGGTGGCAGCGCATTTTCAGCAGTCCAGCTTCAAAAACAGCAAAAAGTCCTACGGGGCCTGCGCCTATTATGCAAATATCAGTCGTTATCATATGCGTGTCCGTTTGCTTAAGTTTTAATTAACAGCCATTTATACAGGGGCTGCTATAAAAGTTTACACAAACTTAACCCATGCTGCCTAAGCACGCCAATCACAAATAGTGATGCGGTATTACTTTTGGTTATAACGCCTGCTGCAGTGCTGTCTGAATAAGCCGGCAAGCCTGGCGTGCTGGCCGTGCAGGGATATAAACTGGAGGGTTCTGCTGATTACTTTATTTTCCAGCTCAATGACACGTAGTTTGTTGCCGGCTAATTCATCTACCACCGTATGAATGGAGAGGAAGGCAAATGCGTTGGAGTGCATGAGGTACTGCTTAATGCTTTCGGTGCTGCCCAGCTGTACTTCAATGTTCCAGTCGCGGCGCCTGATCTGGTGCTCTTCCAGGGCATGCTCAATAATATCAAGGGTGCCGGAGCCATCTTCCCTAATCACCAGCGGTAAATGCCTAAGGGTGTCCAGGCTTATTTCTGGCTGGGTGAGCTTTGGATTGGCGGTACTGGTAACCAGCACAATCTCATCTTCCACAAAATGCTCGTAGTGGAGCTGCGGCAGGGTGCTGTAACCCTCTATCATGCCCATATCAATATCGTTGGAGAGCAGCAATTGCTCAATACGCTCGGTATTGCCGTTGATGAGCGTAAGCTGCACCTCGGGATAATTCTTTTTAAATCCTGCCAGAATCCTGGGCAAAATATACTGGGCTATGGTGGTACTGGCGCCAATGCGCAGGTGTCCCGACAGGTTTTTCTGCAGGCTGTTTAGTTCATCGTCTAGTTCCTGGTAGAGCAGCAGGATCTTTTTAGCGTAGGAGAGCAGCAGTTCTCCTTCGCCGGTAAGGCTGATGCTGTTGCCATGCCGGTTAAAAAGCGGTTTGCCCACCTGCTTTTCCAACTCGTTAATGTGTTTGGTAACGGCCGGTTGAGAGATAAACAGCTCATGTGCCGCTTTGGTGAAGCTAAGCTTATCGGCTACCGACTTAAATACCCTTAGTCTAAAATCAAATATCATTCAGCTTGCTCCATTGCTTATATGCTACACCTGCGGTAACTAAGGCTGGTGTAGCGTTAACAATGTAAATTAAATAAAATTTTTCAGCTATTCGCCTGCAGACGCTTTCACTGATGGTAGTTCAGCATAGGGTATATAAATGTAGGGCTGCATACTTTCTTTTAGTGCATTGTAATATTGCCTGCTCCCATTAATTTTAAACTTTTGGTTTTTTGAAGCAATTGCCAGGCCAATGGCAGATCCTCCAATAAAGCCCATGATTCCACCGACTGCGCCCGGATCAACAAACTCCATGCATCCATATGCAGATCTACAAAGCTTATCAGCTACTTCTCCGATAATTACACCGCCAACAATACCTAGCAAAGCACCAAAAACAAATCCTCTGCCATAGGCGCCTGCTTTCTGAAACTTAATTTGCTTTATGCTGCTAACGGGTATGTTTAGTAGCTCCTGCTCCCCGGGCACCTGGTTCTTTTTTGCCAGCCTTACCCAGGTAAGGCTGATGGTGGAGTCGTTGAGCGCATAAACTGCACCTCTGTAGATGTTTTTGTCTACAGTATGTACCAGCGCACGGTATAGGGGACGTTTTTTTTCAGTAGTGCCCTGCGAAAAGCTGTGTGTGCTATACAGCACACACAGCAGGCAAACGAATAGGGTAAAAAATTTATTCATGGTGATATGTGAAAAGTCTGTATTAGAAAAGGCGCTGCCCGATTCGATGTATAACTTAAGCGGCATCACAGGCTTGCTGGCAGCTAAATCTTCTCGCGCTTCTGTGGCGCTGTTGGAATCTTTCAGCAAATCGGGTGCATCAAATAAAACTCCGGGAGTAGAAGCCTGTACAGCATCATTGCAAGGGAGCAATACCAGTGCATAACTAAAGGCTCAATACATGGGCATGTTTTTGAGAAAGAGCTTATGCATTTTACCAAAAACACAAATAGGGGCTACAATAATATTTCCAAGGCTGACTATGCGGGCTTAGAAAAAGGCTAATGGAGATATTGATTCATGCCGGATTTTATGCTCCATCCGCAACGCGTAAAAAATAAATATTTAATAAATTTAATTATTTTTATGAATTTATTGATAGCAAGCACATAATTCTTTCATCACTCAAGTTCCAGTCATACTTATGCTGCAGCCCGGTCCGCAGCTTAGGAGTTTTATCGGCACCCTACCCAGCTTTTTTTTAAAAAACTTCAACTTTATCCAAAGGCAATTCAACCGTTTGCGCTTCCGTTTGTACTTTTCAAATTTGGTGTACAGAGTGATTGTAGGCTTTTTGTTAGGTGTTTATATTAAAATCTTTTTCTTAAATATCCGTATTATAGGCTGTTTTAGGTTTTATCTTTGCAGAACCATTATTGCTTATGATATCAGTTGCACTTAAAAATAATAGTACTATACCTAGAGGTGCTCATCGCCTTGCCATAGGAGCTTTTTTCTTTATCCAGGGCTTGTGCTTTTCCAGCTGGGCTTCAAGGATCCCCAGCATTCAGCAGGAGCTGGGCATGTCGGAGGCTGCGCTGGGCTCTGTGCTGCTGGCGCTTCCTGCAGGTTTAATGCTATCTCTGCCAATTTCTGGCTGGCTGGTGGCAAAAGTAGGCAGCCAGCGGGTAGTGATCATTGCCGCAATCCTCTATACCCTTTCTTTGCTTAGCCTGGGTCTGGTTGAAAGTATTTTCCAGCTGGTGGCGTGCCTGTTCGTATTCGGGCTGGTCGGCAACGTGATGAATATTTCTGTAAACACACAGGCGGTAGGGGTAGAGGCTCTTTACAAGAAATCTATCATGGCTTCTTTTCACGGTCTCTGGAGCCTGGCTGGTTTTACCGGTGCTGCACTGGGTACCTTTATGATAGGCAGCGACATTGGCCTGTTTCAGCATTATATCTACGTTTCCCTGTTTGTGCTGCTCACGGCACTGCTAAGTTTTCGCTATACACTTGAGGAAGACGCCAATAAGAAGAATAATGCACCGATTTTTGCCAAACCCGATAAAGCTCTGCTGATCCTGGGGATCGTAGCCTTTTGCTCCATGCTTTGCGAGGGTGCCATGTTCGACTGGAGTGGTGTTTATTTCAGAAAAGTAGTAAAAGCAGACCCTGCCTGGGTTGGTGCAGGCTTTACTGCCTTTATGAGTACCATGGCTGCCGGCCGTTTTATAGCCGACTGGTTTACCAGCCGTTATGGCCTAAAGCGGGTGTTGCAGCTTAGCGGGGTGCTCATCTCTTTAGGTTTGGGTGTTGCAGTTGCGCTGCCTGCGCTTCATACAGCCATTATAGGCTTTTTGCTGGTAGGGGTTGGGGTATCTTCGGTGGTGCCGCTGGTATATAGCGCAGCCGGAAAATCAAAGGTGCTTTCGCCCGGGGTGGCCCTGGCTGCCGTTTCTACAATTGGTTTCCTGGGTTTCCTGATTGGGCCACCCCTCATTGGTATAGTTGCCGGTTTTAGCAGCCTGCAGGTTTCCTTTTCTATCATTGCCCTGATGGGACTGCTCATTGTGGCACTGGCAGGGAAGGTGGTACCCTCCAGATCCTGATGGCACCAATGTTGCATGAACCGTAATATCCTGCACCATTACATAAAATGATTTATTCCATCCTTATCGCTACAACCTCTGATATTTGTTGAACAGATGTTGAGTCTCCTCTGAAATGTTAGTTTGTTATGAAAATAGTTAAGCCGGTTTATGCCGGCTTTCTTTCGTTAAACCTGATTCAGCTCGTTTACTTAACAATTGTCGCAATTGCCCCCTTTGTTGCCGCAACTACACAGCTTAATGCTTGATGGTAAGCCGTAAATTTGTAATATCACATTAAATACAAACAGTTATGGCAACCAAAATTTTTGTAAACCTACCCGTAAAAGACCTTAGTGTCTCCATGGCATTTTTCACCAGCCTTGGCTTTACTTTCAACCCGCAGTTTACTGACCACAAGGCTGCCTGCATGATCATTGGTGAAAACATTTTCGCCATGCTGCTGACAGAGCCTTTCTTTGAAACCTTCACCAAAAAAGAAGTCTCTGATGCCAGAAAAAGTACAGAGGTACTCATAGCTATTGATGTGGAGAGCAGGGAGAAGATAGATGAAATGGTAAAAAAAGCTGTAGCAGCAGGCGGTACTAATTATATGGACCCACAGGACCATGGCTGGATGTATCAGCATAGCTTTGCCGACCCCGATGGCCACCAGTGGGAGCTGATGTATATGGATGAAAGTGCAATACCACAGGAAACCTCAACCACAGAAAGCCATGAAGCCTAGAACTATCAGGATCCTTTACCGGAGCATCACCATTCTTTTTGCTTTGTTCTTTCTGATGGATGGCGCTATGGGCATTATGCATGTAGAAGAAGGACAGGAGATCATGCGGCACCTGGGTTACCCGGTGTATGTACTTACCATTCTGGGAATAGCCAAGGTATCGGGTGCGCTTGCACTACTGCAAACAAAGTACAGTCTGCTTAATGAATGGGCCTATGCCGGCTTTACTTTTCATTTCCTGGGTGCCTGCCTGTCAAGGGCATTTATCGGAGATAGTGCAGGGCTGGTGCTTTCTCCCCTGGTGTTTATGGGCGTGATGTTTCTTTCTTACTATTTCTGGAAAAGAACGGAAAAGGCAAGCCAGCTGGCCTATGCTTAAGCGCTAAAGGTACCTGACACATTTGTGGTCTTAATCGGCCAGGTACCTGACCATATATGCTGCATCTACGTACTGGCCATTGATCTTCAGGTCGTTTTTTACAAGTGCGCCCTGGCTTTCAAATCCGCACTTCCTGTAAAATGCTGCGGCAGAGGTAGTGGAAAGGAGCACCCAGAGATGGACTTGCTCCAATCCCTCCATTGCTTTGGCACGTTTAATCACCTCATCGATGAGTGCTTTGCCTACACCAAATCCACGTGCATCGCTCCGGGTGTACATGGCATAGATCATAGATTTATGTCGGGCCTTGATGCGGATATCTCTGATAAAGGTAACAGTGCCTATCATGCTATGTACAGCTGTAAAAGCGCCCAGCACAAAGCTTTCGGGAGGTGCGCCAACAGGCTTGAGCCTGGCTGCATAATCTTCTGCTGTTAAGCCTGCTTCTTCTTCATAACTTTTGCTGAAAGCTAAAGGCGCTTCCTGAAGGCTCTCATGCCGGAGAACCCGGTAAGCGGAAGCGTCCTGTTCTGATAATTGCCTGATGTAAATATTCATTTTGAATTAAAATAGGGTTATGGCTGTGTAGGGGAGCTATTCTTGCTAAATAATTTAAAAACATAAGCTTATGAAGAAGGGGATCTGTTGGTTTATTCGCTAGAAAAAGTTCTCTTTTTGTCCTTGTCGGTGCTGCAGCCGCAGCCACTTAAACCCGCTGCTTTGGCTTCTTCATCCAGTTTGCAGCAGGCATCTACGGTAGCCTCTGCCTGGCCGCCACAGCAGCCTGAAGCTGCTGAAGTTGCTGAAGCTACTGGAAGTGCTTCTTCTTTTAGTGTTTGTACCGGTGCTGTACCGCAGCAAGCGGCAGCTTCCTGATCTTTTACTGTTGCTGTGTTCATGTTTTCCTCTTTTTTACAAATAATATTATTTTCTGTACTGCAGCCGCAGCCTTGGGGGCTACCGGCGTTTGTATTTCTGTTTTGTTGTGCTGAAGCAGTTAATGCAGGGGAGGGAGTGTCACAGCAGCTGCTGCCAGTTGCGGCATCATCTACTTTAGTGCTACATACGCCTGTTTCCGGCAGGTTTAGTTCTACCCTGGCGGCTGCTTCCAAGTCGCCAGCCAGGTGGGCTGTGATGGAACGTACCTGCTCATAGCCGGTGGCCATCAGGAAGGTGGGGGCTCTGCCATAGCTTTTTACCCCTACCACGTAGTAGTTTTTCTCGGGCTGGCGCAGGTCTCGTTCTCCATGTGGCCGTACTGTGCCGCAGCTGTGGATGTTAGGATCAATCAGTTCATTTAGCGCCGGCACGCACTCCAGTGCCTCATGGTAGGCAACCCTTACTTCCCTGGAGAAGGACAGGTCAGGCCGGGCGCCGGCATTGGCAATAATTTCATCCACGCCTGCTATGCGGTGGCGATTACCCTCTATTTCCCCGCCAATTGTTAATTTATCATTGTGGCTGCTGATGGAATCGATATGGAAAGGGGTGTGGATGTGCAGGCTACCCCTTTTTACCAGCTGCTCCATCCGCTGCCCCAGGGCACCCCTTGCTTCCAGCTGGTCGTTTTCTTTTCCGCCGTACACTTTGTGCAGTTTATCGGTTGTTAATACCCAGTGCAGCTGGGTGTGGGGATATTCCTGCTGTAGGCTAGCCAGCTCCAGCAGAGAATTGATGGCGGAGTGTCCACCACCCACCACCATCACTGTTTTATTGGCGTATCGCATGTTGTGGCTCCCGCTGATATTGGGGATGCCGTAGTAGATCCTGCTTTTATGTTCCGCTTCGCCTACGGCAGGTACGCCGCCTGCACCTATAGGGTTGGGATTTTGCCAGGTACCTGTGGCATCGATGATGGCGGAGGCTTCGTAGGTTTTCAGCTCCCCCTGCCGGGCTACCCTTAGCACAAAGGGAACCTCATCTCTGCCAAAGGTTTTTGTTTTATCAAAGCCCTTGCGGTTAATGGACACTACACGGCTGCTGGTGTGCAGGTGGGGCTTAATGCGGGCCAGGTTTGAAAAGGGCTTCAAATAGTTTTCAACTAATTCTTCTCCGGTAGGCAGCGCATCTGCACTGGGCCTATTCCAGTTTTCCGCATCCAGCAGCCTGCCCATAGCACTATCGATGTTGTATTGCCAGGGAGAAAATACCCGCACCCATTTCCATTCCAGCAGGTTGGTACCAACACTAGCGCCAGCCTCGAACAGCAGGAAGGGGATATTTCTTTCTGTTAAATAGGCAGCTGCGGCCAGGCCCACAGGTCCTCCGCCAATCACTGCCACGGGATAATCATGTACTTGCATAAGACTTTCCGGGTTATTTACCTTTAAGTCGTAGTACCTTCTGAAAAGACGCAGGATTTTCGATTTTTTTTTATAGGTGCTACTGCTCGCCTCCGGCCATGACTGGCACAGTTTTATGATATCTTTACCCTTATGCAAAACGACCCTTCTTCTATTCAGCTTAGCACCCCAGTAATTTTCAGCTTTGATGAATGCCGCTGGTATCTTGATCGTAATTATGATGAGAGCACCTATCGGCTGGAGGCCAATGGCATTGTAAAACTCCTGCAACTAGACAGTCTTTCTGTGCTGATCAGGATTAGCTTTGAAAATAAGCGCCTGCTGGTAGAGGCGCTGCAGCCTGCTGTGCTGTCTGTGGAGGAGTGGCAAGCTGTAAAAGCGCATGTGGAGGAGTGGTTTGACCTGGCGCGGGATCTTACGCCATTCTATCAAATGCTGCAAAACGATCCTGATTATGCAATTTTGGCCCAACAATACTGGGGCCTGCGGCTGATGGGAATTCCTGATCTGTTTGAATGCCTGTGCTGGTCCATCATTGGGCAGCAGATTAACCTTAGTTTTGCTTATCGCTTAAAAAGAAGACTGGTGGAGGCCTGCGGTTCGAGCATAAGCTGGAACAGCGCTACTTTTTATGCGTTTCCCACTCCTGCTCAACTGCTGCAGCTGAGCAGGGACGAGTTACAGTCTTTCCAGTTTTCAGGCAGTAAGGCAGCCTATCTTTTAGAGGTAAGCCGGCTATTTTATAACGGAGAAATCAGTAAAGGGGCACTGGCAGCAATGGAGCCGGCACAAATGTTTAAGCGGCTCACTGCTATCCATGGGGTGGGGGAGTGGACGGCAAATTACACCCTCATGAAAAGTATGAAAGTGCAAAGCAGCGTTCCCTATGGTGATGCAGGCCTGCAAAACGCATGGAAGAAGATCCACAAGCTTGCAGTTAAACCCACCCGCGATGAGCTGATCAAAGGCTTTGAGCCCTATAAAGGCTGGGAGGCTTATCTTGTGTTTTACTTGTGGCGGTCACTAAGCTAGCAGTTCCCTGCCTTGTCAGATAGGGGACGCTAAATAATTTAACTTGCTGCCAATGATCGGGAGCAGGGATTTTGTTTCCACACTCCTATGCTGAACATCGAGCAAGTTTCGGGTGTCATGGCCGGCAGAAACAAAATACCTTTACATCAGCCAAAAGAATAAATGTATGAACGAGCAGGCCAACATTAACTATAATCGTATTGCAGCAGCAATCGCGTACATCAGGGAAAACTTCAGGGAACAGCCCAGCCTGGACGAAGTGGCTGAAAAAGTGCATTTAAGCCCCTTTCATTTTCAAAGATTGTTTACTGAATGGGCGGGTGTTAGCCCGAAGAAGTTTTTACAATACACCAGCGTAGCCCATGCCAAGCAGCTCTTAAAGGAGCAGCAGGCTTCCCTGTTTGATGCCGCTTACGAAACCGGGTTATCCGGCACGGGCAGGCTTCATGACCTTTTTGTAAAAATTGAGGGAATGACGCCAGGAGAGTATAAAAATGGAGGAGAAAGCCTTTCCATCAATTACAGCTTTGCCGAAAGCCCCTTTGGCGATATACTGGTGGCCTCTACTCCAAAAGGGGTTTGCTATATGGCCTTTGCCGAAAATGAACAGCAGGGGCTTGAGGGCTTACAAAACCAGTTTCCAAAGGCGCAGTTCAAACAAACGCCTGATGAGTCGCAACAGCATGCACTCTATATTTTTTCACACGACTGGAGCAGGCTCCAGCAGGTAAAGCTGCATTTGAAAGGAACTGAATTTCAGCTGAAGGTATGGGAGGCCCTTCTGAAAATTCCCATGGGGCAGCTATCTACCTATGGAAGCATTGCCGAAAGCATCTCCAGGAGGGGTGCATCACGTGCAGTAGGTACTGCTATAGGGAGTAATCCGGTAGCATTCCTGATCCCCTGCCATCGTGTTATCCAGTCGGGTGGAGCGCTGGGCGGGTATATGTGGGGTACCACCAGAAAAACTGCCATGATCGGCTGGGAAGCCGCACGGGTTTCTGTAGGGCAATAAGTTGCTGATGCAGTTGCTGCAAAGCAGTAAAAAGCGCTGTTTCAGCATCTATGAATATCCCCGATGATAAAACACACACAGCTTATTGATGCAGATTTGCATAGACTCATACGGCATCACAAGATTTGTGTAGGAGGAAATGTAAGGTTTAAAATTTACGGAACCTTGCAGTGTAGCGCTGGCAAGCGCATGAAAAGAGAAAACCGTGTGTTTTTTACTTCTGAAGAAGAAGCAGTAGCAAATGGATACCGGCCCTGCTCACATTGTATGCGACAGCCTTATTTAAAATTCAAATCTGTTTCATTGACTCTGGCCTCGCATCAATAGAAGCTAAGCTATTACATCTTTTAGCAGGTGGTTTAAGTATTTTTTGAAATCTAAAATAATTTCCAAAGCTACTGACATAGGGTTGTCAGTGGTCGCTTGTAATTTTAGGGTATAGGGTTTTTTTACACGTTGATCCTGTATAAAACGCGTGTATTTTTTTGCAGGACAGGTTTCAAAACATTATCTAAAAGAAAGTACCCGATGGAATATAAAAATGACATACTCGCTTTTTATGCTGAAAAAAGAGCACAATGGCGTGAGTGGTTAATGGCGTATGGCCAGCTGGAAAAATCAGTTTGGTTAATCATTTACCACAAAAAGAGTAAAACACCGAGTGTAACCTATGCCGAAGCAGTTGAAGAAGCACTATGTTTTGGCTGGATTGACTGCAGGGCAAACAAACGGGATAGCGAAAGCTACTACCTGTATTTTACACACCGAAAACCCAGGAGCAACTGGAGCAAACCCAACATAGAGCGTGTGGCAAGAATGATTGATAGCGGTTTAATGACACAGCAGGGGCAGGTACTCATCGATTTTGCTAAAAGCACAGGCAGGTTTAACGTTTAGATTTTTTACGCTTCCCCTCCTTGAAGAATTTTAAAACAGCTTAGGCCCAGGCTCCACGATTTAGCAGTGCAAGCTTTAAAACTGCTGCAGAAGTAGTTCGCTGGCCAGGAGCGGTATGCTTCTTTTTTAGCAACCCATGTGCACACACTACAATAAATAAACCAATCAATTGAAGAGACCTATGGTACTGGTATTTAAAACCTCAGTTCAGCATAAGGCAGAAATAGATTTTCTGGCACCAGAACTTAACCGTTTGCTCAATAAAAGAGGACTTTGGAACTTTGACCTGGATGACTGTGATAAGATACTGCGCATTGATTCCAGCGCTTTACAGACCGAAGAGATCATCAGGCTCCTGAATGGGCTGGGCTTTTATTGTGCAGAACTGGAAGACTCATTGGTGGTAAGTGAATGTGCAGGTATTGAGATTGAGTACACAGGAAGCAGGTAAAGCAGGCAAGGGTAAGAAGGTAAGGCAACACCTATGTATTAAGGAATATGTGCTCCCGGTTCCTTTTCTGCCCGAGCCTGGTTTTCGGGATTCATATTTTTACAAACTGCTAAATTTTAGTATATCATATAGCAGTAAGCTAGATGAAAATCCTACACTGCCACCGGCATTTCCCTAAAGTATTTGCTGCGGTATTGAACAGGCGATAAGCCTGTAATCTTTTTGAACGTGGTGCGAAAAGCTTTAGGGTCTGTATAGCCCACCTGGTACATGACCTCGTTTACGTTTTCCTGGTTTGATTCCAGGCTTAGTTTAGCGGCTTCTATTTTTACGCGCTGCATGTATTCTACCACTGAATTGGAGGTTGCTTTCTTAAACCTGCGCTCCAGATTTCTGCGGCTAAGGGCCAGCATAGAGGCAAGTTCGTCTACGGTTATTCGCTCCTGTATATTGCTCTCGATGTACTCCTGTGCTTTTTTTATAGCTTCATCCTCATGCTCTTTCTGTCCCTGAAAAATCATAAAAGGCGATTGGCTGTTGCGCTGGTAATCGATCTGGAAGGCTTTTGACATAAAGACGGCTACATTACGGCCTGCATATTTTTCGATGAGGTAAAGGATGAGGTTCAGATAGGAGAAAGCACCTCCACTGGAGTAAATACCCTGTTCGTCGGTTATGATCTTATCCTCTACCAGCTGAACTTCAGGAAACATCTGCCTGAAGGCATTGGCGGCCATCCAGTGTGTGGCACACTGCTTTCCGCTAATAAGGCCGGTTGAAGCCAGTAAAAATGCCCCCACACAAAGGCTTGCTACTTCCGCACCCATGCTGTACTGTAGCCTGATCCATGGAATAAATTCCTGGTTAAACTCCAGTGTCTTCACCATATCGCCATCGAGGGCCGGAATAATGATAAGATCTGTCTTTGCCAACTCTTCAGTAAGCACATCTGTAAATACAGTGTATTTACCGCCTGCTACGGGAACTTCTTTGGTAAGGCCTACCAACTGCACCTTAAACAGCGCAGGCTGCCTGATGCTGTTCAGAAATTTGTTCACCTCTGTGAACACCTGGCGGGGACCTTCTATGCTGCCTAAAATGGCCCCCTGGGGAACAAGGATAGATATGTGTTTCATGGCGTGGGGTGTAGCTGTTTGTTAGGTTCTAAGTTATGGATTACGATTGTCGCAATCAACCCCTCTTCTTGCCGTTTTTACACCCCTACAGTTAAGCAATAGCGCCGTATGTTTGTATTGTCAGCGGCGCAATAATCTATAAGTCAGACAAAAAGCGAAAGCCTGATCTACAGATACCAAACTTTAATTTTTACCTTAAACAACACTATTATGGCCACTATTAATCCTTATCTCAACTTTCCTGGTACCACTGAAGAAGCCTTCAACTTTTACAAGTCTGTATTTGGTGGAGAATTTACTTACCTGCAGCGCTTTGGCGATATGCCTGGCTGCGACGGTATGGTGATAGAAGATAAAAACAAGATCATGCATGTATCGCTGCCCATTGGTAAGGGTAACATCCTGATGGCTACCGATGCCCTGGAATCTATGGGTCAGTCACTCATAGCCGGCAACAACTATTATATCAGCATTAGCACCGAAAGTGAGGAAGAAGCAGACAGGCTTTTTGCTGCATTGTCTGCAGGCGGACAGGTTGAAATGCCGCTAGAGAAGGCATTCTGGGGCGATTACTTTGGTGCGTTTACTGATAAATTTGGTATTAAGTGGATGGTGAACTACGACTATAATCAGCAGCCGGCGGCCAGTAGGGAAGCAGAAAGTACCCTCACGGCCTGATCGAATAATTCCTGTTACCAGCAGCACTTCTTCTGGTATTTACCCTCGCCGGAACATAGCGCTGCTGCTTACTTTCACCCACATACATCAGACTCAAATTTGCACAACAGCTAAAACCAAACATCATGAAAAAGATTAAAATCACTTACTGGGTCTTTACCGGCCTGATGGCATTGTTATTAGGAATAGGGGCTGTTTTTAATGCAATGTCTTCTGCCGAATCTGTGGAGTACCTGGCAAGTCTGGGCTATCCTGCTTACATCGTGCCTTTTTTAGGAGTTGCCAAGCTTTTGGGTATTGTGGCAATTCTTATACCTGGTTTTCCACGCATAAAAGAATGGGCTTATGCCGGTTTGGTATTTGATTTGGTGGGAGCTTTATATTCTCATATTGCAATGGGCTTTGCCCCTTCTGCATGGGCGGGTATACTTTTGCCTTTATTTTTTGTGGCTGGCTCATATTTTTTCTACCACAAGCTTCGCAAAGCGTCAAGAACAGAAAATCTACAGGATCTTAGCCTGGCGACCAACTAAACCCTTCACTGCAAAACTTGCTCTTTTAGCCCTGCTGATAAGGCAAATAGTTAGGGTGAAAAAGTACTTACTAATCAACTGCTGTGCTGCATTGCCGGTAGAAAGTAAAATCAATTTAACTTACAGGAAAAACAATCATGACAAAAGAACTATGGATTAACCTGCCCGTGAAAGACATTCAAAGATCAAAAGCGTTTTTCACCAGTCTTGGATTTTCATTTAATCCGCAGTACTGCAATGACGATACTGGTGCCTGCCTGAACATCGGGGAGAAAAATGTGGCAGTGATGCTTTTTAAGGAGGAGCTGTTTAAAGAGTTTTCAGGGACCAATGTTGCCGACGTGAAACAGGGAGCAGAGGTACTTTTCTCAATAGATGCAGAAAGTCCGCAGGAAGTAGATGCGCTGGCCGAAAAGGTGGTGAATGCCGGTGGTACCCTCTATGGCAAGCCCGGCTATAAAGATGGCTGGATGTATGGCTGCGGATTTATAGATCTGGACGGTCACCGCTGGAGTGTGCTGCATATGGATATGAGCAGGATGCCTAAGCAGAATCTGCAGCAGGAGCAGGTTTGAATTGATGATCTATTTGCCTGACAGGCGTGGGTGACCGGTATATGAAATCGGGCGGCTCGGGCCTGCCAGGTAGACTGCTTTTGCTGTTAGTACTTCAATCCTAACATTAGAAATGTACTGTAACCAAAAGATAAAAGACCTGTGGTAGAAGTTTTCAAAACCAACGTAAGCAGCTGGGGTCAGGCGGAGAGGCTGCTGGTGCAGATTCACAGTACCTTTATCCATTACAGCGCTAATTTCGACCTTTGGGATTGTGATAATATTCTGCGCGTAAAAAGCCAGCACGGTTCCATACAGCCCCAGCCGCTGATCCTGCTCTTAAAGGAATCGGGGGTAGAGGCTGAGGTGCTGCCGGATGAGCTGCCCGTCTCCGAACAGGCCAGCTTCAGATCCTTTTAAAGGTGGTGCTTCAGTAAACGCTTAATGCGTATCCGGATCGTCGCTTAGGTAAACAGGATCTTCGCCATCTGCAGCAAGCATTAGTATTTTTCCATTGGTAACCGGCAGGCTTGTCTGTTCCAGTTCCTTCCAGCTGCCCTTGCCATAGACAGCCACGGTTTCGCCTATTTCCAGAATGCCTTCTTTGTAGCGCAGTGTTTTGTTCAAACCTAAAATGCCGGTGCTCCTGAATCCGTGCTTAAGGAGGTAACGCTCCAGCACAGGCGCGGCATCGTTCATAAATCCCGAAGAAAAATGAGCATCGGGCACCAGGTATGTTTTAATCTGGCTGGTATCTACAATGGCGCAGCTTTCGCCATCTCTCACTACAAATTTCCCGGCTACTTCTTCCTCTATCAGGTCGTGCCAGCTGCTGCTTTTGCCGCTGGATTTTTTTACTTCCACCTGCACACAATAGTAGGCGCACTTACGGCCTGAAAGCGGCGCGATGAGTGGTTCATCAATACACTCCACCCTGCCTACCACCCTGGCTTTTTCATTATGCTTAAAACTGGCAATAGGTATTCGTTTTCCTTCTTTGAGTTTTCTTTTAACAATTGTTTTCTTGCTGAATAAGGTGCCTATGATAATAACCGTGAGAATAAACAAGGCAATGATGCCAAATATAAGGGGTTCACTCATTGGGGCAGTATTTTGTTGCTAGTGCTTTTGTTCTATACTTTTTTCAAAACCAGGGTAATAATCCTGGGAATGGTGCTGCGGTCATTATCATCGAAATATTCGTTGATGTCTGCTACTTCAAATCCCCATTTTTTGGCAACCCCGCTAAAGTCAGAAATATGGTGGGTATAGCAGGTAACTACCTGCAGGCCTTCTTCAGTATCGAACCTGGCTTTTGATCCGGTGTATTGCTTGAACGGATGAAGTTCGCCAATATAAATGTGACCACCCACTGCTATTTTCTTTGAAGCTTCATGAAAGATGTGCTCCAGGTGCTCAATATGCTCCAGTACCAGGCTAAAGCTTATCAGCGCATACTTCTTAGTGGTAAACAGCCATTCTTTCGTAATATCGGCCTGCTGAAACGATACAGCACTAGATGTTATTTTATCTTTTGCTTTTTGCAGCATTTCTTCCGAGAAATCAACTGCCGTTACCTCCTTTGCCCTGCTGATAAGCCATTCGGTATTTTTTCCTGTACCGCAGCCAATTTCAAGGCAGGTGCTGAAATCCAGGTTTGCCAAAGCAGATCGTAAGGCAATGGCTTCCAGATCCCTGGTTTTATTGATGTTGGTATCATACTGTTGCGACCAAAGGTCATATGCCTGTTTTACATCCATGGTTACTGCAGTGGTTAAGTTACGGCGCCGTAATGTTGAATTAAACCTAATTTGAAGATACAAAAATCTGCACTACTGCATTGCTCCAGTCCTTGATCTGTTCGTCGTAAACCTCAAAATCATACTGATAAGCTCTGTTTATGCCGGAGCTCCAGATGTCTCTCCAGGCATTCGCAACACAGTCAGGCATGTTGCCTTTGGTAATCACCTGGATATACTTTGCTGCAGGAACAGATAAGTAGTCTAAACCCTCAGGTATGACAGCATCCATGGCTACTTTACAGCCAATGAAATATGAAAACGGCTTGCTGTGATCCCCTTCATAGTCAAAATAGACTGCAAATATATCATCAGTCAGTTTAGCAGGTATTTTCTCCCTTATATTTTCTGTTTCAAACTTCTGCCAAAGGTTACCGCAGTCAATATTTGACTGACCGCCTTCATTCGTGGTTTTTTTGTCGAGCTTAAGCCCTGCAAGTTTAAACCCTAAAATGGTGGTCTTTTCCATGTTACAAATGCTTCTGTGTGTACTGTTAAGGTGTTAAAAGCTACCCATGCACCTGTTTTGCAGATTGTGCCTGTGCTGTCTGCCTTGCCCGTTACTTCCAGCGCAAAGGCAGAGGAGTACAAATTAGAAATTATATCCCAGCAGGAAGTAATACCTGTGAACCTTTGAAGCCAGATCAACAAGCCGGCTCATGCCATCACCACGTTCAAAACGTGCTTCTAACGAAAACTTTTTGTATTTGCCGCCGATGCCTGTAAGGAACCCCATCTCATGTTTTCTGGTTTCGCTAACAGCCAAAGTCTCTTTGATGTTTTCGCTTGTATTGATCCTGGTTACTACCTGGCGGTAATTACTTTCCTTTACGTTTAAGCCATTAGAAATACCTGCATTCAGGTACATATATGCATTGCCAATGGGATGCTTATATCGGACTAAATTATTGATTTTCAGATAGAAATAGCCAAGTTGTGATTGGTGCGTCGTAAACATAACCGGGTTATGCTGTTTAACGAAATAACCGTTGAAATGGTAGGAGGTAAAAAAAAGCTCATTGCACAGCGACCAACTTGCTCTGTTTCTGGGTAAAACAACCTCTAGTGAAAGTCCGCCTGCTGCCTTTAGGGACTGATTGAATGTAGCTTCGGTCAGAAACTGATAAACAGGTTCTCCTACAAACCTTATGGTACTAATTGACAAGCCAGCAAGCAACGCTGTTTCTATGTATATTTTTTCAGTTTTTTTCTGGAAACTGATGGCCGTTTGGGTGCAGTCATAAAATCTTGTAAAAAGGCGTTCTATGCTTTTTTTGCGATAAACCAAGCCTGCCAGCTCGGACTGTATTGCCGGGCAGTCCTGCAGGTAACTGGCTAGCTGGCTTTTATACGTATTTTTTTCACGCACCTGGGATTTGCCTGAAGCCTTAGAGAGATGTTTTTTATACAGCAGCAGTTCATAACGGTTATTTTGCCCAATGTATAATTGTTCTTTTCCGTTCTTGTTCCGGTAATAATACAGGCTTTTTGGCCCTCTGATCATTGTTTGTAAAAAGGCAGTATCGGTTTGGAGTTCAAAATCGCTGTTGTAATCCAGATTATTTAAAAACTCAGTGCTGGTTTCTGTTTCTATGATGGCACTTTCGTAAATCTCATCTTTAACGGCAAAGCCCATAATGGATGCCGGCGAGAAGAAATGCTTAGGATCAGCAGCGCCAGCCCTAAATGAAATTTGCTCAGGGGTATGCTCCCAGTTCCGGTAATCGATAAAGCCCTGCAAAGTATCGCCCTGCTGATTGATGATATAGCCGGGCAAGTAATTCTCCTGGCAATAGGAGGTATGGCTTGCGCATATTCCTAAACTGGTAAATAGAAAGCAAACCATGAACCACTGTAGTTGACTTTGAAATTTATTAGTACAGTGTGTGTAGGCTCTGTTTTGAGAAGTAGTTGTAAACAAGGTAGGGCAGGTTAATTTGCTACCAAAGTACAGTTTGTTAGAAATATTTCAAAGCTTGTAATAGCCAGCCTGGCAGTAAGGAACAGCCTATCGGTCGGGGAGGATGTAATGAATGATTGCTAAGTGTAGAAATCATGAAGTTTAGGATTTAAATCTGTTTTGCTATATCAGATGGAACCAAAGGTATCTGCACCCATTAAGGTGCATTTTGAATTCATTTTTATTTTTCCAGATTTTGCCTGTCCCAGCTGGCCAGTTCGGCACCTTTTTCATAGGTACTCTGCAGAAAGTGCATCAGGGTTTGAGAAGGATTAGCAGACTGTAGCACCTCTTGATAAGGCAAAACAAATTCTCCCAATTCTTTATGGTAGTATGCTGCATCAGGCATGATGGAGGCCGTTTTGTATCCTTCTGGTTCGGGATAAAAATAGCAGTAGTAAGCAGCAAAGGGCACAGCTTCGTTTCCAGGCCAAAAGCCGCAGCTGCTTACCTCGTGCGAATATGCCTCCTGTACAACCCAGTCTGGCAGGTTTGGAATACCACCCGGATGCTTTGGTGCCTTACGCCCTGAAAAACGGGTAACTGCCAGATCAAAACTGCCCCAGAAGAAATGAACAGGGCTGCATTTACCAAGAAATTCAGATCGGAATCTGGTCAATACCTCGTTGGAACATAGTAACGCACGATGCAGCTTAGCCGCATGAACCGGGTTGTAGGTGCTATGCTGTTCGTCCTGGTCAAAAGGTGTGGGATTTTCAAGTTCATTAGGAACGGGGTTAATTTTAACCTCAATACCTAATGCATCCAGTGCAGCCAAAATGTTGTTGTAGCAGGCTGCAACAGACAGATCGGCTAGAGCAAAAGCTTTTTCTGCTCCGGTGCTGCTAATGATCTGTAACTGGTGCCTGATGAAATCAAAATTAATCTGAAAATGCTGCTGCTGTGCAGGTATGTTGCCAGTGGTAAGCCCGAAAGGAGTGACCAGTAAGGTTACATGCCAGGAATGATTGATCCATGGCATTTTCGTTAGCTTAATTTTTCCGGCTATTTGAGTCCACAAATGAATAGTCTGGTAAGTTTCCTTTGCTTCTTCAAATGATAATTCAGGCCATTGCTCTTTTGTCATGTTGATTTTGTTAGTTGCTCTTTCCGTCCTATTCCTCAATTTGCTCTTTTTTTTACAAAGGTGTTGCTGTACCTTCAGTTTAATGCGTTTCTGGCTGAAAATGAGCCTGTTTTTTCTGTTTATCAGCCTTAGCAGGCAATGCATCTGCCGGGAATTTACAACCCGGCAGTTAGAGCTTAGCCAAATGTCTCAATCTATGAGCGTGATGCGAGCATGTCCTGCACGGAAGTCCAGCGGATATCGGGGTAGCGGTCGTTGTCGAGGGGCTGCAGTTTTGGCAGTCCGCTTAACATATTGTGCAGGTACTGCATGCCCTGCCATGGCGGGAAAACTTCATCTTTGGCAGGATTCATAAAGTGCGTAATATTAATCATGGTAGAAAAGCAGCTAAAATGACCTGAAGGGCAGCGCTATTAGAAGAGCAGCGGTCCTGGTGTAGGTGCTATAAAAAAAATCCTCCAGGGATTTTAAATTCCTGGAGGATTGAATTTTGTAATGTTGTGATTAGAGCATGTTTAAAAATTTTATTAGGCAGCGGGGGCTAAACGATTAAGAATAATTTGACAGTTTTGCCATAGCACCCAAGCTTCAGAACTTTCTATGGTTTTCTCGTGATCTTTGTCTAATCTGC
>JAESGL010000261.1_pt1 | contig 39751 bp, 34 predicted proteins | sample 9269711 | NCBI WGS metagenome assembly JAESGL01 (sample SAMN14515918, study PRJNA621676) | algae metagenome | isolation source: Kastovskya adunca ATA6-11-RM4 and co-occurring heterotrophs from soil and... | place: Chile: Atacama Desert | collected 2011-06-27
GTCATTTGCATCCCGAAACTCTCAAAGTGTCTTAACGAAGTTCTGTCTCTTGCTGATTCTCATCAGTATCCAAGACAAAAAGCTTCACTAAGCGGTTTGCTGTCAAAACATCTATTCAAAGAACTTTCCAGATTCCCTCTTATCACTATCGCTACTGATAAGGCTTCCTCTCTTGTACTAGCTGCTCGTTCGCAGTAGTTAGTTTTTATCTCTTTTCGTCTGCTATCACGCTGTTGTGATGGCCGTGCTGTGTAGGCTGCTTTTCTTCCAAAAGCGAGTGCAAAGTTAAGTAAGTTTTGCCTCTTATGTCAAGCTTTTTCTGAAGAAAATTTTCAGAAGTTTCTAACCTTCTCTCTTCCTCTCCGTTAGCTTAACTGCTAAAGACTCTCCTCCTCTTGTGAAGGTAAAGATCGCTTAGCTCCTTGCTCTCTTCAGTATTTCAATCTCTTTCAAGTCGTTTCCCTCACTGCCTGCTGCCGTAAGGGGAGTGCAAAGGTAGAAGCTTTTTTGCGCTTTGCAACTAGTAAAGCTGAAAATGTTTTGAAGTTTTTACTCTTCCTTTTTCAAGCCTTTCTGCTACCCAAGCTATTCTACTAGCTTTTCAAACTTTGCTAAATGCCTGCTTTTACACAGGGTGGCAAGAGTGTTAACCAACTCTACCCATGCTAAAGTTCCAGCAACAGCTTAACTTTTTCAGATCTTTCAACCTAACCCTTCCCTCCTGCTCTTTCGCTGAAGTGGAGTACAAAGGTAAGGGCTCCCTATCCTGTTTTCCTAGTGCTATCGCACCTATTTATTTTTTGCTGTTTTGCCTGTTCTCTATTGCTAATCTGCCTGGCAACTCCTTTACAATTGATTCTTCGGTAAACATACCTACCAACAACTATATTATTGTCTGCTTTCTACTTTGTTAAACACAAAGCAGATGCATTTTTTTTCATCCCTATTCTTCAAAGTTATGAATCAATTCAAATAATGTAAACCAGCTCTCTTCATCTCATCAGGCAGCATGATGAACGTCATACCCCTGACCAGTACCAAAAAGAGGAGCAATCTTATCTTTCAGTCGTTCGGCTACAAAACCATTCTGCAAATGTGGTGGCAAGCCGGATACCAACTCCTGATACCTTTCCATTCCAATGGCTTTGGCTACATATGCTTCATGGATACCATTTAGGTAGCTTACAATATCCAACAGTGACTCATGGAATAACTTAAAGTCTATGTCGGCTTCCACAAAACGTTCTATTTCCTTGTGACTCGATGATATCCGCAATCGTCCCAGTAAATCAAAGAATGTGGTATAGCCCAGCCGCCAGGTTATTTGCTCCCAATGACTGCTGTTCCATTTATTCAAAACCTTACCAGTCTTTGGACTCCGCAATGCGGTTTGGCTGTTACTTTGTAGCTGCTTGCGAACAGCCTGTGCCTTCAGCTTACGGGTGGTACGCAGAAACTGACCAATCTGTGCCTGGGCATCAATCTCCTTCTCGGGAATATTCAAGCCAGGCTTAAAACTAGCAAGCGGAAGTCTGTAAATTTTGAAATCATTGTAAGGACCAGCTGCATAATAATTTATTGCTTTAGGGTATGCATGCCGTAAAACTAAACGGCCAGTCTCCCGGCTGATCGCATCCTGGTTATTGGTTCTGATATTCAGCGTATACAGGAACGCCTGCAAAATGGCATAAACAGAGTAGTATGCCTGCGGGAAGGTCCAATGCAGTGCATACCTCAGGTAATCATCATTACCTAAAGAGGCGGTGGCCCTAAGTGCATATTCGGTGCTCCAGCCACTTAACAGCATTTTGCTGACAACCTCGATTTCCGTATCACTCAACCCGGCCTGGTGTTCCTGGAAGAAAGTAAGGTGCTGCAAACCTGCATCACTACTATTTTTTATATGATGATTGATGGCTAGGAAGTAATTCAGGAAGACCTGTGCCGGAATAGAGTTCCGCCATGCTTCATCCTGAATTTTTTGATCCTCCGTAACCACCTGATTTACCTGTTCTTCAGTTGCCTTTTTCATACTAAGAGAACATAAAACAGGGGTGCTTTAGTTGCAATTTCAGGCACTCAAAACGCTCATAACCATCTATATGTCAGGTAATTGATTGGATACAAATCATCATCAGTAGCTGTATTGTATGAACAACTGCTACTTCCTCAACTTTACCAGTTGTCAGGCTATTTGCAGCAGGTTAGCTGCTGTGAATTATGGTTCCGGGGCTAAAAGATAGAGCTGCCTGCGCGGCCCTGATAAATTTTAATTTGAAGATTTAGCATGCAAATCAGTGGAGAAAATGCTTTGGGATGTTATAAAAAACTGCAGCAGGGGTGCTGCAATGCCAGAAGTGCCTGTGCACCTGGGGTCAGCCTGTTGGATGTTTACCTGCTATTATTGCAATGCGCTCTGCAACGGCCTCCCACTGGTCTTCCTGCACAAAATGTTTGGCAGGCAGCTTATGTACCTTTACCAAATCAGCCACCTGTTTGATTTCTTCTCCATAACGATCGTAATCAAGTGCTGGATCTTCTGCTCCCCAAACCGCCTGCACCGGATAAGGAACATGCTGCACCGCCTGGTGGCAGAGCTCACGAAAGGAGACTGAGTCTTCAAAATTGCGCATGATCTTCAGAAAAGCCTTACCACCATCCTCCCGCTTCAGCAGGTCTACATAGGCATCAATTTCTTCCTCCGGGATTCTATCGGTATTAGAAGCTCCTAAGCCTTTGAAGAGTAACTGCCAGGTAGTATGCGTAGTTGCTGCCAGCTGCGCCTCTCCCAGTAATGGCTTTTCATAAGGACGCATGGGTAAGGGCTTCTTAAACTTGTCAACATCTATCCAGGTGTTGAGGATGGTGAGTGAAAGTATCTTCTCCTGGTTTTGTGCGGCCAGGGCAAAGCCTATGGGTCCGCCTATATCATGAATTACCAGGTGGTACCGCTGCAGCCCCAATACTTCGGCAGCGCGGGCACAAAAGCGGGCAAAGTTAGGAAAGGAGTAATCAAAATCCTCCGGCCTGTCGGAAAGGCCCAGGCCGGGCAAGTCGATGGAGACACCTCTGAAGCCCCGGCGCTCCAGCTCCTTCAGCACCTTCCGATAGAGATAAGAAGAGGTAGGTACACCATGGATACAGAATACAGGCTCGCCCTCCCCCCAATCAAGCACAAAGGTTTTTACGCCATCTACCGCTATAAATTTGCCGGAGGCTTCATGCTCGGCTATTACCTGGTCTACGCTTCTGTTGCTCATGGTGCTAGTAGTATTATATAGTACAAAAGATGTTTGTGATGCCAGGGCCAGGGGTCGATCAGCCAAAGCTCAATTGTTTTTACGCCTGCTAAACAGCTTGTAGAGTGGCACAAGGGTAGCGAAATTGATCATCGCACCTGTTACGCAGTAGAGGCATACCTTTTTTTGTACCGTTGCCATATTATAGAGGTAGTAGGCGCCTCCTGCAGCCTGTCCGATGGCATTACCGGCAATCAGGTAATCGAATAAACTACGCTTTTTCTTTTTTATCGCGCCTGCCGCCAGTAACACATTGGCAGCATACATCAGCAGGCTAACAGGCCCATCAGGCAGGCCCGCTATTTGTGCCTCTTTAGAAGCATTTACATAATCAGAATCAAATAATTTACCGCGGAGGTCGGGTATATGACGTATCACTCCAAGCTGGTAAAGCGAAATAGGTACAAAAACCAGCAAACCAGCCGCACTTTGGAGGCCAATAGTTCGTCTGTATCCGGCTGCACTGCCGGCTTGTGATCTTATTTTCTGTACAGGAGATAACTGTAGCTGATTCATGGAAACAGGTAAAAAAATTGCGAAATCATTGAAGCTAAACAGTACGAGACAAGCTTGAAACCCCTGGGTAAGCAGCCTTGCACCGGTTACTTCATTTAACTATCCTAGGTTTAACAACAAGATTCAGCATCTTCTGTTTTTATACTAAGAGCGTGTCTAAACTTTATCCTTTAGTTTTTTATGTGCCTCTTAATTTAAGCAGCTTTATAAATCCTTAATATAAGACCCCGCATCCTTTACCTTAGTTTGACCTGCACTTAAACATATAGTAACAAGCCCGCGCTAGCTTTGATGCAGATAAAATATCTATCAATCTAGCGCAACATGATTTTTAAAAATGTACTGCCCCTGGCTCTTGGAGCCCTTTTTATTGTTTCTTGCGAACAGCAGGAATCTTTTAACCCGGCACAGGATGCCCCCGGCAGCCCCAGCGCCGCCAACGGTCTGAAAAAAAAGGAGCTGAAAGCCCGCTCTAAAACCCCATCCTTCTTAGCCTTAACACCCCAGTTTAAAGATGTGGCGGTGTATCCACTTCTTTCGTCTGAAGATCAGCTGCCGGAATCTCCGGAATTTGTGTATGGCTCTATGGCCGATGGCATGGGCCTCATGAAGAATGATGATGGCGGCTTTACGCTCATCAATAACATTGAAGCAGATTATTCCGTAGCTCGTATCTTCTTTGACCAGAACTTCAGACCTATCAAAGGAGAACATATCCTTAATGCTACAGCCACTGCCAACACTGCCCAGTGCTCTGGCACGCTTATCACGCCGGAAGAGCACGGCTTTGGGCCGCTTTACCTGTCTGGCGGCGAGTGGGGTGGTTCTTCCAAAGGTGTTTTCCTGACAAACCCCTTTAGAGATGCCGGCAGTGCCGATGTGCCCGAGATGCTTACTGCCATGGGCCAGTGGTCTACTGAAAATGCAGTACCCATTGGTAAAGATGCCTACCCCGGTAAAACAGTAGTTTTTATTGGCGATGACCATTCTGATAACTCTGTACCATCGGGGCAGCTGGGCATGTATGTTGGCGAAGCCGGCGACCTGCACGGAGGCAAGCTTTATGGCCTTAAAGTAACAGCACCAGGTGTTAACTACGAAATGGATATGCAGGAGGGCACCGCTTACGAGATGGAGTTTGTAGAGCTAAATGAAACTAACATTGACCTGCTGGATGCCGAAGCTAAAGCAAAGGGCGTAATGGGCTTCTCGAGGCTGGAGGATATTGACTGGAGAAGAGGCAATGCCAAAAACAACCGTGAAGTATACATTGCCGTAACCGGCAGAAAAAACAGCTCACTGGCAGGCAAGGGCACAACCTATGGCAGGGTTTACAAGCTTGAGCTGAATGATGCTGACCCAACCAAAGCAGGTAAAATCACCTGCGTGCTGGATGGTGACCTGCCAAACGGCAAAGCAAAATCATTCCACAGCCCCGACAACATTCTGGTAACAAAGCACTACGCCTATATTCAGGAAGATCCAAATGGTTATTTCGACAGTGCCGATAAGCAGCATTTTGCTCGCCTGTACCAGTACAACCTCAACAATGGCGAGCTTAAAGTAGTGCTGGAATGCGACCAGGCCACTGCTGCCTCTATGGGTTATGGTAACCTAAACAGCGACTGGGAACTCACCGGTATGATCGATGTATCGGACGTGCTGGGAGTAGAAGGCACTTTCCTGCTCATTACGCAAAACCATGGCTGGGTAAAAGCCGATGGCACACCCTTTACCGACCCGAAAGCTAATCCAAATGTAGCCGGCAGCGAAAAAGAAGGAAGCCAGCTATACCTTATTCAGGGACTGAAAAGATAAGTGTTCTGCTTAGTATGATGTATAAGAATTTAATAGTTGTGTACAAAGAGGCTTGTTTAATGATAAGCCTCTTTGTATTGTTTACCTCCTGCGGCGGGCCTAAATCCGGTGGCGATACCGCTGATGCCTTTCGGGAAATGGAAAACCTGTATCGCAGCGACCTTACCGCCTGCATTGCTTCCCTGGATAGCCTGCAAAACAGCACTTCAGCAGCAGAAATGAAGGAGCATTACCGCACCGCCAGAATGTATTTTAAGTTTGCGGAGCCAGTGCTCTCCTTTACCGATCAGGAGAATTTCCGCTACCTAAACCAGCCTAATATTTTAAAGGTAGAGGAAGAAGACTTTACCGATATCAAAATCAAAGAACCCTCAGGCTTCCAGGTGCTGGAGGAGCTGCTGTGGGCCGACAGCCTGGATGCGCAGGAAGTACACAGGCATGCTGGGCTGGTAAGTAACAGGCTTAAGCTTATCCGGCAGAATACCAGCCTGCAATCTTACAAAACCTACCACTTTCTGTGGATGCTGCGGAACGAGATTAACCGGGTAGCCCTCACTGGCATAACCGGTTTTGATTCTCCCGTGCTGGAGAACTCACTGCAGGAAAACGCATGGGTGTACAAAAGATTAAAAAACTATGTAACACTCTTTAAGCAGGAGTTCAGGGACCAGGAATTATACAAGGCCTGGCAGCAGCAGCTGGATAAAACACATCTTGATCTGAATGGTAGTTTTGCCCGCTTTGACCGCTATGCTTTTATCAAGCACCATACCCATGCACAGCTGGCCCTGTGGGTGAAAACCAAAGAAGACTGGAACGTTAAATTTCCCTTTAAACTTGCCATAAACCACGAGGCTTCTTCCTTATTCTCTAATAACACCTTTAACATGAAATACTTTGATGACCTGCAGCATGGAGAGTCATCCGAAGAAAAAGTGCTGCTGGGCAAGAAGCTTTTCAACGATCCCTCTCTCTCTGCTTCAGGAAAGATCAGCTGTGCAAGCTGCCACCAGGAAGCCCTTGCCTTCACCGATGGTAAGAAGAAATCTGACGGACAGGAGCGCAACAGCCCTACCCTTAGCTATGCCGCCTTGCAAAGGGGCTTTTTTTACGATAAACGTTCGGGAAGCCTGGAGGGACAGATTGTGTCGGTGGTGAACAGCCAGACAGAATTTCACAGCAACCTGGAGGCCATGACCCGGGCCGTGATGCAGCAGCCCGATTACCAGCAGGCCTTTACAGCAATCTATGGCAATAGAGTAAGTGATGCAGCCATACGCAATGCCATTGCCAGCTACATCAGGAGCCTGGCACCTTTCAACTCCAAATTCGATCGCAACATCAATGGGCTGGAGCAAAGCCTGACCGATAGCGAGATCAGGGGGTTCAATCTTTTTACCGGAAAGGCCAAATGTGCCACCTGTCATTTTGCGCCGGTATTCAATGGCACGGTGCCACCCGAGTTTTCAGAAACTGAGCTGGAGCTTCTGGGAGTGCCTGCAGCAAATGATACCGCCAATGCACAGATAGACCCTGACCCGGGCAGGTACAACCTGTACCAGACAGACGTACGGAAATACTTTTTCAAAACGCCTACTGTCCGCAACAGTGCTTTAACTGCACCCTATATGCACAATGGCGTATACAAAAGCCTGGAGGAGGTAATAGACTTTTACAACCGCGGCGGTGGTGCCGGAATAGGAATATCGCTTGAGCACCAAACCCTCCCACCCGATGCGCTTTCGCTAAGCAGGCAGGAGATTCAGGACATCATTGCTTTTTTGAACACCTTAAGCGATCAGCAGAATGAAATGGTAAAGTTTGCCTCTTTACAGCAGGAAGAACACAGCCTGCAGGAGAAATAAACCCACAATCAAACCTGAAAGAGTTTAGGCACAAGCATAGCCTTACTGCGCACACCACTCTATTGCTAAACAGCCTACAGCTCCCTTTTCAGGAGCGGAGCTGTACTTTTAGTGGAATGTTAACACTGTAGCAGCTGCAAAACAGCAGTGGTGAATAATAGAGCGGTAAGTAAAAATACATGCACAAAAAAAGGCCTGCTAAGCAGCAGACCCTTTTCATTCTAACACTAATCAAAAAAAGATTTTTATTCATCATTGCCCTTGATGCGGTCCTGCTCGTCGGATGAGGCGCCTCTTTTACGACGAACAGGCTTTATTTCCTTATTGCCGAAGCGGTAGTTAAAGCTGAGGTTAAGCCGGCGGGTTTCCCCACGCATATCAAGTTTGATGGTGTTTTCACCTACTATAGACCGGCCGCTAAACACCTGCGTTCTGAAGATATCGTTGGCACTTAGCTTCAGGCTTGCGTTGCGGTCCCAGAAGCTGTACTGTACTCCGGCATTTATCCTGTACATGCTGTTAATCTTCATGGTACCCCATACCATGGGTGAGCGGTAAAAGCCCGAGAGCTCTGCCGATAAATTATAGGGCAGCTTAAAGGAGTTCATGATAAAGATATTCGTAGACAGCTGCTCCACATCCAGCTTTTGCTCCAGGTAGGTGCCTGTGTATTTCTTGTGGTAAGCACTAAGGTTGTTCTGCATGTTCCACCATTTGGCAATGGGTATCGGCAGGGATATATTCAGGCTCCAGTTTGTAAGTGTGCCCAGGTTTCTGTTGGTCTGGAAAGCATCCAGCCCTTCGGTTTCAATTACCTCCGTCATGGGCCCGTCGGTAACACTGTAGGTAAGGTTTGTAACCACTGATTTATCAAAGGTATGGCTTAGCTGTACCTGGTGGGTAAACTGTGGCTGCAGCAGCGGATTTCCCTTGCTGTAGGTGGTTACGTCCAGCAGCGAAAAGAAAGGGTTCAGGTCCTGGTAAGAGGGGCGGTCTACCCGGCGGCTGTACGATAAACCAAGCTGATTCTTTTTGTTGAGCGGACGCTTCAGGAACAAGCTTGGAAAGAGCGAGAAGTACTGGTTCTTTGCTGTACTATCATTTTTTACAGACTCGCCCTGGTACCAGGTGTGCTCTGCCCTCAGGCCTGCCATAACGTTAAGTTTACCCAGGGCACCGCTCCAGTTGGCATAGGCCGCACTAATGTTCTCCTGATACAGAAAGTCGTTTGTAAACTTATCCCACTCCTGCCATACGCGCTCGCTTTCCTGCCGCTCTATCCGTGCATCATTGCTGGAGTAAACGTAGCTCCACTTTGCCCCTGTTTCCAGCTTGCTCTTTCCTACAGGTAATGTATAATCGAGCTTACTCACCCAAATGTTAATATCGGAGGGAGATGCGCTGCGGAGCAGAAAAAGGCTGTCTGTTCTGCTATCGAAGTAGCGGAAGCTGTTGTTGAAAATGCTGTTTTTGCTGCTGCTGTAATTAGAGTAGTCTAGATCAAAAGTTAATTCTTTCTCTTTCTGCTCAAATGTTCTCTGGTAGTTCAGGTTGAGGGTGGTGTTCCGGTAGCCCCTGTCTATATCTCCCAGGGTGGTGATGGTCCGCTCCCTTCCTATTCCCTCTATAATGTGCAGTGCCTCGTTGGTATTGTTTGAGCCCCAGTCGCCAACACTTCCATTCACCATCAGGCCCAGTGTATTATGCTTGTTCAGGAAAAAATCGACACCCGCTTTGTATGAATGGCCCTGCCAGTTGCGGAGCATATAATTTCGGTGGTCAAAAAGGTTTACCTCCTGGTTTATAAATGCATTACGTTCAATATTAATGTTCTGATAGCTGCGGCTTAAGCCATAGTTGTAGCTGCCAAACAGGTTGGTGCTGTTCTGGCGGTGGTTGAGCGTAAGGCCTCCGTTTACTTTTTCAAAGCGGCCGTAGCCTGTACCCAAAGTTAGGCTGCCATTGGCGCCCCTGTTCTTGCTCTTTTTAGTTTTGATGTTGATGATGCCCGAATTACCGGCTGCATCGTACCTGGCAGAGGGATTGGTGATGATCTCTACCTGCTCCAGGGCATCACTGGTCATGTTTCTAAGCATGCTGGCGATATCTGCACCTGAGAGATAGCTGCGCTTGCCATCCAGCATAATGATTACCCTCTGCTTTCCGTTCAGGCTGATGTTGCCATCCTGGTCTACTGCCACACCCGGTGATTTCTCCAGCACCTCCAGGGCTGTGTTGCCGGTGGCCAGTATGCTGCCTTCCACATTTACCACCATACGGTCGGCCTGCTGCTCTATCAGGGGCTTCTGCCCTACTACGGTTACTGCCTTTAGCTGCTCAACTGTTTCCTGCAGCTGTAGCTGGGGTAAAAGCTGTGTTTCGCCAGCCGTTACTTCTATTGGTCCCAACCAGCTCTTTTTATAGCCCATCATGCTGGCAGTAAGCAGGTATTTTCCGGCTGCAACTGCCGGCAGAATGTAGGCACCTTCGCCATTACTAATGGCCCCTTTCACCAGTACTGAATCGGATAGATTCAGTAAGGTTACTGTTGCAAAGGACAGGGGCGCGTTTTGCTCATTAACTACTTTTCCTTTTAAGCTTGATTGGGCTGATGCAGTAAGGCTGGAAACCAGCAGCAGGCAAATGGCCAGTACTAGTTTATAAACAGATCCATTGGCTGAACAGCTACCTCTTTTTACGCTTAAGGTTCTCATAATAGCTTTGGTTAAAGGTTTTCAATACCGGGCTTGTTGTGAGCTAGTTAGGCAGCATTTAGCACGATCAAAAAAAAATGTGATGAATAACAGGAAAGATGTGACGAAAACTGAATCGCAGCTAAAAGATGGGCAGGCAGCGTTGTTAGTCCATTATCAAACCCCAACACCGACAGGTACTAAGGCTATGTACAGCATGGCCAGGCAGAAAAAAAAGCTGTGACAAACTACTTTCTAAAAGCAGCAAGTCACAGCTTAATCATCTTGTAAACACAGCTAGGGCAGGAGCTGAAGGGCTGTTTTATGCGCCCGACTATGATTGTTTGTTGAGGGCAAGGATAAGATCCTGCCGATAGGCTTCGCTGATGGGTACCGTTAAACCGCCAATAGTTACCTGGTGCCTTTCAAGCTTATCTACCCTGCCAACAGAAACAATATAGGAACGATGCACCCTCACAAACCTGTCTGCAGGCAGTAAGCTTACTATCTCGTTAAATGTACTCCTGGACATCACTTTTTTATCCTTCAACACAAAGGTGACATAATTACCCGCTGCTTCCAGGTACAGAATATCATCGTACAAAACCTTTAGCTGTTCGTAGCCGGTTTTGATAAAAATATAGTCCTGTGTTTCAGTGGTATTTCTGTAGTTGTATAACTCATAAGCTTTGTTGCAGCTCCTGATAAAACGTGGCAGCGAAAATGGCTTTAACAGGTAATCTACAGCATCCATTTCAAAGCTGATTACGGCATGCTCTGTATAAGCGGTAGTAAAAATGAGCAGCGGCTTTTTGCTCAGGCTGTTAAAAAAGTCAATGCCTGAAATATCAGGCATTTTAATATCCAGGAATATCAGGTCTATACTTTCTTTCTGTAAGTACTCCAGGGCCTTGAAAGCATCTGTAAACTCGGCTTTCAGCTCCAGAAACGGGACTTTGGCAGCATGAGACCTTACAATTTCTAATGCGATGGGTTCATCATCAATGGCAATTGCTTTCATAGTAAATATAGTGCTACAATAGCTGCAGACTAAGATAACAATATCGTGAGGTGAACAAAAAATTCTTTGCCTGTTTCCCGTATGATCACCTCATGCCTGCCCGGGTATAAAAGCTGTAAACGTTGCTTTACATTCATCAGGCCTATGCCGCTCTTATCTTTCTCGGGGTCGTTTTCCTTTTTCTGGTGCCTGCTGTTGTACACATCAAAATACAGCGTGCTATCCCTAACCTCTAAACCTACTTTTATATGAGAGGGCTCCCTGAAGCTAATGCCGTGCTTGAAAGCATTTTCTACAAAGGGAATCAACAGCATGGGGGCGATCTGTTTATGTACTACCGGCTGTTCAATCTCGGCCTGTATCTGAATGTTAGGGTTAGGATCGGTCCGCAATTTCTGTAAGCTAATGTAGTTGTTCAGGTATTCAATTTCGCGCGCCAGCGATATCTTCTCCTGCATATTCTCCTGGAGCATAAACCGCATCATATCTCCCAGCCTTTCTATGCCTTCGCTGGTACGCTCGGCCTTCTCCTGAATAGCGGTGCCGTAAATTGTGTTAAGCGCATTAAAAAGGAAGTGCGGATTAATCTGCGATCTTAGAAAATCGAAGTTTGCATTTGAGCGCCCCAGCTCTTTTTTTAACACATAAATTTCTTCTTTTCCCTGCATCTGCCGCTTGAAGAGTACCCACGAAAGGGGCGCAGTGATCAAGAGCTGAAAAGCAACATTAAACAGGCTAAAGCCAAAGGCACTGTCTCCTTCATGCAAAAACAGCAGAACCAAAAAGCTTATGGGCAAAAAGGCAATTAGCATGATGAGGGCAGCTCTTCCAATGTAATAGAGTAAGGGCTTCTTTTTACCTAAAGCTTCTGGAATAAGTGCATAAATGGAATACCAGTACAACGAGATGCCGGATAAGAATACCATGCCCCAGCCAACAATTAACGGCACATCTGCATCTCCTACCAGTAACAGAAAAACACTTATCATCCATAAAACAAAGGCAGCAAGTCCACTTGGGGTAACAAAAGCGTATTTTTGATGAATGGCTTCAGCATTTGATAAAAGATACACTCCCAGGTATTTAATAACAGAGTAGAGGCCAAACATCAGCAGGAGCCAAAAGGCATACAGGAAACTTTTCTGAAAAAAGCTGTTGTAGGCTTCCTGTTGAGTGCTGTAGTTACTAAATAAGTAATTCTTTAAGTAAGTATCTGTTACCCCAAACACAAAGCCACCTGCCAGAAGGGTTATAACAATCAGTAGAATATTTCTCGTTAGGGATTGATTTTTTAAAAGCTGTGGTACTACTACAAAATTCAACAATAGGAAAGCCAGGAAAAGAAACGTATAGCGGATCAGCTGCGGAAAGAAGTAATGCTGGTAGTAATGAAATGGAATCATTGCCTGCTCAAAATACCGCCTGTATGGTGTGCGTATGTTTGAAACATTATCAACGCCCTCCGTTATAAAAAAGAACACAATAAAAACAAAGATTGTGATAGCTGCCCAAAATTCAATCTTGTTAAAACTTACAGATTTATTGATTAAATCTTTCATCCTAAACCTATAACCAGTGTTTCTGAAATCTTCATTAACTATTGTAGTATGCATTTCAAAGCTTTTTAAATCTTAAATAGTATATGCTACCCCCTTATTCTTCCTGCCCTTAAATCTATAAAAGCAAGCCCCTGGAATATCATTGTGCATCCGGCAGCGCTTAACAGAAGCATAGGTATATCCGGCTGATAGCTTTTGACCAGCACAAGTATGGGATAAGCAAAGGGATAAATTTCTGCGTGCTCCCATCTGTATTCCAATATAAGTATTCGTGGTTTGATTGCAGTAGAATTGCCCATAGGTATGGAATCTTTTGTGTTTAGCAATCATGTATTTTGGTTGCTTACAGAGCAGTTGCACTGCATAAGGGATAGTCTTAACAACAGCTCCGAACGTTCAGGATAGCAGCCCCATTGGCAGTACCATTCCCGTTCCTGCCAGTACTCCGGCTGAGATGAGGAGAATACTGCCCTGGATTTGCGTAACAAGTAGTCTTATCAATATGCCTGCGCTCATAATCATCTATTTAATCTGTGTAGTCCCTGTGTTTAGTACAGGCTAGTTAGGCAACATTTAGTGCTGCATAAAAAAAATGTGACGAAGGGTAGTAAAAACGTGATGGATACTAACCATGCTCTTCATAACAGCCTGCAGACCGCACTACTATAGTGTAGGGTAGCTATAAATTCTTAACCACTGGCACTCCTGGCTGTTGTACTTAAGTGTACAAACCGAACTCAAGAATGAGAAATATAATGAAGACTACTTCCTGGGGTAAAGACGCTATTTTCTACCATATCTATCCATTAGGCTTATGTGGAGCACCTTTCCATAACGATTATAACAAACCGGCCGTAGCACGTTTAGATGCCTTGCACAATTGGGTTGACCATATCGGGGCTTTAGGCTGCAATGCCATTTACCTGGGCCCCCTCTTCGAATCTGGCACTCATGGCTACGATACTGCCGATTACTACAAGGTAGACCGCAGACTTGGCACCAACGAAAGCCTCAAGTCCTTGGTCAGGAAGTTTCATGAAAAAGACATTCGTGTAATACTGGATGGTGTGTTTAACCACGTAGGCAGAGATTTCTGGGCGTTTCAGGATTTACTAAGGCATGGCGCAAACTCCTCCTATCGCGACTGGTTCGCAGGTGTGGATTTTGAACGGCAGAGTCCTTACGGAGATGCCTTTGCCTATGAAGGCTGGAACGGACATCACAGCCTTGTAAAGCTTAACCTGCATCATCCTGATGTACGGGCCCATCTGTTTGATGCAGTTAAAATGTGGATCGATGTGTTTGAGATCGACGGTCTTCGCTTAGATGCTGCCGATGTAATAGATCTCGGCTTTCTTAGGGACCTTGCCACTTTCTGCAGACAGCAAACTCCCAGCTTTTGGTTAATAGGAGAAGTTATTCATGGAGACTACCGCCGCTGGATAAACGAAGGTGGCCTTGATGCTACAACTAACTACGAATGTTATAAGGGCCTGTATTCGAGCCACAACGATAAAAACTACTTTGAGATTGCTTATTCACTGAACCGCTTGTTTGGGGAGCATGGCATCTATAAAAATTTCCCTTTGTATTCATTTGCAGATAACCACGATGTAAACCGCGTTGCTAGCACCTTAACCAATCCTGCACACCTGTTACCGCTCTATACCCTGCTTTACACCATGCCGGGTACTCCATCAGTTTACTATGGAAGTGAATGGGGCATACAGGGCAGGAAAGAAAGCGGCAGTGATGCACCACTACGGCCCCGGTTACAGTTGCCACAAGCAAAACAGCAGGCGCTCAATCCACAGTTGGAGCAGGTTATAAAACAATTAGCACGTATAAGAGAGGAGCATCCGGCGCTGCGCTATGGCAGTTACCGGCAAACGTTTGTTACCAACGAACAATTTGCTTTTACCCGGCAAACAGAGCAGGAACAGATTTTAGTGGTGGTCAATGCAGCCGATACCACTGCCAGGCTGCGTATTCCGCTTAACAAACCTGATGGAACACAGCTAACAGACTTACTCCAGCCGCAGCAAAAGCTAAGGGTACAGCAGGGGCATATTCAACTGGACCAACTGCAAGCTTCAGGGGCAAGAATTATGGTAGCTGATTGAGATTTTCTGCCTTATAAAGAAATACTACCGCTAGCAATACCAATAAAAAAATCTACACGCGAAAAGCACTGTTAATATAACAAAAGGCAGTGCTAACATAATATTAATCAAACTTAATGCAGAAACTTATAACAATGTATGAAGCTACTTGGTATAAGTATAAGGCCTTTGTCCTAAACATTATTAATATTTTCAACTACAAACTTTTAAAACTATGAGAAAACTTAAACTACTTTTCGCCGCGTTAGCCATACCATGCTTAGCCATGGCGCAGAACGAATTAACTATTGAGCAGGCAGGAACCGGCCATGTTGTTGATATTGAACAGGTTGGTGAAAATAATCTTCTGGATATAAAACAGCGTGATAACGGGCAAATGGTGCAGGTAATGCAAACTGGCAATGGCAACTGGGCTTACCAGGATCAGGAAGGCAGCCAGAATGTGGTGATGCTGGAGCAATCGGGCAACGACAACTATACCATGCAGTTCCAGGGCGGCGAGCGTAATGCCACCAACATTCTGATGGAAGGTAATGAGAACTATGTATACATTGAGCAGTTCGGAAATGATAATGCAACAGAAGCTTATCAGTATGCTGGTACAATGACCAACTCACTGGAACAGTTTCAGTGGGGCGATGGTAATTATCTCCGCGCAGACCAGATAAGTGGCATGGGTAACGTGGTATGGCAAGGCCAGTATGGCAATGACAACATGGCAATAGCAGTACAGGATGGCGACAATGTTTGGGCTATTCAGTACCAGGAAGGTATGGGAAACCAGTCAGCAATTGGACAGCATGGCGCAGATCATTGGGCTGAAATTGAGCAGTATGGCAACAACAACATTGGTGTAATAGGCCAGACCGGTACAAATCATGTTGGCTACATTGGCCAGTGGGGTAACAATAACGCTGCAGCAATCATACAAACTGGCAACGGTAAAAATGCCGTAATTACCCAAATTGGTAATAACAACGTAATTGGTATTGTACAGTAAATTAATTTTTCCGATCAATTACATAACATAAAAAGCACCTGCCTTATCTTGGGGCAGGTGCTTTTACTTTAAGCTCTTTAGTACTTCTATTTCCAGTCGGGCATGGTGGCATCGGTAAAAAGCCTTTCACGCTCACTTCCATCAGCATTCATGATGTAAACTTCTGCAGGGCCAACACCATCATTTGGGGCATTTACAAAAATAATTTTGGCACCATCAGGAGAATACCTTGGGTAAAGATCGTTTGTTCCTTCAGGTTTGTTTCGGGAAAGGTCTACCACGCCTGTACCATCAGTCTTTACCCGGAAAATGTGTGAATTCAGCTGCCTGCCCTCCAGACTTTCGAAACCAGCTACATCGTGGGTATACAGTACGTTATTGCCATCTATAGAAAAAGAGGGACTCTCCACCCGGCCGGGCAGGTTACGCACCAGCAGTTCCCTGTCAGATCCATCAGCATTCATGATGTATATTTCGGAGTCGTTGATGTTGGAGCCTATGGTCTGCACTACAATTTTATCTCCCCTGTCGGTCCAGTCGGCCATACGGAAATGGCGGTTAGCTGGCGCCGTGGCCAACTGGGTAAGGCCTGAACCATCGCGCTCAATGCGGTAAAGCTTATCGTAGTTCGGGTAAAGCAAACTACCGCCATCTGGCGACCACGTAAAGCCTAAGCCCTGGTTATGGTAACCGGTCACCGGTACAGTAGTGATCTGCTTTTTACCAGACCCATCCCTGTTCATAATAAAGATTTGGGTTTCTTCACCAGCATTGGAAGAGTAGGCTATGGCATCACGCCTGGGATTAAGGATAGGCCACCACTCACGGCTCGGGGCAGCGGTTAATCGAAAGGTATTAGCGGTAGTGCCATCAGAGCTGTACACATTATAGTCGCCTTCGGCAGAGGGGCGGGCAAAAAGATAACGTGCCTCTGGCAAATCAAGAGTGGTAAAGCTCCATACATCACCGTTTGTGATTCGACCCCTCTGATCCTGCACAGCCACCCGCCAGAAGTAAGTGGTGTTGTACATCAGGTTAGTGACCACCACACTTGTATCAGAGATGGCGTCAGCCACCTTTCTGCCCTCAGTATTGCCTGATTCGTAGAGGTAAACACTGTAGGTTAAGGAATCTCCCTCGCTGGTTTCCGGAGCCTGCCAGCGTAGGCTAAGGTCTATGGGCTGGCCCACAGCATTTACATCAGGAGAAGGGCTGCCAGCCTCTCCCGGACCTGAAACACCGGCCTCTGTTCTCTCAAGCACCAGGGTTACTTCACGCTGCTCCCCATTCCTTACCGCCACCGCTGCAGTTTTATTCTTGTAGCCCAGCTTCTGTGCAGTAATGGTATAATCGCCTCTCGACATATTATTGATGACGAAAACACCTTCTTCATTTGTGATAACAGCAGAGGTGGGTGGGTTCGTAGTAATGCTCACTGCCGCTAGCGGGCTATTAGTTTCAGCATCAATCACCAGGCCTCTTACAGAGCCAGTACCTGCTGGCTCTATGGTATCTTCATTACAGGCCACCACGCCAGTAACCAGCAGCACAAAACAAACCAGCCTAAGGGTAAATGCTATCTTATACATGTATCTCACAATCAACAAAAAATTAATAATATTACTGATACCTCAATATGCCTGGTACTCTTTATCAGCGGGACCAGCCCCCATTCATAGATCTAACGAAAAACTTGCTGTTGAATAGTTAAGCAAAGCAGAAACTATTCGTTAAAAAGGACTTATCAAAAAATTGCAAAGTATTTAATATCAGTATTTTGAAAAGAATTGTCCTAACCTCCGGGTGCTTATGCTCCCTTACCTATTAGCCCCAAAATAGTAATTGATGCCTATCTTTCCAACCCAGAAGTAGTCGTTAAACCGGCCCTGCTCCACATCATCGAATCGATCGTTCAGCAGGTAAGAGCTGGAAGCGTTAATATCCAGGCCCAGGCGGTCTGTTATCAGATACTCAAAGCCAAGCCCTGCTTTTATGTAGGGATTCAAGCCTGCAGCACTAAAATCACTGAATATATCATCAGTGGTAAGTATGCCTCCGCCAAGCTGCAGGTAAGGTGTATACCTGGTTTTAGGAAAAAGGAGGTAGTTCAGGTCCAGCTCTGCATAGTTTACGGTTAGGCTAAATATTTCGTTTGTTGCCAAGCCTCCCCTGCCCAATTTAAAATCAAACGAAAGATTATTGCGGGTGTTCAGTTTTAGACCCAGCTCCCCTATGGGCCTCACCACCGGGTTTGCATAGTCGCCGCGATACAGAATGCCACCTGCCGCTACACTTACAGCTGCAGGGCTCCTCCGCTGTGCGAGCAGCTGCCCATGCACATTGGTGCGCTGTACCTCTTCTTTTTCCTGAAGATATTCTTTGATAACTGCAGATTCCAGCGCTGCCGGATTCTCCAGCTTCCAGTAACCATCCAGCAGGCCCTCTATGATCAGGCTTTGAACAGCTTTATTGATAGCCTCTTTTACCGCCATTTCAGTAGGCTCATTGTAGGTAAAACCTGTTTCTACCTCTAACAGGCGCTTGAATTTTACATAGCGGAAAAGACCAAAATCGACAGACTGGGAAAGAATGGTTTTGGAGGTATAGACTGTTTTCAGTATTTCTCCTGTGCTGGACGATACAGCTCTTAGGTAAACCGTTATTTTATCTTCCCGGTATTGCCCCGAGCCACCTGCAGCAAAATAACGAAGGCCGGCACCACCAGTAACTATGTTCGCATCGTAAGAAATAATGCCTCCTTCCAGGATAACGCCCGCAAACAGCAGTGCCGGTAAGGCTGGCTGCTCTTTGCCGGTAATGGCTTGTGCCTCTGCACGGGTAGAGCGTATAATTTTGCGCTCATTCAGCAGGTTACCCAAATTTTCACGCTCAATGGGAGTAAACCAGCCCGATTCATTTAGTGAATTGATCAGGATTGAGGTGGCTCCCTGTGTAACGGCAGTAGACCAGTTGGTGCCGGTGGGTGAGGGTTTGTACTGCCCCGTCTGGTCTCTGAATTTATAAACTGCTGCAACAATCTTCTGCTGGGGAGGCGGCAGCTCTACAATATCTTCGCTGCCGGGAGCCGGTACGCCCAGCGTGGCAGCAGAGGTTTTGAGCGGCTGCTTGAAATAAGGCGCACAGGCTGGCAACAGCAGCAAGAGCATGAAGAAGATACTTAAGCCTCTAAAAACTTTATTGAATACTAAAAAGGATAACACGCGCATAAGAAGGAGAGAAAGATTTCTTTGGCTAAGGCAGTCACAGACAGGCAGATGCTGGTCTGCGTAAATCGCTAAAAGTAAGGGATGGTTACCCTGGTCTGGTCGCCGGTGCTAGGATCAACGATTATGATATCAATGCCACTACTGCTTTCTGTTACATCAATCTGGTAGTTGCCTATGTTGTAGCTGCCTGGCTCCAGCCCATCTTCGCCGAACTGTGAGGCCACCAGTTGCCTGGAAAGCTGGTTGAGAATCTGCCTGTTCAGGTTTTCCTGGAAATTATCAAGAGGTGTTCTGTTAAGCAGGCTGTTAACCGGTGCATTGGGGTCTGCTATCTTGTTCTGCGCTTCTGCAGAGCTTTGCAACCACTGGTAATTGTAGTAAACACCTCCGAAGGCAGGGTTCTTTGGCTCATACACCATGTCTTGTGCCTGCAGGCTAAGCGCCCCTAGCATACAAAGTGTAAATAGCAGTAAATAACTTTTCATGCTGATGTTCTATTTTTGATTTGCTGGCTTGCTCACATTAATATACCTCATAAGCCTTTTTACCCTCTGATTCCAGTTGCTGGTTAAGCTGATCGTTCACAAGGTATTCAAACACAACCCCCACCATATAAGTTGCCACCTCCTCAATGGTGTCGTACCTGGGCTGCAGGGGCTGTTCAAACAGTTTATCTTCATTTACAGATAAGGAAACCACCGAAATATTTCCCCGGCTTGGTAATTCTTCTATCAAAATCGTGAAGTTCCTGGCACCGGGAGGTGCTTCCCACCCCCTTTGAAACACTTCGTAAAAGTCGCGGCCTATTTTTGTAATGGTTTTGTCAACAATAAGGCCATCAATTTCCAGATCGGCAGAGCTCCTGATGTACTGCTCGTACTGATCAGGCCCCGCAGCCGCCGGGGCTTGCTGCGTGCTATCCTGCTTTAACAGGCCCTGCTTAAGAGAATCCTGCGTAACAAGGGGCTTAGAGTGTTCCCCCTTTTGCTGTGCATGAACCTGCCCCACAACTGCCATAAGCAGAAGCAGGAAAATACCCCTAAGCCAATATAGTGTTGCGTTGTTCAAAGCGGATCCGGAATCCTAAGCAGATAATGTTGAAAATGTTTAAACCACTACAACCGCCAGAATGTTCTGCTAGCTGCCGGCAAAATATGTTGGCTTACCGAATGACAGGTGTGTTATAGATTCTGTTTCAGATATTTGCTGAATGAAAAAGAAGGGATTATCAAAATATCAAATTTCTGTGATGGCTGTCGCTGCAGGGGTTTGTGTTGCTAATATCTATTATAACCAGCCAATCCTAAAAGAAATTGCGCTCTCGCTGCATGCTTCAGAAGGTGATGTTGGCATAACATCAGTGCTGGCACAGGCTGGCTACGGCTTCGGGCTTTTTTTTCTTACGCCCCTGGGCGATAAAACAAACCGAAAAAAACTGATCCTGATTTTGCATGCTGCCCTGGTACCAGCACTATTAGGCATTGCCCTGATACGGGATCTTACAGGCATTTATATCATTAGCTTTCTCATTGGCCTGCTGGCTGTTGCAGCCCAGGTTATTTTACCCATGGCAGCAAGCCTGGACCGTGAGAACCGCGGCAAAACGGTAGGTATTATTTTTACCGGCATTCTCATTGGCATTTTAGCGGCAAGGGTCTATAGCGGGTACATTGCAGCATATTTAGGCTGGCGGTATGTCTATGGCATATCGGCAGCAATGGTGGCTGTAATGGGCCTGATGATCTACTTTTCCCTGCCCGATGTACCTCCGCAGTTCGCGGGTAACTATCTGCAGCTGCTCAAATCTACCTTTGCACAGATAAAACGGTTTGCCCTGCTACGGCGCACAGCACTGCTGGGTGCCCTGATTTTTGGCGCGTTCTGTTCCTTCTGGACAAACCTTACCTTTCACCTAAGTGGAGCCCCCTTTAACTACAGCGCTGATGCGATTGGGTTCTTTGGCGTACTGGCCATTGGTGGCGCACTGCTGGCTCCCTACTTTGGTAAAATGGCCGATAAAGGAAATGCTGCCCGAACCCAGCTTATTACTGTTTCTTTGATCGTGGCTGCAGTAATCTTCGTTATGCTCTTTCCCTTCGATGTGTGGGCGTTCGTAGTAGCTGTTTTACTGATCGATGTAGGTGTACAGGCTACACAGGTTACAAACGTTGCCCTTATTTACACACTCGATGAAAAGGCACATAGCCGGATCAATACCATTTTCATGACTACCTATTTTATAGGGGGTGCATTAGGTACTTTTGCCGGTGTGCAATGCTGGCGTATTGGCGGCTGGCAGGCCGTTGCCTGGCAGCTGCTGATCTGGAGCGTCCTGGCATTTATAGTAGCTGCAATGGGCTATAAAAGGCAGTCGTTTACTAAATTGGAACCCTCGGAAGAGCGGGTATAATTGCAGGGCAGCTTTGCTCAAGTGCAGGTGCCCCTTTACTTTTTACAATTAGTCGCAATAGATTTAACTTTTACTCTACAATCTAAAACAAGCACAATGGAATACAGACAACTAGGTGCATCGGGACTACAGGTGCCGGTGCTAAGCTTTGGAACGGCCACCTTTGGCGGAGGCAACGAATTTTTTAAAGCATGGGGCAGCACACAGGTAGAAGAAGCTACCCGGTTGGTTAATCTTTGCATGGATGCCGGCGTTAATTTTTTCGATACGGCAGATGTTTATTCCCAGGGTTTATCAGAAGAGATCTTGGGGCAGGCCATAAAGGAGCACAGCCGAGACAAAATCCTTATCTCTACCAAAGCCACCTTTCCTTTCGGAGAGGGGCCCAACAACCAGGGCTCTTCCCGCTTTCACCTGACCAGGCAGGTAGAAAGCAGCCTTAAAAGATTAAACACTGACTATATTGATGTTTACCACATGCACGGCTTCGATGGCAATACGCCGGTAGAAGAAACCCTGCATACCCTGGATGGACTGGTGCAGAGCGGTAAAGTACGCTACCTGGCCGCCTCTAATTTCTCTGGCTGGCACCTGATGAAATCTTTGGCCATTTCTGAAAAGAGGGGATGGAGCCCTTATGTAGGCCACCAGGTATATTACTCGCTGGCGAACAGGGAGTACGAGTGGGAGCTGATGCCACTGGGCATCGATCAGAAGGTGGGCGGCATTATCTGGTCGCCACTTTCTGCGGGCAGGCTGGGAGGAAAATACCGCCGCAACAAGCCCCTGCCGCCAGATAGCCGTGTGGCGCAGGGCGGCAGCCCGGTACCCGAAGCCGTTATCAACGAAGAAGTGTTTTACAACACCATAGATGCCATGGATGAGGTAGCTGCCGAAACAGGCAAAACACTTGCCCAGGTAGCCATTAACTGGCTGCTGCAACGGCCAACCGTTTCCAGCATTATCATAGGCGCCCGTAACGAAGAGCAACTAAGGCAAAACCTCGATGCCGTTGGCTGGAACCTCACCACCGAGCAGGTAAAAAAACTCGATGCTGCCAGTGAAATACCAACCATTTACCCCTACTGGCATCAAAGGCAGAATACCAGGCTAAACCCCCTGCCTGAATTCTACAAATAGGTAAATATTCATGCATAGCAGGCTTGATACCTGTTACTTATGCAGCATTCGCTACTGATCCACTCAAATAAAAAGCCCCGTGAATGGTGAATTCACGGGGCTTTTTATTCTAATTTAACTAACCATTGCCAGCTTTCTTTTGCCTTCCAGCTGAGCAGTAATTAGCTTTTGCCATTTATCCAGCAGCTGTAGCTCCATATCCAGGGCCATCGATTCGTCCTTGCTGTAAAACTCCAGTGTTTTTTCAGAAATCCTGTTGTTCTTAAATGACAAACCCAGCTCCAGACGATCAATGATCTGATCTTCATTCTGAACCCTTTTGGTATTGATTGCCCTGCACTTATCTATGTCTAGTAAGCTAAGCAGCACTTGTTCTTCTTTATCTCCACGCTTTTTAAAGTAAAACAGCTTGTTTGAATCACTATCGATACCAATAGCACAGTAGTTACTCCACACTTCATGCTGTGAAATTTTTAACTGTTGCTGCCCGGCCAGTGCCAGAAAGTCATTCAAAAACTTCTTTCTTTTATTTTTTTGTGCCGCATTGAAATATATGATCGGCAAAATACACATAGCCACTATTACCAGGCCTATTAAGGCTGTTGTTAAATCCATCATTGTTTCTTGTAAATTAATTTTAAAACATAGCACAATTCCTTCAGGCAGACATTAACATGTTACTACTGAAAAGAATTAATCACATGCCAGCCTTAAGCACAGGCAGGCGAAAGAAACCAGATGGATTTACAGGAAATAATGGAAGGGGAAAATAATAACACTAACGGTTAAGCTGGGGTAGATTTTCCTTGCATAGAGCAGGTAATCCAGCGCAATTCTCCGAACATGCAACTCAACAGAAAATGAGCTGCTTACAAAATCGTTCGGATGAATTTTAGAAGATGGTGCAGGAAAACTGTTTACCGGGTTTACAACTATCTCGCAAAGTTGCTGCAGACCCCAGACGTCATTCTGTCCTTTTTCGGCAAAGCGCTGCAAGGGGTAATGTTCAGTATCTCCAGCCTGAACAGGGATGGTCTGATCGAGTGAAGCCTGCCCCAGTAAGGACTGCCCCAGGGAATTGAGTATTGCTTCATGGTTGTTCCTGCCTATGCCAACACATGTCAGCATAAGGGCAATCAGAACTAAACCGAGTTTAGAGAAGCTTCTCACAATACAAATTTATCACATTTATGGGTAGCTGCTGCTGCTGAACCTAAATATATTTTTATATGCTTTTCAGCTGCTATACAGCTGCTTAACAAAAAGAATGAAACCGGCTCCACAGGTTTAGGATCAATTGTAGGGAGCACATAATAATACAGCATTCATTTCCTGTAACAGACACCAGAATCTGCAACAATGCATGCAGTAACATCGGGTTAAGTAAGCACCGGTAATGCATGAAATAGTATGTATGCTGAAGCGCCTAGCGCTCTTCCGGAGGGGTGGTAAGATTAGAGGCTGACTGTAGGCCTGTGGCAATTTCCGGCAAGATTCCCAGCCGCTGATATATAGGCGTTACCAGCTGACGGAGGTGGTTAAGGTTTACGGCAAAGGGAATAATACTGATGGCACAAAGAAGGCCACAGGCAGCCAGGGTATAGTTAACACCAATATACTCCGCTACAGCACCAGCCAGCATACTGCCAAAGGGTGCCATGCCCATAAATGCCATGCTGTAGAGGCTCATCACCCGGCCGCGTTTATCATCTTCCACAATTGTTTGCAGCAGCGTATTGCAGGAGGCCATCGTTACAATCATGCCAAAGCCGCTCACAAGCATACACAGCAATGACACCAGCAGCACTTCTGAAAAAGAAAATGCAATAAGCCCGGCACTAAAAACAAGCATGGTGAAGATCATAATCTTACCCAGCCCCACCACCGTTTTACGCTGTGCCAGAAAGAGCGCTCCTGTGAGTGCACCCACACCTGAGGCCCCCATTAAATACCCCAGGGTATTGGCACCGCCGTGTAAAATATCTCTTGCAAAAACAGGCATCAGCACACTAAAGGGCATACCAAACAAACTAAGCAGCGCTACAATCAAAATAAGTGCCCGTATAGGCGCAAAACCGAAAGCATAGCGAAAACCCTCCTGTAGCGAGTGCCACACCCTTCTCTGCTGCACTTTCTTTTCAAAAGTGCTCAGACGCATCATCAGTAAAGAGGCCAGCACAGCCACATAACTGATTGCATTGATCAAAAAGCACATGCCCTCTCCTACCAGCGCTATGAGAATACCTGCTACCGATGGGCCTACCAGCCGTGCCATGTTAAACATGGAAGAATTTAGCGCAATAGCATTGCTCACATCCTCCCGTTTATCTACCATTTCTATCACAAAAGCCTGCCGTGTGGCAATGTCGTATGCATTGATAACACCCAGCAGGGCACTTAACACCATTACATGCCATATCTGCACTGTCTCTGTTAGTACCAGCACCGCAAGCGTAGAGGCCTGTATCATGGAAAGCAACTGTGTAAACAGCAGCACCCTTCGACGATCGAACCTGTCGGCAACAACACCGGCAAAAGGACCCAGCAGAAACGAAGGCACCTGGCTGCAGAAAGTAACGGCACCTAACAGAAATACAGAGTCTGTAAGACGGTACACCAGCCAGCTTAGGGCAATCTGCTGCATCCAGGTACCGATCAGGGAAATACCCTGCCCTACAAAAAAGAGCCTGTAGTTGCGATAGCGCAAGGCCCTGAACATACCACTTAACCTGCTACTAGTTTGTTCTGACGCCATTTTTTAACCTTTACTGCAGCTTCAGCCACTGGTTTTCCAACGTATGTACCAGTTTGATGGTTATGTTAAACCTTTCATTTCTCCCACAATTATGCTGCCGCTGTTTGAGGAAGCTGATCAGCCTTTATTTCCTAGAAAAAGTTGTATTGTTACATCGGCTGCTGCACACAGTAAAAAGAAGCTGGCTCTTATTGGCCAGCTTCTTTTTGTAGGGTATTAAAAAATTACTCTTAGCGGTTGTGCTGATCATGATCGTCTCCGCCAAACCAGGAACGTAAACGCTCACCCGCTCTCTCCAGGAAGCCATGCTCTTCCTCCTGGCTTCTGTTGCGGTCGCGGTCGCGGTAGTAATCTCTGTCGCGGCCGGAGCTGCTATTGTAGTAATCATTCCTGTAGTTACTGTTGCCTCCGCCATAATAGCCGGAGTTGGTATAGTTACTTGTGCCGGCACCATAGCCACTGTTCCACTGGTCAGCATTGCGGCCCCTGTCACCATAGCCTTGTTGGTCCCGTGCCTGGTCATAGGCGTTGCGGTAGTAATCGCGACCTCCGTCCCGGTCATTGGAGTAGCCGGAGCTTCTGCCCTGCCGCTCATAGCTATTATCTCCCTGGCTTCTGCCCTGGTTAAAGCTGCTATAGTCTGAAGCGCCACCGCCCTGATTTCCGTACCTATTACTATAGTTCTGATCACGCTCATAACCGCCGCTGCCCTGGCTGCCGCTGTACCTGTCGCTCCCATAATCGCCACCCCTGTTGGCGTATTGATTACGGCCGTAGTCGCTGCTGTTGCGGTTACCCCAGTCGCCGTAGTTAGAGGAGCCACCAAAACTCCTGTCCCCATCAAACCTGCCGCCCCTGCCCGGGTTGCCCCAGTTGCGGTCCCTGTCAACGTCACGGTTCCTGTCAACGTCACGGTTCCTGCCACCTTCAAAGTTATGGTCGCGGTCGTAGCCGCCCATTTCACGGTAGCGGTCGTAGCTGCTGGTTCCGGCATTACCGGTGTTGTAAGGAGATCCGCCCCAGTCCTGGCTTAGTTCGCCCGCATAACTGCCGGCACCCCACTCATGCCTTCTGCCATTGCCACGGTTCTCTTCATCGCTGCTCCCCCTGCCTTGGTTATAATCGCCGTAGCTTCTGTTTTGATCTCTCCTGCCATATTGCCCATAACCAGTGTCCTGATCAGAAAATCGGTTTGAATAAGATGGAGTAGTACCCGTACGGCTAAAATCAGCGCCACGTTCCCAGCCTCCCGGCTGCCCCTGCTTGCTCATGCCACCCTGGTTGTAGTTGCCGCCTGCATGGTATACACCACCGACCTGTTCGCCCTGCTGCTCAGATTGCATGTTTCTGTTCTGATTATTCCAGCCAGCACCCTGGTTGTAGTTATAGCCACCCTGCTGGCCCTGGTTGCCGTAGTCTCCACCCTGGCTCCATCCAGAATTTTCCATATCCGGATTGTTCCTGTTGCCCTGCATGCCATGGCGTTTCTGGCTGTCGGAGCTACGCTCCCAGTGCCCGCTGTTCTGGTTTTGATCGGGCCAACCTCTTTGCTGTCCCTGGTTACTGTCATAGGACTGGTTGTAGTTACCTCCTGCCTGCATACCCTGGTTAGCTGAGTTTTGAAAAGACTGATTGCTGCTGCCAGGCTGTTTGTAAGCCTGCCCCCAGTTGTTATCGCCCCAGGAATCGCCCTGGCCCTGCCCATGCTGGCTGCCAGGTCCGTAATTATTGCCAAGGCCATAAGACTCTCCGCCTACCCAGTTCCTGCTGTCTCTGCTATCCATATCAGATCTAGAGCTCCCCTGGCCGCCGAATTGATTTTCATTACTACCGTAGATCTCATTGCGGTTGCCCTGGCTCCGGTCTCCGGCCTGGCTGCCAGAGCCCCCGCCAATATCAGTAGCAGAGCCCCCTGTGCTACCAGTGGTACTTGTGGAAGAATCGCCTACTCCTGATCCGGCATAAGAATCACTGCCGATAGAAGCTGTAGTTGTTTTAGAAGCATCAGCAGACTTAGCTTTTTTTGATTTGCTCTGAGCTGATTTGCCTGTAGAAGCCGTGGCATCAGATGATGACTTTGCACTTACATCACCTAACTTCTTGGTCTCTCCCGATGATTTAGTGCTTGATTTTTTGTTTTGGTCCTTACTGGATTGTGTTTCGTTTTTGTCATTTGTAGCCATAAAAAATTATAGTTTAACGTTTTAAAAACACCTCCACCTACTGATCCGCTTAAGAAAACCAGGTAAAGATCACACCTTTTTTATGCTGGGTGTTACCTGTATAACAGTATCGATCCCTCATGGTTTCAGGAGCAAAACAGCTATAGAGGAGGCAATATACAAGCTGTCTGTGAGGCTTATAATATTTAGCACCCGCTGAAACCAGACTATCAAAGATCGGTGCGAATGTAAGGTGCTGGTGCAGTGACACTCCCAAGCCTACATACCAGGCAACTCAGTCAGACGGCAGCCAAAACATCTTCAAAGTGTAGCTGTTCTGTTTTTAGTTTTCCGGACTATACCAAATATTGCGCAGGTAAAGGAGATTACAGATCTTAACACAGGAAAAAACCAGCACCAGTATGGAAATAGGCATTTGCACTTTTGCCGATGTAGGCACACATCCGCTAACGAAAAAAACCATTGCCCCTTATCAGCGCCTGCGCAACCTGATGGAAGAAATTGAGCTTGCTGATCAGCTGGGGCTGGATGTGTTTGCTGTAGGTGAACACCACCGTCCGGATTATGCTGTCTCAACACCTGCCACAATTCTGGCAGCAGCAGCAGTGCGTACCAGTAAAATAAAACTCTCCAGCGGGGTAACTGTGCTGAGCTCCGACGATCCGGTACGGGTGTTCCAGCAGTTTGCTACGGTAGACCTGCTCTCGGGTGGCAGGGCTGAAATTATGGCCGGACGTGGCTCGTTCATAGAATCTTTTCCACTCTTTGGCCAGGACCTTAAAGATTACGACACGCTTTTTTCCGAAAAGCTAAAGATGCTGGTGGAGCTCAACAAAGGTGAAAAAATTACCTGGCAGGGAGCGCATACACAGTCTATCAACAACAGGGGCGTATATCCGCGGCCCTACCAGGAAAAATTGCCCATCTGGGTAGCCGTTGGCGGCACACCAGAATCGGTGGTACGTGCAGCCGAGTACGGCCTGCCCATGACCCTGGCTATTATTGGAGGTATGCCGGCACGCTTTGCTCCCTTTGCACAACTTTATCGGGAGGTTTATGAAAAAGCGGGCCACGATATGAGTAAGCTGCAATTTAGCGTAAACTCCCATACCTATATTGCCGACACCTCACAGCAGGCCCACGATGAGTTTTATCCACCCTATGCCGAGGTAATGGGGCGAATTGGCAAGGAAAGAGGCTGGTCTGGCATGAGCAGGCAACAGTTTGATGCCTCCACCACCAAGCAGGGTGCCCTGCTGGTGGGCAGCCCACAGCAGGTAATCGACAAGATACTCTATGAATATGAGCTGTTTAAGCACACCCGCTTTCTGGCACAAATGAGTATTGGTGCCCTGCCCCATAAGCAGGCCATGCGGGCCATAGAACTGCTGGGCACTAAGGTGGCCCCGGAGGTAAAGAAGTATACTGCAGAAAAAGAATCCGGAACTGACTGATATAGACATATCGCTGTTCATGATCCAGACCCATGTTCAGCGAATACTGAAAACCGTTGATGTTACTATAAATGCTGAAAGCGCCCACCACACTGAAGGGGGCGCTTTGCTGTTGTTCAGCAACCTCAATTTTCTTTATTGTTGATGTAGCTCTCTCATGCTAAGATTGAATTCACATCAGCTTATCAAGCGTAATGGGCAGCGCTCTTACCCGTTTGCCGGTGGCATGGAAAATAGCATTAGCAATGGCCGGTGCTACGCTTACAATGCCAATTTCTCCCAGTCCTTTGGCACCTATCGGGTTCACGATCTTATCCTCCTCTTCTACAAAGATCACCTCCACATCATGCACATCGGCGTTTACCGGCACATGGTATTCGGCCAGATCATGGTTGATGAAACGCCCGTACTGATTATCCATCACGGAGTATTCTTCCAGGGCCATGCCAATGCCCCACACAATTCCGCCCAGAATCTGGCTGCGGGCAGTTTTTGTATTTAGAATACGGCCGCCGGCAATGGCACTCACCACCCGCGTAACTTTTACTGTACCCAGGTCTTCATCTACCTTTACCTCTACAAAAACAGCCGAATGGGAATAGCTGGAGTAATTCTTCTGCTCATCCAGGGGTTCAGAATCTACCTCCACCTGCACACGATCCGTCTGGTTCTGGCGCAGTATTTCTGTAATGCCGATTGCTTTTGATGGATTGTTTTTCAGGCGCATCTGCCCATCTATAAACTCTAATTCCTCAAACGCTGCTTTCTTAAAGGGTGAATCGTCAATTTCACGGGCCAGCTCCAGGAGCTTTTCACCCAGCTTATCACATACCTTCTTTACCGCCGAACCAACCGAAGAGGCAGTAGCGGAGCCTCCCTCCAGCGGCGCCTCCGGGAGAGAAGAATCACCAAGGTTGAATTCTACTTTCTCCAGGGCTATGCCAAGTGTTTCTGCTGCAATCTGGCTCATAATAGTGTAAGTGCCGGTGCCAATATCTGCAGTAGCACTGCTAACACTTAGCTTTCCATCTACTGATAAAACAGCTTTTGCACTTGCCTCTTTTTGCTTTGCTTCCCAGGCGCCGTTGGCCACGCCCCAGCCAATCAGCTGATGGCCTTCGCGCATGGAGCGTGGTTCGGGCTTTCTGTTTTTCCAGCCAAAACTTTCCGCTCCCTGCCTAAAACATTCCCGCAGTTCTTTGCTCGAGAACGGCTTGTCTTCGGTCTGATCCCAATCTGAATAATTTTTCAGGCGGAACTCCATAGGATCCATACCCACTTTGTAGGAAAGCTCATCAATGGCACATTCCAGGGCAAAGATGCCGGTGGTACCGCCGGGTGCCCGCATATCGAGCGGCGTGTATTCATCTAGTGCTACCAGCTTATGGATTAGCTTTACATTTTCGCAGTTGTAGAGTATACCGGGCCAGATAACCACATCTTCGCTGTAATCTTCAAAGCGAGAGGTTTCGCCATAGGCTTCGTGTATAATGGCCTGCAGCTTTCCATCGGCAGTGGCACCCAGCGAGAGGCGCTGCACAGTTTTGGGGCGGTGGCCAAAGGAAAACATCTGCGGACGCGTAAGCACTACCCGTACCGAACGCTTCAGCGCCAGTGTTGCCATTACTGCCATAAATAACTGGTACTGTGGCCGCAGACCAGAGCCAAAGGCGCCTCCTACAAAAGGCGAAAGTACGCGCACATCTTCTTTCTTCAGCCCAAAAACTCCCATTACATACTTTTGGCTGTTAATGGCACCCTGGATTTTGTCATAGACAGTTATTCGCCCATCACCTTCCCAACGCACTGTGGAGGCATGCATCTCCATGGGGTTGTGGTGCTGGCTGGGGTGGGAATATTCTTCAGCTATCCGATGGTCGGCTTTGCTTAGCGCCTCCTCCGGAGTACCCCAGGGATGGGGTGGCGCAGTTGAATTATATTCTTCAGGTTTATAGGCCTTTTCCCGCTGTTCCTCAAAGCCAGTTTCATGCGCCTCCTGCTCGTATGTAACCTTTACCAGGGTTGCCGCATACAGGGCAAGCTCGTAGGTTTCAGCAACTACCAGGGCAATGGGCTGCATGTTAAACTGAATCTGATTGTCGTAAAGCGGCCGGAACGGAGAGCCCGGAGGCGAGTCCATATCCTGGTAGCTCTTATCGTAATGCGCCAGCGCTGTTCTGTTCTCATGGGTGAAGACCTGTAGAACACCCTCCAGCTCTAGTGCTTCGCTGGCATCAATCGTTTTAATGGTTCCCCTGGCAATGGCACTGTTTACCACCACTCCATAGCTAAGGTCGGGTACGCTGAATTCTGCCGCATATCTGGCCTGGCCCGTTACCTTTTTACGTCCGTCTACACGGTTCTTTGGTTTTCCGATTACCTCTGATGCCATCTTACTCCTCTATTTTAGCGGCCGTTAAAAGCGCACGCACAATTGAGCGCCGGGCCAGTTCTATTTTAAACGTATTGTATTCAAAACCCTTCGCTCCCTGCACATAGGCATCGGCAACGGCCTGAAAGTTTTCCCTGCTTGCTTTTTCCCCCTTCAGCATAGCTTCTGCTTCCGGCTTGCGCCAGGGTTTGTGTGCCACACCACCTAAAGCGATGCGTGCTTCCTTGATTACACCACCCTCCAGCTCAAGGCCTGCAGCAACGGAAACCAGTGCAAAGGCATAAGAAGCGCGGTCGCGGTTCTTTAAGTAGGTGTAGTGCTGCGCAAAACCTTTTGGGGGCAGCTCAATGCCTGTAATAATTTCATCTTCCCCCAGATTTGTATCTATTTCTGGGGCATCACCCGGCAAGCGGTGAAAGTCAAGAATTGGAATGGTGCGCTCCACCTGGGGGCCGCTTACCCTGATGCGTGCATCAAGTGCAGCCAGGCCTACGGCCATATCTGAGGGATGGGTGGCAATGCAGTGTTCGCTATGGCCCAGGATGGCATGGTTGCGGTTGTAACCAGCGATAGCCGAGCAACCCGTACCAGGCTCACGCTTGTTGCAGGCGGTGCTGGTATCGTAAAAATAGTAGCAGCGGGTGCGCTGCAGCAGGTTACCCCCGTCGGTAGCTTTGTTCCGGAGCTGCGCTGTTGCACCAGCCAGTATGGCATGTGATAGCAGGGGGTAGCGTTTTTCTACCTGCTCGTGGTAAGCAGTATCGGCATTGGTTACCAGGGCACCCAGCCGTAGGCCACCCTCTTCTGTTTCTTCAACGGTGCTAAGGGCCAGGCGGGTAATATCAACCAGGTGCCGGGGCTTCATCACATCAATCTTCATCAGGTCCAGCAGGTTTGTACCGCCTGCTATAACTTTGGCATTGCTGTTTTCGCTCAGTTCATTTACAGCGGCAGGCACATCTTTTGCCCGTGTGTAGGTAAAGGGTCTCATGCCTGCTGGCTCCTTTCCAGTGCTTCCTGCACCACTTTTACAATGTTGTTGTAGGCACCACAGCGGCAGATATTCCCACTCATCAGGTCACGGATATCATTTAGTGTTTTGGCTTTGCCCTCACTGATCAGGCCTATGGTGGAACAGATTTGCCCTGGTGTGCAATACCCGCACTGGAAAGCATCATGATCGATAAAGGCCTGCTGCAGCGGGTGGAGCCTATCGCCCTGGGCGAGGCCTTCTATGGTGGTGATCTCGGAGCCATCGTGCATCACTGCCAGGGAAAGGCAGGAGTTAATGCGTTTGCCATCCAGCAGAATGGTGCAGGCGCCGCACTGGCCCTGGTCGCAGCCTTTTTTAGTACCGGTTAATTGCAGGTGCTCCCGCAGCAGGTCCAGCAGGGTTGTCCAAACCTCCACCTCCAGTTGCTGTTCCGTTCCGTTAATCGTAAGGCTGATCTTTTCTTTTGGAACTGGAGCTAATGTATCTTTTTCCATAGGATCTGATGAAATGGATATCCATGAATAGTAGAGCAGTTGGCCCGGGAAAAAGAATGTAGCACTGGCGTGGTGACAGCAACTCAGGGCAATCTCACATTAGAACTCCTCGTATTTAACCCGGATTAAAAATTTGAACCGGGTAGGCTGCTGAAGGTTTGTTTTTTTCTAAAAAAGCTTTTCCACTTACTTCAGCGGAAGGCTCTTTCATACCCAAGAATCAGAGGTTGAAGAATAATTATAACTGCTGCTAAATGCTGCAGAACATAAAATTAAAAAAGAAGGCTCCCTTTAATGGGGAAGCCTCTTTCTTATTAAGCCGTAGGTAAAGGTGCCCAGGAGCGCACTGGCCAATACTACCACTATTACTCCAAAACCATTGCCTATCAGTGCATACATGGGGCCGGGGCAGGCGCCCGTCATTGCCCAGCCTAAGCCAAAAATGGTGCCGCCAAACAGGTAACGTGCAATACCCCTGTCTTTCGGCGAAAAGGTAATGGGTGTACCCTCGGTTGATGTAATCCTGTTGCGTTTGATAAGGGCAACACCAATTACACCCAGCACTACAGCAGAACCAATAATGCCGTACATATGAAAGGCGTCAAAACGGAACATTTCGTAGATCCTGTACCACGAAATCACCTGTGCTTTAGTCATGATGATGCCAAAGAAGATGCCAATCATCAGAAATCGGATATAACGCATTTTAGATAGTGCTTTTAGAGTTGAAGAATAAGTGGCAGGAAGAGGTAAGTCATCAGCAGGCCACCGATGAAGAAGCCTATTACAGCAATAAGGGAAGGCAGCTGCAGGTTGCTTAGGCCACTGATGGCATGGCCCGAGGTGCAGCCACCGGCCCAGCGGGCGCCAAAGCCCACAAAAAAGCCCCCCACTACCAGGAGTATAAAGCCCCGCAGGGTAAAAAGACTTCTCCAGCTAAAGATCTCTTCCGGCAGATACGCCTCACCCGGATTGCTAATACCCAGCGCCTGCAGCTCTTCTACAGTAGGCTGGGCCAGCGGTATAGGATCGGGCTGCTGCAGCCAGGTGGAGGCAATAAAGCCGCCAATCACCATGCCGCCCACAAAAACAAGGTTCCATACCTGGCTCCTCCAGTTAAAATCGAAGAAATCGCTTAGCCTGCCTGCTCCACCTATGGCGCAGCCAGTGCGAAGTGTTGAGGATACACCAAAGCTTTTTCCAGAGAAAAGTAGCAGAAACATGGTTAAGGCAATCAGGGGACCTGCTACATACCAGGGCCAGGGTTGGCTTATAAATTCAATCATGCTAAGGGTAATTAAATGCTGTTTTTAATGTTTGAAGACCAGCACAGCGTAGGCTGTATGATACGCCAGAGCAGTGGAGACGTAAAATAGCTGCTTCTTCATCATTATCAATCTTAATTACTGCAGTATTTGTGCCTGGGGATAAATAATGCCTTAGAGCATGTTTAAACTTTACCCTTTGCAAGGTCCGCCGTTGCGGCTACAAATTATCACTACAGGTTCGCAGCGGCAAACCGCCCTGATTTTGTTATTTTTTTTCAACATAATACCATTATGCTTCAATAAAATGCCATTATCAGAACCCTGTACTGCCAATTTTCGCATGCAAAAGCAAAATTTAAACATGCTCTTAAATTCTTTTACAAAGGTTGTCTGCGCCCTACCCTTCTACAGTGATATTTATCACACGGCTCTATTCCTGTGTAGTAAAAGCAGCCGGCAGAACAATTGCCGGTAAAGCGGGTTTGCTAATGCAATAGGTATGCCTTCCAACCATAACACCTTCCGTAATCTTGCAAGCAGAGAATAAGCACGCTCCGAACCCTTCCCGCTCTTTGTGGGTAGCCCTCCTGATCGGGGCCAGCCTGATGGCGGGTATCGACGAGATTGTCTTTCATCAGCTGCTGGCATGGCATCATTTTTACGACCAGGCTACCCCTGATATTGCCCTGCTTAGCGATGGGCTGCTGCATGCAGCAGAACTGATAGGCCTGATTGCGGGTTTCTTCCTGTTTGCTGATTTGCGCCGCAGCCATAGCCTTGCGCCCCATTGGGCATGGGCGGGTTTCTTTTTGGGCATGGGCGGTTTTCAGCTGTTCGATGGCATTGTAGACCATAAGCTATTACGGTTACATCAGGTACGCTACGGCGTGGATAATCTTTTCATTTACGATCTGCTGTGGAATCTTGCCGGACTCTTCCTGCTGTTGATTGGGGCATGGCTGATGTATAGGGCCAGAGCGGCTACTGCTCATCTGCAGGCATAAGTGTAAGCCCCTCTGCTTGTATTGATTTAATGATATGGAGTAAATGCCTGAACATCACCTTAACTTCAGTAGCCCGGATATTTGGATTCCATTTAGTATCCTGGCTGTAGTATTACTGCTGTACCTTGTGGCTGCTGTGCGGCAGTACCAGCTTGGTAAACACTGGAGTGGCTGGCGTACTGCTGGCTTTTGCAGTGGCATTGGGCTGCTGGCGGTAGCCCTGTGGCCCACCATGATGCACTATGGCCATCAGTACCTGGAGGGACACATGATCCAGCACCTGTTGATTGGCATGCTGGCACCGTTGGGTCTGGTGCTGGCTGCACCCATAACCCTGGCACTGCGAACATTAAACCCGGCAATTGGGCGCAGGCTCACGGCTGTTCTGGGCAGCAGGTCTTTTCATTACCTAAGCCATCCGGTAACAGCGCTTTTGCTGAACATAGGCGGCATGTACCTGCTTTACCTCACGCCTTTGTATGGTGCCATGCTGCACCATCCGCAGCTACACTGGCTGCTGCACCTGCACTTCCTGCTGGCAGGCTACCTGTTTGTATGGGCAGTTGCAGGGCCCGATCCGGCTCCGCGCCGTCCGGGCCTGCGGCTGCGCTTCATTGTTTTATTCTTAAGTGCAGGTGCACACGCCTACCTTAGCAAGGCTATGTATGCCTACCAATTTCCGCGCAACACCCACCACAGCTTAGCGGATATCCAGGCTGCGGCAAAGCTCATGTACTATGGCGGAGATGTTGCCGAGCTGCTCTTAGCCATTGCTTTCTTTTCCATCTGGTATAAGACCAGGGGCCGGCACTCAAAAAACTTCTACACTACCGCTGTTTCAGCTCATTAACAGCTTCACCCATATCCAGCACCGCTACCGGTAGCAGGTTTTCCAGAATGCTGCTGCCTGCTGCAGAACGGTAGCCACCGGCGCAATGCACCACGATGGGTTTATCAGCTGGTATCTCGGCGGCTCTTTCGCGTAGCTCCGGCAGGGGTATGTTAACGGCTCCTTCAAAGAAACTGCCAGCTTTAGCTTCGCTGTTATTGCGGATATCAACAATGGTAAAATTGTTCTGCGCCGCCAGAAAGGCTTCCCTGTTAAAAGACCTGCTGGTTTCGCCCTCCTGCCTGTTGTACACAAAGGCAGCTGTGATCAGGCGCTCATAGCCTATTTTGGCTGCTTTCTGAATTAGCTCTTCCAGCACAGCCTCCGAGCCTGCCACCAGGTAATACTTCTCTTCCGGAGAAACAATGCTGCCCAGCCAGGTTTCAAACTTGCCGCCGTTCTGAATATTGATAGCACCCTTAAAATGACTCTTCTTAAACTGCTCCTGCGGGCGCCCGTCTATCACCAGGCTTCCTGCTGCCGGCTCAAAGTTTTTCTCCACCCTTTTAACTTCGCCTAATGCAGGCTGATAGGCAGGTGCACCCTGCTTATTAAGGGCCACATCGTAGCCAAAATACTTTGGTATAAATGGCTGATCCTCCAGCAATACCTTTACAAACTCCTCTTCCTGCATAGGCCTAAGTGCATAATTGCCAATCTTCTCTGCGCCAATGGTGCTACTTTGGGCATCGCTAAGGGCCTTACCACAAAGCGAGCCAGATCCATGTGCTGGATACACCAGCACCTCATCGGCCAGGGTCATGAGTTTTTTGCGGGTGCTGTGGTATAACTGCCGGGCCAGCTCTTCGCGCTTTGCGGTGAGATTACCAGCCTTTTCCCTAAGGTCGGGGCGGCCTACATCGCCAATGAACAGGGTATCGCCCGTAAATACGGCTATGTCTTTGCCCGCTACTGCTGCCACAATGCTGATGCTGTCGGGTGAGTGCCCGGGCGTATGCAAGGCCGTAAGTTCTACCTCACCAAGCGCTATCACATCGCCATCATCATAACCCTGGTGCGGGTATTCGGCAGCTACAAGTTTGCTCACATAAATGGTTGCTCCTGTACGCTGGTAGATTTCCAGGTGAGAGCTAACAAAGTCGGCATGCGGGTGCGTTTCAATAACGCCTACAATCTTTGCCCCTTCGGCTTCGGCAAACTGGTAGTAAGGCTGTGGATTACGTGCTGGGTCTACCAGCACAATCTCTTTTTTCTCCTCACTTAAAATCGCATAGGCGAAATGTGCCAGTCCCTTGTCTTCAAATTGCCTTATTTTCATAGTCTTGTTATTGTTTCTATTAAGTACAGCACAATGTAGTGTCTGCATGTAGGATGGTCAGCAACAGATGTCACACTGGAAGCACTTGGTAGCATACCAGGTGCAGGCGCTAAAATAAAAGCTCATTCAGTAAGATGTAAACAGCCATGAGGAGCACAAACCAGCCAAATCCTTTTTTGAGGTGCCTGCCATCGATTTTTGTAGAAAGCCAGCTGCCAATAAATATACCTCCCAGCGAGAGCGCCGTAAAGATTAGCATGAACGGCCAGTCTATGGGCTGATTACCAATATCGCCCAGAAAGCCGATCAGCGACTTTATTGCAATGATGAGGAGCGAGGTACCCACAGCCATTTTCATGGGTAGTTTTGCCAGCAGCACCAGCGCCGGAATGATCAAAAAGCCACCTCCTGCTCCAACAATACCGGTTAATGCACCAACAACAGCTCCTTCCAGCGCAATCAGGGGATAGTTGTACCGTATCTTTTCCTCTTTCTCCTGTTGCTTATTATTATTCCGTATCATTGAAAAAGCTGCTGCCAGCATGATGAGGGCAAAAAACACCATAATGCCGATGTTTTTGGTGAGTGTAAAATCACCTGCCACAAACAAGGTTTCCGGAATGGCTGGCACCAGGAATTTACGCGTCAGGTAAACGGCAATAAAAGAAGGTGTGGCAAAAACAGCAGCTGTTCTGTAATTTACCAGCCCTTTTTTCATGAAAGAAAAAGACCCGGCCAGCGCGCTAGCTCCCACCACAAAAAGAGAATAGGCCGTTGCTAACACCGGACTCACATTTAATAAATACACAAGCGCCGGCACAGTGAGGATGGAGCCTCCACCGCCGATCAGCCCAAGACTGATGCCAATGATTACGGCAGATACCCATCCAAGAATTGTTAGTACTTCCATCTTTGTCTCAAATTATGGCACAAAAGTACTGCTGGCACAGGCCGTGTTCAGTGCTTTTTGTCACACAGCTCCTGCATGCAGCCACACCGTAGGCGCTTAAAAAAAACTGCTCCTTGTGTGACTTTTGTCCTATAAGCCCTCCTGCTGTTATCTCAATTTTGCTATGCCTGCAGGCAACAAACTGCCAGGGCTTAAGCGTAGCCGGAGAACGGGCTGGCATATTAAATCTTTAAAACAAGTAAAGCAGCATGAGAAGAATAAAAAAGATGTTGACAACAGCCGGAGTTGTGGTTAGCCCAACACCAAGAGCACTTTTAGGCAAAACCTTACCAACTCAGCAGAAATGTTCAAACAGCAGGCACCGGGATTTTTCCTTTAGTCGTTGTATTTTAGAGGTTGAAAGAAATACACCAGTACCTGTGAGGGGATATCAGACAAAAAAATAACATGAGCAACACAAGATTCTCTTTTAAAAATATTCCCGGCTGGGCAGTAATGCTGATCATTTTCGGAATACTGTATGCAACCGGACTCCATACCGAAGCCATTGGCCAGGTGCAGCGCCTGCTGCTGGCTACCGGCATAAGAAATGCAGAGGTGCCCGAAGCTGGAACCGTAACAGGCCAGGCAGCAACAGCCAGAGCCGATAAGGATGCAGGGGCCGGTTTTCAGATGGTGGACCTGGAGGGCAATACCGTTTCTTTCGAGAGCCTGAAAGGCAAGGTTATTTTCCTGAACATCTGGGCTACCTGGTGTCCGCCCTGTGTGGCCGAAATGCCCAACATCCAGAGCCTGTACGAAAAAGTAGGATCAGACAAGATTGCCTTTGTAATGCTTTCGGTAGACCAGGCTGGCCCTAAAAAGGTAAAGAAGTTTATAGACCGGAAAGGCTTTACTTTCCCGGTATACATGCCAGCCAGCCAGTTACCGGAAGAGTTTTATTCACAGGCTATTCCCACTACTTTCATCATATCACCGGAGGGTAAAATAGTAGCGCGCCAGGAGGGCATGGCCGAATACGATACCAAGGAGGTTCGGGACTTTCTGCAAAAGCTTGCAGAATAGTAGTTCGTGTCCTGACTCATCCATTCTTAACACCTTAATACTCCCCTCCAGCACCACCGGCACCATCTTATATACTGGCCCCCGATTCTATGACTACCTGCCCGGCTTCAAAATCCATGAGCTTAGCATGCTGCCGAATTTCTTCAAGCAGCTGCGGGTCTGTTATGTGCGGAAGCTTTATGTCTATATTATTTGCTGGTGGAGCGAAATTTTAGAAATTAATTTACATCTGTACCCAACCAATAAACTACAACGCTGGTCATGCTTAAGATCATGTTTAAGAATTTTATTAGGCAGCAGGGGATAAACGATTAATAATTAACTGGCAGTTCTGCCATAGGACCCAAGCTTCAGAACTTTCTATGGTTTTCTCGTGATCTTTGTCCAATCTAC
>JAESGL010000262.1_pt1 | contig 39743 bp, 32 predicted proteins | sample 9269711 | NCBI WGS metagenome assembly JAESGL01 (sample SAMN14515918, study PRJNA621676) | algae metagenome | isolation source: Kastovskya adunca ATA6-11-RM4 and co-occurring heterotrophs from soil and... | place: Chile: Atacama Desert | collected 2011-06-27
AGTCGTGCATGGTGGAGGTACCGTCAACTTTGAGTGTGCTCTTGGGGGATATCTTATAGCTCTCCTGGGAAAACACCCATAGGGGAAGTAAAACGAGTAGTAGAAGGGTTAGTGAGCGTTTCATGGTGTTAGTAGTTTTGTTGAAACTTCGCTGCGGTTTCCCGCTCTTGTTAATACAAAGCTACTACAGCCCAGCCCCGGGGAATATGATGAATCTTTGCTGGAAATATGATAGTTACAGTGCTTCTAAACTGACCTTGGTCAGCTATTCAAAACAGGCTGCAGTGCAATCGGATGAACTAATACATATGCCTGTTCAGGATTAAAAAAACCTCTATGTCCAGTTCTCCCATTGATACCGATCTGTAAAATATTTTTCTGGAAAGAAGATATATGAGTTTTGATGATATGAGGAGCACGACTGATTTCCCAGGATTTAGAGCCATCTAATAGAAAGCTGCACAACCATTTTAACCGAAAAGGACTCCCTCCTGTCTGCACCACACCTATTTTCTCAATTTTGACATCCCTCCGGCAGCCATCACTCAATTCTAATCTATATCTTAGTAGACCAGAAAGTAGACAGATCCCCAAAGCCTGTGCAAGCCGAAACCAAAAACTTTAAAATCTACCGCTCCTCTGCCGGATCGGGCAAAACCTATACCCTTACCCGCGAGTACCTTTCCCTGGCCCTGCAAAGTCCGGACTATTTTCGCTCCATACTGGCCGTAACCTTTACCAACAAGGCTACCCAGGAAATGAAAAGCCGTATTGTAGAAACCCTGCACGAGCTGGCAGAGGGGAAACCACACTCCATGCGGCAGGAGCTAATGCTATTGACAGGCCTTTCTGAAGACCAGTTGCAGCAAAGGGCACAGCAGGTGCTGTCTGCCGTTCTGCACAACTACTCCCATTTCGCTGTTAGCACCATCGATAGCTTTTTTCAGCGCATCATCCGATCTTTTGCAAAAGAAATAGGCTTGCGGGCAGGCTTTAAGGTAGAGCTGGATCAGCAAAAAGTACTCGACGACCTGATTGATCGCGTGCTGGCCGGCGTAGGTGTTGATAAGCACCTCACCCGCTGGCTCACCCAGTTTGCCGAAGAACAGATAGACGAAGGCAAAACCTGGGACATACGCCGCAGCATCCGCACCCTGGCCGGCGAAATATTTACCGAGAGCTACAAAGAGCACGAAAAAAGCCTCAACCGCATTGCCCACGACGAAAAAACACTGCTTAAAGTATTAGGTCAGCTAAAGGATCTTAGGGTTGCCTTTGAGCAACAGATGCATAATATTGGCAGTACTGCCCTGCAAATAATAGATGACCGCGGGCTTAAGGTGGAAGATTTTGCCTATGGGCGCAGTGGCCCTGCCAACTATTTCAGCAATATCCTGAAGGAAAACGGCAAGTATGAACCAGGCAGCCGCGCCAAAGAAGTGCTGCTCGATCCGGAAAAGTGGGCAAGTAAAAGCAATAAACAGCGCGACTACCTAATATCTGTAGCCCTGGAAGGACTGCAGCCCCTCATGCAGGATGCAGTAGCCCTCTATAACGACGGCTACGAGAAATACCTTACCGCCAAAGAAGTACTGCGCTTCATCTACACCCTGGGCATACTGGCGCACCTTACAGCAGTGCTTAGCAAATACCGCGAAGATAACGACCTGCTGCTGATCTCCGATGCTGCTGTTTTCCTGAAAGACATCATCGGTGAAAACGAAGCGCCCTTCATCTATGAGAAAACCGGCACCCGCTACCTGCATTTCCTGATCGATGAGTTTCAGGATACCAGCGGCTTTCAGTGGGATAACTTCAGGCCATTGGTTGCCAACTCAGTGGCTTCTGGTAACCGCAACCTGGTGGTTGGCGATATTAAACAAAGCATTTACCGCTGGCGTGGCGGCGACTGGAAGCTGCTCCTGAACCGCATTACACTTGATATTGGCCTGGAAAATACCGAGCATGTAAATCTTAACCACAACTTTCGCAGCTGCCGGCAAATCATAGATTTCAACAACAGCCTGTTTTACCAGGCTGCCTGGGAGCTAAAGGAGATCTGCAGCAGCAAGTTTGCCGAAGTGGCCGACAGAAAAGAGCTCGAGGCGCTGAACTTCGAAGCAGAAAATATTGCAGCCGCTTATGCCGAGGTTACACAAACCTATCCGGAAAATAAGACAAACAGCCCCTGCGGACTGGTGAAGATCAACTTCCTGGAGGCAGATGAGGAAGAAGGCAGCTGGAAGGAGCAGGCCCAGCAGGCCATGATTAGCACGATAGAAGAGCTGCAGCAGAAAGGCTACAAAGCACGCGACATTGCCCTGCTGGTTCGCAGCAACCGCGAAGGCCAGGAGCTGGCAAACAGGCTTATGCAGGCCGAAGAGGAAAAAGCTGCCGACTGTTCCTACAACTACCGTGTTATCTCCAGCGATTCGCTCTTTCTAAGCAATGCTGCCTCGGTAAGCCTGTTGCTGAATGTGCTGCGCTACCTGCACAATGCACACAATGCCGTAGCCCGCACCAACATGGCTTACGATTACCAGCGCTATATTCTCAAGCCCGCCCAGCTCGATCTGCACCGGCTCTTTCACGCCTGTGCCCTGGGCGACGATGCACTGCAGGAGTACCTGCCTCCAGATTTTCTGCGCAAGCGTGCTTACCTCACTAAGCTGCCCCTCTATGAAATGGTAGAAATGCTTATCATGCTCTTCAGGCTAAACCAGCTACCTGGAGAATGGGGCTACCTGCAGGCATTTCAGGATGCCGTGCTGCAGTACAGCGGCGAAGAGAAAGGTGATATTGATACCTTCCTGAGCTGGTGGGACGAAACAGGCTATAAACGTACGGTGCAGGTGAGCGAATCGCTTGATGCTATTCGTATTTATACCGTACACACCAGCAAGGGCCTGCAGTTCAGGGCGGTGTTGATGCCCTACTGCCAGTGGGAGCTTAATCATAAGCCTAATGCAAACAATTTTATATGGGCCAGCAGCCAGATGCACCCGCTGCAGGAACTGGAGGCGCTGCCGGTACGCTATTCATCCCGGCTGGAGCAAACAGTTTTCCGGGAGCAGTACTTCCGTGAGCTTATCCAGGCCTATTTAGATAACCTTAACCTGCTCTATGTAGCATTTACTCGCGCAGAAGAAGCTCTTTTTGCCTGGACTCCCCTGCCCAAAATACCCAAAGGACAAAGCATGCCCCGTGCCGATGCAATCAATGGTATGCTCTACCGACTGCTGCGTGGCGAAATGCAGGCTTCAGGCGTTGCCGATATCTACCATGAGCCCCTGGTATCGCTGCCGGAAGGCTGGCAGGAAAGCAAGAACTGTTACGAAAGTGGGGCCATGGAACAGGTAGTGGCGCGGGAAAGGAAGAGCAGCGAAGGGGCTTTTGTGCTTTCGCAATACCTTAGCACCCGCTGGCGCAGTCGGTTAACGGTACGTAAGCGCAATGCCAGCCTGGTATTGGCTACCGACGAAAGCTCGGCAGCCCGTATTAACTGGAGCCGTACCCTGCATACGTTATTAAGGCTGATCAGGAAGCCCGAAGACCTGGAGCAGGCCCTTGAAAACATCTATTACGAGGGCATGGTAAACCGGCAGGAAATCCCCGCTGTACGGAAGCAAATGCAGGCGCTGTTTCAACATCCTGTGGCCGGCCAGTGGTTTCAGCCGCACTGGGAGGTGCGCACTGAACTGCCCCTGCTAAGTACTACCGGCTACCTGCTGCGGCCCGATAGGGTTATTACCCATGGCGGTGTGGCAGTCGCCATCGATTTTCGTGTGGAAAACCCCCACCCTGCCCATGAAAAACGCGTGCAGCGTTACCTGCAACTGCTGCAGCGCATGGATTTTCAGAAAGTAGGCGGATGGGTATACTATCTCGAGTCAGGCGAGGCCAGGGAGGTTGGTAAAAGCAGCAATGGGCAGATTGGCCTGGGATTTTGATTAATTTTGTTTCCTAGCACAATTAAATAGCCTATATGCCACGCAAAATAAATTACTCACTTCTCTTTCTGCTGCTCGTGATTGGCGCTGTGGTACTCATCATGTGGAGTTCGCTTTCGCAGCCTGGTGTAAAAGACCTGGAGGGTAGTTTTAGGGAAGAAGCCCTGTACAGAAATGAAAACAATACCGGACCTATTGTACGCCTCTATGCAGTAAGCCTGAACGATACCCTGTGGCAGCAGATGAAGCAGTACGGAGATTTTATGCCTTACACCAAGTACGGAACCACTAAAGTTTACTTTTTTCTGAACAATGCGCCGGTTCCTGAAGAGATAACGCCAGGTGCCGAGAACATCGGGGATCAGTACAAGCCATATTGTCTGGCGGTTTATGAAAAGAATAACATGGGCCAGGTAAGTTTTATCAGGTATCCCTTTCGGTAGCGCATCAGCGGTATAGTTACAACAACATATACTTTGAGAATGGTAAAAAACGTTGTTAAACTTTGCTAAGCAGGATTCTTATGTGCTAGGAGCTTGTATGCTCTAAAAAAGCTTAGATCATGTTTAAATTTTGCTTTTGCACCTTAAAATCTTCAATGCAGGGTTATGATGAATATATTTTCTTGAGTCATAGTGGTATTATGTTGAGAGAAAATAGATTTAGCAGAGCCCTGAACCGGGCGGCCGGTGCCGTGATGGTTTTAAGGGCAAAGGGTAAAGTTTAAACATGATCTTATCAGGAATCCGCGTTCAAAAGCTAAACCTGCCTTTTGTGTAAAACAATTCAAAGAAGGTTTAGACGCCATGCAACCATTGCATCTATTTTAGTATCATTATCAAAAAGTAGCACCAGGCATAGTTAGTGCTGGCAATCAAGCTACTTAATATGCAACGCGCCACTTTAACTTGTTTCTCTCCTGATGAAAAGCCTTTACCTAGCCCTGCTGATCTCTGTTCTTTTTATCTCGGGCCTGCATGCACAGGGCATCAGGGGCACCGTGAAAACTGTAGGCGGAGAATCACTCCCCTACGCCTCTATTTATGTAATGGAGCTGAAGAACGGATCCTCTACCAACATACATGGTAAATATGAGATCAAACTTGCTCCAGGCACTTACAACATCAGAATTCAGTACCTGGGCTACCAGATGCAGCAGCACCAGATCGAGATTGGCCAGGAGTGGCTGGAGCAGGATTTTGCCCTAAAAGAACAGGTAGAGGTGCTCAATACTGTAGAAATCAAGCGTAAGGAAGAAGATCCCGCCCTAACCATTATGCGGAAAGCTATTTCCAAACGCAAATACCACTTGCTGCAATACGATAGCTACCAGGCAAAAGTCTATATAAAAGGCACCGGCCAGGTAACCAGTGTGCCCTTTTTCCTTAAGAAAAAGCTGAAAGAAGAGGGTGTTTTACTTGATGAGGCCTACACCATGGAATCTGTCAGCATCATTAAATTCCAGCAACCCGATAAGATAGAAGAAAGGGTAATTTCCATCCGCAGCTCTGGCGATGACAGAGGCACCTCTCCCAGCCCATACATCAACCAGAGCTTTTATAACGACCGCATTGCTTCCGCCATTTCGCCCCTTTCCGGAGCAGCCTTTGCCTATTACAAATTTCGCTTTGAGGGTAGTTTCCGGGAAGGCGATCTTGAAATTAACAAAATACGCGTTATTCCCAGGTCCAGGGGCGAGCAGGTATTTGAAGGCCATATCTACATCATCGATGATCTGTGGGCCATTCATAGCCTGGACCTTACCACCAGCATCCAGGGATTTAAAGTAAGAGCAAAGCAAAATTACGCCGAGGTAGCCCCAAAGGTATGGATGCCTGTTACGCACCAGTACAAGGTGTGGGGCAAAGCATTGGGCTTTGCAGGCGAGGTACATTACATTGCCTCCAGCAGCGAATACCAGGTAGAGCTAAACCAGGACCTGCTGGCAGAGACAGAGATCATTGACGAAAAAATAGAAGAAGTTCCGGAAGAGCTAAAGATTGCCAAACCTGCCGACAAGGAGAGCATTGTTGAAACCCTGGCCAGCGAGGAGCAGATGACGAAAAAGCAGTTCAGGAAGATGATCAACCAGTATGAAAAGGAGGCGCTGAAGGAACAAAAAAACCCCGAAGTGGTAAGCGAAAGAAAGCAGGAAATAGACAGCCTGGCCTACAAACGAGATGCAGCTTACTGGGACCAGATCAGGCCTGTGCCGCTTACCGAGAAAGAAATAAAAGGATATAAGCGCGACGATTCCCTGGCCATGGTGCAGCAGGCAAGGCTAACTGGAAAAGACTCTGCCAATGTAATTAAAAAGCAGCGCCTCAAGCCCCAGGTTATTCTGCTTGGCGGCAAATTTGATCTTTCTCCCAGAACAACCCTGACCATTGATCCCACCATTGCCCAAACCTATTACAATACCGTAGAGGGATTTAATGTTAACCTAAGCGGTAAGCTCATTCACCGCTACGACAGCTTAAGGAAGCGAATTGAGTTTAACCCCACCCTGCGCTACGGATTCTCCAGCGAAGATTTTTATGGCAAGGGCCTCCTTACCTATGCCACCAATAACGATGGTAAAAGAAACAAATTCTATGCAGAAGGGGGCAGCTTTATATCGCAGTTCAACGAAGAGGAACCCATCCACCCGCTCATCAATACCCTGTACTCGCTGGCCCTTAGGCAAAATTACATGAAGATCTATGAAAAGAATTATGCTAAAATAGGCTACCAGTACAGTCATCTTAGGGCCATTGTTGTTTCTGGTAGCCTGGAGTGGGCACACCGAAGTGAGCTGTTTGACCAGAGCAATTACAGCTTTTATAAGGGAGAGTCCAGAGCCTACTCCTACAACCGCCCACAAAATATAGAACTAGCAAATACAGGTTTTCCAGCGCATGAAGCCCTGATTTTTGATGCAGAAGTACGCTACAGGCCAGGCTTAACCTATAGAATCTACAATGGTAAAAAATATGCTAACCTGCACAAAGCGCCCGAGCTGATTCTTAATTACCGCAAAGGCATTTCCAATTTACTGGGGAGCGATGTGGATTATGACCATGTTCAGCTGGGTATTAATCATGGTTATGATTTTGGCGTTAGCGGCAGGCTTGAGTTTGAATTGAGGGCCGGCACCTTCCTCAATAACAAGCGCATGCACTTTATGGATTATGAGCATTTCGATGGCAACAGAACCATTCTTAGTACCCTGAGGCCGGCAGGTGGCTACCGGCTGCTCGATTATTATGAGTACAGCACCAATGGCAGCTATTTTTCCGGTCACACCCATTATGGGTTCAGGAAGTTTCTCCTCACACAGCTGCCTATGCTGCGTATGTCGGGCCTGAAGGAGAATATTTTTGTAAACTATCTGAAAACCGGTAGCTCACCACATTATTATGAGCTGGGTTATTCTATCGATAACATCCTAAGGATTTTCAGAGTAGAGGTAGCAGCCTCTTTCGAGAATGACAGATTTGTTGAAGTGGCTCCAAGAATAGGCATCGCCACCATCTTCAAGATCAATACAGATTAGAAACTGTTAATGTAACAGCATGCTAAAGCAGAAACGTAAAAAATTGCGAAGCCCCTGTTATCCAAATCTGTGGGTGTACAGGGACTTTTTTACAGGAAATTTATTACTTAATAAATGTTCGGCAGCCTTTTTGTTATCCCATCCCTATTGAAGGGTTGAATCAAAGCTTTGCAGCTCCAGGTTAAAATCAATTGTAAAGCAATCTTTTACTTTGATGGCACCCATCATTTTGGTAGGTGGCTCAATGTTGAAATCGGTGAGGTTAAACGCCAGGTTACCTGCCAGCACTGCCCTGCTTTTACCCAGCTCCTGAAAAGTAGCATTGATCTCATACTGCCTGCTTACACCAGCCATGCAAATCTCCACCACGCCCCTGGCTTTCTGCTGATTGCCTTTGGATTGGATACGTTCCAGTGACAGGAAATGAACCTTTACATGAGGGTACTTATCAGCCTTGATGGTCTTCTGCATGTCCTGTGTCATGATCTTGTTCTGGCAGTCAAAAGCAGTAGCCTTTAAAGAAAGCAAGCCACTTATTACGGGCCTTTTATTTACAACATCCCAGGTTTCGTACAGGCTGTTTCCTCCTGCATAGGAGAGGCTCATGCACTGAAATTCGTTCACATTAGAACTGCCGGAGATTGTTAGCTGACTTTTCTCAGTAACCACCCACTCTTTGCCATAGCCTGCCAGCAGCGCATAAAACGGTACCAGTAGCAGCACTAATAATATTTTAAAACTCTTCATCGCTCTACTATTTAGAGTATCTATCTACAGCATCTGCCGGCAAACCTTGCATTTATAGCCAATGGTGCGGCTGCCATATCTTGATAGTATAAAATTAACAGCAGCGATTCTTTCAGACTATGATCTTAGTCTGGCATAAACATGATTTAACTCATACCTGCAGGAGACCTGGATCAGGCCTGGTTCAGGCTTACAAAAACAACTGAAATGTGAACACTACCTTGTACCATATACCAAATACCTTGTACTTTGTACTTTATATCACCCCTCTGCATGAATACCTTTCTGGAAGAACTTGCCGCCGAGATCCTTAAAAATCATTCCAATAACATGGATGGGCTCACCCTGGTGTTTCCTAACCGGCGGGCAGGTTTGTTCTTTCAGCAGTACCTGGCACGGCAGCTGAACCAGCCGGTTTGGTCGCCCACTGTGCTCACACTCGAGGAGTTTGTACAGAGCCTTAGCACCTCCAAAAAAGCAGATACACTGCTGCTGGTTTTTGAGCTCTTTGAGGTTTACAAACGCCTGGTGCTTACCGAAGAAAGCTTCGATAAATTCTTTTTCTGGGGCGAAATGCTCCTGAATGATTTTGATGCCGTTGATAAGCACCTGGTGGATGCCCGCCTGCTGTTCACCAACATCTCGCAGATCAATGATATGGGCGATGCACTGGATTTCCTCTCCCGCGAACAGATACAGGTGGTGCAGGAATTCTGGCAGAGCTTTGGCACCAGCCGCAGCAGACAACAGCAGGAGTTTATAGCTGTTTGGGATATTCTGCCCCAGGTTTATGCCCAATACAGGCAGCGACTTCAAACAACGGGTATTGGCTACGATGGCATGCTGTACCGCGAAGTAGCCGAGGCTGCGGCAACACACAAACTGGATCATACCTATCAGCAGCTGGTGTTTGCAGGTTTTAATGCCCTTAACCCGGCCGAAGAAAAAATTCTGGCCTACTTTGTAAAGCATGAGAAAGCCCGCATTTACTGGGATACTGATGCTTACTACATGCTGGATGAACGGCAGGAAGCTGGGGCTTTTCTGCGAAAATGGGCCCGTAGCAGCACTTTTGGTTCCAGCTTTCCGGAAGAATATCCGAAAAATTTACTACAGAAGAACAAAAGCATAGAGCTGATTGGGGTACCGCTGGAGGTTGGGCAGGCCAAGGCCATGGGCGAAAAGCTGCTTCACTGCCTGCAGGAGCAAAAGGGCATTGAGCTGGAAAAAACTGCCATTGTACTGCCCAACGAATACATGCTCTTTCCCGTGCTGCACTCCATACCAGAGACTTATAAAGATTCCCGGGGCAGCAGCCATCCCATCGGGAACATAAACGTAACCATGGGTTACCCCCTGCGCAGCACTCCTCTCTACAGCCTTATAGAGCTGATGGTAGAGCTACAGGCCGCTGCTCGCGGTGAGGGCACCAAAGTAGCATTCCATTACAGAACAGTACTGGCCCTGCTGCGGCACCCCTACCTGTACTACTACAATACAGAGCTTGCCCGAAAAAATATTCAGAAAATCGAAGCAAAGAACAAGGTTTACCTGAAGCCGGCAGGACTGGAGGGGGACGAACTGCTTTATCCTGCCCTGTTCAGGCACATCAGCGGCATACAGCCCATGTTCGATTACCTGCTGCAGGTGCTGGAGCTCATCAACGAAAGCATCAACGAAGAAAACTACGAGTATCCAACCCTGGAGCAGGAGTACATTTACCAATTCTTCACCCACCTGAAGCGCCTGCGTGAACTGGTGCAGCAGCAGCGGCTGGACCTGCAAATGCCTGTATTCCTGAAACTCCTCAGACAAATTGTGCAGGAACAGCGCCTTCCCTTTACAGGCGAGCCCCTAAGCGGACTGCAAATCATGGGTGTACTGGAAACCCGCCAGCTCGATTTTGAGAACCTCTTTATCTTAAGCATGAACGAGGGCAGCTTCCCTCCTGCGCCCTCACACGGCTCCTTTATCCCCTACAACCTGCGCAGAGGTTATGGCCTCCCAACCTTCGATCAGGAGGATGCCCTCTATGCCTACTACTTTTACCGCATGATACAGCGGGCAAAGCATGTGCACATCTTCTATAACACCAGCAGCGCCAATGGCCTTAATGGCGAGCGCAGCCGCCTGCTTTACCAGCTGCTCTATGAATCTGGCCTGGAAGTGCGGCAGCAGGTGCTTACCCACCCACTGCAATTAGCCAAAGCCCTGCCATTGGAGATACCAAAAACAGATGCCGTGCGCGAAGTACTGCAGCAGCACCTGGCACCCAAAGGAGAAGCTCCGCAGCGGCGTTTTACCCCCTCTGCCCTCAACACCTACCTGGACTGCTCGCTACGCTTTTATTTTAAATATGTGGCCGGCATACAGGAACCCGATGAGGTGCAGGAAGAAGTAGACCCTGCCGTTTTTGGTAACCTGGTGCACCGGGCTATGGAACTGCTGTATAAAGAACATATTGCAGGCAAGGGTGGCAATGCACTAATGGAACCACAAGACCTGGTGATGCTGCATAAAAAGCTGCCCGAGGTAGTAGACCGTGCCTTTGCAGAACATTATGGCCTGGCACTGCCGCTGCAGCTGGAGGGCCGCAATCTTATCATCAGGAGCATTGTTGAAAAGCTGGGCAAAGCCATTCTAAACTGCGACGAAGATTATGCACCATTTGAAATAGTTGCCCTGGAGAGCGAAAGCCGCTTCAGGGGCGAGGGCCCGGAGACCAACCGCTTTCGCATGGAAGTACCCATTGCAGTAAATGGCAGCCGACAGTATGTGGGCATGAAGGGCATTATAGACCGCATAGACCGCAAGGAGGATAAAGTCAGGATACTGGATTATAAAACCGGCCAGGACGAGAAGCGTTTCGAGAGTCTGGAATCACTCTTTGACCGCGAAAATGACAGGCGTAACAAGGCTGCTATGCAAACCATGCTCTACAGCCTGCTGTACCTGAATGTAAACCCACAGGAAGAAGCCAGAGTAATACCAGGGCTCTACAACAGCCGCGAACTGTTTTCTGCAGGTTTTGATGTGTTGCTGGAGATAAAGGCTGACCGTGGCTATATGCCGGTACGCGACATCAGGCCTTTTGAAGAAGAATACAGAGTACAGCTGGTAAAACTGCTGGAGGAGATTTTTAACCCGGAGATCCCGTTTAGCCAAACTGATAACCTTCGTAAATGCGATTACTGTACCTACAGAGGCATGTGCCACCGCTAAAACATAAACATCTCTTTTTTTAAACTCTTACAGGATGTTATTATTTATTAAGGGTAGCACCTACGTTACCAACACTATGAGATGGATCACCCTTTTGCTTTTTATGATTACGGCCTGCTCAACCCCGGGCAACGACAGAAATAACAGTGATGATAATGCAGAAGCAGAATTGCTCTACATAGATTTTCAGGCAGGCTTTTATCAGGATACCGTTACGCTTTACCACGGCAAAGAAAAGGTTTATGAAAAGGTGCTCACCACAAAGGAAGGCCAGCGGCTAACTGATCAGTTTTCAATACCAAGAGAAGAACTGAAAGATACCCTCTACTTTAGGGTTGGTACCGGTAAACAGCAGTTGCGGGGGCACATACCACCAAACGCAGCACAGCATGTTGGCTTTTACCTTACCTCCGGCACTGTGGTAAACCTCTACTCCCGGGATGCGCCATTTGAGTATGAGTAAAAAAGCAATGCCACCAAAAAGATCATTCTTATGCTGAAGATTACATCACGGTGCTGATCATCAGCTGGTAACAGTATTATTGCTTACTTTCAGGCCTGGTTTAAATATGGCTTATGTTTCTGAAAAAGCGACTTTATTACTTGCTGGTGATTGTGGTAGTGATGGCACTGGGATTAAGCACCAGGAAATTTTCTGATGCCATGCCCCACTTTGTTGCCCTGCATTTTGGCGATGCGCTATGGGCTGCTATGGTTTATTTTGGTTTCAGAGCTTTGTTACCCGCACGGCCGCTGCTACTATCCTTATTGTTAGGCCTAAGCTTTTCCTTTCTGATTGAGTTTAGCCAGCTGTATACTGCTGAATGGCTCAATAATATAAGAGCGAGCACACTGGGTGCTCTGGTATTCGGAAAGGGTTTTCTGTGGATCGACCTGATTAGGTACACGGCTGGCACCAGCCTTGCCTATTGCCTGGATCTTTTTCTGAATAGATTCAACAGCTTCCGCCCTTCTGCCGCAGACAAAGCTGTTTATTAACGAAAGATGCTGCTTTCTTCAACAACTTCCTCAGTACTGAACACTCCATTAGAAAGATCAGTAAAAAGAAAACGCAGGCCTAATCAGCGCCTGCGTTTTACCTAACAATCAACCAATTTCACTAACTAACAATATTTTTTGTACCAGTTCCGAAACAATTCACTAAGCAAAAGCCAGGAACCGGTAAAGCAGCATCATCTAAAGAAAGAGAAGCCATTCAGGTAGAGGGGCTGTGGTTTAGGACACTCCCGGCACCCCATTTTTACTGCCCGTTCACTTTACAATTTTAGATAAAACTGCTTAACGGAAAAAGCAAAAAATACCACAAATAGTACGCGACAAAAAATATACACAATCCGTAGAATATCAACCATATATCTTTAATCTCAAGGATGCTTCAATAACTGTAAAATCCATCTTCAGACCCTCGCATTCTTTTTACCTTTATAAATCTTTTTTTGGATTACAGCCATACTATCAAAATTAACAATAATTTAATTTTAATAGTATTACTATCATATTTGTTAGTTGGTGTATATTTGTTGCACGATCTTCATGAAACATGGCACAAATCGGAATAACCTCTTTAACTCCTCTTACCCGTTTCTTTCGTCTGCTAAAGGTAGACCGTAAGCTAATCGGTCATATATATCTTTATGCGGTGGTGGGCGGACTGGTAAGTTTGTCACTCCCGCTGGGCATACAGGCCATCATTAACCTCCTGGGTAGCGGCCGGGTATCTACCTCGCTGGCAGTGCTGATATTGCTGGTAATTGTAGGCATGGGTCTGGTAGGGTTTCTGCAGGTGCTACAGCTTACGGTATCGGAGTTGCTACAGCAAAAAGTTTTTACGCGTGCCGCTTTTGAATTTGCCCATCGTATACCACTACTGAAGGGCGATACCCAGCGTACGTACTATGTTCCGGAGCTGATCAACCGTTTTTTTGATACCCTTTCTGTTCAGAAGGGGCTGTCTAAAATCCTGCTTGATTTCTCAAGTGCAGCCCTGCAGGCAGTTTTTGGCCTTATCCTGCTATCCCTTTACCATCCGTTTTTCATACTGTTCAGCATGCTGCTGGTTTGCCTTGCTTTTTTAATTTTCTGGTTTACAGGCACTAGCGGCCTGAACAGCAGCATTGTAGAATCGAAGTACAAATATGCCGTGGTACACTGGCTGGAGGAAGTAGCGCGCACCCTGGAAACCTTTAAGCTTGCAGGCGACACCCCCCTGCCCATGGAGCGTACTGATAAGCTGGTAAACGGTTATCTGGAGGCGCGTACCAAACACTTTAGCGTGCTTAAGTTTCAGTACATCAACCTGGTAATCTTTAAAATTCTGGTGGCCGCAGGTTTATTGATATTGGGCGGTAAGCTGGTACTGGAACAGGAGATGAACATAGGCCAGTTTGTTGCGGCAGAAATCATCATCATTCTTGTACTGAACTCAGTAGAGAAGCTGATCATGAGTATGGAAACTATTTATGATGTTCTTACATCGCTGGATAAGCTGGGCCACGTAATGGACCTGCCGCTTGAAAACCACGCTGGCAGCCAAATAGATAAGAGCTTTGGATCATTGGCAGGTATGTCGGTACAGCTGAATGATGTTTCTATCAAACAAGCCGATGATTATAAATACATGCTCAAAAACATTAACCTTGATGTAAAGTCAGGAGAGCGTGTTTGCATTACCGGTAGCCGCAACAGTGGTAAAAGTCTTTTGCTTCGCATCATTGCAGGCCTGAATTTACCATCAGAAGGCCAGATGAGCTATAACGGCCTACCACTTAGTAGCCTTAACATTGGCAGCCTTAGGCAAACCCTTGGGGCTAACCTGGAAAAACAAGGTGTATTTGCCGGCACACTGCTCGAAAATTTAACCCTGGGAAAGAAAGAAATAGACTTTGATACTGTTCAGGGGGTTGCAGCCATCACCAACTTAAACCAGCTGGTGCAGGAAATGCCGCAAGGCTATAATACCTATTTACAGCCAGAAGGACGTCATTTGCCAGAAAGCGCAGTACATAAAATTTTGCTTACACGTGCTATGGTAAACAAGCCACGCCTCCTGTTGCTGGAGGAGCCTTTTGAGGCCTTACATCAATTAGAACGGGAGCGCCTTTTGCAGTACCTGCTTAATCCTGAACATGGCTGGACGGTCGTGTTGAGCACTACCCATCCCGAGCTTGCACAACAGTTCAACCGCGTGCTGGTGCTTCATAATGGTACACTCATAGAACCAAAAAATCCGACAAATCTGGCTGAAGAACCCTGGTTTCAGGATGTTTTCATAAGATAATCAAGCATATGCTCAACATAAGCAATAACGAAACCGATGTTAAGCTAGATGCGGAAAAGTATTCCTCTATTCGTAGGCTTGAGTCTAAGGGCAATCAGAATGTGGTGTCGCGCCTGTTAATTTTCGCCCTCATTATATTCATTGCCGTACTCTTCCTGCCCTGGACGCAGAACGTACAGGGAGTAGGAGTTGTAACTACCCGCCTGCCCAGCCAGCGGCCCCAAACAGTGCCTGCCTTTATCGATGGACGCATCAGCCAGTGGTTTGTGCGCGAAGGTGAGCTGGTGCAAAAAGGAGATACCCTGCTGCAACTTGGGGAGATCAAGGATGACTACCTGGACCCTTTACTAGTTGAGCGGGCAGAGCTGCAGTTTAGGGCTAAAACACAATCGGCAGAAGCCTATAACCAAAAGGTAGGTCAGCTGGGCAACCAGATTGAAGCCCTGCAGGAGCAACGCATTCTTAAGTTGGAGCAGGCGCGTAACTACCTGCTGCAGGCACTGCTAAAGGTGCAGTCCGACAGTATGGACCTGGTGGCTTACAGAACCCAGCTCAGCATAGCAGACACCCAGTACCTACGGATGGAAGAACTCTTCGCCCAGGGTTTAAAGTCGCGAACCGACCTGGAAAGCAGGAGGCTAAAGCAGCAGGAGGCACAGGCTAAGGTGCTGGTAGGCGAAAACAAGCTGCTAAGCAGTAAAAATGATATACTGAATGCCCGCATAGCCATCAATAGCCTTCAGGCAGAATATGAGGATAAATTAGCGAAAGCAGCATCTGACCGGGCCGAGGCCTTAAGTGGTGGTTATACGGCCTCTGCCGATGCTGCAAAACTGCAGAACCAGGCCACCAACTACTCCATGAGGCAGAGTATGTACTTTATAACGGCGCCCCAAACTGGCTATATCACCAAAACCATCAAATCAGGTATAGGGGAAACCGTGAAGTCGGGCGAAGATCTGCTCACAATTATGCCTTCTGATTATGAGCTGGCAACAGAGCTTTACATTCCCCCTATAGACCTGCCCCTGATGCGCATTGGACAACCTGTGCGCCTGATCTTTGATGGCTGGCCGTCCATTATCTTCAGCGGCTGGCCTAATGCCTCTTATGGTACCTTTGGCGGAGAAATTATTGCTATAGACAATGTAATCAGCGAAAATGGCAAGTATCGTATTTTAATTGCGGCTGATCCCGAGGAACATGAATGGCCTGATGCCATGCGCATTGGCGCTGGTGCACAGGGCATTGCACTCCTGGGCGATGTACCGCTGGGTTATGAACTTTGGCGACGCATCAATGGCTTCCCGCCAGACTTTTATCAGCAAAAACCGGCTTTAATAAAAACTGCTGCTAATAAAGAAAAGAAATGAAAGGCTCCAGTATTCGAATATTTCTTTGTCTGCTGTGGCTGACAGTTTCTGTGCTGCCCCTAATGGCGCAGCAACCAGACACCCTTAACCTGAGCGAATACCTTCGGCAGGTGGTTCAGCACCACCCTGCTGCCCAGGCAGCCGCTTTACTGGAAGAACAGGGGCAAATGGAAGTACGCAGCGCCCGTGGTTTCTTTGATCCTGTGCTGGCGGCAGATCTGGATGAGAAGCAATTTAAAGATAAAACCTACTACCGCATCTTTGGCAGCGAGCTAAAGGCCACTACCCGCCTGGGTATTGGCTTAAAAGCTGGTTATGACTATGCCGAGGGCAACTACCTGAACCCAGAGCGTACCGTACCCGCCGGCGGCTTATGGTATGCAGGCGTTAGTGTTCCGCTGATCCAGGGGCTGATTTTTGATGAAGGACGAGGCATGTTACGGCAGGCCCGCATACGCCAGGATCGATACCAGTGGGAACAGCAGCAATTATTGGCTAACCTGCTGTACGAGGCCACCGCAGCCTACTGGCAGTGGGCAGGAAATTATCAGCAGCTACGCACCCTGCAAAATGCAGTAACGGTGGCCCGGCAGCGGTTCGGTATAGTCAGGAGCGGTTTTATGGTGGGCGAAATACCTGCCATTGATACCCTGGAAGCTTTTCTACAGCTACAAACCCTGCAGAGCAGCCTTTTGGAACAGGGGCAGGAGCTGGTAAAATCAGAGCAGGCGGCGGCCTCATTTTTCTGGAGCGAAAGCGGCGAACCCCTTTGGGTAGCGAGCAGTTTACCGGCACCCCTGCCTGCCCCTGTGTTAGCCGACAGCCTAAACAGCAAATCCGGTACAACAACTCCACTTTGGGCAGAAGCAAGCCCTGCTGTAAGACTGTACGGTTTTAAGATAGCCGAGCTTGAAGTGGAAAGGCGCTGGAAAGCAGAAAAGCTCAAGCCCTACCTGGCTGCCAGTTACAACATACTTAGCGCAGAAGCGCCTACTGAAAACCCCGCTTCATACTCGCCAAACAATTATAAACTTGGCGTAAGCTTCAAGTTGCCCCTGTTGCTGCGTAGTGCCAGAGGTGAGTTACAGCTTAACCGGCTTAAAATGCAAACCGCAGCCCTGGAGCAGCGGCAGAAGCGCCTGGAGGTAACTAATAAGTTAGAAGCCCTGCTCAGCAGCTTACAGCTGCTGCAGGATCAGATACGCCTGAACCAGCAGCTGGTAATAGGCTACCAGACTATGTGGCTGGGCGAGCAGCGTAAATTTGAATATGGCGAAAGTACCCTGTTTTATGTGAATACGCGTGAGCTGAAATACCTGGAGAGCCGTTTAAAGTTACTCTCACTGCAGGTAAAGTTCCAGCAACAGGAGGCAGAGCTGGTCAGACTGCTGGGGCTTGTGCCAGAGTTTTCCCACTGAGAAAGCAGTAGGATGAACCGAGGTGTCGTTGCAGGTGCAAAATTTGACAAATACTCAATAAGAAAGTTCGCCGCTCTGACCAATTTGTTCGTGGCAGACAGCAGTTTAATTTAACCATAGCAGCTTAATGGTCTCACATCTGCGCATGCAGCATTATTTATCATAGTTCTAAATTAGTCTAAAACAATACTTTAGCTGCAACATGGCATATGAGCCCGTAGTATACTTAGGTATTATTAAATGTAGAACTAAATTTTTTATAGATATGGAAGCTACTTGTAACCATTGCACCCACTGGGAGCAAACACAGGCAAAACTAGATGTACCTACAGATCAGTTTGGTAAATGCAACGAGCTATCAGATGCTCATGTAGATCCGGAATATATTGTACCAGTTTTGAATGATGGAAAGCCGGTATCTGAAAAAGGCGACCACTATGAATATATTACCGGCGCTAACTTTGGCTGCAACCACTTTGCAGAGAAAATGAACCGAATTACATTCTAAGACCAATTTATATTTACAGAACGGTGGCCCTACAGCCACCGTTTTTTATGCCTTTCGGCATGGTATTTCCAAGCTAAAATATAGAGGTACCCGTTTTAGTGGTGAGCAGCTCAAGGGTTTTCATGCCAAGCACAGAATTGCCCTTAGGGTTTAGTTTTGGGCTCCAAACGGCAATGCTGTAGCACTTGGGATGAACTGCCACAATACCTCCTCCAACACCGCTCTTTCCGGGTAAACCCACTCTGTAAGAGAATTCACCGGCCTCATCATAGAAACCGCAGGTCTGCATAAGGGCATTGATCCGCTTTACCTGCGATTTTTTCAGGATACGGTCATCTGATCTGAAGAGGCAGCCTTCGTCGGCAAAGGCCATAAATGCATAGGCCAGGTCTTCACAGCTCATGGCTATGGAGCACTGGTGGCAGTAAAAGTTTAGCACTTTATCTACCTCGTTCAGAATGTTTCCATAAGATTTCATCATGTTTATGAGCGAGGCATTTAAAAAGCCTGTCGCTATTTCAGAAGCTGCCACTTTCTTATCGTACTCAATAGTATCATTACCAGCAATTTTTCGCACAAAAGAAAGAAATGATTCCATCGGATCATCGAAACGGCTGATGAGAATATCTGCCAATACCAGGGCCCCGGCATTAAGAAAGGGATTACGGGGTATGCCATTTTCATACTCCAGCTGCACAATTGAATTAAAGGGATTGCCAGAAGGCTCCACGTCTACACGCTCCCAGAGGGTTTCGCCAAGCAGGGGCAGCACCTGTGCCAGCGACAGCACCTTAGAGATACTCTGAATTGAAAAGCGTTCCCTGCTGTCGCCCAGGCTGTACTCCTCTCCTTCTATGGTAGAAAGGTGGATACCATACTTTAAAGGATCTACCAGGGCCAGTTCAGGAATGTAACTTGCTACCTGCCCCTGCCCTTTATATACCTTTGCTTCTTCATAAATCTCATTCAGTATGCGTTTGTAATCCATAGAAGGTTAAATTTCTTGTGCTCTTCAGTAAAAAGCCTGTCAGGTCTAAAAGTGTTTTCTGCATAACTTCCTGTTACCTGGCATCGGTAGATACCATCTAAAACAAAAGCCCGGAATAGCATGTGTTGCTATCCCGGGCCAGCTGTGTACAGGGAAATAAATTTAGCGCTGGTTATCGCTCTACTTCTTCCAGCAGTGGGTAATCAATATATCCTTTTTCACCGGTGGTGTAGAAAGTCTTCTGATCCCACTCGGCCAGGGGTGCATTTTGCTCAAAACGCAACGGCAGATCAGGATTGGAAATAAAGAGCTTACCGTATGATACCAGGTCAGCTTCGCCTGCCGATATTACCCCGTTACCCTTCTCCTCATCAAAATTACTGTTGATGATAAGCGTGCCTTTGTACAGAGGGCGGTAGTGCCTGGCAATACGCGGCTCTGCATGTGGCAGCTTGCTAACATCAGTAAAGGGCTCTGACAGGTGCAGGTAAGACAGATCGTAGTCGTTTAGTTTTTTGGCTATATAATCATGGGTTGGGATGCTCTCTTCATCCAGCTCCATTCCAAAGCTGCCATGGAGGGATGGGTTCATGCGTACCCCTATGCAGTTTTCAGGCATTACTTCCTTTATGGCATCAATTATCTCAAACAGAATGCGGGCACGGTTTTCTATAGAGCCTCCATAGGCATCGGTACGTACATTGGAGGTTCGGTTAAAGAATTGCTGGAGCAGGTACCCGTTCGAAGCATGGATCTCAACGCCATCAAAACCGGCATCCATGGCATTCTTAGCTGCCTGTTTAAAATCAGTAACGGTCTGCTTAATTTCTTCCAGGCTCATTTCCTTTGGAGCAACCGTTTCCTTAAAACCCTCGGGTGTGAATGACTTTGATTTAGGGTTGATGGCAGAGGGTGCCAGTGGTAATGCACCGCCATGAAAATCGGGGTGCGACATACGCCCCACATGCCACAACTGGCAAAAGATCTTGCCACCTTCTTCATGTACTGCGCTGGTAACTTTTTTCCATCCCTTTACCTGGGCCTTTGTATGGATACCTGGAGTGTTAATGTACCCAACGGCACGTTCAGATATCTGTGAACCTTCTGAAATGATAAGACCGGCAGAGGCCCGCTGACGGTAGTATTCGGCATGAAGGTCTGTAGGGGCTTTCTCTGGATTATCGGCCCTGCTGCGGGTCATGGGTGCCATCACCACCCTGTTTTTCAGCTCAAGATCACCTAAAGTATAGGCGGTTAATAATGGTTTATTGCTATTCATCTTTATAAGTCTATGTTAAACATCATTCAATGTTTAAACTACGAGTATAGACTTCAAAGGGTTATTGCCTGAAATTTTAAAGAGATGATAATTCAGCAAAAATCCTGCATATCAGGCAGAAAAGGATAAAAAGAAAAAATTAATGTTCTAAATATATTGTGCTTATCTGAAAATCAATCCGTTACATCCTCCCATAATTCTTCTTAAAAAAAAGCCCCACCTTTCATGGCGGGGCTCTTTATATCATATAAATGGTATTGCTTAAGCCATTTGAGCATCCAGCTTCTGCGCCAGAATGTTTTTGCTAACAGCGCCAACCTGCTTGTCTACAACCTGGCCATTCTTAAACACCAACAGGGTTGGAATGCTGCGAATGCCAAATTTAGCAGATACTTCAGGGTTGCTGTCAACATCTACTTTTCCTACTACGGCCTTGCCTTCGTAATCGCCCGCCAGTTCTTCTACAACCGGACCAATCATTTTACAAGGTCCGCACCACTCCGCCCAAAAATCCACCAGTACTGGCTTGTCGGAGTTTACTATTTCTTCAAAATTAGAATCGGTAATTTCTATTGCTTTACCCATGACTGAAAAATTTAACTTTATGGTAAGAAGACACAAATATACACTAAATAGTTTCCGCTTGATGCCCTCTGGCTAAAGGGCGAAAGATCAGCAAATGTTCAGGTTTACTTCACAACATAATAAATGATTGCTTAATCATCAAGAAACTAAAGAGTTGTCTAATATAGCAAGTCAATATCATCATTACTGATAGACCTATCATATTTTCTTATAGACCTGTTTTTGCTTCAGTGGCCTTCCTACTCCTCTCTCCCTGAAATAAATCAACGGCTATTAGGTAGCTAATTTACCGGGCTGTTCAGGTACCAATAACAAAGAATAGTAACAGGTTTAATCAATATTATTAAGTTCCAGCAGCAGCTTTAAACCTTCGGGCCATGGGCCGTAGCCATCTTTTGGCAGAAAATGCCCTGCCTCACGCACCACCTCCAGCCTACTGCCCAGGCATGCGGCAAAGTAAGTAGCCCGCTGCAGCGACACAACATGGTCGTTATCGCTTGCCACTACAACAGAAGGAAAAGAGAGCTTATCCAGGGGCATTGGGCCAAAATTCTTTATGTAATGGGGGTAATTTGGATGATCAACATCGCTGGGACCAACAAATACTGCTGCTTTCAACTGCCAGCCCCACTGTTTTACGGCGTGCAGGATGGTAGCACAGCCAACACTATGCCCAACCAGCACCAGCTCCTCTGGTCTGTAGCGGCCAACCACCTCTCCCAGCCTGGCTACCCAGGCCTCTTTTTCAGGCTCATGCCAGCTTTCCTGCTCTACACGGACAAACTGTTGCGGATACTGCAGCTCCCAACAGCTTTGCCAGTGATCAGGTCCTGAATTTCTAAAGCCGGGAATGTTGAGGATCATATTTCATAAAAACAAAACTGAACAATTTCAATGCTAAGGTATAAGTCTGATTATATCTAACTGTATAGTAGACTATTCGAATACTGTATTTTAAATACATGCAGATGGCTGGAGAAATGGCTGTTGAGCACCTCTGCATGTTCACACCTATCGGACTGAACCAGAAACAATAAAGCCGGTAACTTCTAAATATAAAGTTACCGGCCTTTGTTTTTTGAACACTCATGAAGCGCTACCGGATAGTAAGCAGCCAGGTAGTAGCTTTTTCAGCATCATCGAAATACTGCATCTCAAAAGGCGCATCTTTCGTCTGACTTTTAAAATTAGACACAGACATTTGTGTAAAAGCATTGGTAGATAAAATAAAAGCAACAGCTTTTAATCCATTCTGAAGCATATTTCCAATACCATAAGTTGCTGCCCATTCAGTATCTTCCTTTTTTACCAGTGAACTGTTTTGGGTGTTGGATATTAACCTGGAAGGCTTCTTTTGCCTGAAGATTTCAACAGATTTTTCAATCCCTTCCCTGAATTCAGCAGAAGTAGCAAACCCTTTCCAGTTTTGAATTAGCAGTTTTTTTTCAGCATCGTACTCAATAACAAGAAAAGATTTTTCATAAAGTTTTAATGTGGCTTTGGCAGCGGCAATCATGGTTGTTTCAGCAATTTAAGTTTAGGCTACAAATCAGCATCAAAAAAGCGAAACACATTAATCACTTCTTGGCAAAACCATTCTAACGTAAGAAAAAAGCCAGGTTTACTGAATGATTGTCAGCTATTTAATTAATGATTAAACAACTAGACCCAATCCAGCTCCGCTGATTTGATGCATCTTAACATCAGAATTTATTCTTCTTTACCCCAGGCTATATTCTACATCAGGCTTGAGCACATCCAGCTGTTTAAACAGGTCGTTTGAGGGGTCGATGCGATATTTACGGCTAAGAAGTTCTACCTCCATGCCCTGACCATTCTCGTGGGCCTCTATTGAAACTTTCAACTCACAATTGCCTGGGTATTGCGCTCCTACCTGCTCCAGCAGCTCTATAAGCTCTTTGCTGATGTGCTGCACCGGCACCTTTAGCTTTAAGGTCTTGGCAAGCTTGCTGCGAATATCGCCCAGCAGCTGAATGTTAGTGATCTTAAACTCCAGATCGTCTTCCTTCCAGGGCTTTGATTGCACACTGCCAGTTAGGTGCAGGAACCAACCCGGTGTCAGGAATGCTTTAAAGCGGGTATAGTCTTCGCCAAAGAGGTAGAAGGTAAAAGAACCTTCGTAATCTTCAAGGGCAAGGGTACCAAAGGGCTTACCTGTCTTAGTCATGCGGTGGCCTACATCGGTAACTGTACCCCCCAGTGTAACCTGGGTGCGGCTGCGCAGGGTGGGCAGGTCATTTAGCTCACTGCAGCGGGTGTTGCAGAACTGGAGCAGCTCCAGCTTAAACTGATCGAGCGGGTGGCCGCTTAGGTAAAAACCAACCACCTCTTTTTCAATACGTAGCTTCTCCAGGTCGCCAAAAGGCTCTACCTGCGGCGGACGCGGCATGGGTATGGCTACACTGCCACTGCCGGCCCCACCAAAGAGGCTCACCTGGGCGCTGTCTTCCTCCTGCTGGGCCCGCTGCGCCCATTTAATGGCCAGCTCTATAAGGGTGCCCTCACCTGCTTCGTCGTTGTGCAGGTACTGGCGGCGGTGGCAGTCTTCGAAACAGTCGAAGCCACCGGCCATGGCAAGGCATTCAAAGGTCTTTTTATTTACTGCCCGCAGGTTTACACGCTTGGCAAAATCGAAAACATCTTTGTATTTGCCTTTCTTGTTTCTTTCGTTGATGATCTCTTCAACGGCAGCTTCGCCTGCTCCTTTGATGGCGCCCAGACCAAAGCGAATCTCCCCTGCACTATTCACCATAAACTGCACATCCGATTCGTTTACATCAGGCCCCAGTACCTTAATACCCTGGTTACGGCACTCTTCCATAAAGAAGGTTACTTTCTCGATATTGCTCTGGTTGTGCGTAAGCACCGAAGCCATGTACTCTGCCGGGTAGTGGGCCTTGAGGTAGGCAGTATGGTATGCCACCACCGAGTAGCAGGTAGAGTGCGATTTATTGAAGGCATAGGCCGCAAAGGCTTCCCAGTCTTTCCAGACCTTTTCCAGTGCTTTGGGATCATGCCCCCGCTCCTTACCACCTTCTACAAACTTAGGTTTAAGTTTTTCCAGCAGGGCAAATATTTTCTTACCCATTGCCTTACGTAGTACGTCGGCATCACCTTTGGAGAAACCAGCCAGCGACTGCGACAGGAGCATTACCTGTTCCTGGTACACGGTAATCCCATAGGTCTCGCCCAGGTACTCGTCCATGGCAGGAATATCGTAAGTAATGGGCTCGCGGCCATGCTTACGGGCAATAAAGTTAGGGATGTACTCAAGCGGACCCGGACGGTAGAGGGCGTTCATGGCAATAAGGTCCTCGAACTTATCCGGCTTAAGGTTCCGCAGGTGCTTTTGCATACCAGGCGACTCAAACTGGAACGTACCGTTGGTTTCGCCACGCTGGTAGAGTTCGTAGGTCTTCTCATCGTCGAGCGGAATGGTATCCGGATCAATGACTACGCCGTGACGTTTTTTGATGTACAGAATTGCCGTTTTGATGATGGAAAGGGTTTTCAGGCCCAGGAAGTCCATCTTCAGCATACCGGCACTCTCTACCACCGAGTTATCGAACTGGGTGTTTACCAGGGCAGCATCTTTAGAGGTGGCTACGGGTATGTATTTAGTGATGTCATCAGGCGTAATGATCACACCACAGGCGTGAATACCCGTGTTGCGGAGTGAGCCTTCCAGGATCTCTGCCTGTTTCAGCACTTCTGCCTTGAGGCCACGACCATCGCGGATGGCTTTTAGCTCGGGCACCTCTTTAAAAGCTTTTGCCAGCGTTGTACCGGGCTTCTCCGGCACCATTTTGGCCAGCTCGTTCGATTCCATGAGCGGCAGCTCCATTACACGGGCACAGTCTCGGATAGCCGATTTGGCCGCCATGGTACCATAGGTAATGATCTGGGATACCTGATTCTGCCCGTATTTTTTCACTACATAATCAATAACAGCTCCGCGACCTTCGTCGTCGAAGTCAATATCAATATCGGGGAGTGATACCCTGTCGGGGTTCAGGAACCTCTCGAACAGCAGATCGTAAGCAATAGGATCTACGTTGGTGATACCGATGCAGTAGGCTACGGCAGATCCGGCTGCGGAACCCCTGCCCGGCCCTACGGCCACGCCCATTTCGCGGGCTTTGTTAGTAAAGTCCTGCACAATGAGGAAGTAGCCCGGATAACCCGTTTTGGCAATGGTCTCCAGCTCAAAATCAAGGCGCTCCTGTATTTCGGGGGTAATCTCGGGGTAACGCTTCCTGGCGCCCTCGTAGGTAAGGTGGCGCAGGTAATTATTTTCGCCTCGTTTGCCGCCATCTGCCTCGTCTTCGGGGTCGCTGAACTCGGCAGGTATATCGAATTTGGGCAGCAGCACATCGCGCTGCAGCTTATAGGTCTCTATTTTATCTACAATCTCCTGGGTGCACTCAATTGCCTCGGGCAGGTCGGCAAAGAGGGCCTTCATTTCATCTTCCGTCTTCAGGTAAAACTCCTGGTTGGGAAAGCCAAAGCGGTAGCCACGGCCACGGCCAATGGGCATAGACTGCATCACACCATCGCGCACGCACAGCAGTACATCGTGGGCATCCGCATCGGCTTTATCGAGGTAATACACATTATTGGCGGCAAAATACTTTACCCCATATTTGCGGGCAAAGCCCAGCAGCACCTCGTTAACTTTGTTTTCTTCTTCGAGACCATGGCGTTGCAGCTGCACGTAAAAATCATCGCCAAAACATTCGTGCCACCATTTAAATGCCTCTTCGGCAGGGCCTTCGCCTATGTTCAGGATCAGGCCGGGTATTTCACCATCTAAATTGCCGGTAGTAGCAATTACACCCTCACGGTACTGGCAGATCAGGTCTTTGTCGATACGGGGGTACTGGCCGTAGTTGCCCTCCATATAAGCAAGCGAGCTAAGCTTGGCCAGGTTGTGGTAACCTGTTTTATTTTTGGCAAGCAGTACCTGGTTAAAGCGCTTATCGGGATTGTCTTTGGTAAATTTTAGCGTAGTACGCTCCTCTGCCACATAGTACTCGCAGCCCACAATGGGTTTTAGCTCTGCCGCAAGCGCTTCTTTCACAAATATAAAAGCACCGAACATATTGCCATGATCCGTCATGGCCACAGCCTTCATGCCCAGCTCTTTCGTCTTTTTAATAAGATTCTTGATGTTGGGAGTAGCCTGCAGAATGGAGTACTGGGTGTGTACGTGCAGGTGCGAAAAAGGGCTGTCGATATTTTTGGCAGCAGCTTTGTCTACAACTAAGCCCGCGCCCTCCTTTGGTTCTTCCTTGCGTTTTGCGAAGTTGGCGGCATCCAGCTCCGGCGCCTGGTAAACGATCTCCGCAACCGGTGTATCGTCGAAGGGCTTTACCACCTGCACCTGAATCAGTCCAAAGAAACAGCGGGTGGTGGCATGTACGTCGTAGGCTGCATCGTGAGCATCGCCAAAGCCTTCGCCAAAAAGCTTGTTGTGCAGTTCGGTTAGTGTTGGCCACTTAAACTTGCCGCCCCTGCCACCGGGAATGGCGCAGAAGTCTGTAGATACTTCTTTGGTATCCAGAATGGTGGTTTCGAGCAGCTTGCCGGGTATATCGCCGCGGATAAACTCCGCCCCCATTACATTTATATCGAACTCCACGTTATGGCCCACCAGCACTCCTGCTTTGGCCACATCGGCGGCAAAAATCTCCAGCACCTCCTTCAGGGGCTTACCCATTTCCATCGCCATCTGGGTGCTGATGCCGTGGATTTTTTCCGAGTTATAGGGAATGGTAAAACCATCGGGCTTTACAATGTGGTTGCCTGCGTTCAGCAGCTCCCCTTTTGGTCCATGGAGCTGCCATGCCAGCTGAACCAGGCGCGGCCAGTTGTCCAGATCGGTGATCGGGGCATTATAATTCTTGGGTAAACCGGTGGTTTCGGTATCGAATATTAAATACATGCAAGCAGCTAACAAAGGTTGAAAGAGCAGTAGTTCCTAACTAAAATAAAATTACAGAACCACCCCTGGCCCGGTAGAGGCAGGATAACAAATATAGGGAAAAACAACCGGCAGCGGCTGCATTCATGTCAGATAAAAAAAAGCCTTCTTTCACCGACAAAAGCAATCAGCTGCAGCATAAGAACCGCAATTATTATCTAATAATATTGGTGCCATTATTAATCTTTTTTAACACTTTTTAAGGATTCATTCAGTGTTGATGGCACATTTTTTGATTCATTATCAGTAAGATATAAAATTAATAACATGAAAATATTTAGAATTTTATTGCTTGGGCTCGTGATGGTTTTTGCAGTTCAGGCAGGATGGGCACAAACAAGCAGCCGAGAGCAGAGAAAGATAGAAAAAGCTGAAAAGAAGCGGCTGAAGGAAGAAGAGCAGAGAAAAAATCATGAACTGGTGATCTCCCTGGTTAAAGACAAGACCTATGTGCTTGAGGCTACTACGCTATCTGGCAGGTACGGTTATCAGTACCAGGTAAGCCCCACTACAAATTTCGTTAAGATAGAAGGAGATCAGATTGTTGTGCAAACTGCCAATAACTTTGGCATTGGCTACAATGGTTTAGGCGGAATTACCATTAACGGCACCATCAGGGATTACCAGATTACTAATGAAAAAAATGGTGTTACAGTTTTTATTCGCTTCGCAGATCCTGTAATGGGTATGTCTACGCTGAACATGAGCATACAGGAAAGTGGCTATGCCCGCGCAACAGTGTTGGGTAACTGGGGAGCCAGGGCTACCTTTCAGGGCCAGTTTACCGATCTTGAAGAGTCTCGCGTCTATAAAGGCCGATCCATTATTTAATAGCAGGTCAGGGGCCATAAATACTAACTGTTTTGCATGTAGCGAGGATGTTCTCCGCTAATGCAAAGCAGTTTTATTTTTGGTGGCAGTGATGTATTAAAAAAGAATGATGAAAAATTGTTGATTCAATACTTCCAGACCTTTGATCAGAAGAAACAAAAAGGAAGGCTAACACTATAAAAGCCCTCAGTGCAATCATCAAGGGCAGGATAAGATTTCACCATTCATTTTCCTGTTTTGACAACTGGATAGCAAACAACAAATACATTCTGCTAACAGAAGGGCCTAAGCCTGAATACAAAGACATGCCGTTTGATACCTCATATTTCGCTTTATCACTTCTTTCAGGAAGGCATAAATTCCATGGTTTTCAAGATATGTTCAGGCTTTATGATTCCCCTGGCATAAAAGGAATTTCCACCATTATCATATTTATCCAGGTAGGCCTGGTTTATCTGGTTGTTCAATTCCTCATTCCATTCCGGAATTCCGGCTTTGATGTCAACCACACTACTTCCATATTGGATTTGCCCGCCGGGGCTGCTCATAAAGGTATTGTACCAGCTGCGCTCACTAAATGCCCATGAACGTGCAAATACCCTGTTATTTACCACTACCATCCAGATATTGAGAAAGGTTTCCCGCTGGTTTCCTGCTTTGATACCAATGAGGTTGTTTAGCCTGATGAAATCTAAAATCTCCTGATCGAAATGTTTCATGCTACTGTGTATTTACTGCCTGCTAAAGTGGATCTGAATAACTTCAGCAAGATCTGAAAAACCGGCTATTATCAGGCTGGTACATCACTGGTTTAATTTCAGTGTTTAGGAGATTCCGGAATATCGAGAGATATGTTCCACAAGTACAGCAGCAGAAAAACGAAGCCTGTCATTGTAACTACTTCTACTACAAACACACCTTGCATCTTTTCACCATATTTATAGCCAATTTTTATCATCAGTTGCACCGGAACAGGTAAAACATGTCCTGGTAAAATATTGAGCCTTACAGATGCATAAAGCTATAGGATGATAATAAGAAAATTCAGGCTGTCAGTACTCGATTATTAAAGGAAGAGTACTGAATGTTTTGGTCTGCCCCAGCCTTCCATGATCAAACTCAAGGGCGAGATGATGTTGACTGGCTGCTTCGAACACAATTTTTTCATTACTGCCGAAGAAGTTGGTATATTTATTCTGATAGGAATTTAATGGTATCCCAAATCTAATCTTTGTTAGCTCATTCAAAGCAGGCCTGTGATGGGTGGGTTCCTCTGCTTTTTTTAATCCGGAAATAGGAGGCCAGCGAAAAGTCCAGGGCAGGTAAGGGCTATCTTGGTTTGTTATAACTTCTATGGCCATTCCCGCAGGCAGGTAGCTCGGTTTGTAACTCAGGCAGTCCTTAAAGAGTCTATCTGTATCCTCTGAATAATTCAGGCAAAGCCCAAATGGGGAGTTTCCATTTAGTTTATAATTTGCCCGTTCCCATAAATATGTAGGAGCAGTCAGTGTACTTTTAATTTCATTCTCATTGCTTACCCAGAGTATCTCCAGGTAAAAATTATCAAAATAGAACTTTCTGTTGCTGGTGCCCTGCCCTGGATGAATTCTGTTGCTACCTTCTATAAGCCCAAAACTTATCAATTCATCAGCTTCTGCTCCCTGACTATCAGAAAATATAAATATGTGTCCAGCCTCCATGTTACAGATGTTTGCAGTAAGATAGGAATACCTGATGCTGACCCAAACATTGGGCTAGTCGTTTAAGATAAAAGTGGCAAATATTCATCTATCTAACAGAAGATGAATATTTGTGCGAGCACAAAAGGTTGAAAGTTTGAAAGTTGCAGGGTGAAAAAAAAGTGAGCAGACAGATTATAAAAAGCCTGCTACCGCAGTACAACCGGCGTAAGAATGTCTATGCCGGTTTGCTTCGGGAAATTTAGGATGAGTTCTGCATTTGTAACCTCTAATGTTCCCTTATTAAGCATTTTACCATTATTCAGCTCTATGGCATAATCGCCATTTTCTAGTTTTCCCAGGCTTATTCTGGCTGTTGCAGGTCCTACTGCTGTGGCACATTGCTGGGTTGTACCAGGCATTACGTGCTGAAAATTTATCCGTATTATATTGTCCTCTCCAGCCTTGTCGTAGCCAATTACATATTTATAGCAAATATATTCCTTCAGAGTTTTACAGTTTAGAAATACCTCCCCTGCCGCTGAAGCAGCGGTTTCCGTCATTTCAACTTCAACTATTGAATCAATGAGCAATTCACCCTCAGGCTCCTTTTCACATGAAAAGAACAAGAACAAAAGCGGAATACAGCTAAGATATTTCATGGTCTGATAGCAGGCAGCATTAGTAATTCTATTCTGAAGACTTAAATCTGCCAAAAAAAGTTGGAACTATCTCAAGATATTCTAGAATTAATTTAACAATAGCAGCGCAAGTATGTGATTTATAATGATATAAACTATAAAATATATGGATTTAATAATGGACTTTATCTAAAGCCTTGCCATCATAAACTAACAGTCGGGATAAAAACATAGAAAGCTGCAATGGCTTATGTTTAATAGCTGACCCTTTTGGAACTTCTTTCATTAGAAATAATGGGAAAATCTCGCAAAACCTTATTAGACATTCAATGTTATAACTGGAGCTGACTCACAGTCCAAATTTTTAAACCTCATGCCTGTTAGCCAGGAAATAACAGCATTTATTACTGGGGCACCTGGCCCGGTGATCCAGAACAAATGTCTCCGGCATTAGAAGTATGCAGTTGCTGCTAAATTGTTCCCAGATATTCTGTTTTTTGCTTTAGTACGGTTCCATAGCCAAAACCGATGAAGTAGAAAATTGCAAGCTATGTTACCTCCCTACGATACAGCTGACCCGATCAGCTGAAACACATGTAGCTGCTGTGCTTTTCTTTTCAGAAGGTAATGAGAATTAACTTCTGAAGCTTTGATTACAAGGCAATGCGATGCCTCCTACAGAATTTTTTACGCTCCTGGCATCCTGTTAACGGTTAAGGATCACCAGGCAAAAAACAATTTTCACCCACTCCTCCACCCCTCCTTCTGGTCAATTGCTGTGGCTGACAGTGATTGTTTTTTGCTTTGTCCCCGATCCTCCTCACTGCTTTTTCATAATACCTCAGCCGACTCACTATCTATTCTTTTTAACCAAATTTTTACAACATGAAAAGTTTCTCCATTCTACTTTTAATTGCAGTTGGAATGATTTTTACCAGCTGCCATCATTTCGATGACATTATTGATGACTTAGAACCTACCGAACCCAAAGTACAAATCTATGCTACCGGCTTAAGTGCCCCCATTGGAATGGTGATGGGCGATCAGAATCGTCTGTGGGTGAGCGAAAACGGCCCAGGCGACTTCAGCGGGCAGGTATCCATGATCATGCCAGGTGGCAAGGTGCATCCTGCCATTGTAGGCTTTCCCAGTTACATCAATCCGGAGGGCTTACCAGGCGGTGTTAACCACATGGCCTATAAAAACGGGATGCTCTATATCTTAAGTGAAGTAGACGGTATGTTGTACATAGCAGATGTCTCCAAGTTTAAACATAACAGCACACCTATGCAGGCCAGCGAGCTCCCCTCGCAGGATATCCGCAGCTTTATTCTGGACTATGACTTTGGAGCAGCGGATACCCATGAGAGCAACCTCTACAACCTTACCTTTGGACCCGGTGGCGATTTGTTTATTGTAGATGCTGCTGCTAATGCTATTGTAAGAAGAGATGCCGGAGATGCATCCTTAAGCTTGTTTGCCTTCTTTCCCGATATACCCAACCCTACACCTGTTGGCCCACCAACAATTGATGTTGTACCCAATGGTATAACCTGGGATGGAGAACGCTTTCTGGTATCCACCCTTATCGGATTTCCTTTTCCGGCAGGTGAATCCCGCATTTACGAGCTGAATGCCGATGGCGATATCTCTGTATACCAGGAAGGATTTACCAGCCTGGTGGATATAGAGATGGGGCATGACAAAGTCCCTGTGGTGCTGCAGTTTAGTGAATTTTCACTGGCTGATGGAGGTTTTCAGCCCATGCAGGGCAAAGTGATTAAAGCCACCGGTACCAAACAAACCATACTGAAAGATGGGCTCAACATGCCTACCTCCCTTGTATTAGACGGACGCAAAGCTTACGTTACCAGCCTGGCAGATGGTACCGTAACACGTATAATCTGGTAAAGAATATTATACCAGCATCATATACAGGAGCGGGAGGCATTCACAATGCCTCCCGCTCTTTTTTTCTGAAAGTAAATAAATACCGATCAGGACTAACTATACACATACCAGACTAGTCTCCAGGCTGTATATCCTTTCTCTAAGTATAGCAAGCTCCTCCAGCATGCGCTTGCTGCTCTCCTCCTCTTTGCTGAAGAAGGGAACAATGGTTTTATAATAGTCGATTCCCGCCATCAGGTTGTCTTTGAATACCTGAAGTGTTTTAAGTTGTCTGGCAGAGGCCTCCTTCAGGCAATCGTCCAGTTGTTTTTCGAGGTACTCGATGTAGAGCACTAGCTCATTTATAAAAAAGCTGGGGCGGTAGACATTGCTAAGGATATTTCGCTTGCCGTAGATATGCCCTACTATCTCTTCAAGGCTGAAGATCCTGGAGAAGTAAGCCATATTGGGTCCGGGGCAAATACTCACTGCTTTACTCTTTTTTACAAGCTTATTGAGAATAAGAGCAGAATTGGCCAGTCCTACACACAAGCATTCTTTGGCTGTTATTTTTGCGGCTGCATCCCTGCGTGCATCCGGTTCCATCTCCAGCTTATCCAGCGCTGCCAGCTTTAGTTTCTGGTAATCGTGGGAGGCTGTACAAATAGGCTCTTCTGTAAATTCAGTATTAAACACCAGGTGTTTTTTTATGCAGGGGCTGCCAGGTTTGCCCTGCCTGATTCGCTCCTGCTTCTCCTGCTCTGCAGAACTAGCTTTGAGTGTATTAAAGGGCACGCCCAGGGGCGATACATAGCTAAGGTGCAGGTCTTTCTTTTCTGCCCTGGCTAAACGCTCCATCGTTGGCTCATCTACCGTAGTGGCTTCGGGAACCAGCAAAAATGGGGTACCCCAGCCAGTTTTATCTACCTGGTAGTACTCAAGCAAAAAGGCCTGCTCCCGGGCAGTGCCAATACCGCCCTGGTAGGTTAGCCCCTGCTGCAGTGGCTGCGCCGGATCCGGCAGCCCTTTCTCCTGCAGCGCCTTGCAAAGTAAAACCTGTAATTCTGCTGCAAGCGCTGCACGCTTTTGCTTAAACTCCTCCAGGATAGGGCCTAGCAGCAGGCCATCGGTTGCAAAGGCATGTCCGCCACAGTTAAGGCCCGACTCTATCCTGAACTCCGATACCCAGATACCTTTTTTAGCCAGGAATTTACCCTGTATGGCTGCCGACCGGAAATCACTTACCTTAAGCACTACCTTTTTGCTAATGTTACCTGCTGCGTTTGGGTAAAAGTCCGGAAAATTCTCCAGGTAGGTGTAGAGCCTGGGATTCATGCCTGCCGAAAATATAACGGACGAGCTAAGCTGGCTATTGGCGAAACCACGCAGGGCTGCCAGTGCATCGGAATATTCCTGTGGCAGGGCATTGCCTTCTTTATCGAAATTGGCCCTGTCCAGTTTCGTCATGATGTTCACATCTATGGCACCAGGCTCCATCAGACGGCGAAGTGTTTGCTGAAGCTGCTCCTTTTTTGTACTATCTGTTTCCTGCTGCATTTCCCTGTAAAGGCGGCAGAGCGGAGCAGTATCGGGAAGCAGCTCAAAATAGCGGGTAATTTCAGTACCGGGGGCAAAGGCTTCTTCTCTTAGCTTCCAGAACTGCATATGCGTTATCGTGTACAATAAATCAAGGTAAGCAGTTGTTCTTTTTGCCCTGTAATCTTCTGCAGAAGGGTGTATGGGAGCGTACGACAGACCAAACGTGCTACAGTAATGCCTGCGCATCTGTTCCATCAGTGTATCGTCACTTAGCGACACGACCGAACTGATACCAAAGCGGGCAATTTTTAGCGGTGAATCAATCGTAAAAGCGAGTCCCATTACCGGGATATGAAAAGAATGAGGGTCTTGATACATAAGTCAAACAGCAAAAGAAGTTCAGTAAGCAAGAAGCAGAAGATTCCTGCCCTTAAATATGACTTATGTCAGGTATAGATCTTTTCACCAATTACTGCCCCACATTCACATCACCAGAATGGATACCCCTCCTTCTTTTGATGTATAGAAAAAAGGCTGCCTTTCTCCAAATGCAGCCCTTTATACATTATTGCTAATAGATCAAAAATTCATCTCATCAGCACTGGGCCCGTAGCTGCCCGGAATGGGAATATTAAGCAGCCTGAGGTTAACACCCAGCTGTGCTCTGTGGTGCACAATCTGGTTGAAGCTCATGCGCAGTACAGATAACTTAGGTGAGGTATCGTAGATGGTATCACCATCGCGCAGGGTCCAGGGCTCTGGCAGTTGCTCATCGCGTCCCCTGGCAATATGTTTTCTACCATCTTCCAGGCACTTATCAAAGTACTCCAGCAGTTCTGAAGTAGTGTTCACATCAACCGGTGTATAGGGATTGTTTGAAAAATCAAGCTCATCAGTTTCAAGGGTCATGCCTATCCAGGTTGGCAGCTCTGCTATGTGGGTTGCCAGCCTTTTGATCGTCATGCTTTTGGGGTGCGGCTGCCAGTTGAATTTATCATCCGGAATACGCTCCAGCATTTTGCGGGTGGTAACAGCTTCCTGCTCCAGCTCTTTGGCAAAGATGTCGATGATGGTGGTTGTAGGGGCGGGCGGGGTTTGTATCATAGTCATAGTGGTGTTTGTTTTTGTTGATATCACAAAGGAAACACCGACCACTGACAACCCTATGGCAGCCTAAAATCAGGTTTTGAAATTAATTTTCAGTTTAAAATTTATCAGTAGGTTCCAGCCTTTCTCTTAGTTTTAGCAGATACTCTTTTCGCTTAAGCAGCTCTCCTATTTCTCCCTCATATGTATTTATATCAGACAAGTTGGGGAAGCTTATTCTGGACTTGGAGAAAGAATAAGAAATAGAAAGATGCACATAATTGAGTATCAGAATTAATGCCTGGCTGAGGCTGGTTTTTGTTTTCTTCAGGCCAATTTTATCAGCTGTCCGATTGTTAATGATATAACTCGTTCCCTTTATTTTGATCGGCTTGTCTTTTCTATCCCGATGCGCTTCCATGAGGTTTAACAGACCATCGAGGTAACTTTTCAGAATTAGCCTGGTGCGCTGTTTGCCATTCAGCCTGCGGTCTATCACATATACATAATCGAATAAAGTACCTCCATGAACTGTGACCACACCCTTCTTTTCATTTTCGGCTAAAAACAGTGGCGAATAATAAACTAACTTTCCATTCCTCTTCAGGGAAGGTGTATCGAAGAATGGAGCAATGATGGTGAGTGTGAGCCACAGGAACAGGATTGACAATAAATAAAAACCCATGGCATAAGCCAACAACAAAACAACAATATTAACAGCAGTTGCTATACTGCTGATCATCAGCTGAATTTGGTTTTGTTTCTTTCTTGATTTCAGATAAAATCTATGACTTAATTCTCTCATAGTATCTTAGCGCCAGCATTGATGCGGTGAATTATATTCACCAGTGTACAGCACTGAAACCAGTTATTAATTCAACCTAGCCAGCCTTCCTCTCTTCCCATTTGACAGGTACAGGATAAAAGTTCAAACATATCAAGGCATTTTTGATAAAGCGATTAAAACACTGATTAGTTTATGTTAACCGCTGCTGTCGAATGCATCTGGAGGCAGCGCATCCTGAACATAATGGGAGGTGGTAAATTAAAGTTTAAAGCTGTTTTCCCCAATACACCAGCCATTTTTATCCTTTTTCATTTTTGTACTCAAACAATAACAGCTCTTCCCCATCATCGGCCAGCCGAATGTTTTTCACATAACTGAAGTCCAGCTTTCTTAGTAGATTTTGTGAGGCAACATTTTCTTTTATGGTGATGGCCCGAAGCAGAGACAGCCCAAATGCTTCATTTGCAGCTCTTTTGATCTCGCAGGCAGCCTCAAATGCATAGCCTCTGCCTTCATGTTCAGGCAGTAATGCAAATCCAATATCTATACCCTCTAAGCCCTCCCTGTCATACAGTCCGCACACACCTACTTTTACACTATCAGCTTTATGTATGACCGTGTAATTAGAATAGCCTAATCGCTCCAGCTGGGTCAGCATTCTGTTTCTGATATATTCCTTTGCATCTTCTAAAGACTTTACGTTTCGATCACCTATAAACTTTATCCATTTAGGGGTATTGAGCAGTGCATAAATCAAAGCCGCGTCTTCTTCAGAGGTTGGTTTGAGCAAAAGCCTTGCCGTTTCAAAAGATTTATATTGCTTCATTCTAAATTATATACCGATTACATATTCAAAGGTTAATTAAAAATTTAAGCGTATGAGCACGGGAAGTCCCCCTTGCTTGAGTGTATAGTTAATTGCTGCTGTATTGCTCTATACTAACACAGGGGTCCCCTGTCTCAGCATCCAGCTTTTTAGCATTGCTATTCTTTACATGGGTTTACCCTGTAACCCGGGAACAGCATTGGATGCTAATAAATATAAAAATTCAGGACTAAGTACTTTGAGATTATTCAAATTTTTGTTTGGGATAACAGCCTTCACCAAAACTGTTCCACCAGGATGCATGTATGGCATAATACCGCCCTTATTGCTGAAGGTATTTTCTTTGTCAAAACCCTAACGCCGCCTTTCATTTGAAAAATTCAAGTTCGGCTTTCATTCCTGATACATCAAAGCTACTATTCTACACTTGCTCATTGTGAAATGAGAAGGCAAAAAAGTCTACATCATTATTTTTGTTGAATTTAAATGTATTTTTTACATTTATATTTATCGAAACAAGTTCAGCAAGATCATACTACACTAACACCATCAGCACAAGCAACATGAACTCCATCAAACTATTAAAACTTATTCTTGCGGTAACGCTCATTGTCAGCGGATTGACAGCTAATGCACAAAAGAAGAAGAACCAATTCATCAACCCCCTGGCCTTGCAAAGGGCAGATCCACATGTGAAGAAAGCTGCCGATGGTACCTATTATTTTATTGCCACAGTGCCGGAGTACGACCGCATTGAATTACGCAAGTCAAAAACCATCAATGGCATAAAAGAAGCTGAACGGGTGGTGGTATGGCGCAAGCACGAGAAAGGTCCCATGGGTAACCACATTTGGGCTCCTGAGCTACATCGGATAGATGGAAAATGGTATATCTATTTTGCAGCTGGTGGGGCCGAGGATAAATGGAAAATACGCATGTATGCCTTGTCAAATCCTTCGGAAGATCCTACAAAAGGCGAATGGAAAGAAGAAGGACAGATTGTGGCCAAAAGAGATGAGTTTTCCCTGGATGCCACCACCTTTGAACATAACAGTCAGCGCTACATGATTTGGACTGACAGAGCATCCAACACGGTGGTGAACACAGGCCTTTATATTGCTAAGATGACCAGTCCGACCACCCTCGGTGACAAGCAGGTAGTAATTTCCCAGCCAACATATGAGTGGGAAATCCAGGGACATAGAGTAAACGAAGCCCCGGCCGTAATAATCCGCAACGGGAAGGTGTTTGTGACGTTTTCAGCCAGTGCCACGGATGCCAGTTACAACATAGGCTTACTATGGGCCGATAAGGATTCCGATCTTCTCGATCCTGCCTCCTGGCACAAATTACCCGAGCCTGTTTTTTTCACCAACGAATCACTTAAGCGTTTCGGTCCGGGGCACAACAGCTTTACAGTGGCTGAGGATGGCAAAACTGATGTGATAATTTACCATGCCCGCGACTATAAAGAGATTGATGGCGAACCCTTATACGATCCCAACCGCCATACACGTGCCCGGGTGTTAAGATGGACCAAAGAGGGCATGCCAGATTTTGGGCAGAATTTGGACGATAATGAAGTGGCGCAGGAAAAGGCAAAAGAAACAAAGAAGCCGTAATCATTCCCCACACCATAACTTTATATCTGTACCCCTAGAGAACACTAATTTATGCATTATGCATTTAACCAATACTAGGGTATAGGAGTTAAGGGGGCTCAGGTTAATTAGAAATACTCATGACATAATCTAAAAGTCCAGGTTGATTAAGTACGAATTGTACCGATTACTATGACTGGATTATGACTTGAGTGTTTTAGATAATGATACCCAACACTACTTAAAGTTATATCTACTTTAAATATCCGGGTAACTTACATTTCCATTTGTGATGCAGCCATCAGAATAGCACAATATCCGTGAGGATGCTGCTTATCAGCTGTAGAAGGACAATTTACCGGACGAACATTTAAGTATTCCTGAACATTATTTTTTATTCCCATACCTGGGGTAAATGATCTGATTTGTGGCATTCCATCTGTGTAACTGGAAATATATCTGCATAAACCCTTCCATCCTTTTTCTATTGTACCGTTATAGGACTCATCCAACCAACCGCTTGCTACCCCTTTCTTTAAAGCATAAATTATCATTCCTGAACCACTGGTTTCCGGATAGTTGTTTATTAATCCGTTATGATCAACCATTTGATACCACATACCATCATCTGTATTTTGTGTGTTTCGAATTCCTATCGATAAGTGGCGATACAAGTAAAGCAGATCATTGTAATTTTCATGTGAGGGTGGCAGGTATTCTAACATATCTACCAAAGCCATAGAGAACCATCCGATACTTCTGCTCCAGACTTCTGTCGATGTTCCGGTTATGGTATTTGCCCAGGAGTTTTTCTTTCTATAATCCCAACCGTGGTAAGGTAAATTAGTCTTTATGTTAAAGGTCCTTGAAGCCACTAATAAAGTTTGAAATACAGCAGTTTCGATACATACATCATCATTGAACATTGTCCCATACTTTATCAGAAAGGGATTAGCCATATAAACCCCATCAATTGTCATCACATCTTTGTAATGATCATTATTCTTGTGCCAATAACCTCCATCAGGGGTTTTGTTGAAAACAGATGGTGAAGCAGAGGTTCCCAATAGATAATTCTTCAGGTTCTCTGCAGCGGTTTTATATTTGATATCACCTGTTTCTTCATATAAAAACAAGCAAAGCATACCTGGCTGTATACCATCCAGCTCGGTCTTCAATCCATTGATGTCACCTTTACCATCAACAAAAGTATCTACATATGCTTTTATGTAAGCAAGATATTTTTTGTTTCGGGTGTTAGAATATACCTTTTCCATTCCATGCAGAATAATGCTGTTAGAATGGTCCCATCCTTTGTGTGTCAGCCCATCAATAGTAGGTTGGTACCTGTTGATGATAGCATCTGAAAATTGTATTCCGAAATTAGTTGATTGTGCACTACCTAAAATGGGTAGAAACACAATGAGCGTAAACAACAGTTTCTTCATCATGCTTCATCTTATAATTAAACACTATGTTCTTTGAATGATGCAGGTGCTTATGCACCCTCGCTAACTGTAAGTACGATAAGTTAGCTATCTGCATTGTCAATGGCTGAAAGCTCTTGGGGCATTTGCTTTATTCTGTTGTTGAACTAAACCGCTTGCAGCGGTAGAGGTTCAATGTTTTCCAAGTGCCCCTGCTTTATTGTAAGAGACACTGCTTCAAAATAGGTATAAGATTTCATAACCAAACTAAAGATGGTATGAAATCTCAACAACACACAGCTCAACACCAGCAGCAGCTGGCATTTAAAGATGTCAACATTTCACAGGTAGCAGGTCTTCAGGAGCTGCTTTCAAGCTTCACCAAAAGAGTCTCCATCAGCTATGCCAGCAAAAGCACCACGGCTACCTACCGCAGGGCAGTGCGCGACATCAGCCTGTTCTGGAGCTGCCTTCCTACCCAAATAGAAGCAGATCAGATCCTGGACTACCTGCACTTCTTAAAGGACAA
>JAESGL010000263.1_pt1 | contig 39626 bp, 35 predicted proteins | sample 9269711 | NCBI WGS metagenome assembly JAESGL01 (sample SAMN14515918, study PRJNA621676) | algae metagenome | isolation source: Kastovskya adunca ATA6-11-RM4 and co-occurring heterotrophs from soil and... | place: Chile: Atacama Desert | collected 2011-06-27
TGATTTGTCTAGGTTCGGGGCGCTGGAGTCGGTTAGCCCTTCTCTTGAGCGCTTTCCTAATGTAACGTCAATAAATCCTTCTGTCAACTATTTAGAACAACTTTTTGGGACAATTCCCTCGATGCCTGTTGTGAAGCGGCATTTACGCGAAAATAGTTTGTACAGTTTGGGCAGGAATGAAGGTAATTATGAATTTTCAGTCGGTTATTGCTACCTTAAATCAGTTTTGGAGCGATCGCGGTTGCTTGATTGCCCAATCCTATGACACCGAAAAAGGCGCTGGCACGATGAATCCTCATACGTTCCTGAGAGCAATTGGACCCGAGCCGTGGTCAGTTGCTTACGTTGAACCGTGCCGACGGCCGACAGATGGACGGTATGGAGAAAATCCTAACCGCTATCAGCACTACTATCAGTACCAAGTACTAATTAAGCCTTCACCCGATAATATCCAAGAAATTTACCTGGATTCTTTAAGGGCTTTAGGGATTCATCCGGAAGACCATGACATTCGGTTTGTTGAAGATAACTGGGAATCACCAACTCTTGGTGCTTGGGGAGTTGGTTGGGAAGTCTGGCTTGATGGGATGGAGATTACTCAATTCACCTACTTCCAGCAATGTGGAGGCATTGATTGTCGCCCAGTCTCTATTGAGATCACTTATGGGTTAGAGCGATTGGTTATGTATTTGCAAGAGGTGGACGCCTTCACAAAGATTCGCTGGACTGATCGCGTTACTTATGGGGATGTTCATCTTCAAGGAGAAGTTGAGCAATGTACTTACAACTTCGAGGCATCTAATCCAGATTTACTGTTTACCCTCTTTGGTCTGTACGAGCAAGAGGCAGAGCAACTTACCAAAAAAGGGTTGGTTTTACCTTGCCTGGACTACGTTCTTAAGTGCTCTCACACGTTTAATTTACTGGATGCTAGAGGAGTTATCTCTGTAACGGAGCGAACGCGCTATATCGGCAGAATCCGCAACCTGGCACGGCAAGTTGCTCAACTTTATTTGCAGCAGCGAGAAACCTTGGGCTTTCCACTCAATCGGATACAGACAGTCTAGTCACTATCGGCTGAGTACAAAACGAAAATAGGTTCAGTAGCTCAACGGCGTTATCTGGCTCGGTTAAACTGTCCGAAAGCTTGTGTATAGAGATCGCAAAACTTGCTTACCCAAAGGTTACAGAACGGATGGAAAGTCTGAGTCAGGTATTAGAGTCGATCGCTAACCAATTTTGCAACTCAGGAATTCTTGAGCCAGTTGTTTATTGGGGTTATCCGATGATGATGGTTAGTTCTGTAGGGCTAGCGAGTTGGCGGCGGCGAGTGGTGGCAGAATCTGCGATCGCTTTTAAAAGTAAATCTCACCAGACTGTACTGAGATTAAAGCTGAGTTTAGCAACCAGATGACAGCTATTAATATGGCACTGCTGTGTTTCGTCTATATCTTGGGACTGCTGTCTACAGGGATTTTAGGTTTACCCTCTCGCGCCGTTCCCTGGGAAGAGAGTGCTCAACTGATTTTGGCAGTAACGGTTTTAGGAGGGGTTCTAGCGATTATTGTGCCTCGCTGGTGGCGAACAGGTCCTAGACCGAAAATATGGATTGCGGCTGGTATTGTGGGAGCATTGGCAACTGTATACTTGCAGCTTCGGATACCGCATCCTCTGCCATCCGACATCAGTCAATTTATTCCAGCTTCTGAAGATAGGGCACTGGAAAAAGTTGTTATAGTTCAGGGCAAGATAGACAGTGTACCTCGCCTGACGAGAAGTCAGAAGGCACAGTTTTGGTTAGATGTTGTCGGACTCAGTGAAGTAGAAAGTCGCGATGGTCCAGCGGAAATTAGCCAGGAAGCAACAGGAAAGCTATATGTCACTGCCCCCCTTCTGCAAGCAACGGGACTTTATCCTGGTCAGGTAATTGCGGTTACGGGCAATCTGTACGAACCTGAAGCCGCGACTAATCCAGGAGCGTTTGACTTCAAAGCATTTCTAGCAAAGGAAGGAACGTTTGCTGGGATGAGGGGGCGTCAAATTAATGGGACAGAGGAGCACCTCAAACATCCGTGGGGATGGTGGCAGCTACGGCAGCGAATTGTCCGCGCCCAGATTCACTGGCTCGGCAGTCCAGCGGGCCCACTAGTTAGTTCAATAGTCTTGGGAGGTCAAGCCGTTGATTTGCCCTATGACATTCGTGACAAATTTGTTCAGACGGGATTAGCTCATGCTTTAGCGGCTTCGGGATTTCAGATTTCTTTGATTTTAGGGTTGGTTGTCACTCTAACTAAGCGGCTGTCAAAGCGATCGCAGTTGGTGTGGGGTGTTGCTGCTTTAGTTGTCTTTGTTGGTTTGACAGGTCTACAGCCTTCCGTTGCTAGAGCAGCCGTCATGGGATTGGGAGCGTTAATTGCTTTAGCAACACAGCGGAAGACAAAGCCTCTAGGATCGCTACTGCTAGCGGCAACACTGCTACTGCTATTTAATCCCTTATGGATCTGGGATTTGGCATTCCAGCTCAGTTTCTTAGCCACTTTAGGACTAGTGGTGACAGTTCCACCATTGACCAAGCAGTTGGATTGGTTGCCACCAGCGATCGCGATTTTGATTGCTGTGCCACTGGCGGCTTCTTTGTGGACACTTCCCCTACTAATTTATGTTTTTGGTGTGGTTGCGCCCTACAGCATTGTTCTAAATATCATCACCACGCCGCTAATTTCCATCATTAGTATTGGGGGAATTATCAGTGCCTTAGCGGCGGTGATTTTTCCCTTAGCAGGTAGTGCGATCGCCTGGCTACTTTATTTCCCTACTCAGTTACTCATTGAATTAGTGCAATTTTTCAGCCAGTTGCCGGGGAATTCAGTTGCTGTAGGGACAATCTCGTTAGTTCAGCTCTTTTGTCTCTATGGACTAATCGGTTTGATTTTAGTCAGCAGGCGTTGGGGACGCCAATGGTGGTTAGTTGGACTGACGGCTGTGGCTGTAGTCGTACTTCCTGTGTGGCAAACTCAGGCAGCACTGATACAAGCAACAGTGCTGGGATCAAATCAAGATCCAGTTTTAGTGGTTCAAAACCGGGGGCAAGTAACGCTTATTAACAGTGGAGGAGTGGATACAGCAAGATTTACAGTACTACCGTTTTTACAAAAACAGGGAATTGATCGCATTAATTATGCTGTTGCTCTTAATTCTCAACCTCAATGGAGGAGTGGTTGGTTGTTTCTGTTAGACCGCTTGTCTGTGAAGAACTTCTATAGCAATGTGGCTTCGCCAGCACTCAACGTGACGCAGCCAGCGATCGCCAAAGCTGTGAAGGCAAAGCGAGGAGATTACCAAGCGTTGCCAGCAAGTCAAATTTCAGCGGGTGCTGTACCGATCACACTGCTTAATGCCGAACCGCCTGTGTTGCATCTGCAAATAGATGACCACAGCTGGTTGCTGTTAGGAGAGAGCAAACTTGATCAGCAAGAAAATTTAGTGGCGACTGTCAATTTGCCTCGCGTGCAGGTGCTTTGGTGGTCAGGAGAAAAGCTGGCACCAGAGTTGTTAGAGGTACTGCAACCCCAAGTCGCGATCGCCTCTGCTAACACCGTTGAGCAGAACACCGCCCTACTGTTAGAAAGTATGAAAACTGAGATTTACTGGACTGGGCGCGACGGTGCAATTCAATGGACTCCGGCACATGGCTTGGAAACAACTCTAGATGCACTGGACAAGGATGTCTCACTTGAGTAAAAAGCTGGTCAATTGTACCCAGAAGTCAGTAAAATAGCGAGGATACACTCACACCTTGGAGAGGTGGCAGAGCGGTTGAATGCGGCGCACTCGAAATGCGCTTTGGCGAAAGCCAACGGGGGTTCGAATCCCCCCCTCTCCGTGGAAAGTTGTTTAGACTCCTAGCATTAAGTTAGGGGTCTTTTCAATTGTGGTTGTATAGAAGGCGATCGCCTTTTTTTTTGGAGGACGTTCGGAGCTGCCTGTGTAAGTGCTAGGTAGCAGCGATCGCGTCATCCTGGTGATGCTGCTAAGGAATAGTAGTGATTTAGTGCCATAAAGTCATCACAATAAAGTTAGCTTTTAGTCACTAATCATGCTTACAAAGTTAGTTTTTAGTCACTAAAAGCCTAAAGAGGTGCAAACAGTCTTTACAAAAATATTGGGGTTATAGTAACCAAATACCCATGTAGAGACGAAAAATAGTGACTATGAACCCGAAAAGAATTCATCTTAAGCCCTTGGCCCCTTATGAAGACAGACTCTTACATGCCCTAGCCTTCTTCAGAACAAAGCGTCAAGCGACAACACAGGCTCATCATTGTTTATCGATGTATCTACGCTCTTCAGAGTCTCGAATCATGTCAGAGGTGGGATTTTATTCCAAGATGGCGGGACTTGACAAGACAAAGTTCCTTGAACTCATTTATCAAGACCCAGACAAGGCGGCACAGCTAATTAAGGATTCCACGGGAATTAATATCAGTGACGTGTTTGATCCTGACCTTCATGATGCTGAATCAAGTCAATTTTGAGTATCTTAGCTATCTATCTATAGGCTGAAAGTCTGAGGCTATACAGAGGAAACATCAGATATTCGTCTGTGTGCAACGGTGGTTACAAGTTCTTCAACCCCAATAAACCTTTTAGCTAAGAATCTGAATTGGCTTCAGGCTATCTGCCATTGGCAGGATGCGACCAATAATGCGGCTACAGGTATATCCCTGAGCTTTGAGTGCGACTAGACATGCTGTTGCCTGTTCTGCGGGAATAGTCGCTAGTAGACCTCCGGCTGTTTGCGGATCAAACAGCAAAGGATAAGTGGGGCGATCGCTTACCGCTGTTAGATTACTCAGGTAAGCAGAGGAACGAAGATTTTGTGGCTGGAGAGAGCTAGTAATACCTTGCTGCACCATTTCCTGAGCACCTTCTAGCACAGGGATGGCGGCTAAATCTAGCTCCACAGCCACACCAGACGCCTGCACCATTTCTAGTAGATGCCCCAGTAGCCCAAAACCTGTAACATCCGTGCAAGCCGTTGCTCCATACTCTACAAATACACCAGCGGCGGCTTGGTTTGATAACAGCATTGACTCGACAGCATCATCAATCCAGCGCCCTTTTGCCAAACGACGCATATCAGCCGCAAAGAGCGTTCCCGTACCTAATGCTTTCGTGAGAATTAACACCTGTCCCGGCTTCATTCCATCTTTTCGCAGCAGTTTGTCAGGATCAGCCAATCCGTTACAGGTAAGTCCAAAGGCAAGTTCTGCGCCTTCGGTTGTATGACCACCAACTAGAGTTGTTTGTGCCTGATACAGTACCTTCATGGCACCAGAAAGCAGTTGATAAAGTGTTTCCTCTACTTTCGTTTCTTTAGCATAGGGAACGGTGACAACGGCAAGGGCGCTTTGAGGTGTTGCACCCATGGCGAAAATATCACTCAGGCAATGATTGGTACAGATTTGTCCAAAAACAAAAGGGTCATTGATTAAAGCGGGAAAGTAATCAATGGTTTGTACCATCACCCGATTAGGTGGCACTTGCAGGACGGCACAATCATCGGGCGTATCTAATCCCATCAGAATATCATTTCGCGGGTAAGCCCCCTGTTGGGCTTGCAGTCGCTGTAAAACTCGCTGTAAAACACTGCTTCCAACTTTGGAACCACAGCCTCTACAATGCATGGTATTAGGAATTGATTCGGGGCTGATTTGGGGTTGGCGATCGCTTCCTTGCCGTTCTGACATTTCTGGCAAATCGCTAAATTGCTCCATAAATTTACGGTCAATATAGTCTTTCCAATGCCATAACCATCGTGATTGCCAGCCAAACGCTCCCCATGAGGCAATGCAGTTTCCATCTCCCGTGCCAATTAAACTTAGGTATCGCTTCTGGGGTTTGTAGGGTTTGAGGGGTTTTTCAAGACAGGTTTGCTGGAGATTTTGAAACAGTGGCTTCCCTTGACGTACGGCAAACACACCAGCTTTAGGGCGGGGATGATTAGCCATTGTGGCGATATCACCAGCAGCAAAGACATGGGGATGAGATAGCGATCGCAGCTGATCATCAACCAAAATAAAGCCTTTGGAGTCAGTTTCGATCCCAGAAGCGGCAATCCAGTGCGGTGCAGCAGCGGTTGTTACCCAGAAGGTGTAGTCAGATTCGACGATTAAACCCGACTCACAAAGGATGTTTTGAGGTAGCACTTCGCAAACACTTTCCTGAAGATGCAACTCTACGCCACGCTCCAGCAAAATGTTTTGCAAGTGTCGGCGTACCCAAGGATTTTTACCATGGGTAAGTTCAGCGCCTCGATGGAATAAGTGAATGGTGAGGTTGTCTACAGGTTGATCGGCATTTTTGAGAACTTGATGCAGGTGATGCTGCATCGTCAGCGACAGTTCCACCCCGCCTGCACCCCCACCGACAATCCCCAGGGAGATGGGTTTTTGCGGATTTTGAGCAACCCGATCAACCAATTGATTCCAGTTGTGCAAAAACTGGGAAACGGGTTTAGCCGGAATGGCGTATTTTGCTGCACCGGGTACAGACTGTTTAGCGGGGGTGCTACCAATATCAATCGATAAAAGATCAAAGGTAACGGGAGGATGATTGGCGCACAAAACTCTATTGTTTTCTAGATCGAGACCAACGGCGGTATCAATATAGAGTTGAGCTTGGGCAAATTGGGCGAGGCGTCGCAGATCCATATGACATTCATCAAAGCTATAAAAGCCCGCCACATAACCCGGTAACATTCCTGAATAAGGGGTGTGGGACATGTCAGTGATTAACGTGAGACGCACTCCTGGCAAAGGGTTCATGCCAAACATTTTCAGCGCGATCGCGTGGCTATGACCGCCACCAACTAGTACTAAGTCTTTAACAATAGGATGAGGCGCTAGCTGCATTGTCACAATAAGAGTTTTAATAAATCGTCCTGAACTCATACTAATGGTGGCTTTTGGTGAAGTGGCGATCGCTCCAAATCAGCAAGAAGTAAATAAGCACCAGATAATCAGAGAATCTAAACCTCCTGACTCATTACGTTATCTTGAGCACCTACTAGCCACAAAGAATTAGCAAGCTCACTTAAAGTGAGAGAGCATCAGCAAAATTACAACTACTTACCAAATCTCATGATTGACCTTTACACGTTTGGCACTCCCAACGGACACAAAGCTTCCATCATGTTGGAAGAAGTCGAGATCCCCTACAATGTCCACAAAATTGACATCACTAAGGACGAGCAATTTGAGCCAGAGTATGTAGCCATTAACCCCAATAGTAAAATTCCTGCAATTGTTGACCAAGATACTGGTATCACTATCTTTGAATCAGGGGCTTTGCTGATTTATCTGGCTGAGAAAACGGGTAAATTCCTCCCAACTGACACCAAAAAACGCTTTCAAGTTCTGTCTTGGTTGATGATGCAGATGGGCAGTATCGGCCCGATGTTTGGTCAGCTCAACCACTTCCGGAAGTTCGCATTAGAAAAGATTCCCTACGCAATTGAGCGTTATGAGAAGGAAACACTTCGACTTTACGGGGTGTTAGATCAACAATTAGCCGACCATGAGTTTCTCTGCGACGACTACTCGATTGCTGATATTGCAACTTACCCTTGGGTTGCGATTTATGAATTTCAAGGTTTAACTCTGGATGAGCATCCTAATTTGAGACGCTGGGTTAAGACAGTTCAAGAGCGTCCGGCAGTAAAAAGAGGAATGATCGTTCCGCAGTAGAATTTTGCATCTCAACGTCCTCAATCTCTAACTCGACTATTCTCTGAGTTTGCCTAGACGAACTTATTTTTCTGCAATAATTTTCCAGAGAAGCAAGGAAGACCGGGTAGGGACATGGCATGCCCCTACAAATAAACATGTTTGGGCGTGCTGTCTTTGAGCCTTAACGAATCTCTGCAACCGAAGATGAGGTTAACCTCACTTAAGTGCCTTTCTCACCAGTTCGGGAATCTGAGAAGGACGTTCTGCTACAGGAACGTTTGCCTGTTTGAACGCTGCAACTTTATGTTGGGCTGTAGTCCTCAGGGTGACAGGGCCTGAAAGTTGGGCGGCAAGAATTGTCCCAGCATCATTGAGTTGTTGCTCTACAGGAGTATAGCGTCCAGCAACGTAGGCAATTATGGGTTTATTAGTAGTCGCTGCAATGTATTCGGCAACATTTTCTTCACTACCACCGCCAGTTTGGTCTACTAATACGATCGCTTCTGTATCTGGGTCGGCTGCTAAGATTTTTAACCACTGACCAAAGGAAGAGCCAACAATCGGATCAGTACCCAGGCTGACACTGATGGACTGTCCTAACTTATCCTGCGTTAATGCTAATGCCGCTTCGTAGGTTAATGGGCCTGTGCGGCTGATTAGTCCAATGTTACCGGGGGTGTAAAACTCTTCTCGGTGAGTCCCCAACAAAATTTTTCCTGGCACAATAACCCCGGAACTGTTGGGACCAATAACAAGGGTATCTGTCGCTTGGGCTTTTCTCAGTAGGCGCACGACATCTAAGGGAGGAATTCCCCTCGTCACAAGAACGATTTGCCGAATTCCCGCATCGATAGCTTCTAAAGCAGCGTCGAGTGCTCCATAGGAGGGCACAAAGATAATCGTAGTATCTACAGAACCATGGTTGGCGATCGCCTGCTCGACTAAGTCAAAGACAGGAATCCCCTCCACCGCCTCTCCTCCCTGACCTGCGCTTACGCCAGCAACAATGTTAGTTCCATAGGCGAGCATTTGGGCAGTGTAGTAGGAACCAAGGGGTTCTGTGATTCCCTGTACAAGCACTTTACTATCTGGCGTCAACTTCATCTCAAACCGTTCGGACAAACCGGGCAATTACCTGATTGATTATAGTTGCCCGTAACTAGTGATGAAGGATTTGTTCATCTACAAGGAGCGAGGCATGTACCAAAGACTCATCCTTACTTGTTTAGTCAAGACTTCTTTGTTGCTGACTTAGCAAGAGATACAGCACGAGCAACCGCTTCATCTAAGTTATTCAACCAGTGTACAGGTAGCGCTGCTAAACGCTCTTTAACCCCATCAATGTCGCTGCCTACGACTCGGATGACAAAGTTGGGCGAACGAGTGGTGGAGCGGCGCTTACCGGATGAGGCAGAATATTCAGCATTTGCGGTTATCTGAGGATTACCTGCGGCACTATTCGTAGGGCGATCGCGCCGCGAACGCAGGCTTACCCCCGTCGTCCGTTCTGCCCTATCTCCTACTATTTCTTCCACTTGGGGAAGCAAGTAACTAGCGATCGCCTCAACAACCGCATTTACTGTCACTGCACTGCTGAGGATGTTCACAAGGATCACCTTAATATCTCGGCTGTTGGCAATCTGATCTAACGCTACCTCTAGCTGTTCAATGATTGACGTGACACCCAGGGCATCGTACCCCGTATCGCTATCAATGATTAAACAGCTGGCTGGATTTCCCTTTGCCTGATAAATCAAATCCAGGGTAGCGGCTGCCAAACCAGTTCCATTGCAAATAATTCCAATGTTGCCCTCACCGCTGATCCACTCTAGACCTTTGAATTGGTTGCTAAATTGCTGCTCCTGAGCCTGTCCATTTATACGCAGGGGGGCAAGAGATTCCAACTCCGGATGTCGGCTTAAGGCATTGTCGTTGGCAGAAACTTTCCCGTCCAATGCCATTACCTCACCTGTGACACTAATGCCAAGGGGGTTAATCTCCACCAAGTCCAGATCTTTTTGGACAAATAGCTGATACATCTTCTGTACAACATTACTGATGGAGTCAATCAACGCTCCTTGAAGCCCCATCTTCAGGGCTAAACGTCGAGCGTAAAACGGAGAAAACTCCTGTTCCACGACGACTTTTTGCATTTGTTCCATCACCGCTTCAACATTAATTCCTCCTTGGGGCGAACCCAACAACACAGGGCGACCTGAGGAATAATCAAGGACAACAGCCAGATAAAACTCCCGATCCGCATCGTAGCGAGTTTCAGCCAGCAGCACTTGAGGATACTCACCGAGGATGGACAGATTAAAGATAGTTCGGGCAGCGGCGATCGCATCAATGGTATTTTCAACAAACTTAATGCCCCCGGCTTTCCCACGTCCCCCCGTCCGCACTTGCGACTTGAGCACGACTGGATAAGGAATCTGTAGACCCTTTAAATCTCTAGGTTGATCGATCCGTTGAGAGGGCAAAATTGGAATGCCAATTTCTCGAAATAATTCTTTTGCTTGGTACTCTAACAAGTCCATGTTTTGTTACTTACTGCCCCTGCTTTATTCCCCGGTTCTTAATTCTTGAACTTGGCGATTACGCCAGTCTCTGGCAACTTGGTCAATTCCATAAAAACGCTTCCAAAAGGCGTCCTTGACCCAAGTTGGGAAAACTTTGAGCATGAAAAACAACAAAATCTTTCCTCCGGTTGCAGCAATATAGCGCGGACGGGGACGACGGTCTGTAAGCGATCGCACAATTACCTTTGCCACCCGTTCAGAACTCCACGCCATATTCCCCGTTTGTTGCTCCATGTTCTTCACCCGCCTCAACGCTGGCTCGTAGAACATCTTCGTTGGGTCTGGTGTCGTGAGTTCTACCTTTTGAGTGGCGACATCAAAAAATTGGGTCTTCACAGGCCCCGGTTCAATGACGCTGACTTTGATGTTGAAGGCTTCTAACTCCATGCGGAGAACATCACTAAGAGCTTCCAAGGCAAATTTAGAAGAACTATACATCCCCCCCGCCGGAAACGCCATTCGCCCCCCCAAAGAACTGATATTGATAATTCGTCCGCCTCCTTGGCTCCGCATGACGGGAATCAACGATTGAATTAAAACCAAAGGTCCATGGAAATTTACGGCAAATTGCTGCTTTGCTTCCTCCGGGGTAATTAGCTCAACTGGGCCCATCTGCCCATACCCAGCATTGTTAACCAGTGCATCCACTCGCCCAAATTGCTCAAGTGCTGTTTTTGCCAGGGCTTGAACTTGCTCAGTTTGCGCCAAATCGGTGGGAACAATCAACACCTCGGCTCCTGAGGCGCGGCATTGCGTTGCAACCCGTTCCAGCTTTTCCTGATTCCGTGCTGCTAGAACTAAGCGGATGCCAAGAAACTTTGCCGCGAGGTATTGTGCCAGAGCTTCCCCAATCCCTGTTGAAGCCCCTGTAATCAAGATCACTTGTTCCGATAAAGAAGCGTTAGTCATGTTTTTAGTTATTATTTGTTAATCGTTAGATTTTTAGGTGAGGGCAAGGAGGTTGACCAAATTTAAGACTAAATTCGTCAAAATCTCTCACTACCTGCAAACCTTGCATTATTTCAGCATTTGCTCCCTTGATTTCTCTGTCTATGAGTAGAAAAACGCTCTCACCAACAAAGTTGCTTGAGATTACTCAGTTTTTCACTTCAGGCAAATCAACAAGAGGTTATCTATTTTTAGTGTAGGTACTAGCTTCATCAACGATCAAAGACCATAGTGTAAATTGCGATAGGTGCAGGCGGTCAAAGATTGGCAAGCCTCAGGTGAAGACCGCTGTACATACAAAACCCCTCTCAGCTCAAAAACAAGTAGACAACTGGTGTGGTTTGATGAAAACAGCGATGCGCCCGGACAACATTAGCGAACTAGAGCAGTTTTTGGAAGGACATCTGCAATTAGAACTGTCGCAGATATTTCCTGTACAAATTCGGTGTCTTTTCAAAGACGAGACATTGGTGATTTTGGCACAAAGTCTCACCGACGCTAAACTAAATCCGAAAAAAGTCTTTCGCTTTTTAGAACAATCGATCCGAGGCGAAAATATAAAACACTGTCATCGGGTACTGATGTATCTGACAGAGCAAGGGCAAAAGCAGCATCAAGATTTTCATACTTTTACTTTAGAGCGATCGCCTCAAGCTCCTCAATCTCCTCCACCCACTCCCTCAACAGAGCCACCGCTCAACGACATCTCTCTACCCACTCCAGACTTCTCTGCCGCCGCTGCTAGCAGTAGTGCAGCCGACTTTGATCAAGAGTCAGACTTCTCCGCACCTGATGTTGATTTTTCCCTAGAAGAGCCTATCGCGTCCGCTCCAAATTTTGCTGAAGAGGACTCGTTACCAGAGACACCGGAGCCAAGCCAAGAGGACTTGTCACCAGAGACACCGGAGCCAAGCCAAAGAAATATAAAGCATCTTATACCAGCACTCGTTGTTGGGGCAGGGTTAGGAGTAATGGTGTTTGCCACTAGCCTTTATGTCTTGACTCGTCCGTGCGTGCTGGGTACTTGTACAACCCTTTCCCAAGCGGAACAGTTAAGCCAAAGAAGTGCTCAAACCCTGCAAAATCCGCAATCGGGAAAGGCGATATTAGAAGCACAGCAGCAACTAAATGAGGCAATCAAGCGCCTAGAATCAATTCCGTTTTGGTCAAGTTATTACGAGGACGCGCAAGCGCGGTTGAAGGACTATTACCCGCGTGCTGAGAGCACTGATGAAATTGTAGATGCTCTGCAAAAAGCAGCACGGGTATCCTATCAAAGCCAAAATCCTCCCCACCCAGCCTCTAAATGGGTAGAGATTCAGCAACAGTGGCGAGAAGTAATCGCCCAATTAGAACAGATCCCTACAAGTAGCAGTATCTATCCCCTTGCCCAACAGAAAATTAAGGCATATCAAGCGAACTTACTCACGATTAACCAACGCCTAGCCATAGAAAAGCAGGTACAGGGACACCTCAACGCGGCTAAAGAAGCGGCTCGAATTGCAGAAGCTCGTCAAGGAGTTGCCCAGTCTTTACAAAATTGGCAATTAGTCTACGCCACCTGGCAAAGTGCCCTAAATCGCCTCAAGCAAATTCCCCAAGGTACAACCTCTTCAAGAGAAGCCCAGCAACTGATTGCGCTGTATCAGCCTAAACTTGCCGAAGCTCGCGATCGCAGAGCGCAAGAACAATTTGCTTCTCGTGCTTACAACCAGGGCTTGCGCCTTGCCCAACGCGCTCAAACTTCTCAAAAAAATCAGCAGTGGTCTACAGCGGTGAAACACTGGCAGGATGCTTTAACCTACATCAATCAAGTCCCCAGTGGTACTTTCTACTACGGCAAAGCTCAGGCTCTCAACAACTCCTACAACACAGCTCTTAAGCAAGCGCAGGCAGGATTACAGCTAGCGATTAGACTCCAACAAGCCCGTCTCGATCTAGCTCAAACTTGTTCTGCCAATACACAGGTTTGTAACTACACAATCAGCAACAATGTCATCCAAGTTAAGCTGACACCTACCTACATGCAGATGGTAAAACAAAGGGCACTAGTCGCTAAGGCTAGGGGTGACTCTAATTCCCAAGTCGGGATTGTTAACCACATTCTGACGTTAGGAGAAGCCTTGGAGGCGATTAGTGAAAACTCTAGAATGCGCCTAGAAGTCTATTCCGCCGAGGGCACATTGGTTGAAGTTCATACACCGAAAGTCAGGTCATAGAAGCGTGATGCGCTTTGTTATCGAGTTCTTTACTTTTTGTTTGTATCCTACAAGTATTCAGAAAAACGACCTCACATATCCCGCCTAGCATGGGGGCGGGGTTTTTATTATTCACCCTTCGCTCTTCAAGGACTTGATCAACGGTTCTTTTCGTGAGCAATTTTGCTGACGCGATCGCCATTGTCACAAGTTCCTCAGACAACTAAGGCAGCTCCAACTGATCGTGGCGATTAAAAAACTGCCGACAAAGTCCTTGAGTCACCAAGCTACTAGTTAGAAGGTTAGTCAAGGCAAGCATAAACATAACTAAGATTTGGTAGGACGCTGCATTTAGAGGGTCAACACCGCTTAAAAGTTGACCTGTAATGATTCCGGGAAGGGTGACGATGCCCACAACCAGCATTTGGTTGAGAATGGGAATGAGTCCGGCTTTGATAGCCTCTTTACGATAGCCAGCAACGGATTGTTGGGGTGTGGCACCTAAGCTAAGGTGAGCTTCGATTTCTAGAGGATGACTATTAATCGTGCTAACCAAACGTTCCCCAGCGATCGCGGCACCGTTCATTGCTTGTCCTAGCACAATCCCTGCCAAGGGAATCAAGTACTGTGGTTCGTACCAGGTTTCCGGCTGAATTATTAGTAAATTGACATATACCAAAGTCAGAGCAGTGCTAAAAAACATTGTCCCTGCCAATAAAGGTAGCAAGCGAGGAATTTTTTTACTGATACGGTTGCGAGAAACAATTGTAGCGATCGCCAGCATGATGCCGATGATGCCGAGAACTGCCCAAGGGTTATCCAGAGCAAAGACGAAGGCTAAGACATAGCCGACAACCAGCAGTTGCATAGTAGTGCGTGCTGTAGCGATCGCTAACTGAATCTCTAATCCCAACTTCTGCCAGCTTGATAAACCGATAGCGATCGCCATCAAGCCCAATGCCCAAAGTAAGTCTGCAAAGTCAAGTTCAATAGCGGCATCCACAAAGATTAGTCCTGAGTGCTAAGTCGGTGAGTAGGGGAGATGAGGAAATGAGGCTAGTTGACTGACAAATCTTTAACCCCTCATCCCCAACCCCTTCTCCCACAAGGGGAGAAAGAGAGCTAGAGCCATTCGATAGTTTCTCATGCGTCCCTCTCCCATTCTCTTGAGAGGGATTTAGGGTGAGGGCGAAAGACTTTTATCAGTCAATCAGGGAGATGAGGTAAAACAATACCTCTAACCTCTTATATTTCATACTTCATCCTTCACCCTCCCCCCATTCCCTCATCTCCCCATGAATGGGTGAAACAAAAACAAGGCAGTGTCATTCTGAGTAAATCAACAAGTAAGTCACGAGATTCCCTTTTGCAGGAAAATCTACTTGTATTTAAGTAAACATTTTATGGTGTAAGCGAGTGAATAATATCCCTCCTCTTAACCTGACACGGCAGTACGAAATGATTGGAGAAGAAGTTAGTGCTGCGGTTCAGGATGTCTTGACCTCTGGGGGTTATATTGGTGGTCCAATTGTCGAGAGCTTTGAGCAGCAGTTTGCTAATTACGTTGGTATTGAGCATGGCATAGCTTGTAACTCAGGAACGGATGCCCTTTATCTCGCCCTGCGAGCGTTACAGGTTGGCGCGGGGGATGAAGTTATTACAACGCCTTTCACCTTTATTGCCACCGCCGAAGCGATCGCTGCGGTGGGTGCTACACCCGTTTTTGTTGATATTGACCCCCAAAGTTTCAATTTGGATGTCACCCAAATCGAAGCAGCAATTACAACTCGCACAAAAGCCATTATGCCCGTGCATTTATTTGGGCAAGCGGCAGATATGACGGCGATTATGGAGATCGCCCAAAAACGAAACCTGGTTGTAATTGAAGACTGTGCTCAAGCTGTCGGTGCGGAGTGGTCAGGAAAAAAGGTCGGTAGTATTGGGCATATTGGCTGCTTCAGCTTCTATCCCAGCAAAAATCTTGGTGCTTGTGGAGATGGGGGTGCGATCACAACCAAAGATTCAGCGATCGCCGCTTCCCTCCGTATACTTCGAGACCACGGGAGAAGCAGTGGCTATTATCACGAAGTTATGGGCGTCAACAGCCGCTTAGATACCATTCAAGCTGCAATTCTCCGCATCAAGTTGCGTTACCTCGATCAGTGGAACAATGCCCGTCGTAAGATTGCTGAGCGTTACCATCAGCGTTTAGAACCACTTCCGGGTATAGTCATACCCCAAGAGGTAGCAGGCAGTCATTCAGTCTGGAATCAATACACAATTCGGATTAAAGAAAAGGGGCAACAGACAAACACCAAAGCCTCGTCTGGTACTTGTTTACGAGATGAAGTGCGGAACCAACTCCAGCAACTCGGCATTGGTTCCGCCGTTTACTATCCCTTACCTTTGCACCTCCAACCCGTCTACAAAGACTTAGGCTATCAATCAGGACAGCTACCCATAACTGAGCAAGCTGCCCATGAGGTGTTGTCCTTGCCAATGTTCCCAGAACTCACTGTTGAGGAGCAAGAGCAAGTGGTCTATGCCTTGAAGGATTGTTTGGGTTAGGGATTTTTTTAGTCCTGAGTCCTGAGTCCTGAGTCCTGAGTGCTGAGTAGGGGAAAAAGTATGTTCGGCGAAGCCGTTGCCGAAGGCTAGGATGAAGGATGAAGTATGAAAGGGGAGGGGTAAGAGGTTCACCCCTGCTCCCCTGCTCCCCTACTCCCCTACTCCCCTACTCCCCATCCCTCTGCTCTTAACCTCTAGTAGCCACTGGACGGCTGACAGTTGCTAGAGATTCTACCAGGCTGCGGACAACGGCTACCATGGCGATTTCGCTGTTGAGTTGGTTGATGGCAGAACCAACGCCAACGCCTGCTGCTCCCGCCGCGATCGCCATAGGCACAGTAACGTTGGACAAGCCGGAGGCACACAATACAGGTACAGACACGACACGGGAGATTTCGTAAGCGGCAGCAAGGGTAGGAGCAGCTTTTTCGAGTAACCCTAAGGTTCCAGCAGCACGGGGAGCGCTGCTGGTGCCACCTTCGGTTTGGATGATATCGGCACCGACTTTAACCAGAGCTTCTGCGAGTTGCACTTGGCGGTCAAGTTCCAGAATGTGAGGAACTGTAACCGATAAGGTAATATCAGGCAGGAGCGATCGCGTTTCTTGGGTCAGCGCTAAGACTTCTTCAGCTTCAAAGCGTCGTCCTTGAGCGTAGAAACTGTCAAAGTTCCCAATTTCAATCAAATCTGCCCCAGCATCAACAGCATTGACAAATTGCTCTGGAACTACTGCCGAAACACAGATAGGTAGACGAGTAACCGCACGCACCTGCCGCACTAATTCAGGAGATGCTGCAATATCAACAAAAGTCGCACCACCTTGTTCAGCCGCTTGAACCACCGCTGTCACTCGTTCGTGGTCAAAGTTATTCAAACCACTGATTACTTTGAGAACGCGGCTTTGGTCAAAGGCTTGTTGTAATCTGGGATGCATAGTCATAGTTGTCATTTAGCTTACAGTTGGGTCAGCATTATTATTAACTACCTTTGTAGAATCTTTTTAAATAAGATCTGGGGAAAAGAGTAGTTTCTTTGCCTAGACTAAGAGCATACTGGCGATCTCATCTCATCTGAGTTTTTGAAGATTCATGAATTTTCCGCCTGGGAATCTATCTCATTTTCATTCTGATGTCTTGCAGCAAACCCAACTTGGTCAGTTGTGTGGGCAAGGGCAGTTGTTTCGCGACCGCTACCAAGTATTGCGGATGATTGGTCGAGGTGGTTTTGGAGTCACCTTCCTCGCCAAAGATATTTGGTTGCCGAGTGAGCCTTTGTGCGTCATCAAACAACTTTGTCCAAAGGTAAGCGATCCCCCCGCTTTGGAAAGTGCTCGCAGGCGTTTTGAACGAGAGGCAAAAATTCTCAGCAAGCTGGGAAGTCATTCGCAAATTCCCATGCTGCTCGATTACTTCACTGCTGAGGGCGAGTTTTACCTGGTTCAGGAGTACATCAAAGGAGCAACATTAGCGAGGCTAATTCGTCGTTCCGGCCCCCTTTCAGAGGGAGCGGTTAAATACTTTCTGCGCGAGATGCTGCCGCTTTTGCAGTACGTCCACAAGCATCAAGTAATTCACCGCGACATCAAACCGCAAAATATCATTCGCTGTCAAGACGACGGCAGGTTAGTACTAATTGACTTTGGTGCGGTGAAAGAGCAAATTGCTCTGGGAGATACCAGCGTCAAGCTACCTACAACTCATTTCATTGGCACGATGGGCTTTGCCCCTCCAGAACAATTTACATTGCGTCCGGTTTATGGCAGCGATATTTATGCATTGGGTGTCACCTGTCTTTATCTACTCACTGGAAGAGGGCCGCTCGATTTTGATAGCGATCGCTACACCGGAGAAATTCTCTGGCACAACAGCGTGCACTTAAGCACACCTTTCATGCACATCCTTGACAAGATGCTCCGGGTTTCCTTAAAGGAACGCTACCAATCCGTCACCGCAATTTTACACACCCTGGATCGCCTTTCTCCCCACGATAATTTGGGGCGGTGTCTAGCTATTCAAAATCCGCTGAACGCAGGAAATAAACAGAACAATTCTAAAAACTACCGTTCCCCAACCCAAAAAACCGCGATCGCCATTCGAGACTGGAAAGCTCGCTTTCGGGGTAAGCCCTTGCCCGAGCGAAGTCAAACAACGGAAAGTGTTTCCCTAAGCTCGAGTAGTTCTAACTAACAAAAAGAACCCACTCAAGTGCTGGATAGGCATAGCTCACCTCTTCAAGAAGTTGTCTAAAATTGACAAACTCTTAGCTCTAACAGCACTTATCCCTAGCTCCTCGCTAGTCTGTCAAATATCACGTTTGAATCTAACTTGGTATCAGTAGTTAAGAGACAATTGAAGTCTGAAAGCTATACAGTGCAGACAGAAGACAGGGACTTACATGACATTTTTCCAAAAGGACGAGCAATTAGAATCTCTAGGAACGGGCATTCTAGAAGCAACGTGGAAAGAGTTTCCAGGACTAGCTCAAAATCAAATTGCCCTTACCTGGGTAGTTTATGACCCCCCTGTACCCGTTAATACAGGTGGAGCGCTTTCAGCCGAAGAATTTTGGAAACATCAGGTTCGAGGATTTAACTATCGTGGTGTCGAGCGCATCTATCCAGCTAGTGTGGTGAAACTGTTCTACTTGGTTGCTATTCATGAGTGGCTAGAGACCGGAATGACCCCAACTTCAGCAGAGCTAGACCGAGCTATCCGAGACATGATAGTGCACTCCAGTAACGATGCCACTAGTTTAATTGTGGATATTCTCAGTGGTACAACTAGCGGCCCAGAGTTGTCATCAGACCCCTTTGAAACCTGGAAGTTTCAACGCAACATCATCAACCGCTATTTGCAGTCCCTCAGTTGGCAGGAGTTGGAAAGCATTAATGTCAATCAAAAAACTTGGGGAGATGGGCCTTACGGACGCGAGCGGGCTTTCCTGGGGGAAATGATGGAAAATCGCAATATGCTGACGACGAATGCCACAGCACGGCTACTCCACACGATTATTGGCGGCGTGGCAGTATCGAGTAGGCGATCGCAAACCATGATGCAACGCCTCAAACGTTCCCTCGTACCAACTGACCTAACTGACGATGAAGAAAATCAGGTGACAGGCTTTTTGGGGGCTGGATTGCCTCAAGATGCCCATTTCTGGTCAAAAGCAGGCTGGACAAGCCAGGTTCGCCACGATGCCGCTTATATAGAGGTACCTAACCAGCGCCCTTACCTATTAGTTGTCTTCACTGAGGGCAAAGCACATAGCAAGAACCACACCATCTTGCCCTTTATATCCCAACAAACCGTCGCTGCCATTCAACAGCTCTAACCTATTGATACTATCCTGACCGGAATATAGCTCTTTCAGGGTACGTAAAAAGCTGAAATTCCCCTGAAAATACAAATTTCCTGCTAAAGAGAGAGTAAAATCTTCCACCCTATAGAGATTATTGCCGTGGAATCTCCCACTAAGTAGATAGCGCCAAACTCCAGAATCTTTTACATTATTACCAGGGATTTTAGTTTTTTAGGGACAAAAACCCTTGAAAATGAGCATATAGTTGGGCAATCTTTAAGGTTTTCACATTTTGATTCGAGGAGTGACCGTGAACAACACATTTTTTAAATCAGTTTCGTACTTACTCAGCATCGCAACCTTGGCTTTAGTTGCTAGCGCCCTGTCTGCTCAAGCTGAAGTACCTGTGCAATCTGCTGAATCGGCTGCACTCCCAGCAACTCCTGAGTCTGTTGAGGAATCGGTAGCCGCTACTGATGCCCCAGTTGCTGAGACAGCAAGTGAGTCCGTAGAAACGGACAGTTTGCAAGTTGCAAATAATGCAAATATCCTCAATGAGAGACAAGCTAACTACGAAGTAGTTCGCCCAGAGGTGTTTGCATCAGCAGACGAGATGAAACTCAATTCTGCCATTCCTGGTACAGCGGCTACTTCCGCTACTGCACTCACAAGAACATCTCCTGTGACTCAGGAAGTTTCAGAACAAGTCACTGACACAACTGTTGCTCAAGTTGACATCGATCCTGGTCGTACAACTCGTGGGGGTTCCAGCTACATCGGTGTTGGCGGCAATATTGGTCTTGGTGGAGACACGGCACTGGGTGAAGGTAGCTTTTCTGTTATTAGCAAGATTGGTCTGACCAATAATATTTCAGCGCGTCCGGCGGCGATCATCGGTGATGATACTGTTTTCTTGATCCCGGTGACTTACGACTTTGCCCTCCAAACGGAAGATCCCTTTGAAGAGGTTCCTTATGCTCCTTACGTCGGTGGTGGTGTGGCGATCGCCACTGGTGATGGAGATAACATTGGTCTTTTGTTAACTGGTGGTGTTGACTTCCGCGTGTCGTCACAATTCACGGCAAATGCGGGTGTGAACGTCGGTTTCCTAGATGGCACTGATGTTGGTCTGACGCTGGGTATTGGTTATACCTTTGCTGGCTTCTAAAATCTGTAGGTAATCTCTAAGTAAAAGGAAAGGGGCGTACTAGTGAAGTATGCCCCTTTTCTTTAATTACAAAAGCCTAGCAAGGCGCTAGCGGAGTCTAATTAATTTCTGGGCTAACCTTACCCGTCACATCAAGGCTGCCATTATTTTCCACCAACCAAGTATCGTAGTCGCCGAGGACATCACCATTTTCATCAATATCGACGTTACCGCTAGCTCCTTGGTAATTAACTTCCTCGCCTTTACGGATCAACTCTAGGGCTTGGCAAACATCCGTAACTTCTGTACCAGGACTAGCAGAAACTTCACGGATTTTACTCTTGATGCCTTCGCCAGTATTCGCTTTTGCCGATTCAGCCGCTAGCATCAGAAGCACAGCCGCATCATAGGAGTGAGGAACGTAGGCAGTTACTTCCTGGTTCGTTTCCTTCTTCCAAGCTTGAGTAAGCGCCTCTAACCCCTGTCCATTTGCTCCAGGAACAGTACCGATCGCTCCCCCTAAGATATACTTCCCATCGCTGGATTTACCCACTTGTTGCGGGAAATCCTCTGAATAAACCCCATCTGTGAGCATCACAGTCTTGCCATCAACCAGTCCTTGCTGATAGGCAGATTTCAGCAGCAGAGAGCCAGTTTCGGCATAGAGAATCGCTGCAACAGCTTCAGGATCGCCACCGAACGCTGATGCGGCTTCAGTGTCGAAGGTTGTGGCTTTAGGATCGTAACGGGTGGGTTGGCTTTTATTAACCACTGTTCCACCTAGTTTCTCAAAAGCAGTGACAAATTCTTTTTCAAAACCAACTCCGTAGTCATTATTAATAACGACAGTAGAGACGCGATCGAATCCTTTTTCCTTCGCTAATTTTGCTAAAGCCCTCGCTTGGTAAGTATCTGGAGGGGCAGTACGTGCCCAAAACCCATTGAAGTCACCTTGGCTTGCTTTTTGAGTAAAAACAGGGCTGGTGCTACCGGGCGAGATCATCATGACTTGGTTGCGGACAGCTGTCGGGACGGCTGCTGTAGAAACGCTACTAGCAAAAGAACCAACGACACCTGCGACTTTATCAACTTCTACTAGCTTGTTCATTGCTGCAGCCCCAGCATTAGGGTCAGTTTGGTCGTCTTCCGACACAACAGTGACAGGATTGCCATTAATGCCACCACACTGATTGACTGTGTCCACGGCTAAACGCACAGCCTTAGGCATTTGTTGCCCAATAGAAGATAAGTCCCCAGTGGCAGGAAGTAGCGTCCCGATTTTGAGTCCATCACTTGACCCACTAGCAGAGCTAGACTCAGAGCCGAGGTTGGTGGTAGTTTCGGAGGTTTCCTGACAGGCTGCTGTCAAAATACCTGTTGCCAGCGTGGTAATTGCTAAAGCGATCCTAAAAGTGGTGCGCGGTGCGCCGAGCGCCAAACGAGGCTGACGGATATTGCCAGATGTAAACTTGTTCATTGAGATGAAATACTCCTCCCCTGTCGGAAGCCAATCAAAGATTGATTAGATTAGATTCTAAGCCCATCTTCTATCCTTAGACAGATCGACTTTAAACACTTTTTGAGCAATCCCGATTATTACCATCAAGTTGGTGGTAAGGGGAGGTATTCACTTTTAAACGGAGAGGGAGGGATTCGAACCCTCGGATAGGCCTTACGTACCTATCAACAGATTAGCAATCTGCCGCTTTCGACCACTCAGCCACCTCTCCAGGGGTGACAGATAAACATAATAACAGATTTTGCGAGTTTACCAACCCCTGTTCAAAATCCTCTAGGAAAACAGGCACAGGGAGTTAAGGAAGAAGGGTTCATCCTTGACAACGATGGCGATCGCTTACCCAATCTCTTTTGGTACTTTGTTACATTTTGCAACTTTATACCTCGTCCACTATACTTTAGTGGCATGCAATCAGGGTAAAGCCATTTTTGCCTTGGCATCGCTAGCTAATCAAGCATCTATTTCCAATAGTGGATGTAGTTACTTTCCTTCAAGTTTTATGTTTCTTCACAGATTAAGCATAAAAAAATTTTGGGCTGATGGGAGAGTGCCTTAGTAAAGTTTTCAACCTGCCCTGATGACTCGAATGAAATTTAACTATTAAATAAACAAAAGTTATGGATTCTATAAGTAAACAGCACATTGCTCTGATCTCGGTTCATGGCGACCCAGCGGTAGAAATTGGTAAGGAAGAGGCTGGCGGGCAGAATGTTTATGTACGTCAAGTGGGTGAAGCCCTAGCTGCTCACGGATGGCATGTTGATATGTTTACCCGCAAAGCGAGTGCAGAAGATTCAACAATCATTGAACATAGTCCGCGTTGCCGGACTATTCGTTTAACAGCAGGGCCAGAGGCATTTGTGCCCCGGCAAGAAATTTTTGATTATTGCGGCGACTTTTTAGAAGAGCTAATCAAGTTCCAAAAACAAGAAGGGATTGAGTACTCGCTAGTACACACCAATTACTGGCTCTCTGCTTGGGTAGGTATGGAATGGAAAAAGCGTCAAAAAATTAGCCAGGTTCATACCTATCACTCTTTGGGAGCAGTTAAATACCAGTCAATTTCGGCAGTTCCCATGATTGCAACAACCCGTTTGGGTGTGGAGAAGGCAGTACTGGAAAGTGCAGAACGAATTGTCGCAACCAGCCCCCAAGAAAAAGAGCACATGCGATCGCATGTTTCTACAAAGGGAAATATTGATGTTATTCCCTGCGGAACTGATGTTGAGCGCTTTGGTTCAATTGACAAGCCAGCGGCTCGTGCGGCTTTGGACATTGACCCGGAAGCGCTCTTGGTCTTCTATGTGGGACGCTTCGATCCACGTAAGGGCATCGAAACCTTAGTTCGTGCCGTTGGTCAATCACAACTGCGTAATACCGATAAGTTGCGTCTAATTGTTGGTGGTGGTTCTCGTCCAGGACAAAGTGATGGCATTGAACGCGATCGCATCGAAGGCATTGTGGCAGAACTGGGTCTAACCGACATCGTCAGCTTCCCCGGACGCCTAGCTGATGAAGTGCTACCTGCTTACTATGCAGCCGCTGATGTGTGTGTGGTACCTAGCCACTACGAACCCTTCGGTTTAGTGGCAATTGAAGCGATGGCAAGTGGTACGCCTGTTGTTGCTAGCGATGTCGGTGGCTTGCAGTTCACAGTTGTCTCGGAAGAAACAGGTCTACTCGCACCTCCCCAAGATGACACTGCCTTTGCTACTGCCATTGACCGCATTCTTACCAACCCTGAATGGCGTGAACAGCTCGGTCATGGTGCCCGCAAGCGCGTCGAAGAGAAGTTTAGCTGGAATGGCGTAGCGCAGCAACTTAGCGGTCTCTACGAGCAACTACTAACAGAACAACCAATCAAAACGCCGGAACCCGTTACAGCTTAAAACACTCGATCAATTAATGATTAAATCTGTTGCTACTAACCTCTGTTCTAAGTAGCAGCAGATTTTTTTTAGCCATTCAAACTCAAAACTTTCTAATTGCTACGCCCTGAAAACTTAGACCTCATCACTTATCAGCTTCTCAACGTCTGGCGATTGCAGGGCTTCTTTAACGACTTGCTGAATTTCGGAGCGGGTTTGGGCGTAGGCTTCGGCGGTACACCAGGGGCGCAAATAAAGTGTGGTTGCCGTCGGGGAGATGCTAGAGACGTGGCAAGTAGTTTTGGGGCGGTCTAATACTAGGGGGTGGGGTTGCACCAACGATAAGAGTAAGGTGATAGTGGATTCGATGGGGCGATCGCCAATGTCAACTTCCAAGTCGATTCGTCGCGTTCCCAAAGCCGTTGTGTTTTTCAAAACACCGCTAAACAAACTATTGTTTGGCACTGTAATTTTCACATTGTCCGGTGTAATTAGGGTAGTTGAGAAAATTCCGATGCTATCGACTACACCTGCCACACCTGTGGCTTCAATGAAATCTCCTACCTCAAAGGGACGCTGATTAAGCAGCATTACACCCGCTGCAAAGTGAGACAGCGTACTCTGCAAAGCCAAACCAATCGCTAAACCAGCTGCCCCCACCACTGCTACTACGCTGGTTGCCTGAATCCCTAAAACATTGAGAAACGCTACCAAACCCACTACAAGGGTCAAAATCTCAGACGCCTGAACCAAGAAGTTTCGTAGTGTTGGCTCAACGCGATTCAATGCTTTACGCGTTAGGCGAGCGACAAAGGTAATGCCAAAGCGAGTGAGCAGCAAAATCCCCAATGCCCAAAGCAGCTTGGGAACAACATAGAAGGCTAGATCAATCAGGTTTTGTGAAAAAGCTGGGGCAACCTCAGCCGCCAAAATCATCATGGACAATTGGTAGTTTTTATAGTTAATGCACCAAAGTTTAGTGCTTGGACTGAGCTGTTTAGTGTTCGGTAGGATAAACCTGTAGAGACATGGTCGGCTACGTCTCTACATTCACAAACTTACCCTACTGTCACTCGTGGCAAACGCTGCTTAAAACCGCAGAGAATTTCCCAGGAAATAGTTTCTAAGGTTTCTGCCCAGTCGTCGGCGGAAATTTGCCATTCGCCATCTTTCCCAATTAGTGTCACGACCTCACCCGGTTGTAAATCGGGAATCTGGCTGACATCTAGCATCAGCTGATCCATGGTAATTGCGCCAACTTGCTGTACTTTTTGACCGCGAATCAGCACAGTCAGTTTGTTTGAGAGGCTGCGAGGGACACCATCGGCATAGCCAATACCAACGACAGCAAGACGCATTTCCCGCTCTGCCACAAACCGATAGCTGTAGCTGACACCCGTACCCGCCACAATCGTTTTCACTTGGGTGACGCGTGCTTTAACTTGCAAAGCGGGCTGGAGCTGAACGCTGTGAGATAGGTGCTCGGCAGGGTATAGACCATAAAGACCCAAACCTACACGCACCATGTCATAGTGGAGGGCGCGATCGCTTAATGTGCCAGCAGAGTTTGCCAAATGCAGTTTGTGGTGTGCCATCCCGGCTACGCGAATTTGCGCGATCGCCTCTTCAAAGCGCTGATGTTGCAGTTTTACCACCATTGGATTGGGGTCATCAGCGGTTGCTAGATGGGAATAAATACTAGCAATCTTGAGGGCTGGCAAGCATTTTACCAACTCGACAAACTCTAGTGCCTCCTGCCAAGGCATCCCCAAGCGTGACATCCCAGTATCCAGCTTCAGATGTACAGGTAAGGTTTGGTCAATAGCAGCCAGAGTTTCAGAAAAAACCAAGGCTTGTTGCGGTGTACAAAGGGTCGGTTGCAACTGCCAAGCGGCGATCGCACGAATTTGTTCTGGAGTATTAACTGCCCCCAAGATCAGAATCGGCGCGGTAATATCAGCTTCCCTGAGCGCAATTCCTTCTTCAACTGTTGCCACACCCAGCCAAGTTGCACCTGCCTTTAGCGCCGTCTTAGACACAGTTACGGCTCCATGACCGTAAGCATCCGCTTTCACCACTGCCATCAAGTCAGTTCCTGGCTTCAGGAAACGCTTTAGCTGTTGGACATTATTCGTTAAAGCCGCTAAATTAATTTCTACCCAAGCGCGTTGGCAAAGCCCGACAGAGGTATCGCCTAAGGTAGGCATCACACCTGTGTTCGGTATCGGCGTAGTTTGCTCCCGACTTAGCATATCTATTCACTCCCGATCAACTCACACCACTTACTGCCCTGTAGCCAAACCAATGGTTTTGCTTGTTACTAGAATGGCTTATAAGGTTATTCAGGAAGTGTATCGAGGGAACAGGATTTACACAAGATACAAAAATATCCTTGTTTATTGCAAAACTGTTTTAGGTCACTCAATATCGGTAGTTCCAGTAAATTACTACAAAAATTTACTGTGATTCAAAAACGGTTACGTGCAATTAAAACTATTGTCTTTAAAATCTAGCTGCTGCCAATAAAATTGCCAAAATTACTTCTTTATTATTTTTAAGTAATTTCAAAAACTATCAAATGTTAACTTTCAGCTCAAACTAAAGCCATTTGAGTTTAGCCTGTCATTTTTACTCTTTATAAATCGCTCAAGATTAAGAGAAGGGAGCGAAGATATAAAGCTTTTTAGCGAGGCATATCAATTGCAGGTTGAAGCAAGAGCATAACTGCCCCCACAACAATAAATGACAAAGTAACCAAAATCAAAGTTCTGTTTAACTGCATTTTTGTATTTCTTCGGCAACTGAATATCAACTAGCAAATCAGTAAAAGTAAAAAATAGCCTCTCTCCGAAGACACAATTTTTATTTAATAGTTCTTTATTCATAACTAGCTCAATTAGATATCAAATGTGAGAGGCTACCGACTCCCGACTCAGATCCCCGACTTCTTTAAGTCGGGGATCTCTCTTTTATTGCCTAGGCTTTAATAGCAACTATGCGGATTCTGCGGTAATCCGCTATCCAAGTTCCATCTCGATACAGTAGGGGCTTTAGGCGCTGCTCAATTACTCGGAGCGCGATCGCTTTTTGGTCAGCCGACAATGCTGCGAGAAAACGGCTAGCGAACATTTCAATCCAGTTCGCCATGCCTGACTTTCCCTCTTCCAAAGGTGTTGGACGGTCAAATAGAACCGCATAGGTTACGTCAAATCCTTGCTGTTCCAACCGAGTTGCATACTCACCGATACTCGGAAAATACCAGGGGCTTATCTTCTCTAAAGACCCATAGCCCATCGTTTCCAGGACACTATAGAGGGCTGTAGCGATCGCGTTGATATTCCCTTTACCCCCAAATTCTGCAACAAAGCGCCCTCCTGGCTTCAGTGCCTCTCGAAGGCAACGAATCACAGCATCCGGTTCTGGAATCCAATGCAGTACGGCGTTAGAAAAGATAGCATCAAACGGCTGCTCAACCTGAAAATCCTTAGCATCTGCAACAGCAAACTGGAGATGAGGATAGTTAGCTGTTGCCTTCTCAATCATGGCGAGGGATTGGTCGATTCCCATTACTTCTGCTCCAACCGCTGCAATTTTCTGGGTTAGTTGCCCAGTACCGCAGCCGAGGTCAAGAATTCGCTCCCTTGGTTGCGGAGACAGTAGGGTCAGTAAGTCTTCGCCATACTGCCAAACAAATGCGTGTTTAGTCTCATAAAAGGCAGTATTCCAGCAATTTTCTGGCATCGTACAATTCTCCTCATCGACGGTTTTCCATCACCCAAATAATTTCTGGATAGTGGTTTAGTCATTACAGTAGGAAAGATGATTAAAGTTGTCCAATATATTTTTCACGCGCTATTAATATCTAAAAAGTATTAGTTTCTGAATTGGTATGGAACTGCGACACCTACGGTACTTTGTGATGTTGGCGGAGGAGCTACACTTCGGACGAGCAGCGGAGCGATTGCATATTTCCCAACCCCCTCTAAGCCAGCAAATTCGTCAAATGGAAGCTGAGTTGGACTTTCAACTGTTTCACCGTACAAAACGAACGGTGCAGCTAACTGAAGCTGGACAGGTTTTTGCGGAAGAATCGCGGCGGATTCTCAGACAGCTTGAGCAGGGGATTCAGATTAGTCGTCAAATTAGTCGGGGTGAGAGGGGGCAACTTGTTGTCGGCTTCGTTGGTTCTGCGGCGTACAATGTTCTCCCCGAAATTCTTCGTAGGTTCCGCACCTGTTTCCCAGAGGTAAGGCTTCAATTGCATGAATTGACGACCGACCAACAATTGGAAGGGTTGCGGGAAGGTCGGATTGATGTAGGATTTGTCCGTCCTCCCGTTGAGGAAGACATCTTTAGCTCAGAAATAGTCTTTCAGGAGCCGTTGATGGTGGCGTTACCTGAGACTCATCAATTAGCAAATCAAGCCGATGTATCGCTGCGATCGCTTGTAGGGGAACCCTTCATTTTGTTTCCTCGTTTGCTGGCTCCCGGACTGTATGACCACATTATTAGCCTTTGCCAGCAGGCAAAATTTAGCCCAAACATAACCCAGGAAGCGATTCAAATGCAAACGATTGTTAGTCTTGTAGCGGCTGAGATGGGAGTAGCAATTGTGCCAGCATCGCTGCAAAATTTACAGCGAACAGGAGTGGTTTACAAAGCAGTACAGGAACCAACTCCCCAAGTAGCGATCACGATGATTTGGCGCGGCAATGATACAGCCCCAACTGTCCAACGGTTTAAAGAAATTGTTACAGGTGATAACGAATAAAGTAACCTTAAAATTCAAAAGGCTCCAGTGCAGTGTCACTCCATTGATGTTTAATGCGTTCGGAAATAAACGGTCGAACCACAAATTTTGGTGGGCAACCCTCCAGAACATCGATCCGCACAAACGAGTAAGGACGGCGTTTTTTTGAGCCGTGACCGTAACGACCAACATAAAGATGCGATCGCGCCACCTGTCGCATCTCCTCACCCTCTTGCTCATTCCCAAAGCACTCCATCAAATCCCCTCCCTCAACACGCTGACGGCGCAAACTGTGACCACTACCTCCACAAACAATCCAGTTGATGTGCGAGTCAGCATGTCCCGTATCGCCTGTTTTGAGATATTCCAGGCAGTGAGCGTGACCGTTCAACACCAAATCCACCAGCGGACGCCCCTGGGTTTCTTCGCCTACCTCCTGCGCCACTTCATCTAGAACTTGACGGAGGTGATAACGAATCTCCATGGTTTGTGCTTGTTCCCACTTGGTTGCTTCCGTCACATAGGGTGGATGATGGAAAAAGATCACCCGCCCCCGTACTTCCTTAGTGTTCCAGGACTGAATCAATTTGTGCTTCAACCAGCTAAGCTGCTCGAAGTCAGTCACAGGGGACTTATCCGCGTTCAGTTTTTTCTCAATATCAAGCTGAATTTCTTCTATCTGCTCCAGTTTTGCCCGATGATCATCAAGTTGATCAGAATCTTCAGGAATCTCCGGATTCAGTTCCCCTGCACGCTGCATAATTTGCTCTTTTTGCTGCTCCAGTTCCTCCAGACGTTGAGCCAGTTGGCGGCGCAGCGCGTCCCCCTCCTTGGTATTTGGTAGGGGAGAAGGGGCATTAAAAGTATTTGAATCTAGCCCAAAGAAGTCAATCCCACCATTACGGAAGGTGTAATAGCGATTAGGTAATCGCGTAAAGTCTCCTGGTGTATAGCGCAGGCAGCGACCTGTGTCGGTAGAGACTGTGTAATAACGATCTAGGTGACGCACTAGTTCTTCTTGATCGTCAATGTCTTTCAAGTAATCAAGGAATGCTTGGGCATAAGCCTTCCCTTGAAAAGAACCGTGCCAACCAACATCTAAATTTATTTTTGAGCGCAGCAGACGGCGCAAAGGTAAGGCAAGCTGTACAAGCACACCATAAACAACGGGTAGGTCATAGTAATCGTGATTACCCAGTACGGGGAGAAATGGCTGGTTAAAAACCATCTGGTCATAGGCAATCTTATGAGGTTTCTCTCCACCGACAAGAAATTCTTGATAGGGCGAAATGAAATTGTTTTGGTAGTACTCGCTAGAACCAACCAAATAAATTACATCACCTGTATGCAAGACAAATCGACAGTCATCACGGTGGGCAAGCATCTGTTGTGCAATTTGTCGTTGCGGGCTGTGTCCCTGATGAGAACCCGAACCACTATCACCGACTACCAAAAAGGAGAATTCGGGACTATCGGCAACACTCTCATCAAAAACCAGTCGAGTTTGGTCAATGTCCCGCTCTACGATTAGGGGATCTTGCCACTTTACCCGTTGCTTCATTTTGCGGATTTTGGCAGAAATCGGCGGATCGGAGACAAACTTCATGAAAAATTACTCCCAAATGACCAGCTCAAACATGGCTAAGCTGTTCCCATAAAAGCTGATTTTACCTGCCACAAGCAAATACAATCTTCTACTTGAGGTGATGCCTAATGGCAAGTCCAGCCAAAATTGCAGCATTTTGTCAGGTAAAAAATTATGCGTTGCAGAATAGCGGGATGAATTAGACGGGCAGGGGCACATCTCCAAACTTAGGATAGTGCAGTAGCAATCGGATTGAGTATCTCAGCATTTCCTCAGACTTGGAATAACACAGTGTCTTGCGGTGCAGTCTTGCCAGATAGTGTCGCAATCTCGTATTTTCTCCTTCTACCCGGGTCATATACGTTTTGCTCACAATCTGATCTCCAGGCGGAATAAAACCTGGATATACGCTCCAACCATCAGTGACATATAGCAGCCCTAAATGAGTCGTGAGATACTTTTTCTCTCTTTAACTTCCTCTGTGTTCTCTGTGACTCTGTGGTTCGTTAATAAATCTCACAATTGACTTGAGATTGCTATATGTCATTCAAGAATATAGGTAGATTAATGAAAATGGAATTTTTTGCAAGTAGCTTTGAAGCTATTGAAACCAATTTGTATATTGGCTTTTCTGAAACAGAGGGGGGTGAACATTATTTCATCATGACACGAGATGAAGCGTCTCAAGAAGAGGCTGTTCCTAATAGGAAAAATATTTACGTCGAACTGGACGATGAAAATTGGTCAGAAGACGTAGGTATCAATAAGGTTATTCTTAGCCGTAATCAAATTATTATTAGTTTCGGTTCCGATACCATAAATCTTCCAGAGTCAGATGAAATTATAATTAATTTCTCTTTAAAAGATTCTGACTTTGAGAGGCTACAGAACGTCTTACAGAAGATAATGCTGGTTTATGAGGATAGACTGAGTTTAATTAATTAGTTAATGTCCTCGCTGTTGGCAATTTAGAAGGAACTGATTTTCCGAATAGTGCTGTTGAAACTCGGACTTACGATGAGTTGAATCGGTTTATGTTTATGGGTACGATTTGCTTGGTAAGTTGCAGGGAAATCAATCGGAGTTTTATCACTCGGATGGGTTGGGTTCTACGCTTATTTTATTGATGGACTAGCCTTTGCAACGGAGAGTCTAGCGGGAATTTTTCGAGGACAGGGTAAAGCCGAGCATCTAAAATTGTTGCTCTGGTTATCGGGAGGCGCAAGTTTACTGTCAGGACTGGTATTTGCACTAATTTTTGTTTTTTTACCAGGTCTTTTCAGTTTGCTGACTACTTTACCAGAAGTGAGCGATCGCATCGGCAACTACACACCCTGGCTCTTGCCTGTGCTGGGTTTCGGCTCAATTGCCTATATGCTTGATGGCTACTTTCTGGGACTGACTGAAGGGAAAATCTTACGACAATCAGCAATAATCGCCGCACTGGTGGGGTTTGCTCCTGTTGCTCTGGCAGCGTGGATAGTTGGAAGTATTCAGTTGCTGTGGTTAGCACTGTCGCTGTTTATGGTAGTGCGGGCGGTAACTTTGGGGATACGGGTGCCTCAAACTCTAGATTCCCAAGGTTTACCCTAAATCTAATATCATTAGCCGTTGCCCATCAAGGTATAACGATAGACTCAATAATGAACAAGTCACTGAGCCTAGATTATTTGACTCTATAGAGCCACTAGAAAAGGATGTAGCTGAAGTTGATTCCATCGCGATCGCCTAATGTTGTTATTAGTAATCCAATGAGTGACTCTATGCTTGCATCTCCACAATCTGCTCATCTTCCTCAGTTGTCGGAATCCATTGCCGGATTGCCCAACATTTCTGGTTGGGAAACAGCAGTTCAGGAGGTTGTTCATCATAACGAACCCGTATTTTTACCTAGAACCAATCTGCGCCTAGAAGACATTACAGCTACATTTGCGATCGCTCTCCACATGCACCAACCGACTGTCCCCGGTGGTGCCAATGGTGAGTTGATCAACAACCTGCAATATATGTTTGAGCATCAAGGGGAAGGCGATAACCACAACGCTGGAGTTTTTGCGGAATGCTATCGCCGTATGGGAGACTTCATCCCAGAACTCGTCGCCAACGGTGCCAATCCCCGCATCATGCTTGACTATTCTGGCAACCTGCTTTGGGGTGTGCAGCAAATGGGACGCGGTGACATTATTGATAGCCTTAAACGCATTACTTGCGATCGCACCTACCAGCCTTATGTGGAGTGGTTGGGATCGATGTGGAGCCATACCGTTGTTCCCTCCACTCCCATCCCCGACATCAAGCTGCACATTCAAGCTTGGCAACACTACTTCGCCGCCGTCTTTGGTTGGGAAGCCTTAGCCCGTGTCAAAGGCTTCTCCCCACCGGAAATGCACCTACCCAACCACCCGGATACTCTCTTTGAATTCATCAAAGCCCTGAAAGAGTGCGGCTATCGCTGGTTAATGGTGCAAGAACACTCGGTAGAAACCCTCAACGGAGAAGGCATATCTCAAAAACATCTCCCTCACCGTTTAGTTGCTCGTAACTCAAAGGGTGAAACCATCAGCATTACTGCCTTAATTAAAACCCAAGGTTCAGACACCAAATTGGTAGGACAAATGCAGCCCTACTGGGAAGCGAAAACTCTTTCCCCCCAACCTTTAGGAAGTGTGTCTGTCCCCCCCATCGTTACCCAAATCGGTGATGGAGAAAATGGCGGCGTCATGATGAATGAGTTTCCCAGTGCCTTCTTCCAATCCTGGAATGAAATGGCATCAAACGCTGGCAAATCAGGCGTTGTGGGTGTCAACGGCACAGAATATCTAGAACTCATTGAAGCCGCCGGATGCTCTCCCGATGACTTCCCCACCTGTCAAGCCGTAGGACAGCATTTGATCTGGGAACGAGTTTCCCCAGACAATGCTCAACCCGACACAGTTGCTAATGCGATCGCCCAACTCAAGGAATCTCACCCAAACTTTCACATGGATGGCGCATCCTGGACAAATCACCTTAGTTGGGTGCAAGGGTACGAAAATGTCCTCTCTCCAATGAATCAACTCAGCGTGCTGTTTCATGAAAAAGTTGATACCTTACTCACTGCTGATGATGCTGAATCTATTACCCAGCAAAACCGTTACCGTGAAGCCCTGATGTACAATCTGTTGCTCCAAACGAGCTGTTTTCGCTATTGGGGGCAGGGGATGTGGACTGACTACGCTCAAGAGCTTTACCGACGGGGTGAAGCGTTGCTAAAGGCAAACTTCTAGAGCGCTGGAACTGGGGGAGGAAGTATGAAGGGTGAAGTATGAAGGATGAAGTATGAAGGGTGAAAGGGGTTATTGGTTCTCTTCCTCTCCCCTACTCTCCTGCTCTCCTGCTCCCCTGCTCCCCCGCTCCCCCGCTCCTCATCTCCCCTGCTCCTCATCTCCCCCAATCCCCCCTTAGACAGACGGTACAAAAGTTAATAATCTGCACAATGGACTAGCTAACTACCTGTGAGTTCGCTAGTGAATCCCTCGTATAGACCACAAGTTGTAATTATCGGAGCTGGTTTTGGAGGGCTAAAAGCAGCTAGCGTGCTGGCGAAAGCAGGTGTCTCTGTCCTTCTGCTCGATCGAAACAACTACCATACCTTTGTTCCCCTGCTCTATCAGGTGGCAACCGCAGAACTTGAACCGGAACAGATTGCTTATCCCGTGCGGAGTTTTCTGCGGGGACAGCCTAATGTGAGTTTCCTTCAGGCTGAAGTCAGACAAGTTGATTTTTTAGCTAAAACTATCGAAACGGACAGGGAGATAATTAACTATGATTTCCTGATTTTGGCGACAGGGAGCCAGTCGCAGTTTCTAGGTGTTCCGGGGGCAGCAACCTACGCTCTCCCGATGAGAAGTCTCTGTGAGGCGATCGCTCTACGTAACCATGTGTTGAGTTGCTTTGAGCAGGCGGTACATGAACCTTCACCCACACGATGCCAACAACTTCTCACGTTCATCATTGTTGGCGGCGGGCCTACGGGGGTAGAGTTAGCAGGTGGCTTAATAGAGTTGATACAAGGAGCTTTAGTTTCAGACTACCCGGAACTAAATTTAAGGCGATCGCGTGTCATCCTTCTGCAATCTAATGAGCGTCTCCTCGCCAGTTTTCCCCAACGCCTAGGAGCCTATACGCAAAAGCAACTCAGAAAAATGGGGGTCAAGATTCATCTCAACTCCAAGGTGCGTAAAGTCACCTCAGAGGCAGTGTACCTAGAGGATGACACGATTATCAACGCGGAAACCATTATCTGGACAGCCGGAGTAGAAGCTAACGCACCAGAAACAGCTCCAGCCGTCTCCACCGCCATGAAAGGCAAGCTTGTTGTCCAACCAACCCTCCAGTTAAGAGACCATCCCCAGGTTTATGCTATTGGCGATCTTGCCTACCTTGAACAGGATGGCAAACCCCTAGTGGGAGTTGCTCCCGTAGCCATACAACAAGGTGTAGCAGCAGCAAAGAACATCGCCAGACAGCTACGAGGCTTGTCTCCTCAACCTTTCAATTATGTAGATAAAGGTAGAGCCGCCATCATTGGGCGCAATGCCGGAGTTGTTCAGGCGAGGAAATTCAGTGTTACAGGCTTTCCTGCCTGGTTAGTTTGGCTTAGTATCCATTTGTTTTATCTTCCAGGATGGCGCAACCGCCTTAGCGTCTTAGTCAACTGGATCTGCGATTACTTGCTGAAAAAACGTTTTGTCTGCTTGATTTTGCCTAAGCCTAGGGCAAAGGCGAGTCCCAGGCTATTCATGACTGAAGCTCAAACTCCATTGAACAGCCGCAATATCGAGTTGAATTAATTACACAAACGACGCCATCCTGACGCGAGAACTTTTGCTAGGCATGGGATTTAGTTTGTAGCTGCTGAAACAGTCGAGCGACTTTCTCTAAATCTTTGTCCCCAGGCGATCGCTCCACACCACTCGACAAATCTATACCACTTGGTTGTAGGCAACTGAGGGCATCTAAAACATTATCTGGTGTTAATCCTCCTGCCAATAACCACGGGCAACTAGGACGAAATTGCTGGAGAGTCTCCCAGTTTAAAGTTTTGCCAGTGCCGCCGAGTAACTGGGGATGGTAAGCATCTAGGAGTAAGGTATCGACGTAGGCTTCATAGGCGGCGGCTGCCGCTAAAAATTCATCTGTCCTGACTCTCAACGCTTTGAGAATTTCGACTCCGGGGAGGATCTGCCGGAGTTGCTGGCAAAATTCCGGTGTCTCTGCACCGTGTAGTTGCACAGCACTTAAACCACTCAGCTCAACTGTTCGACAAATTTCGACAACGGTGGCATTGGCAAAAACACCAACGCGATCAACTGCGGCAGGTAAACCACTAGCGATCGCTTGAATTTCCAGAGCGCTGATGTAGCGGGGGGAGGCTTGAACGCAAATAAATCCCAAGGCTGTTGCCCCCATTTGTGCGATCGCCTGACCTTGCTCTGGTTTTGTAATGCCGCAAATTTTCACCCGCATGGTTGTTATGTAAGTCCTGAGTCCTGAGTGCTGAGTGCTGAGTAGGAGATGAGGAGCCGAGGAGCCGAGGAGAGAAAAACTGACGACGATTAGCCATTACTCCAATCGCCTATTTCATACTTCACCCTTCATCCTTCATCCTTCATCCTTCACACTTCACTTTCATTTGTATCAAAATATTGAGCAATTGTTAATTCTTAAAACAAATTATGATTTTCAACTAAGAGATTTTTATGATGCTCTATGTCTGTAATTTCTATTCAACGTATCAAAAAAGGAGAAAATTCCTTGCTTACTACCTTATTTATGGCGGCTGTTCAATCTACTGTTCCTTCTACTCCCGAATGGACTCCAGCGGTAGGGTTGACTATGGTTGTGTGTAATCTAGTGGCGTTTGTAATCGGTCGCTTCGCTATCCAAAAAAAAGGCATGGGGCCTGATCTCCCCTTCAGCAAACCTACATTTTTAGACAAATTTGGGCTTCCTGAACTGTTGGCAACGGGAAGCTTTGGTCACATTCTGGGTGCAGGTGTCATCTTGGGTTTGACCAGCGCTGGCGCTCTCTAGAAGTACCCTATTTGTTGCTTACAAGGAAACAAAATGTAACAAAATTATCTTTCAATCATCCACCAGACAGAATCGCGTTTTACCGCTAGCGTTCTATGATTCACACTATGTAGAAATTTTTCATTATCAGGAGAAAAGAACTTGATTGAAGCAATTTTGTCACAACTAGCGCAGCTCCCTACTGGTGATACGGCAGTCTGGAGCTGGAATGGTTCGCTGATCATGAATATTTGCATGATCATCGGTATTGTGATCGCCCGCGTTGGGATTCGGCAAAAAGGAAGGGGTCCTGCTCTACCTTTGCTACAGCCAATCTTGGGGAAAAACTTTGGTGTTCCTGAACTTCTAGCTGGTTTGAGCATTGGTCATTTGCTGGGAGTGATTACCGTCATTACCCTGGCAACCAACGGTACTATCTAAAAGCACGTTGTAGCTCAAATTATCACCTCCAACGGATGTCCAGAGAGTTTGGCACCTCAGCACACTCTCTGGGCATCCAAATTTTGCCGATTAGCCATCGTTTATCCTGATAGTTAAGGGCGCTATTAAGTCTAAGACAAGGAAAATTTGATGCAAACAAATTGGAGAATTGGCTCCCTATGGGGAATTCCCCTATTTTTAAATCCGTCGTGGTTTTTCATCTTAGTTTTTATCACGATTCTCAATGCACTTAACTTTTACCAGACGTTCGAGCCAGCGATCGCTTGGGTAGCAGGGTTCCTAATGGCTTTGTTGCTTTTTGGTTCCGTGATCTTGCACGAACTAGGTCACAGCTTAGTAGCCCTGTCTCAAGGAATCAAAGTCAACTCAATTACGTTGTTTCTGTTTGGTGGAGTGGCGTCGATTGATCGGGAGTCGAAAACGCCAGGAGACGCCTTTCAAGTAGCGATCGCCGGCCCTGCCGTCAGCTTGACACTTTGGTTATTATTTTCTCTGGTCACGCAAACATTACCAGAAGCTGGCTGGCTGCGGGCGATCGCTTTTAATATTGCCCGAATTAACTTGGTTTTGGCGCTATTTAACTTAATACCCGGTTTGCCTCTAGATGGCGGACAAGTGCTGAAAGCCGCAGTCTGGAAGCTGACAGGCGATCGCTTTCAAGGAGTCCGTTGGGCAGCCAAAACAGGTAAAATCTTGGGCGGTTTGGCGATCGCCTTTGGATTGAGTTTAATCCTGCTTACAGGTCAAATCGGAGCAATTTGGATTACCTTAATCGGTGGGTTTATCTTCCGCAATGCCAGGGCCTACGACCGCCTGACAACTCTACAAGAAACGTTGATGCAGATGCAGGCATCGGAGGCGATGACTCGTGAGTTTCGGGTAATTGATGCCAATTTGACCCTGCGTGCCTTTGCCGATGAGTATGTACTGTCAGATACCCAATCACCCTACTATGCTTCATCTGATGGGCGATATCGGGGGTTAGTCGCTATTGAAGATTTGCACTTTATCGAGCGGAGTGAGTGGGAACACAGAACCCTGCAAAGCATTGTGCGATCGCTATTGGAAATTCCGACGGTAGAGGAAAAGACACCTTTGGCGGCAGTTATTGTTCGCTTAGAAGACGAACATCTAAATCGGATAACTGTGCTTTCTCCAGCCGGATCTGTGGCTGGTGTGATCGATAAGGGCGATTTGGTTCGCGCTCTTGCCTCTAAGTTGGGATTGCCGATTTCTGAAGCAGAAGTCAAGCAAGTTAAAGCTGAAGGGTCTTATCCTTTGGGGTTGCAGTTAGTAGAGATCGCTAAATCTATCAAAGATTAGCAATTGTTAAAGGGCAACTCACAGAAAATAAGATGCCGAGGGGGATACTATCAAATGGCTTGTAAATCAGGTAGGGCGAGAATCTCTTGGTATTCTTGAGCAGATAGAGGCTCTACTATCAACTCAATTTTGAAACATTGGCAAGCCGCCTGAGTCAGCGCTTCGATAATGGTTAATAGCCCTTCGTCTCCCTCCTGAACAAAGGGCAGTTTAACGTGTGGCGGTGCGGCTTCTCCAAACACCTTGATAAAAAGTTCTGTATCTGGTTGTAAACGCATCGACCCATGCTGCAAAATTGCCCCTTTTTGGCGCAACTGAGCGCTACCGATAAACTTGACTCCCTCTGAGGAAACTAAGTCCGCACCTGTAGACGTGCCAAAACAGTTGGGATTGTGAATGTAGCCACGTCCAGCTAACCCGTAGTGCAGTTCTAGACCTAGCGATCGCCAACCCTGAATCAAAAACTCACAAATTTTTTCATAAGCCTGTATCCGGCTAACGCTCAATCCTGATGCGATCGCCATGTAGGTCAAATCTCCTTGATGTAGCACAGCTCGCCCGCCTGTAGGACGCCGCACCAGGGATATAGGCTTTCCTTCCCAAATTAGCTGTTGCCAAAAGGCAGGAAATCGACGTTGGTGATAGCCCAAAGAGATAGTGGGTGATTCCCAGGTATAGAAGCGCAAAGTGGGCGGATGTTGCCCTAACTGGTGTTGTTGTAACAGCCAGCGATCGATTGCCATCTGTAGTTGTCCAGATGCGTTCAGCAGGGGAATTAAACGCCAAACGCATCTTGGGGAGAACGGCTGAGGCTGGCAATTGCTCATTCTAATTACTCAGAACTCGGTTTTCACTGCCACAGCAATTTCCCATCAAGTGTCTAGGCGTCAAGTCTGACCAAACTCTGCCACCAGTACTTCGTCATTGTCATCAGCAATCGTTGCCACGACGGTAATTGCCCGCGAGATTTCTCCCGGTGATAGTTCTGCCACAGTGCGCGATGACATCACCACAACCTGATCGTCAACAATGGCGAAGCAGGATTCAAAGGTGTCACTCCAGTTCATCTCTAGAAGCTTTCGCATCAACTGCGGTTCATTTTTGGCAGGTAATTGCATTACCTTAGACCATACGGTGAATGTATCTTCATCCGTTGAACCCGTAAGTTGTACGAATACTTCTACACTGCCGTACTTAAACTTCCATAAGTGACCGTCATCGTTGTGACTCACCATTGCACTATCGTCTTCCTCCAAACTGGAGATGACGGTTTCCACTACCTCCATATGGTTAACGGCAGTGGCATCTTCAATTAGCTCATTAGAGACAGTCTCTTCCGTTGATAAGCTTTCGGTGGAAAGGGTTTCAGAAGTTGGCTCTTGGGTAGTCATCGGTGGTATGTTGTTCACTCCGAGCGCAATTGTCTCAAAACTCAGTATCGCTTGTAAGCTTCCCCGCTGTAAAGAAAAGAGACGGGGCTTTCAATAGCCCTGAAGAGTCCCAACTGAGTTGACAGCTAAGAATCTTCGAGCCTTCAGGCTGCGTTACGGACAGCCCCACGAGCCGAATCATTTCAGAACCGTTTTGATCAGCAT
>JAESGL010000264.1_pt1 | contig 39559 bp, 30 predicted proteins | sample 9269711 | NCBI WGS metagenome assembly JAESGL01 (sample SAMN14515918, study PRJNA621676) | algae metagenome | isolation source: Kastovskya adunca ATA6-11-RM4 and co-occurring heterotrophs from soil and... | place: Chile: Atacama Desert | collected 2011-06-27
TTAGGTACTAAATCGCTGGGTGGATCTTATCCGGCGGCTGCCATAGTTTACCTAAGCCGGTATATTTAAAGATACTATTACCTATCTTGGTTTTATACTACCTCCCAAAGCTAAAGGCGGCTGCCGCCCGCTTTTTTATGCCCTTCTCAATATTTAAACATGCTAATCTGGTAAACATTTATACCACAACCGCGGTAAAAATAATTTAGTGAGCAGATTAATATTGCTGCTGACTTTTACCTTCAGCATCCTGCGCAGCAGCCTTGCTATTGAAGTGTAGTTGTATTCTAAAATTTAAAAATATAGTTGAGGCCCATTTAAGCCTATGTCAGTTCCCATGTTCTCTTCAGTAAAGTATTACTCTATACATTTTTTGCTCTCATTCTTCTTTTGTGCCACTTTGCTCTTAATGATAAGTCCCCTACAGGCGCGGGCTCAGCTACTACCTACCGGCTCAGGCGAAGAAGAAGGCCAGGAACTGCCCGTACCTGAATGGCCGGCAGACTCCCTGGGAAGACGCACCCCCCGGGGCACTGTTTATGGTTTTATCAATGCGGTGGCAAAACAGAACTACAGCAGGGCCAGCCGGTACCTGCACCTGGAAGAAGAACAGCTGAACAACCAGGAAGGGGAACGTGTGGCCCGGGTGCTACAGCGCCTGCTGGATCAGGGAGGCAACATTATGCCCTACTCCTGGATAAGCAGTGATACCAGCGGACGTACAGAAGATAACCTGCCCCCCGACCTTGATCGTGTAGGTACAGTTTCATTCGAAGGTGAATCCATCACCTTACTTGTAGAACAAACCAGAGCGCCAGATGGTGGCCCTATCTGGCTTTTCTCCTCTGAAACTGTTGATAGAATTGCATCTATAACTGAAACTGAAACCACTTTACTCGTTGAAAGGGTATTACCCAGCTTTTTGAAAGATCGCCTTTGGGGAGGTGTACCTATTGGGCAATGGCTGGTTATGTTATTTCTGATTGTAGCTGCTTACCTGATTGCCTGGGGCTTTACATTACTTTTTCTTTTTCTTATCCGCATATTCTGGCATAAAGCCGCTACAGAGCCTACTGCAGGCATCATCAAAGCCTTCGCCTTGCCCATCAGGATCTACATAACAGTATGGCTTTTTGTGTTTTCCAGCCAGGAAGTGGGCATTTCCATCATTGTGCGGCAGCGCTTCAGTGAAATTACCATCATTATAGGGTTGTTTGCACTCTTACTGCTGCTATGGCGCCTCACAGAATTCATAAGCACTTTCACTGAAAGACGCTTGACGCTCAGGGGCCACCTCTCGGGGGTTTCTGCGGTGCTGTTCCTACGTCGCGTTGCTAAAATAGCCATTGTCTTTTTTGGTGTTATAGCCATACTGGGCACCTTTGGCGTAGATGTTACTGCAGGTTTGGCTGCCCTGGGCATTGGTGGTATTGCCCTGGCACTTGGTGCGCAGAAAACAGTTGAGAATTTTGTTGGCAGCGTAACGCTTATTGCAGATCAACCCATACGCGTTGGTGATTTCTGCAAAGCCGGCGACACCGTTGGCACCGTTGAGCAGATTGGTATGCGCTCTACCCGCATCCGTACCCTGGACAGAACCGTTGTAACCATCCCTAACGGAGAATTCTCCTCTACTAAAATTGAAAATTATGCCCACCGCGACCGCTTCAGGTTCTACTCGATATTCAACCTGCGCTACGAAACCACGCCCGACCAGATGCGCTTTGTACTGGTTGAACTTCGTGCTATCTTATACGCGCATCCAAAGGTAGATCCTGACCCGGCGCGGGTACGCTTTATAGAGCTGGCATCAGCCTCACTGAACGTAGAAATTTTCGCTTACATCCATGCCAAAGACTTTAACCAGTTTCTGGAGATACGCGAAGATTTGCTCCTACGCATGATGGAGGTGGTGGAAGCCAGCGGCACAGGCTTTGCCTTTCCTTCGCAAACACTCTACCTGGCCCGCGACAAAGGCCTTTCTAAAGAAAAAACCAGTGAAACAGTGGAGAAGGTCAGGAAATGGAAAGAAAGTGGAGAGTTGCAAATTCCTAATTTTGATGCAGCGCGTATCAATGCATTGAAAGGTTCTATTCCCTACCCTTCAGAGGGCTCCGCACAGCAGGGGCAACCATAATTGCAGTATACTTAAGCAATGGCTCCTCAGGGGCTTAAGCCATAAACACAAGCATATGAACAGGCAGTTAACATCCCGCATCAGGGTTATCATTACGGGTGCTACAGGCATGGTAGGAGAAGGTGTTCTGATAGAATGCCTGGCGGATAACGCAGTTACAGCGGTGCTGGTTATCAACAGGCGCCCCTGCGGTATAAGCCATCCTAAGCTGCAGGAAGTTATACATCCCGATTTTTATGATCTCTCAGCTGTTGAAGACCTGCTTACCGGATTTGATGCCTGTTTCTTTTGTGCTGGCGTATCTTCTGTGGGCATGAAGGAAGAAGACTACTACAGGCTCACCTATGCGCTTACCATGCATGTGGCCGGCACCCTGGCAAAGCTGAATCCCGAAATAACTTTTTGCTATGTATCCGGGGCCGGAACAGACAGCACGGAAAAAGGAAGAATTATGTGGGCAAGGGTTAAAGGAAAAACGGAAAACAGCCTCATGAATCTCCCCTTCAGGGCGGCATACAATTTCCGCCCGGGCTTTCTGGAGCCTACCCAAGGCATGAAAAACATCAAATACTACAAATACATAGGCTGGTTAACGCCAATCCTCAGAGTACTGACACCAAAATACATTTCCAGCCTGCGGGAGCTTGGCAGGGCAATGATTAATGCTGCTACCAAAGGCTATGAGAAACATATTCTGGAAGTGCCGGACATCAAGGCTTTAGCCAAAAGGTGACTCCATGATAAGGGACGATCCTCCTCTTTACCAGGTTTTCCGCTTACTCTCCTGACTCTCCCGTATGAGCCGCTCCGATGCCTCCCAAAGCTTTTGGGCGTTCTCTGCACTTGCCTGCTTATTTTTTCTGCCTGGCTTTCTTTTGTAATAATACTCTCCCGCTTTCCAGTCTTTTCCTGCTTCTGAGGTAATGAGCCAGAGCAGGGTATCGGCTCCTTTTTCAGGAGAGATCATGAACAGGTTTTTAAGCGGCGATTCATAGAACCATTTGACCATGCTACTGCCCTCCCGCGCAAAACCAGTTGTGACAACGCCGGGATGAAACGAAGCTGCACGCACACCCTTAAACCGCCTGCTTATTTCCATGGCGTGCAGTATGTTCATAAGTTTGGCAGTGCCGTAAGCCCTCATAGAGCTGTAGTGCTGCTCACTCTCCAGGTCATCTAAATTGAGCCGGCCCATGGTGTTGGCAGCACTGGAGGTGTTGATAACCACCCCTTGCGACGCCTCCAGCCGCTCCTGCAACAGCTGGGTGAGCAGAAAGCCAGAAAGGTGGTTTACCTGCAGGGTCATCTCATGACCATCTTCTGTCATGCGCCTCCTGGAGATAATGCCGCCTACGTTGTTCACCAGCACATCAATGCGGGGGTATTTATCAAGCAAAGATGCCGCAAACTGCCTAACGGCAGAAAAGCTGGTAAAATCGACCAGAAAATAATCGCAGTTAAGCTCATTGGCCAGTCTTTTTGTTTCTTCAGAACGCCCGGTAATGACCAGCTGCGCTCCCATGTTTGTAAAGGCTCTTGCTGCAGCAGCACCAATGCCTGAGCTCCCTCCTGTTATTACAATAATGTTATCCTTTAGGTCTTTTTCCATTTGCATATAAGTTTTGTATAAAGCTGCCTGGAGGGGGAAATGTTATTTTTCTTACATACCCCCTTATTATTTCTGCTTGTATTGCCAGCCTTTGATAAATAACAGTGATATTTATGTAGTACAATTGCGGCAAAGGTAATTTATCAGTTCTTTTAAGAATAGTTAGTTCTGTTTTATTTGAACTTAAATTTCCTCCTTATCTTTGCTGCCAGTCTTTCCGGTAAAAGTCAATAAAAGAGCAGTGCACCTCTGTGCAGATACTTTGTGTAATCAGAGGGATAAAGCTGCTGCCAATACTTCCACACTACTTATGAAATCGGGATCAGTTGTTATTTCTAAAAGGATAGATAAGTTCTTTCTAAAATTAAACGATGTCTACTTATTTGTTCTGCGCTTCTTTAAAGAGGCTTTTCTGCCTCCTTACGAGTTTAAGGAGGTAATAAACCAGTGTTACGAATTAGGGGTACGCTCGCTGCCACTCATCTCTGTAACCGGTTTTATCATCGGCATTGTTTTCACCAACCAGTCGCGCCCCTCTCTTGCCGAGTTTGGCGCTACCTCGTGGTTGCCTGCCCTTATGGCGGTGGCAATTATACGGGCACTTGCGCCCCTGGTAACGGCCCTCATTGCGTCGGGAAGAGTAGCCTCCAAGATTGGTGCTGAAATAGGCTCTATGAAAGTATCGGAGCAGATAGATGCCATGGAGGTTTCTGCCATCAAGCCTTTCCGCTTCCTGGTGGTTACCCGCGTGCTGGCCACCACACTTATGATACCGGCACTGACCATCTACACTGCTTTTGTAAGCCTGCTCGGTTCCTTCATCAATATCAACCAGCGGGAAGAAACCAGCATCATTACCTTTTTTGAGCAGGTTTTTGAAGCCATTACCTACCTGGATGTGTTTTCCTCTATTATCAAGGCCTTCTTTTTCGGCTTTACCATTGGCATTGTAGGCTGCTACAAAGGCTACACCTCCACCAACGGCACCCAGGGCGTGGGCAAAGCCGCCAATACCTCTGTGGTTATTGCCATGTTCCTGATCTTTGTTGAGGAGCTGCTGGCCATGCAGATCATCAATGCAATACGTTTTCAATAAGCAGCGGCTATGAAGGAAATATTTCTAAAAATCAATCAGCAGCAGCTGGTGATCTCCATCAAAGGCCTTAAAAAATCTTTCGATGATTTTGATGTGCTCAAAGGTGTGGATATGGAGCTGCGGCAGGGAGAAAACCTGGTGGTGCTGGGTCGCTCCGGTACGGGAAAATCAGTGTTGATTAAAATTATTGCAGGCCTGCTGAAGGCCGACGAAGGCTCTGTAAATGTACTGGGCCAGGAGATCACCAGGATTTCCGAAAGAAAGCTCGACAGCATCCGCCTGAAGCTAGGCTTCTCCTTTCAGAACAGCGCCCTTTACGATAGTATGTCGGTACGGGAGAACCTAGAGTTTCCCCTGAAAAGACATGTTAAAAATTTAAGCAGGAAGGAGATTAACAGCAATGTTGAGATGATCCTGGAGGCAGTAGGACTCCTGCAGGCTATTGACCAGATGCCTGCGGAGCTTTCGGGCGGCCAGCGAAAGCGCATCGGAATTGCCAGAACCCTAATCCTGAAACCCGAGATCATGCTGTACGACGAACCCACTGCGGGCCTCGATCCCATTACCTGCATCGAGATAAACAAGCTGATCAACGAGGTACAGGCAAGATTTCACACCTCCTCTATCATTATTACACACGACCTTACCTGTGCCAAAACCACCGGCGACAGAATAATGATGCTGCTGGACGGGCAGTTCCGTTACAATGGTACCTTTGCAGATATATTCGATCACACAGAAGATGAGCGGGTAAAGCTCTTCTATGACTATAACTTTGTTGAGTAATTAAGCTTCACCAGCATACCACTAAAAACACTAAATGCCGGCTCATTCGCGTTTCGTTCCGGACCGGCACCCCATAAAAACAGATAAAGATGAATACAGCAGAAAATAAGCGTTCGGTATTTGTAGGGATTTTTGTATTGATCTCCATTGCCATTTTAGTGGCCGGAATATTCACCTTAGGCGGACAACAAAACAGGTTTGAAGAAACCATACGCCTGAAAGCAGCTTTCGAGGATGTGGAAGGCCTTCGTAAAGGCAATAACGTCTGGTTTTCGGGCATTAAAGTGGGTAATGTGCGGGAGATACGCTTCAATGAGGCTTCACTAAACGGAGCGCCCAAGCTGGAAGTGATTATGCACATAGAGCAGGGTGCACAAAAGTACATCCGGAAAGATGCCCGTGTAAAGCTAAGCTCCGATGGCCTTATCGGCAACAGAATTCTGACTATTACAGGCGGCAGCACTGCTGCACCCGCTGTAGAAAACGGCGACCTGCTCGCTACTGAATCAGCGCTTAGTACCGATGATATGATGGCTACCCTGCAGGAAAACAACGAAAACCTGGTAAGCATTACCCATAACCTGAAGGAACTCACCACCAGCCTTAACCAGGGCGAAGGTACTGCCGGTGCCCTGCTGAAAGACGCCCAGATGGCCGATAATTTTCGGGCAGCCATTACCGATCTGCAGCAGGTAGCCAATAATACGGTACGGGCTTCAGGAGCACTGACTCAGTTTACCGCTAAACTAAACACCTCTGGCGGCCTGGCCAACCAGTTACTGACTGATACTGTGGTGTTCAGCCAGCTGAAAACATCGGCAGAGCAGCTACAGGAAACTATCTCTGCAGCAGAGGTAATGACGAAAAATCTTACAGAAGCAAGCAATAAGGTGCTTACCACCAATAATGGAATAGGAATATTGCTGAACGACGAGCAATTTGGCGCTCAGTTAAAAAACACCATGCAGAACCTGGAAACCAGCACCGAAAAGCTGGATGAAAACATGGAAGCACTACAGCACAACTTCCTGTTCAGAGGCTTTTTCCGCAAGAAGGCAAAAGAAGAAGCCCGCCAGCAGCAGTAAAAGCACACAGCAAAAAAACCCTTCAAACAGCTGACGACATAAATTAAGTGCCGGCTCAGAATTTTATGTGCTTACACATTTATGTGCTTACACATTTATGTGCCTGCACATATGATGTGCCTGTACGTTTTAGGTCGGATGCATCCTTATATGGGGATATCAGCTCCAACACTGCACTATACAACAAGCAAAGCAGCAGCAAGCACAAACACTAAATGAAACCTACTTCTATTGTAATCTTCTTATCATGCTTGCTAATGAGCACGATACCCATGTTTGCCCAGCAGGCAAAACATACCATCAGCGGCACAGTAAAAGATAAGCGAACAGGCGAAACACTTATTGGGGTAACCATCAGGGTGCAGGAGATGCCTTCTACAGGAACCATCACCAATGAATGGGGCTACTACTCCCTCACCCTTCCCGAAGGTGCTTACACCATTCTGTATAACTACCTGGGTTACCAGACAAAAAGCAACCCCCTTACCCTTAGAGCCGGCACTAAAATAGATGTTGCCCTTGAGGAAGATGCAGAGCAGTTGAATGAGGTAGTGGTAACGGCAACCAGGCCCGACGACAATGTTAAAAATCCGCTGCCCGGTGTGCAGAAAATGGATATGGCAGAGATCAACAAATTACCGGTGCTGATGGGCGAAAGAGATGTGCTTAAAACCATGCAGCTGATGCCGGGCATTAAATCGGCTGGTGAAGGCAATGCAGGCTTTTATGTACGGGGCGGCGGTGCAGATCAGAACCTGATTCTGCTGGACGATGCCCTGGTGTACAATGCCTCTCACCTGCTGGGCTTCTTTTCCACCTTTAACTCCGATGCCATCAAGGATGTAACCATCTACAAAGGGGGTATGCCTGCAGAATATGGCGGCCGCCTGTCTTCTGTGCTGGATATTACCATGAACGAGGGTAACAACCAGAAGTATCATGTAAACGGAGGTATTGGGATTATATCAGCTAAATTAAATGTGGAAGGGCCTATTCAGAGGGGAAAGTCATCGTTCCTGCTCAGCGGCCGCAGAACCTATGCCGATGTATTCCTAAGGCTAAGCGGCGACGACAATATCTCAAACAGCTCGCTCTACTTTTACGACCTGAATGCAAAGGCAAACTATACCTTCTCAGATAAAGACAAACTGTTTGTTTCGGGCTATTTTGGCCGCGATAAGCTGGGCTTCCGGGATATGTTTGCCTTAGACTGGGGCAATGCCACAGCCACGCTGCGCTGGAATCACCTGCTGAATGCCAGGCTATTCTCTAACACCTCGCTTATTTTCAGCGATTACAGCTACCGGATCGATATTAACTTTAACGACAACGAAATAGGGATTACCTCCAGGATTCAGGACTGGAACCTCAAACAGGAGTTTCAGTACTTTCCCAATCCGCAAAACACGCTGAAGTTTGGCGTGCAATCAACCTACCATACCGTAGTACCCGGTGAGATTACCTATACAGGAGCTTCAGCCTTTAACTTTCCGCCCCTGCAGGAAAGGTATTCGTGGGAAAACGGACTCTATTTCAGCAATAACTGGAATGCCAGCGACAGACTGGAGATTGTGTACGGAGCAAGACTCTCCAGCTTTAGTGTACTGGGTGCCGGAGATTTTTACAGCCTCAATGCGCAACGCCAGGTAACAGATACCACCAGCTATGGTGCAGGTGAATTTGTAAAGACTTATCTAAACCTGGAGCCGCGCCTTTCTGCTGCCTGGCAGCTTAACGACAAGTCGTCGGTAAAGGCATCTTATGCCCGTACTACCCAAAACATGCACCTGCTCTCCAACTCCACCACCTCCAACCCTACCGATAAATGGGTGCCAAGCTCTAACACCATCAAACCACAGGTAGGCGACCAGGTATCTGCAGGTTACTTTCGCAACTTTGCTGATAACAAGTACGAGTTTAGCACAGAGGCTTACTACAAGCACATGCAGAACCAGATTGATTATAAAGACGGCGCCGATATTACCAACAGCGATGTGGTAGAAACAGAGCTGCTTTTTGGAAAAGGAAGGGCCTACGGCATAGAGTTTTTCCTCAAGAAGAAATACGGAAAGTTTAACGGCTGGATTGGGTACACCCTTTCCAGAACCGAGCGTCTGATAGACGGCATCAATGAGAGCGGCTGGTACCCTGCCAGGCAGGACAGAACCCACGACCTTTCGCTGGTGGGAATTTACGAGCTTTCGCCAAAGTGGACCCTCTCGGCAAGCTGGGTGTACAACACCGGCAATGCGGTTACCTTTCCCAGTGGTAAGTACAGGATTAATGAGCAGGTGGTATTTTACTACACCGAGCGCAATGGCTACCGCCTGCCCGATTACCACCGCCTGGATGTAGGCGCTACCCTGCAGCTGAAAAAAACAGAACGCTTTTCTTCTGAGCTGGTGTTCAGCATCTATAATGCCTATGGCAGGGAAAATCCATTTATCATCAACTTCAGGGAGAACGAGAATAACCCATCCATGACGGAGGCCTACCAGGTTGCCTTATTCAAAATGGTGCCCTCTGTTTCCTATAACTTCCGTTTCTAGCACCAACAACATGCAATTTATAAAGCACCTTCCTCTTACAATTGTACTGGGCATACTGCTGCTCCCGGCATGTGAAAAGGTTATTGAGGTAGACCTGAATTCAGCTTCGCAAAAGTTTGTGATTGAAGCAGTGGTTACCGATGGCCCTGCCCCACAGCAGGTAAGAGTTACCCAAACCAAGAACTTTGATGAGAACAATGATTTTAGTGGTGTAAGCACTGCAGAAGTTACCATTGCCGACGATACCGGAAACAGCACCCTGCTCTCCTACTCCGGTGGTGGCCTTTACGAGACTACAGAACTTGCAGGTGTACCCGGCAGAACCTATTACCTGACTGTTAATGCGAACGGGGAGACCTTTACTGCGACCTCTACCATGCCAGCACCGGTAGCAATTGACAGTTTATATGTAGAGGAGTTTACTACTTTCGGAGACCCGGTTAAAATCCCTACATCGGCTATAACGATCCTCCCGTAATCCGCAACTACTACAGGTATTTGCTCTATGTTAATGATATCAGGGCAAAGTCTATCTACATCAATACAGATGAGCGCAACAACGGCAATAAGGCGGAGCGTGCATTGCCTTATTTTGAAGGCGGCGATGAAAACAGGTTAAAAGCCGGCGATGTGATTAGGGTAGAGATGCAGTCGATTGAGCGGGCGGTGTATGATTATTTCTTCAGCTTGGATCAGACCATAGAACAGGATGCTGCTACACCTGCCAACCCGGTTTCGAATATAGCCGGAGGCGCCTTAGGCTACTTTAGCGCCCACAGCATGCAAACAGCAACGCTTGTGGTGGAATAAACTGCGTTTACTACACAAGTAACAGTAAAATAGCCATAAGGCTTTGCCGCAGCTAAGGGGCATGTACATTATAAGCGTGTACAATCAAATAAAACAGGCACAAATAAGTTATTTCAAGATGAAAAAGATCTTTATTCTATCAGTAATGCTGCTGATTGGGCAGTGTGCAATGGCACAGATCAATCTTAAGAAACTAAAATCTGCTGTTAGCAATAGCAGCAGTAGCCTTTCCACTGAAGAGGTGGGTAATGGTCTGAAGGAAGCACTCACCAAGGGAGCGTCGAAAGGTGCCGACCTGGTATCGCAGACAAATGGTTATCTGAATAATCCGGAGATTAAGATCCCGTTTCCGCAGGAGGTAAAACAGGTTGAAGAAAAGCTTCGCCAGATAGGCATGGGCAGTGAAGTGGATAAGTTTGTACTTGCCCTTAACAGGGCTGCAGAAGATGCTGCACAAGAGGCCAAGCCTATTTTTGTATCAGCCATTCAGCAAATGACCATACAGGATGCCTGGGCGGTATTAAAAGGTGAAGATGATGCGGCAACCCAGTACCTGAACCGTACCACCTCGACACAGCTGCATGATAAATTTAAGCCTGTTATTCAGAATTCCCTGGAGAAAGTAAATGCTACCCAGTATTATACCAACCTGATTACAGCCTACAACAAGATTCCTTTGGTGAAGAAAGTAAACCCTGATCTTGATGCCTATGCCACAGACAAGGCAATTGAAGGATTGTTTGTGATGGTTGCCAAAGAAGAGAAAAACATCAGGCAAAACCCTGGAGCCAGAACATCAGACTTATTGAACAAAGTCTTCAGCGCACAAAAATAAGCGGCACATGACAAAGGATCTTCATCAAATGAGGATCCTTTTTTTTAACCAAAGCTGATGCATTTTAAATGCTTAGCTGCCGTAGCCAAGCCTACTTTCCAGCTTTTTTTCGCTTTCCTGATTCCGCTGGTGCCAGATCTGTGCCGTAAAATTTCCAGCTGGTCTTGTAGTCTTGCGGCAGCTTTTCATTGGTGAGAATGGCCCTGACCATTTCCACAGGCATGCTGTTTTCCTGCATGATGGCATCATGAAACTGCTTGTCTGTCATTTTGCCGCTTTCTACCAGCTCTTTGTGCAGCCCATAAAACTGCAGGCCTCCCATCATGTAGGCTATCTGGTAGAGCGGACCATAACGCCCCTCGAAGGAGCGGCGCACTTCGCCTTCGGCATTGGCCCGCTCATGCCCTACCCGCTCTACCAGAAAATCAATGCACTCCTGTGGGGTCCATTTATCAAGGTGGTAGTTCAGTGAAAAGATAATACGGGCACAGCGGTGCATGCGCCAGAACAGCATACCAATGCGGTCTTCCGGCGAACGCGGAAACTCCTTATCCCAGAGCAGCATCTCCCAATACAGGGCCCAGCCTTCAACCCAGAAAGGTGTGTAGAAATTTCGGTAGGCCTTGTAGCGGTCATTCATAAACATTTGCAGGTGGTGCCCTGCAATCAGCTCGTGATGCACTGTGGCACGCGAAAAGTGAGGGTTATTGCCACGCATGCTCATCAGCTTCTGCTCATGCGTCATGGTGGAGGTAGGATATGAGATGATAATAGCTTCTCCGCCCAGAAAGAATGGATTAACCAGCTGACGCTCCGGGCTCATCATCTGCATACGCCAGGTTTCCTCTGCCAGCGGTGGTATGGTAATCAGATCATGCTGCTTTAGAAACGCTACTGACTGGCTGTATAGCTCCATCATGGCTTCAGGCTGTTCTCCAGCAGGCACATAGCTATTCTTTACCTTTTCCAGTGCCTTGTGCCAGTCGTCACCAAAGCCTAACTCCCTGGAGGCTTTCAGCATCTCGCGGTCGCACCAGGCAAACTCCCTGTTAGCCACCTCAATCAATTCCTCAGGTGTATAGGGAATCATTTCATACTGCAGCTGGCGTATCAGCTCCTCCCGCCCGATAGGGTTGCCCACAATCCCGCTTTTGTCCACTTTTTGCCCTGCTGCAGGCACCTTACCTTTTTTATCAGCCAGATCTGCATAGGTAGTCAGCAAAGCATCTACCCGCTTGTAAGGCTCCGGAACCCACCAGGTAAAATCAGGATCATAATCGTAATAAAACTTGTATACGCTCTTAAGCCCTTCCTGTAAATCACTAATTACTCTATACAGCCTGTAGGCAAGATCCCTGTCAAGCCGCTCCTGCTGCTCCAGTGCAGCCAGTACTTTTATTATTTCCTTTTCAAGCCTATTTAATTCGGCTGCTACCAGTTTACCATCAGCATTAGCGCCCCTTCTGCGGGGTTCTTCAAGTGCATAAATCTTTTCGGCAAAAGGAATCCACTGCTTTACCTGCTCATATTCATTAAGTGCTAGTTCCAGCGACTTTATTTTACTTTCAAGCTCACGTTTCAGCAACAGGTAGTCTACCCGGGCACCTGTGTTAAGTTCCTGAAAGTCTATGCTGTTTAGCTTTTGCTGATACTCTTTATAAAGCGACTGAAAGCGCTGCAGGTACTCCGGCGAATTTTCCATAAAGTAGAAGCGCTGCAGGCTACCTTCATCTGCATTTAGCTGCAGTATGAGCGGATGTACCTCACTTGACTGACTGTAGAGGGTACTGGTTTCCTGCGCACGCGCTCCAGGGACCGCCAATAAAAAAATGAATAGTAAAAAATATAATTTATGAAAAGGTACGGCAGGCTGATTCATGCGTAAAGCGTGTTTGTGTTTTGGCGGGTGTAACTGATAAAGCTACGCATAATCAGTTACACCCCGTTACAGCCTTAAAATAGCAAATTCAGGCTAATTAACTGCTCCTTACCCTTCTCTTTACATTGTTCCTGGTTGTGGCTGCAGAAAATTTACTGAAAACACTATCAGCCATTTACTTTGTGTTGTATGTAATGCTCAAACCTTAGCTCCCCTACGCGTGGTGCAATGGTATCATGTTGCATTACTTCAACAATGAAAGTGGCCTTGTCATACATGTTCTTGTCAAACAGCTTAACCAGTGGCAGCATTGTTTTAAGCAAAGCCAATGGAATATGATAAACCTTTCTTTTCGGGTTTACCACGTTTTGAACAATTTCATTCAGCTGCTTTCTGGTATAGATTGTTTTACCGCCTGCTTCAATGGTAGCATTGGGCTCCCCTATGGCGTTTACACAAATTTTAGCCAGATCGCCCTCGTAAATAGGGTTGGTTTTTTTATCACCGGCACCCAGGGTAACCAACATCCCTTTTTTCGCCAGTTCTATCATATCAATAAACGCACTGAAAACAGCTGGCGGCTTAACGATGGCATAGTTAATACCTGATGCTTTCAGCACTTCGGAGAACTCATGGTGAACTTTAAAGTAGTTTAGATAGGGATATTTTTCAGCGTGAAATGCTGACAGATATACAAACTTTTTTACCCCGCTGCTTCTAGCTTCCCGGAGAATGTTATGGTTACCCAAAAAGTCAATGTCGTAAAACGAAGGCTTGCTGTGATCATTAGGCGAAACACTTTTACCGAGCGCAGAAATAACAACGCTATGTCCTTTACATACTCCTGCCAGCGAAGCTGGATTGGTAACATCTGCAATAACAAGATTTGTGGTAATGCCGGATAACAGGTCCGCTTTGTTTTTATTCCGAACCACAGCTGTTAGCTGGTAACCCTGCTGCTTGAGTTCCCTGGCAATTTCCTGCCCTACATGTCCGGTGGCACCGAATAAAATAACGTTTTCCATTTACTGCTTTAGATGTTACAATGTTATATGCTGTTTTAGAACATACCCAAACCGTTTATAGCGCAGCTTTGCTTAATGGGCAACAGCAGCAGCCTCACTAATTATTTCTATGTTAATGCCGGCTCCTGCCCTGGTACCTGCGGCCACAGCCTGAGATACAGCCCGTAAAGGGGTGGCATTATCGCCTGCTGCATAGATGCCCGGCACATTAGTTTTCTGCATCTGGTCGGTTACAATCAATCCTTCTTCTGTAAGTGCACAACCAAATTGTTCGGGTATCCAGCTTGTCTGCCTAAAAGGCACTCTCGCATATACCACCGGCACCTCCAGTTGACTACCATCCTTAAACAAAACTTTCTTCAGCTGGCCCTGTTCATGCTCAAAATGGCTGATCTCTTTCTCAATAATCTCTATCCCTTTATTATTCAGCATTGCTGCTTGCTCGGGCTGCAGGCTTGAGGGACCATTGGTCAGAAGTTGGAGCTTATTGGTCCAGTGAGAAACAAGAGTAGCCATATGAACTGCAACATCTCCATTTGCCAGAATTGCAGTTTTCTGCCCCCTCACTTCATAACCATGGCAATATGGACAATGGATAACGCTAATCCCCCAGCAGTCAGCAAAGCCTCCAATCTGGGGCATGATGTCCTTAACACCGGTAGCAAAGAGCAGCTTCTTTGCAGTAAAAGTAGCACCTGTTTCTGTCTCAATCCTATATCCCTCTCCGGATTTAAATCCACTGGTAGCAACAGCCTCTAAAAACTGTATGCCCGGGTATGCCATCACCTGGTCTTTAGCCAAATTACTGATGGCCTGTGGCGTGCTGCCATCCTGGGTAAGGAAGTTGTGCGAATGGGGCGTTTGCCTGTTGCAGGGTTTGCCGCTGTCAATGATTAACACCTGCCGCATAGACCTGCCTAAAGCCATGGCAGCAGAAAGCCCTGCATAGCTCCCACCAATAATTATTACATCAAAGCTACTACTAGTCAACATACTATATAAAGTTTAAAAATTGGACTAAAGGGTTTAAAAAACTGCTACACTGGTAACGTCCCAAGCTTTGTGCTGAAAAATCTCATTAGTAATTAGCAGTCGCTTATAGCAGTTTCTACTTGATGAGGCAATTTAAGCTATATTTATAAATATGCAACAATGTTGCGATTAAATAGATTTCACTTTCCTACACCTTATTATGGTTAAAATCATAGAGTAAGCATGGAATACAAATCATCAATGATCGCACAAGAAGCAGGACAAACTATAGTCATACTTTTCTAAACTCACAAATTATTCCTTCAGTCCAAAACAAGCAGACGGACTTTCGCATTCTGTATTAATATCAAACTCTTTACTGCAGCTACAAGCTTCTTTCTGCTTACTGATAGGTTCATGAAAAATCAAAAGAAGACAGGAGCAATGCCTGTCTGGCTGACATCATTTGGTAACTTCCAGAAACGTACAAATTCTTTCTTAACTGTTAGCAATAGCTTTGTTGTTTTGGTATTGTTACTTCTTACCGCAGTTATTCCTGCCAGTGCCCAGAAAGCGAATGTATTTGCCCGTTACTGGAACACCCTGGTAAACGACACCACCGAAACCTCCAGGCCCAAGTTCCTCATATACCCCACCCTGGCCTATGCGCCTGAAACCAGCTGGGAAATTGGTCTGAGCAGCCTCTATGTATATTATGCCCAAAGAGATACTACTAACCGGCTAAGCGAAATAAACGGCTTTACCTTTTACACTATCGAAAACCAGTACGGGCTGTGGTTCGATCATGCCTTATATTCTCACCAGGATAAATGGATTTTTCCGGGGCGTCTACGGTTTCAAAGCTTTCCCCTGCTATATTTCGGCATAGGTCCGGATTCTCCTTCCGATCATATAGCCCAGGTAGATAATACCCTTGTGCAAATAAGAGAACGGGCGCTGCGAAGGGTGTATCCTAACCTTTACCTGGGGCTTGAGGTTGATTTTCAAAGTTTAAGCGCTGTTGATTTCATGCCTGCCGGCAACGATGCATTAGAGCTACCTCTTGGCAGTAACGGATCCACCAACCTTGCTTTTGGCCTGGGGCTTGTTTACGACAAACGTCATAATGTTCTGAATGTCAGGGAAGGTATCTTTTCAGAATTGGCATTTTTAAGATACGACAATACCTGGGGAAGCGACTTTTCCTGGTCCTCTATTATATCTGATAACCGCTTCTATAAAAGTATTAACAGCAGAGATGTGCTGGCTGCACAGCTATTGGGGCAGTTCAATACTGGCGCCGTACCCTTCAACCAGCTGGCGCTGATGGGAGGAGAAAGCATCAACAGGGGCTACTACTATGGGCGTTACCGAGATAAAAATCAGCTGGCCGCCCAGCTTGAGTATCGTATGCTACCGTTTTCTTTCGCCAAAAGATGGGGAGCCGCCGTGTTTGGCAGCACCGGTACTGTTTTCGATCAGATGACAAACCTTTCCTTCAGCGATTTCATGTGGTCGGGTGGTGGCGGCATTCGCTTTCTTATATTCCCGAAGAAAGACATCTTTACCCGCCTGGATGTAGCTTTTACCAGGGAGGGACCTGGTTTGTACATATTTATTGGTGAAGCTTTTTAAGTACCAAAGGTGAATATTTCCATAAACACTATAAGTAGTACTGACTGGCAGTAGCAAATTACAAAGCATAAAAAAACAGGAGCTGGCGTTGGGTAAGGCATACACCTTTTACCAATGCCAGCTCCTGTTTTTATAGTATGCAAAATGCACAGGGCCTGGTTTCAGAAGCTATCCATGCCTTTACATCTTTTTACTGGCTACCCATTCATTTACCATTTCTTCAAGAATATTCAGTGGAACGGCACCATTGGTGAGCACCACATCATGGAATTCGCGGATGTCGAAACGGTCACCCAGCTGCTGCTTCGCCGCTTCACGCAATTCCAGAATTTTCATCATCCCGATCTTGTAGGCTGTTGCCTGCGAAGGCATAACAATGTGCCGGTCTACCATGCTCGTGATCTCTGATTCAGGTGCCGAGGCATGAGCTCTGTAGTAGTCAAGGGCCTGCTGGCGGCTCCACTTTTTGCTGTGTATGCCAGTGTCTACCACAAGCCGGATGGCTCGCCACATCTCCATGTTCAGGCGACCAAAATCGGAGTAAGGGTCCTGGTAGGCACCATATTCCTTTGGCAATAGCTCTGTGTATAAGCCCCAGCCCTCAGAATACGCAGTAAAGCCACCAAAGCGCCTGAACTGCGGAATCTCCTCCAGCTCCTGGGCAATGGCAAGCTGCATGTGGTGCCCTGGAATACCCTCGTGGTAGGCCAAGGCTTCCATTTCCCATTTGGGCATGGCTTTAATGTTGTAGAGGTTGGCATAGTAGATACCCGGCCTTGAGCCATCGGGAGCCGGCGAAGAATAGAAGGCTTTGCCCGCGGATTTTTCACGGAAAGGCTCCACTGCCTTTACAATCATATCGGCTTTGGGCTTGGTGAGAAATAACTCATCCAGGCGCCCGCGCATGTTATTAATGATTGTGGTGGCAGAGTCGAGGTACTGCTTGCGCCCTTCCTGGGTATCAGGATAAAAAAAGCGGGGATCTTCTTTGGTATAGGCAAAGAACTCCTGCAAAGTACCTGTAAAACCCACCTGCTGCATGATCTCTTTCATCTCACCTTCAATCCGGGCTACTTCGCGGAGACCAATCTCATGAATCTCGTCGGCAGTCAGGTTGGTGGTGGTGGTTGCTTTCAGCGCTGTGTTAAAGTATTCTGCGCCCTCCGCAAAGCGCCATACCCCTTCTTCCATGGGTGCTCTTTTTTCCTGATCAGTCATAAAGGCAATGAGTTTTTCATAGGCCGGCTTTACAGAGGTATTCAGCGCCTGGGTGGTTTCCTGCACCAGTGCTTGTTTCTGGCTGTCGCTCAGGTCCTTTACTGCATTTACCTTTTTCTGAAAATCTTCCAGCAGCGGACTGGTAGCTTTAGATTTATCGAAGGGTGCACCGCTGATTACATTGCGGCTATCGCTCAGCACCATGGGGAACAGGAATTTAGGAAGTACAGCCCCCGCCTTCTCATTGATCTTAAGATTTTCGATAACCTCATTCATCAGCCCCTCTACTTTAGAGAGGCGGGCAATGTATGCCCTGGCATCTGCTTCGTTGGTGATCTGGTGAAAGTTGATGAGAAAAGCCGGAACTGTAGACTGCCAGCCAAACATCTGGTTAACAGGATAACTGTAGTGCCTGTACTGGAAAGCCTTTAATGCCTTTTGCGCCTGCTCTTCCCAGATTTTATAGCTAAGCCTGGCCGATTTATCCAGTGCATTATAATCAATTGAATCATGCAGGTACTTAAGGTTTGATAGCAGTATTTCCTGCTCCTCAATCGCAAAAGCATCAGAAACATCATCCCACTGATCCTGATTTTTCTTGATTCCCAGCTGGGTTTGCCGCATAGGACTACGATCCATAGATTCGTTGAAGGTACGCTCAAAAAAGCGGTTGGCTTTCTGCGATTCTGCCGTAACCTGTTCGGTAGTAAAGCTTGGGGCGGCAGATGTAGTAATTTCTGTTTGGGTGCTTTGCGGCGAGGAGCAGGCACCTCCTAACAAGAGAAAGAGAAGAAGTAATAACGAATGTATCTTTTTTACTTTCATGCTGATGTATTATTTCGACTATTGCCCGTAATATCGGTGCATTTTTTGAAAAGGAGAAATCTTACTGCACACCGGGTACAGCTGAATTGAATGCTGCCATAAAGATTACTGATTGGCAAGCCGATTCCTCCCTTAATTACGGGCTCAGCACAACAACAGAACAGCGCGAAGAGTTTCTCCTATCGGCATTACCCCCTTAACCGCATTCAAAGATAGGGTTTCCGGGCAGCCCTGTTACCTTTGAACCTGTTCCGGCCAGTGTTCAAAACACATCCGAAAAATAGAATCCGCGCCAAAGGTATTCCGCGCCTACAATGCAAGTATGTATAATTGGAATGGGGGTGGTCAGTTTATTGTCTGATCAGTTCAACAGCTTTTTCCAGAACACTGTCTTTGCCTGCCGCCAGTTCACTTACCTGGTTCTGTACGTACACATCAGGAGGAAAACCCTTGCCTTCGTATGATGCACCATCTGCAAAGTTTACCTGTTGGGTAGAGAGGCTGTAATACCAGCCGTTTTGTAGCTCCCGGGCAATCATGGTAGAGGTAGAACCGTTTGTTTTTTCTCCTATTAGCGTTACCTGAGGCAACACTGCAAATGCCATGGTGGCACGTTCTGCGGCACTTAGGGTAAAGGCATCTATCAACACAACAATGGGTTTAGTATAGCCATTACCTTCTGGATGTATATACCAATTGTGCCAGGCAGTAAACTCATTGGCACCAGGACCGTTCTTTGTTCTGGAGGTAAAGGCCAGAGGCTTTTGGCCAGCCAGCTGTTTTTGGTCGGCCAGCTTTTCGGCAAGCTGAAGCGCATAAGTAAAATCTCCGCCGGAGTTATGGCGCAAATCGAAAATCAGTCCCCGGGAAGCGCTGTTATCTATGATCCACTCCCCCAACTCCTCCCATTGTGCACCCACAAAGTCGGTATGAACGTACAGGATATCTCCACCAATTTTACCACGCATGTATCCGGCATCACTACTCTCTTTCAGTGTACCTGCATCTATATAATTTGCCCGGATGATGTCTTCATTAAATAGCTCATCGTTTATTTTTTCACGATATACGCTGTTAGCATAGAACACTTCTCTTCCGGGCGTGGTAAGCTGAATGTGCCCATCATCAAATTCTGCCATCAGTGCTGTTAGCAGCTCAAAAAGTTCTGCATCAGAACTTAGTGCCTGCACTTGCGGTGCATACCTTGCCTTTATTTCCGGCCAGTCGATCCCCCGCTCCTCAAATGGAGCGTACAAAGTCTCGAACTCCCTGATGAACTGGTCAAAAACAGCTTTTGGGTTATTATCAGGTACTGCTTCAAAGAATATATCCTGGCAGGCCGCCATAGCAATTAGCAGCAGTAGCGCTAAAAAAAAGCTTTTCACATTTACTGAATTTAGAGTTAAAAATGAAAGGAGATGCCAAGTGCCAGCTCATTACGGATCGCAACAAACTTTCGTGGTAGCGTATAACGAAAATACTCCCCCTGATAGGCTGCCGAGGCAGACCATCGCTCGCTCAATGCCATGCGGTACGCCAGCTGCCAGTTTAGTTTTTGCAGCTTATTCAGCATTACAAAGCTCCCATCTCTGTAAAAATTAGCCAGCAAACGCAGATTCCTGTGTGAGCTTTGGTTTTCGATGAATCTGTCATCATTCACAGCATAGGGAGATCGGGCCAGCCAACTAACAAGGGGTAGCGAGACGCCAGCTTCAATAGCGTGCTTTTCATTGAGCGTATAAACAGCCTGCCAGGCCGGACTTAAACCTGTACTTAGCGTATAGCCAAAGAAGCTCTGGGCTCCATAGCCATAAAAGAAGGCGCCCGCCTGGTTTTCCAGCTTAGCGCCTGCCCGCATTGTAACTTTACCTTTTTCAAAAAAGGTAGTGAGTAGCGTATAGTCTAAATCCAGCAGCACAAAGGTGGTGGCATTGCTATTAGCTTCTTCTAATGTTTTCCACTCAAGATATTTGTACCCTGGCTGTGCACTTGCATTGTACAGGCCCAGGCCTAATGCCAGCCTATGGTAGGTCTTTTTACTTTGCCGCATATAGGTAAGCCGGGTGTTTAATAAAGAGCTTCCATGATATACCATGGGCGAAAAGAGCAGATCCTGACGGGCATATTGCCGCCAACCGTACTGTAGCTGTAGCTCATTATTCCGATTCCGGTCCTGTGCGAATGCTTCTGAAAGACAGCACATATAGCAGGCCAGCAGAAAAAAAAGTTTGAAAAGGTTGACGCTATACATAACAATACTGGCGTGCTTTAGAGATATGGGTGAAATAAAGCCTCTTTTCTAAAAGACTTTTTACAGCAATAGCCTGATAAACAGAATATATCAGGTTAGGATAGCTAAATATAGAGTCTATTTCACCCCCATGCATCACCCAAACCGGGGGATAGGACCGGTAAGCTATGTTACGCAATGTAAGTTAAACCATGCAGCACACAGGCTGATATCGGTACACCCCTGCTGATGTCTGCTGCTATTAAAACCTGCGCGCTTTACCCAATTGCCTGGCGATAATCCGTTGCTCCGTAAAAGATGCTAATGTCTGATCCAGGATTCTTTTGTGTCTGCGTTTGCTGATGTCTAAACAAACGCCTTCTATTCTTTCCTGATAGATCAACTCGTGCTGATGATTATAGATCCGTACAATGCTGAAGGTTTGTTGCTTTACATTGGTTTCTACAACCCAGTAAGCACTGTTAACCGGTGGTGTAGTTTGCGTAAAGCCATTGCCAAGGGTGCCAAAACATAAAGCGGCTACTAAAAGTGTGGACTTGATGAGCGAGTACATAATAATTGGTGTTTAAATCTGGACCTAAAGTAAACCACAGAAAATTAGCACGCTGGCATAATAGCCTAAGCCCCAACCGCACAAGTAATAGGAGCAAACAATAAGGCCGGATGGCGTTAATATAATTTTATTGCCGTTTGTCTGCTTAAAATGGTCGCTTGTCGAAAATAGAGCGGTTTTTACGAATGCATCTGCCTTAATTTGTATTTTTATACAATCCAAATGTGAACCTCATGGCCTATGTCGGCAGTTTCCTATAACCTGATATATTCGAATGCACGCAGCTACAGGATTAAGCGGCATTTGTTGTTCTGGCTGGCCTGTGTGTTATTTTTTACCCTTATTTATGGTTCACTCCCCCTGGGTACCAGAAGCCTGCCTGCCGGCTTTCATCCGCTGGAGGCATATCTGATAGCTTCTATTCAGGCTGTCTTTTTTCTACCCCTGCACATCTGCCTTAGCTACACCATTATGTATGTATTGGTGCCCCGGTATTTTTTTAAGGAAAAATACGGACAGCTGCTCTTATGGCTATGCCTTTCTTTCCTGTGCACCGGTGTTTTTTCAAGCTTTTTGTCAGAATGGATAGTAGGGCCTGTAACAAGCTTGTTGGGAGCTGCCAGCAAGAAACAAAGTTTTGGACTGGCGCTGATGGCCGGACTTAGAGGCGGTATAACAGTATCAGGTTTTGCCGTGGCCATAAAGCTTGGCAAATTCTGGTATCACAAAAACCAGTTAAACAAGCAGCTGGAGGCAGAAAAGCTGGTGGCAGAGCTACAGGTGCTGAAAGCCCAGGTGCACCCTCATTTTTTATTCAATACCCTAAATAATTTATACGCGCTAACGCTGCAGCAATCTCAACAAGCACCTGAGGTAGTGCTGAAGCTTTCCGGCTTATTACGCTATATGCTCTATGAATGCAATGTTGCCAGTGTACCGCTGCTGAAAGAGCTGCAACTGATGAACGATTACATAGAGCTGGAAAAGTTGCGTTACGGCGAACGTCTTGATTTTTCTCTTACGATTGAAGGAAATCCTGCCGGCATAAAGATTGCACCCCTATTACTGCTGCCGCTGCTGGAAAACAGCTTTAAACATGGCGCCAGCGAGAAGCTTGATCAGGCCTGGATTAGCTTAAGCCTAAGGATAATAGGAAAAGAGCTGCGTGTAAAATTAATGAATGGAATTGCGGAAGGCCCTGTCAGGGCATCTACTAATGGTATTGGGCTACAGAATGTTAAAAAGAGGCTGTCCCTCCTTTACCCCAATCAGCACGAGCTTAAGCTAACCCGGGATGCCGAAGTATTTATCGTTTCTCTGAATATTCAGCTGGAGGAGGAGTCGGAAAACGCTTCGCCGCCGATAATTCCGCTAAGTACAGACTCAGCAAACCTTGTAACCACCACCTATGCATAACACTACCCGGAAACTTCGTTGTTTACTGGTGGATGATGAACCACCAGCACTAGCAGTGCTTCAGGCATACCTTGCACAGGTGCCCAGCACTGAAGTGGTGGGTAGCTGCTATAATGCCATCGCTGCTTTTAGTGTGCTGCAGTCACAAGCTGTGGATCTTATATTTCTGGACATCAAGATGCCACAATTGCTTGGAACTGATTTCCTGAAATCCCTTCGCAATCCTCCAAAGGTAATATTCACAACGGCTTACGCCGAGTATGCCCTGGAAGGCTATGAACTGGATGTGGTGGATTACTTATTAAAGCCCATTTCACTGGAGCGCTTTCTGCGTGCACTGCAAAAGGTTCAAACTTCAGAACCTGCAGCTGTGCAGCCACCCACTGCCAATTACCTGCCGCAGGTAAGCGAACCTTTTGTATATTTTCGGGTAGACCGCAAAATGGTGAAGGTAATGGTACGGGATATACTATATATAGAAAGCCTGAAGGATTATGTAAAGGTGTTTACCACCAGTAAACAGCTAATTACCAAGCAATCCATCTCCTCAATGGAAGAAATGCTGCCGGAAGAAAAGTTTATTCGCATTCATCGCTCTTATATTGTAGCGCTGGATAAAATAGAATCCTTTACACAGGCTCATGTGTTTCTTTTGGGCAAAGAGCTGCCAATCGGGCGCCACTTTAAGCACGAGGTAGAGCAGGTATTAAAGTAACAAGGAAGTCCTGCACAGGCTTTGTAAGTAGCCGTAAATCTAAAACATATACCTGTCAGTCAAACAACAGAATGCAGATAGCTTCCTTTGATAAACCAGCATTTTCAGGAAGTTCTTAAAGGAATGGAGCCTGCAGCCTGTGCGGGGGTAAACATTGGCGCAAAAGCAGGAAATTTTGCCGGTTCAAAATCCCCGTATAAATCAGGAAAAGCGCCTTTTCAACTTCCTCACCCGCTTTTTATGCGCGTTCTTTTTCTTAACTGTTTTCGATTTTTGATCAGCTTTATACCAGGGCTTTTTGGTATTTGTAACAGTAGTATTACTAGTGGAGGGCCTGTTGACTTGTGATTGACTGCTTTTACGCTTCTGCGAAACCGCTATGGCTTCTGTGTCTTTAGGCAGGGGTTGAGGTGGTTTAACTGCCGGCTGCCTAACTGCGGGTGCTGGCTGCACTTCTACTACCTTGGCATCAAAAGCATCTGCTGCTTTTTCAGACTTCACAACAGTCTGCGCTACAGTAGTCTGAACGCTTTTACGCTGTGGCAGACGCTTCTGGCTCTTTTGCGGCAGCGGAGCTGTTTTTTTAGAAACCTTCCTGGCTGTTTTCTCCGGCTTTATTTCTTTTACTACTGGCTTTTCCTGCTGTGTTCTAGGACTGTTATCTGCAGTAATAGCACTTTTTTCCGCTACGCCAGATTCTCCTGCCACTACTAGTGCAGCGCTTGTTTCAGTGGGTTTTTCAGGTGTTTTCTCTACTTCAATATCGTAAAATGCCACACCTGCCATAGCCACAAACGCTACGGCTGCGGTAGCCAATGAAGAAACCAGCACCTTGTTCATGTATAGCAGCTTTTGCTTCTGCTTAGCCACCTGCCACTCTCCCGTTTCCAGATATTGCTTCCCCTTTTGGTGAATTTCTGCTGCTGTAGGTCTTTCACCGCGGTCTGCCGACATACAGGATTCCAGAATTTTGCTTAACCCGGGTGAAAAGCCAGCAGGAAGCGCCGGTACGCGCGCACCTTTAAGCAAACTTTGGCCGCCTGCACCTTCCCAGGGCACATCATTGGTGCACATCTCGTATAGGGTAACGCCCAGGGAGAAAATATCGCTTGCAGCATCAGCAGTAGGATGATGATCAAAGCGTTCTGGCGGAGCATAAGCTACTGTGAGCGCCTTTATATTTGCTGTTGTGTTTGATAAGGTATTCCTGATGCGGCTGCTGATGCCAAAATCTGCCAGCATAAAACTTTCCGGCTGCAGGAGCAGGATATTATCCGGCTTAATATCCTGATGAATAATGGAGGGCTCCTGTCCATGAATTTCTTCCAGTGCCGATCCTATCTGGCACATTACCAGCGCCACCTGCCGTTCGCTGTAAACACCCGCTCTTCGCAAGCCTTCTCCTACCGACCCATAGGGGCAATAAGTCATGATCAGGTAGGGAGCGCCATCGGCCACATCAAAATGATTTACCTTCAGCAGATGCGGATGTGATAAATTATGGGTAAGTGAAAATTCGTTTTTGAACTGCCTAAGCCCCCATTCATCCAGTCCCCCGGCGGCTGCATAGATCTTAATGGCTACCACGGCCTCATCGGCCATCTGGTCTCTGGCCATCCATACCTCCGAGAATCCACCTTCACCAATCAGCTGGTCTAAAAGATATCTGCCGGCGAATACCTGGTTCTGCTTTAATACTGGCATAAAAAATATTAAATGCTCCTGAAAAATGATCAGCAAAAACTATAAGCGCTTAAATCCCACTGAAGCTGATGTTACCAATCCTTTAAGGCGCTCAAAAAATTACACTGTACATACTAACGTACATTATATACTATCTCAAGGGCTGTTTTATTGTCCCGAAAAGACAATAGCTTTTAATTTTAAAAATGGTAGTTGGGTTAGCTACGTACTATCCCATTGACGTAAACCGCAGGGTGGTAGTTGTAAAGTATTACATTTAGATCTAAAAAGTGCCCATACGGGTAAATCCCGTTGCAGCAACATAAAAAAACAGGATACGAATAATTAGTAACAGGCGCTGTGTAAAAGCAAACCAACACAGCGCCACTTAGCAGCACACAGAAATTAAGAATGACTAATTTAAAAGAACGTGGTTTTGAGCGTGAAATCACTTTTCAGACATCCAGAAGTGGCGGCGCTGGTGGTCAGCATGTAAATAAGGTTGAGAGCAAGGTTGAGTTACGTTTCGATGTAGCCGGTTCAGCATTGCTTACTGAAGAAGAAAAAGCCCTGGTACAGCAGAAGCTGGCAAACCGTATCAACAACGAGGGATATCTGCAGGTGGTTAGCCAGGAGTCACGCAGTCAGCAGCAGAATAAAGAGCTGTGTATAGAGCGGTTTTATGAGCTCATGAGCCAGGCATTCAGAAAGCAGAAGAAGCGAAAACCAACCAAACCCACCAGGGCTTCTGTAAGGCGCCGACTGGCAGGCAAACAAATTCAGGCACAGAAAAAAGCCAACCGCAGCCAGAGAGGAGAATATTGAATACTGCTGCCAGTTTGAAAATAGGTACTATTCCTCTTAGCTGCAGTTATTACAGCATGCAGCAATTCTTTAAAATGGCAGCTGCAGATTTACAAACAATACCCTCATCACAGGGTTGGCAAAATATGAATAAGAGGAACGACTATCAGCCTATTGAAGATTACGGTATCATTGGAGACCTGAACACCATTGCCCTGGTAAGCAAGCGGGGATCCATTGATTTTATGTGCTTCCCCGACTTTGATTCTCCCAGTATTTTTGCTGCAATGCTGGATAATGAAAAGGGTGGTTATTTTAACATACATCCTTTACTGGAAGACATTAACCATAAGCAGCTCTACCTGCCCGAGACAAATATATTACTCACCCGCTTTCTCTCGGAAGAGGGTGTTGCAGAGGTTACTGACTTTATGCCCGAGGAGGAGAATTATGGCGGTAAGGAAATAATCAGAAGAGTGGCCTGCATTAAAGGAGAAATGCGCTTTAAGCTGGAATGCCGGCCCCGCTTTGATTATGCCCGTGCTTCCCACACCATCACCCAGATCAGCGAACATGAAGTTATCTTCACCAGCCAGGGCAACCACCAACTGGTGCTGCGCCTATTAAGCAGTGTACCGCTTTATCATCAGCAGGGAGATGTTTACGCTGAATTCACCCTCGGAGCAGGTGATCTGGCCGATTTTATGCTGGAAGAGGTCGCGGATAATCCTGTTCAAATCGAAGCATTAAGGTCCTTTGTTGAAACCAGCCTTTTCGATAACATCAATTACTGGAAAAACTGGACTGGAAAATGTAATTACCGCGGTCGTTGGATGGAAATTGTACAACGCTCTGCCCTAGTATTAAAGCTGATGACCTCTTACCGCTATGGCTCAATTGTGGCAGCTCCTACATTTTCTTTGCCTGAAGATATGGGTGGGGAGCGTAACTGGGACTATCGCTATACCTGGATTCGCGATGCCTCCTTCACCATTTATGCACTTATTAACCTGGGTTATAAAAAGGAGGCCACTGCCTTTATGAACTGGGTGGAACGGCAGTGTGAGCAAATTGGTGAGGGTGGTTACCTGCGCCTGATGTACACCCTGGATGGAAAGTTAGATCTGCAGGAAATAGAACTAAACCACCTGGAGGGCTACAAGCAGTCCAGGCCTGTGCGCATTGGCAATGGTGCCTACGATCAGATACAGCTGGACATTTATGGTGAGCTGCTGGACTCTGTGTACCTCTACGACAAATATGTAGAGCCCATCTCCTATGGCTTTTGGCTAAACCTCTCCCAACAGGTAGCATGGGTGTGCAACAACTGGCAAAGAGAAGATGAGGGAATCTGGGAAGTACGGGGTGGCAAGCGGCAGTTCCTCTACTCCAGGCTCCTGTGCTGGGTTGCCATCGACAGGGGCATGCGTATAGCAGAGAACCATTCCTACCCACTGCCACCACACTGGCGTGAAGAACGCGATAAGATATTCCACAGCATTCACCAGGAGTTCTGGGATCAGGAGCTGCAGGCATTTGTGCAGTTTAAAGGTGCCAAAACGGTAGATGCTGCCACACTGTTCATGCCCCTGATACGCTTTATCAGTCCAACTGACCCTAAGTGGCTCTCTACCCTAAAACGCATTGAAGAAGAGCTGGTATCTGACTCAATGGTTTACCGCTACCGTCCTGATGAGGAAGTGGAGGGGCTCTCTGGTGGTGAAGGTACATTCTCTATGTGCACCTTCTGGTATGTAGAGTGCCTTGCCAGAGCAGGACAATTAAATAAAGCCACACTCTTTTTTGAAAAAATGCTTGGCTATGCAAACCATGTAGGCCTTTATGCCGAACAACTAGGCGTTAAGGGCGAGCACCTGGGCAACTTCCCGCAGGCCTTTACGCACCTCGGCCTGATTAGCGCCGCCCTTAGCCTAAACAAAGAATTGAATAAAAGCGCAGATAAACCATCTATATCATGAAATCTATATCCCTATTGAATGAAACAAGGCAGGTACAGCTGGTAGAGATGCCCGAGCCTACCATCACAGGGCCAGATCAGCTTAAAATAAAGATTCTGGAGGTTGGTATCTGCGGCACCGACAGGGAGCAGGTAGAGGCTGGTTATGGCGATGTACCCAGGGGAATGGACCGTCTGGTGATAGGGCATGAAATGTTAGGAGAGGTAGTTGAAACAGGAGCTGATGTAAAAGCTTTTTCTGTAGGCGATTATGCTGTGCTAACGGTAAGAAGAGGCTGCGGCCAGTGTGTTTCCTGTAAAAGCAACCGCAGCGATATGTGCTATACCGGCCAGTTTACCGAGCGGGGCATTAAAGGACATCATGGCTTTGAAACTGAATATGTGGTAGATGAGGAGCAATATGCTGTAAAGGTTCCTGCAGCCTTGCGTACAGTTGGAGTACTTACAGAACCGCTTTCTGTTATTGAAAAAGCGATTGATGAAGCCCAGGCCATACAGGCTGCACGTCTGCCACAGGTAGAGGCCGCCACCTGGCTCATTGGCAAGCGAGCATTGGTGGCAGGTCTGGGGCCCATCGGGCTCTTAGCAGCTATTGCCCTACGCCTTAGGGGTGCCGAAGTAATAGGCCTCGATATTGTGGATGAGGGCAGCAAGCGCCCTGAAATACTGCGAAAATTAGGGGGCACCTATATTGATGGCCGTAAAACAAAAACCTCGCTGCTGGACGACCACCTGGGGCAAATTGACTTTATTCTTGAAGCTACCGGTGTAGCCGAGCTTGGGTTTCAACTGATCGATGCCCTGGGCGTAAATGGTATTTATGTAATGACGGGCATACCGCATGGCGACAGGCCGGTGTGCATTACAGGAGCTGATATGATGAAGCAGCTGGTGCTGATGAACCAGATTATCCTGGGTAGTGTAAATGCCAGCACTACCCATTATGCACACGCCATTCAGGACCTGGAAAAAGCTAAAGCGAAATGGGGCAAGCTGGTAGATGAGATCATTACGAGCCGCTTACCCTATCATCAGTTCAGAGAAGCACTGGACTTAAGATCAGATAATGATATCAAAACAGTACTGGAGTGGGCTAAATAACTAGTGCTCCATAAAATCATGGATGATGGCAAATCTATGGCATCAATTTATATTTTATGGAGCACTAGAAAAAAACCATCCTGTATTATTCCTGTAACTTTTGGTTACCACCATCTTCCAGTGTTACTGCCGCTTTAACAGCGGGCTGGCCTGCCAGGTATAGCGTGCGTGAAGGGAAAGCAAATGAGACCTCCATTTTTTGGAATTCTTCATAAATACGCAGATTTATGGCCTGCTGAATGTCCATGTATGTGTTATATTCAGAGCTAAGTACATAATACACAATTTCATAGGTAAGGCTGGAATCACCGTAGCTTTGAAAGTGTACCCTATCAAAACGCACGGGATCCTGCTCCAGCACTATTTCCTTGATTACTGATGGTATTTGCGTCAGTTTATCCAGAGGCGTGCTATAGGTAACCCCAATTTTAAAGAGCACGCGGCGCTGTTGCATTCGTTTAAAATTATGGATACGGGAGCTGGTAAGGTCGCTGTTGGCAAAAACAAGCTGTTCTCCTGAAAGCGTTTTGATGCGGGTGGTTTTAATTCCAATGTGTTCTATAACACCATTCTTATCATCTACCACAACAAAATCACCTACCTCAAAAGGCTTATCGAAGAAGATTACAAAATAATTAAACAGGTCACCCAAAATATTCTGTGCAGCCAGGGCTATGGCTATGCCGCCAATGCCCAGGCCGGCAATAATTGCAGTAAGGTCATAGCCCAGGTTATCGAACAAAAAGGCCAGGCCAACAAACCATATCACAATGTTTATGATCAGTTTCAGACCGCCAAAATTATTTAAATCATCATCTCCATGATGCTTTCGTCTTAGGTACGCCGTCATCAGGAGCAGCAGGGTATTAGCCAAAAACCGGATCACCAGTATGGTAACAGCAATTGTAGCTCCTATGGCGATTATTCGCGAAATCCTTGGTGAAAGTACAAGGTAATGGAGCCCCAGGTACAATGCCACAATGTTAAGAATCGGAATCCCAAAGCGATCAAAGCTAACAACTACAAAATCATCGAAGCTGGTTTTGGTACCCTCTGCCCATTTTTGTACCCGGCGAAGAATTACCCGCCGAAAAGACTTTATCAGCAACAGAACAGCTACTGTAATCCCAAAAGCAATAAGATAGTCCTGAAGGGTATTTTGATAGAAGGTCCTTTCTAGTACTTCATTCATGTTCTTACAAAAATCAGTTCAAAAAAAATGCAATATACAAAGCCTGGTCAATTCTATTGTAAGAGTTCGGTAACTTGCCATCCGGAAGCATTTATCGCTTACACTAAAAAAGTACTACTATTGCTACCTCATAAAGCAGTAAAGATTACAGCAGGCAAAACAGCTCTTCTTAACTATTTTAGCAGACAGCAATACAACAACTCTCCAGCAACAGGTATAAAAACACAACAAAGCCTTGTCAAAAGTATTAATAGACTATGGAAATCTTAATTGTATTTTTGCTGATTCTCCTCAATGGTATTTTTGCCATGTCTGAAATCTCCCTGGTCTCTGCCAAAAAGCCCCGTTTGGAAGCAGCAGCCAGGAAAGGAAGCAAGCAGGCTAAAACAGCCCTGCAGCTGGCCAACGCCCCTAATGTATTTTTATCAACAGTGCAGATTGGTATTACGCTGATTGGTATACTCACCGGTATTTATAGCGGTGAAAACATTACCGACGACCTGGAAGCCTATCTCGCCACTATTCCTTTTCTCTCTGCCTATGCTGATGGACTGGCCGTTACAATCGTAGTTGTGGCCATTACTTTTTTCTCCCTGGTGCTGGGCGAGCTGGTGCCAAAGCGCATTGGCTTATCCAATCCCGAAAAATTTGCCATTCTGCTGGCAGGACCTATGACGTTGCTTTCAAAAATTACCGCACCTTTTGTTTGGCTGCTTACCAAAACGTCTGATATAATCATGCGCATCTTTCGCATCAAAGCTGTTAAATACAATGTTACGGAAGATGAAATTAAAGCCATGGTAGAGGAAGGTGCCCGGGGCGGAATTGTACAGGCGGTAGAACAGGATATTGTATCCCGGGTGTTCCATCTGGGCGATCGTCGCATTAGCTCCCTGATGACTTACCGATCTGAGGTAGTTACCATTCCTGCAGGAGCGGATGTTGCTAAAATCAGAACCATACTTAGCGATACCCTTTTTTCAGTTTACCCGGTGGTAGAGGGAAACCTGGATGATATTTTAGGGGTCGTGTTCCTAAAAGACATGTTCAGGCACCTGGCTGAACAGAACTTTCAGCTAAAAGACTACATAAAGCCAGCCGTTTATATTGCAGAAACAACAACTGCTTATAATACCCTGGAAATTTTTAAGCGCAGCGGTATTCACTATGGCCTAATTACTGATGAATATGGCACTTTTATGGGCATAGTTACCATGAATGACATTCTGGAAGCCCTCATTGGTGATGGTACAGGAATTGGTATGGATGAGGACGGAATCCAGCAGCGGGAAGACGGTAGTTGGCTGGTGGATGGTGACTATCCATTTCACGACTTTCTGCACAACTTTGATATTCCCACTGATCAGCAAATACATCATTTCGACACCGTGGGCGGGTTAATCCTCAATGAACTTGGCTATATTCCGAAGGTAGGTGAAAAGTTAGTCTGGGCCGGATTTAAACTGGAGGTAATAGATATGGACCGGGTAAAGATTGATAAAGTGCTTGTTACAAGGCTTGAGGAAGACTTTACCGATTAAGATTTTATAATCAAATTATCAGGCTTCCCTCCTTGATCATTTCTTTCTGCAGAAGCACCCATAAAGCTACTCCGCTGCTATTTGTCCCTGCTCGCGTAAGCATCCTTTTTATAAGAAGGTGACTGTATGATCTTGGTCGCCAGCAGGTCGTTGATGAATATCCTGTTAAATTTCCTTACACCTGCCTGTGTCAGATGATCCTCATCATAAAATTCTTTGAGGTTGTGCAGCTCCAGGTCTTTTCTGCAGTTGTAATCAAAGAGAGGAACATTATGCCTGTCTGCAACTGCATTTATGGCTGATGTATACTCTGCATAATTAACAAGCTTGTTTTTATAGTAGTCTGTAACAGGTGCTACAACAAATACCAGCTTAATACCTCTGTTCTTACACATCCTGATTATTTTGTTCAGATGCGCCAGCTGTACATCGGAAAAGCTAAATTCCATAGGTTCCAGGCTCTCCAGTTCCTCTTCAGACATGGTATTTCCCGGATGGAGGGATTGGGTAAAACCGCCTTTTACATACACATCAACCTGGCTTTTCTGCTGCTCCAGCCTGTGCAGGGGCACATGCAGCCGCTTTATAGCATTTATCAGCATGCTGTTCAGGGCAAGCCCGTTTTTCGAAACCAAGCCCATTTCAACAACGCCCCCTTCCAGTTCTGCATTCGAAATGATGTCTATTGTAGATTCTAAACCATCCTGAACCAGCATATTCCAGTACAGGTCCAGAACAACCATTTTTGGATTTGTAGTAGGAAGGTGTTCCCTGAGCAGATAGTAAGAGTTATAGGGTGTTTGAGAGGTGGAGCCCAGGTTAAAGGTAGTGTAGCCATGCTTTTTAAATTCCCGCGGATCAAATCCCCGGTATACATGGGAGGAGCCTATAAACAGAATATCTACATCTTTAACCGTTTTTACTTCTCGCATGCGCAGCAAGAGCTGGCCATACCCTCCGCTGGTTGTGTGAAAATTTGGCAGCCAATGATCAAAGCCCATCACAAAAGCAAACCAGATAATGCAGCAGTAAAAGGCAAGACCTGAAAAAATTGTTAAGAATGTTCTGATCAGAAACTTTTGCATTCTTAATCTTTAGAATTGAAAATAGATAAACTGGGTCTCTGAGAAACTGCCAAACAAAAATATACAGGCACCAGCAAATCCATAAAAGGCTACTTTAAGTGGAACAGGTAAGCGATCTAACCTACGTCTTAACGACGGCATAGTTGTGTTGGCAAACTCTATAAGCACCAGTAAGGCAACAAAGAATACCGACAGGTAGAACATTTCTTTTACCTGATTCAGGTAGAGCAGCTTCCAATGGGCACCCACTCCGTATGTTAATGCTGCTACAGATTCAGATAAACCTGTAAACATATGGGTGAGAATATACCAGGCATCTGTAAGGGTGTTGGCTCTGAAAAACACCCAGGCAATACAAACCAGAGAAAATGTAGTAAGCACCTGTAAAAGCTTGTGCAGTTTTGGCAGCCTGTTTAGCCTTAGCAGGTCTGTTAGTTTACCTCGTTCTTCTATTGTTGCATTTCCAATAACAAGGTAAATACCATGCAGGGCACCCCATATTATGAATGTCCAGTTAGCGCCGTGCCAGATACCACTTACTAAAAAAACAATAAAGAGATTGTAGTACCAGCGCCATTTTACCACTCTGTTACCCCCTAAAGGGAGATAAAGATAATCTCTGAACCATGTAGAGAGTGAGATGTGCCAGCGGTTCCAGAAGTCTTTGATTGATGTTGCAAAGTATGGGCTGCGAAAGTTTTCCATCAGTTGAAAACCCATAATACGCGCTGCACCAATGGCAATATCAGAATAGCCCGAGAAGTCGCAGTATATTTGAAAGGCAAAAAACAGGGTAGCCAGGATCAAGGGGATCCCCTCGTACTCGCCCGGTTTGTTGTATACCTCATTCACAAACACCGCCAGGCGATCTGCAATCACCACCTTCTTAAAAAATCCCCAGGCCATAAGTCTTGCACCACTGGCAGCTCTTTCATAATCAAACTTATGTTCAGTTTTTAGCTGATTTAACAAATTGCCGGCTCTTTCAATTGGGCCTGCTACCAGCTGTGGAAAGAAAGTAACAAAAAGTGCAAAAATGCCCAGATGCTTTTCGGCCTGTATGCGGCCATAGTAAACATCTATGGAATAACTCATGGTTTGGAAGGTGTAGAAAGAAATGCCCATGGGCAACAGGATCTCAAACACCGGCGTTGCATAGTTCAAATCCAGCAGGGCAGCCAGATCACCTGCGGCTTCGCTAAAGAAGTTGAAGTACTTAAAGGTAAAGAGTATGCCCAGGTTGGAAAGCAGACTTAGCCACAACCATGGCTTTCGTTTATGCCTAAGCTCATCAGGTATGCTGCCCATCATTCTGCCACATGCATAATCTATAAGCGTTGAGCATACTAGCAGCAGCGCATAATCTACCCGCCAAAACATATAGAAGGTATAACTGGCTATCAGTAGCAGCAACCATCTGAAACGGTAAGGCGTGGCGAAGTAGAGGAGAATTACCGTTGGAAAAAATATGATAAACTCTATTGAGTTAAAAAGCATCTTAAACAGCTACTAACTAAAAAATTCTGTGAGAAAAATTCAAAACAGAAAACGTAATTAAAAAATGAAAAGGAGCCTTTCCTGGATTGTATTGAATATTATGGCTTTACGTAAAGTAAAGGAAAATTGTTCAGGGAAAAGTAAAAATATACTCGGTTAAAAAGTTAAATCTCTACTCATGATTTTAAGCTGGTAAACAGCTTATGATTTAAAGCTGTTTCCAATTATGCAAAATAATATTATACTACCACACATAAATATAGTACCAGAAGTAGACTTAAACGATCCAAAGCAACTGCTCAATTTTCATGCATTTAACTTATATAGACTATAGGTGGAGAGTAAAACCGCCGCTCCTAACAACAGTCATGAATCGCCCTCTCCCCTAATCAAGCCACAAGGACAGCACGTAGTTAATGTAAAATTTTATTCTTTTTTCAAGCATTAAGGTGCTTATTATTAGATAAATAGAATGTGGTTGGTATAGCTGGCACGTGCATACACAAAACATTCGGATAGGTGCAGTATGTTTATATGTTATTTATTGTTTGAACATTATGCTGCCGTCTTTCTGCTCACCGTTGCGCTGCACCTATATTAATAATGCTGGAAAGGGTTTCAATAGCCTGCTGTTCATTTTTCTTTTATCAGGGCTTCCTCTTTTTCTAAGCGCACAAACCTATAAGATTTTGCCATTGGGTAATTCCATAACAGAAGGCAAAGTAGAAAATCCCGGCTACAGATATCCCTTATATGATAAGTTAACGGATGCTAATATTGACTTTGAATTCATAGGTTCTTTAACCGCAAATTTTGTATGGAACAGGGATGTGCAAAGCTGTATAGAGCAGCCAGGTTCAATTCCTGTGCTTGCACATGAGGGGCATGGAGGCTGGCGGGCAGATCAGATATTAAATGGTAAATCAGGTGATGACCCAGGCAAGCTCTCTGTATGGCTACAGAATTACACCCCTGATGTTGTGTTGATGCACCTGGGCAGCAATGATATGTTTCAGGATCAGTCTGTTACAGGTACCCTGATTGAGCTTCGGGATGTTGTTAGGGTACTACGCCAGGATAACCCAAGGGTAATCATACTAATGGCTAAACTGATTCCGGCACATGGTCCAACGGTGGGAACAAATAAAGAAACAAACGTACGCCTTTTTAATAATGAAATTCCCCGACTTGTACAGGAACTGAACACAGCGCAGTCGCCGGTGATACTGGTAGATCAGTATACAGGCTTTAATGCTGCACCGGGCGAAGATACTTTTGATGGCATTCATGCCAACACAAAGGGGGCTATCAAGATGGCTGATAAATGGTTTCAGGCGCTGAAGGAAGTTTTAAACAGCTATACAAAGTCTCCCACAGTTAGTATTACTGCACCCGCCAGGGGCACTGAGCATACTGTTAGGCAAAGCATAAAAGTAGCTGCAGCGGCCTCTGATCCGGAAGGGGCTGTAAAGCTGGTGGAGTTTTTTGCTAACTGCGAAAAGATAGGCGAAGATGCCAGCAGCCCGTTTGAGATAGACTGGACTCCTGCCCAGGCAGGGGAATTTAAGCTCGAAGCCAGGGTTACAGATGCCGCCGGCGCAAAAGCAGTTTCACAGGCGGTAACAGTACAGGTTTTAGAAAAAACACAAACCGATTATACCACCGGGCAGCCCCAGCTCTACAAGCCAGAGCAAAATGCTACGAGCAGCAACGATATTGCCGTAGAGTTCAGCCTGCCCGAAGCGGCCAAGGCTGGCACTGTAACCCTTAGCTTCAGCAGAACGGGCGGTAACAGCGATAGCTATGCACCACATGTGCTTACGTTCACATCTGCCGCGGAAACAGCCGGCCGGCACAGCTTTACGCTGAAGGGCAACAGGCTTGGATCTGGCAGTAATGTCTCTTCTGTTAGCTCAGGCCCGAATGATGCACTGGTGAGTGGCACCACTTATGCCGTAACTGTTTCTTATCAGGATAAACCAGGAAACAGAGCTGCATCAGATACAAAATCAGACTTTATTTACGATGTTACACCTCCTGCCATTCCCGAGAAACCTTCATTAGGAGGCAATAGCGATACTGGCATCAGCAACACAGATGATATCACTGCGAATACAATGCCGCAGCTAAACGGAGCCGCCGAGGCTGGCAGCAGGGTTTGGGTTTACCTCAACGAAAGCATATTGGCTACCACAACTGCAGATGCTAATGGACGCTGGTATTATGTTATACCTGCGGAAAAAGAACTAGGTGATGGCCGCTACCTGGTAAAGGCCGCTGCCAGCGATGCAGCAGGCAATAAGAGTGGAACAGGCGAATCTCTTACTTTTGTTGTAGATCGCCAGGCTCCTCGTGTACTGGTTAAAGATTTTACCCTTGCACTGGATGCCACTGGCAATGCATCTGTTGCTGCAGCCGATGTGAATAATGGCTCTTCAGACAATTTTACTGCAGCAAGCGCACTGATTTTTTCCCTAAGCCGTACTAACTACAGTTGCCAGGATCTGGACCAGCGCCGGGAGCTAACGCTAAGTGTTACAGACCAGGCAGGCAACATAGCCACGGGCACAGCAAAAGTTGTGGTGAAAGATTTGCTTCCGCCAAACCTTAAGGTGCAGGATGTTTACCTGCAGCTGGATGCGAACGGGAAAGCTACTTTAACAGAGGTAGCTGCAGTTGTTTCAAATTCTGATAACTGCAGCACCCCGGCCATAGGCATGAGCCGTACTGCCTTTGGCTGTGCTGATGCAGGTAAATCGTTTACCATAACAGTTACTGCTACAGATGCAGCAGGCAATAAAACAGAAAAGCCATTAACGGTACATGTGGAAGACAAAGTAGCGCCCATTGCCCGCACTAAAAACATTACCGTTTCCCTCGATGCCAGCGGAAAGGCTGTTATCAAGGCAGCAGATGTTGATAATGGTTCATCAGATGGCTGTAGTACTGTTTCATTATCCCTTAACAAGAGTAGCTTTAGCTGCTCCGACCTGGGCACCAATGAAGTAGTGCTCACGGTAAAAGATGCCTTTGGTAACACTGCTACTCAAAAGGCAATTGTTACTTTAGAGGAAAAGGAGGCTCCTGTACTGCGTGTGCAGGATGTTAGGCTGCCACTTGATGAAAAAGGCACTGCTACCTTGACTGAGACCGCGGCAGTAATTGCTAAAAGCGATAACTGCAGTACCCCCGTGATCTCGTTCAGCCGAAACATGTTTAGCTGTGCAGAGCTGGGCAAACCCCTGGCCGTTACGGTAACGGCAAAGGATGCCAGTGGAAATACCACCCAAAAAGACATTACAGTGACCGTATCTGATGCTACTGCGCCAGTAGTACATGCCAGGAATATAAGGGTGCAGCTTAATGAAAACGGAGAGGCCGTTGTTGCTGCTTCAGATATTAACAATGGCTCCTCCGATAATTGTGGAGTTGCGAGTTTAGAGTTGGATAGAACATTCTTCAGCTGCAGTGATGTTGGAGGTAATACTGTTAAACTAACAGCAACCGATGGCGGAGGAAATACTGCAATGGCAGTGGCCACTGTAACAGTCGTTGATCCTTATGCACCAGAGATAGCACCTAACCAGCTGTTCGAAATAGACGAAAACAGCCCTGCAGGCACAGTGGTAGCTACCATTAACGCTGCCGATAACTGCAGCATCCAAAGCTGGAAGATAACAGAAGGAAATAAGGCAAATGCCTTTATGGTTAGCGCAGGCGGAGTCGTTAGTATACAAAATACTGCTGCCTTAGACTATGAAGCTAACATAGAATTTGTTCTGAAACTTAGTGCTTCTGACAAGGCTGGCAATGCTGCTACCACCTCTGTAAAAATCAGGTTAAAGAACATGAACGACAACGCGCCTGTTTTGGCAGCGCCTGCTGAGGTATCCGGTAATGAAGAGGAGACAATCAGCTTCACAGCCCAAGGTTCAGATGCAGATGGGAACACCAGGTTACAATATCAGCTCTCGGCAGATGCGCCAGCAGGAGCCTCTATAAACAGTACTACAGGCCTGTTTAGCTGGACGCCGGCAGAAGATCAGGATGGTGTTTATACTTTTAATGTAATACTTGGCGATGGACTATTAACGGTTGAGCAAACTGTAACAGCGGTCGTGCACGAGGTAAACCAGCTGCCTGTAATTACCACTCCCCCCCCTGCATCGGCCATAGTTGGAGAAGCTTATACCTACCAACTGATTGCTACTGATGCAGATCTCCCGGTAAATACGCTTACCTATTCTGCAGTGGAGACACCCTCCTGGTTAAACTTTCATGCAGCAACACAGCTGCTTAGTGGTACACCCGCCATAGATAGTGAGGGTGAGCATGCTGTTACCTTGAAGGTTTCTGATGGTATAGCAGCAAGGGAGCAGCAATTTGTTATAAAAGTAGTGCGCCCTACAGGTATTGAAGATAGCGCAGACAAGGATAAGATCATCATATTTCCTAATCCGTCCGCGGGCAGCATCATGGTTGTTATTGAAGATCTTCCTGCTGGCAGCGTGGTAGAAGCCAGGCTGCTTAGCCTGGAAGGGAAAACACTATTGAAAATAAAAGGAAGCCTGGAACAAATTAGTCAGGAGGTTAGTGCTGGTTTGACTGATGCTGAAGCAGGCCTTTATGTGCTGCAACTAAAGCGCAGTAAGAATGTTACCAGTCACAGAATTGTAAAGAAGTAGCTGAATTCCAAACGTGGTTCCAATTGCTCCTGTTACCCGGCTCCTTTACAATTTTAATGCGCTGCTTTTATTTGCCAGGCCAAACAAGAACCTCTGCTACCTTTCCGGACAGCTGACATGGCATCGTTCTCTTACCTGCTCCCTGTTCACCTAAAGGCAAAGTATCCTTATCAGGTAACAGCCTACAGCCATCGTCCACATCCTGGTTTGTTCAACAGCTAAACTTTTTTCCAAAGCCAAATGAATGCCTGAACTGGACATAGAGGTCTTACATTCTTTAACAGGCATATGTATTAGTTCATCCGATTGCACTGCAGCCTGTTTTTGAATAGCTGACCAAGGTCAGTTTAGAAGCACTGTAACTATCATATTTCCAGCAAAGATTCATCATGTTCCCCGGGGCTGGGCGGTAGTAGCTTTGTATTAACAAGAGCGGGAAACCGCAGCGAAGTTTCAACAAAACTACTAATACCATGAAACGCTCACTAACCCTTCTACTACTCGTTTTACTTCCCCTATGGGTGTTTTCCCAGGAGAGCTATAAGATATCCCCCAAGAGCACACTCAAAGTTGACGGTACCTCCACCATGCACGACT
>JAESGL010000265.1_pt1 | contig 39308 bp, 33 predicted proteins | sample 9269711 | NCBI WGS metagenome assembly JAESGL01 (sample SAMN14515918, study PRJNA621676) | algae metagenome | isolation source: Kastovskya adunca ATA6-11-RM4 and co-occurring heterotrophs from soil and... | place: Chile: Atacama Desert | collected 2011-06-27
GAGGGCTTTCTGACTCTTTTAGCTGATTTACTTAATGGTCTTCCACTTTCTTTGGGTCCTTTGTCTGCGACTACAACTGTGACTTTCTTCAACTCCGCTTGATTGTAAAAAACCTACACCTGTGAGCTTAAAAAAAGGGGGGAGAATCTTCTCAAAGTTCCCTGTGATATCAAATGCGAAGCAACATCTAGCTTCCCCCTTTTTAAGGGGGACGGGAGGGGGATCTCCGAGGGCGAAGCAACATCTAGCTTCCCCCTTTTTAAGGGGGACGGGAGGGGGATCTCCGAGGAGGATGCGAGGGGGATCAAACAACCCGTACATCTCAGTAAGAGAGAGGAAAAGGAGAGGGTTTTACAACTGATTTAGGATTGCTATAGGTGTAGCCTCTCAAAAGCGTGTAGGGTATCAACAACAACCGCCCCCGTCATAGTGCCAAGTCGAATCTGTAATCAAAATATCCCCTAGCACTGCCAACTTCGCCGCCGTCTTATCACAGACTGCTGCTGGGACTCCTCGCTGAAGCACATGTCCTGCTGAGTCGTCAAATACTTCTTCCATACCTGTATAAATCGCCGTTTTGCCTGTGAAAATGCACGCCCCATCTTCGGGAATTGGCACCTTAAAGGATACAGAATCGAGACTTTCTAACAGTAGCGGTGCTTCTAGCCCGTAACTCTGACAATCCAGCAGGCGATAAGGACGCCGCCCCCGAATTTCCACTTGCCCAAAGCCTGCATCAACTAGATGCTGAGTGTACTCCTCGTAAGTCAATGCCCCAGATAGACACATCGCCCGCAATCGCTCATCTTGCCGCAAATGTTCGGGTATAGGACGAGTGGCAATAGGGTCGCTCATTAGCAAGCGTCCACCAGGCTTCAATACTCGTAATGCTTCTTGCAGGGCTTTGGTTAAATCAGCGGGTTCAAAGATATTGAAGAGGCAATTCTGCGCCACAACATCTACAGACTGATCCGGAACTGGGAGAGAAAAGGCATCCCCCTGCCGAATCTCAACAAAACTCGGCTCAAACCAGGAATTTTCTTTTGCCGCCAGGGTTAAATTACGAGCCGCCGCTTCCTGCATGGCGGCGACAGGCTCAACGGCAATCACCCCACCCGGACGGCGGGAGAAGTAGGCAAATTGCAAGGCTTCTAAGCCGCCACCAACTCCGACATACAGCACCGTCGGTTCCGCCACTAATTCTGCGGGATGAACGGTAGTTCCACAGCCGTAGTTCATCTCTTGCATCTGGCAGGGAATTTTCAGCCCTGGGAGTTGCAAAGGGCTACTTTGAACGCAGCACAAGCCTACTTGTGGCGTTTGGGCAACTTCACTGTAAAACTCAGCCGCTGTTTCGAGATAGGTCACAAAAATTTTTTCCTTTGCTAGGGTTACTAGATTCTATTTAAATCTTATGTAACTCCAGCTTTCTGAATTCTTCCTGAGAGAAAAGGTTGATCCCTAAGATCACCGCGTTGGGGGACGACCTAAGGCGATCGCATCGGTTACGATACGGAAGGTTCGGGTGCGTGGTGGTCAAATTTTCAGATAAAAGCTCTATGTCATGGATACCCTTGCGCGATCGCCTAAATTCTCTGCCACTCATCCTGGCAGGGCCAATCCTGCGGCGAACAGAACCCGACACCGTTACAGTTTGGGTTGCCCTCAAATCCCCTAGCCCCGTCACCCTCAGCGTTTACGCCACAGACGCCCAGGGTGCCACCATTGCACAATTACTATTAACAGGCTCCCACGACACAGTCCCCCTCGGTCAGCACCTCCACCTAGTCGCCGTCACCGCCCAACCCATTAATCCCGCTCAAACCCTGAAATCCGGTCAAATCTACGCCTATGACCTCAGTTTTGGCAGCCACAAAGCCAATTTAATTGCCGCCATCACCTCAGACACTATTCCCGCCGCCCCAATCAGCTACTTTGATCATCAACTCCCCACCTTTGCTTTACCCCCCGACGACCTAAATCAACTGCGACTAGCCCATGGTTCCTGTCGGAAGTTGCATGGCGGTGGGCAAGATGCCTTACCAATTCTGGATGACCTAATCGCCTATAACGCCACCCAGCCCAATTCTCGACTGCATCAGCTTTTCCTCACAGGCGATCAAATCTACGGCGATGAAGTAGCAGACCCTTTTCTATGGACATTAATCGACGCTGGAGATACTCTGCTGGGCTGGGAAGAAAAGCTGCCTTTCACTGACAAGGAGTACAAAAAGCCGAGGGAATTAAAGCCAGGACAACGCACTAACATCGCTAAAGATTACGGCGGCTTCACTGCCATGCTCCTCAATACCCCAGAGCAGGCAAAAAGCCACCTGTTTAGTCTAGGGGAATACTGTGCAATCTACCTGTTTGCTTGGTCGCCCGTACTTTGGCAAGAGGAATTTCCCCAGCCCCCCCCAGAGGCGGAACCCAAGCAGTGGGCAAAAGAAACCCGCGTGCTTCAAGACTTAACTGAAAATTTATGGAAAGTCCGGCGAGCCTTGGCAAATGTTTCCACCTACATGGTGTTTGATGACCACGACATTAGTGATGACTGGTATCTAAACCGCTGGTGGTGCGTCAGCGTGCTGGGTAAACTTTTGGGTAGGCGTGCAGTGCAGAATGGTTTGCTCGCCTATAGCCTGTTTCAGGGATGGGGGAACACTCCCGCTCAGTTTCAGCAGGGGAAAACTGGGGAGAAGCTGCTCAAAGCGGTGGCAACTTGGTCAGCCTCAGCCGGGACAAATCAATCGGCTTCAGAAGAAATTGCCAAGTGCATCGGATTGCCGGATGCTGACCCTAAAACTGGGTATCCTCGGATGAAGCTGGATGAAAATGTGTTGGTGCTAGACCGAGACTACCCCGATGGGACGCTCCCCTTGGAATGGCACTACACCATCCGCAGCGATAAGCATGAAGTCATCGTGCTAGACTCCCGCACCTGGCGCGGCTACCCCCAAGGGGAAGATGGTACAGCCCCGCCGATGTTGCTGAGTCCGACAGCCTTCATTCAACAAGTGCAGAAACCCCTGGAACGGACAGACAGGGTGAGAAATGATATCGAGGCTACCCTTGTCGTTGTACCCACTAATTTAGTCAGTTTACGGATTATTGATATTGTCCAACAGTGGGAATTGAGTCAAGGTAATGTTTTTAGTAGCGATGTGGGTGACGCTTGGAACTTTCACGAAGCTGCCTTTTCTAGGCTGTTAGCCGAGTTTTTCAAAGAACGGCAGCGAGTAGTCGTTTTGTCTGGTGATATTCACTACGGGGCGGCGGTTCGTCTCAGCTATTGGTCAAAGTGCCTGAGCGCTCCTGCAAAACTAGCACTAGATACCAAGTTTTTGTCATTCAAGTGTGAAGATTTTTCTACTCAAAACTCGACGCAGACGGGTTTACACGACACATCTTCTCCTCAAGATTTAAGCGAAAACCCTACGCCTAATCAACCCAATCTCAAAGCCCATGTTCTGGCACAACTAACAGCAAGTGCTTTTAAAAATGCGGAATTCAAGACTTATTTTATTCACACAAGAGCTAAATCAATTGCGCCAGAACCTCCCCAGGATTGGGCGGGATGGAAAGATCCGCCGCAACTGGTGGAGATTCAGGTGATACAGGAAACTGTACGGAAACTTGATGTTGCTGTACCAAAAGAAGGCCCAGTTGTGCGACAACTACATGGGGCAAGAGGTTACTGGAACATTGCTTGGGAGACTGTTGTCAAAAATGAGCGATCGCTACCAGATTGGCGGTATCACATTGAGTGGATTAAGCATGAAAAAGCGGTAGTTGCCCCTTGGATAGGAACACCGATTGCACCTAAATTGTCAAAAAATACAACTTCAACCGGGTGGCTCAACGGTTTAGAAAATACCGTCTCCCTCCTCTGGCGAAATCAGTGGGTGCAAGAAGGACAAGAAGTTGTTGGTCACAACAATTTGGGACTAATTTCTTTTCAATGGTCGCCCCATGAGCAAGGCAGTAAAGCCGTGATTCAAGATTCCTATTGGCGTCCTCCCTGGCGACGATCGAGCGTGGTTTACAGCCGCTATTTCGTTTCTCTAGACTTAGATGAAGCACCACCCCCGCTACCGATTGTTCCTTTCTAATTGGCTAATCTTGTTTAGAGGATGTCTGAAAAGTTTGTGGAGGGTATATTTTGTCATTCTGAGTCCTGAGCGAAGCGAAGGAACTGAAGTGGAGCGAAGAATCCCAATTTTCCCTTGTGGTTCGAGATGCTTCACTACGCTGTCGCTCCCAGCATGACATTTTTGAATTCTCAGACATCCTCTTAGCTCTTAATGGGCAAATTAAACAACATTAAGTACTATACGAGGAAATTTTCCTTCGTAGTAATGACTTATACTATTTTCCTTTTAAGAGGCTATACATACAACCCCCCAACCCTCTTTAAAAAAGGGGGAGTAAGAAAAGTATTTGTAGCGAGTATTTAGAGAATTGGTATTGAACGCTATTTTGAGGCTTTAGTCTTGTTATTTCTATGTCCTGTAGTAGACTTCTGGCAGGAATTGGAATTCCCCCCCTTAATCCCGCCTTGAAAGCGGGAAAACTATCTTCCCAAGGAGTGGGTTTGCCAGAGGTTTCCTGGATTTGTGCAAGAGGTCTAGTAAATCATAAATAGGTTATAAAACTCTATGTTTTTCTTTTTGGAAAGTTTTCTTTTGTCCTCTAGGGTGCGTTTTTTCACAAATCAAATAGGACGGCTGTAAACTCAATGCTCGAACTATTCAGATGGTTGAAATGGGTCGCCCGGTGGGTGGAAAAGTTACTCAGTCAATTCCGAAAGCCATCGCTCCAAATTGTAGAAGAAAGGCTTCTTTCTAGGGATGAATTATCAGAAGCAAAACGGATAAAGCGAGATACTCCAGGGGCGATAAATACTTGGTATATCTCTCACAACGTCACCCCCAATCAGTTGTTGATCACGCTGGATAATTTGGCAGAGATTCGGATAGCGATCGCCAAAGAACGCAAGGCAGCCCAGAGAGCGGGAAAGCCTTACACTCCCTCAATCGTAGAGCTATCTTTGACTGCCAAGGACAGAATTAATCGCACCCATCGCGTGGGCGTGCAGTGGCTGATCAAGCTCAATACTCGCACCCTTGTGACGCGGGTGGGGGTTTGGGATGCGGATCTTCAAGGTAATTCCTTCGATCCGAATGCCGCCGCCGAAACGATTATCCGGTTAGCGGTCAGGGAGATACTCAATCTCACCCCAATTCCCAGCATTCCCTGGCGAACCCGGCTTACCCATTTTCCTTGGGAGCAAACCCTCGAAGCCTACAGCAGAGCCGTAATTAGCGAGAATCATCAACCTTATATTAAGAGACTGAGAGCTGCAAAAAAGTCTAAAGGTACGATAGGAAGAAGAGGGAGCAAGTAGGGACAGTGTGCCCCTAAGCGACCTTGAACAGAGGCTCGACGCCCCGTGCTAATCACTGGGATTGAATGGGAGCAGAGAGACTTTTGCTAATGCGATCGCGTGTTTCTTCTAAATGCGCCCTAGTATAAGTATCCATGTCTCCTCCGTGCCGTCTCAGGGCGGTTGCAATGCTGCCTTGCAACTCTCGTAAGCGATACCAAGCCAAGGTTCGGGCATCTTCTGGCACGTTAGATTTCCGTAACACCATATTGCTCAACTGCTCTAGATAGTCCCGTTGTAAAGAGCGGCGGATGCTAGAAATATTCAACGATTTGTCTTTCGGTTGCACCACTTCTGTCCAGATACTTTCCTCCAGAGTTTCAAACAATTCTGGTAGGGTTAGTGCCTGATTCGGTTCGCTTTTCAGTTCGATATCGCGCAAACGCCTTAAGCGATCGCTAGAAAGCAACGTTCTCAACACCGATCTTTGCAAAAAGAAAATACTGTCATGAACCGGATAATCTAGACGCGTGACAGGGATCTCATTTCCCCAATCTCTCCACCGTGAGGGAGCTAACTTATTGAGTAACTGGGGCGAAAATTGAAAAGCATCTTCGGCAAACAAATACTCCTGCAACACCGCCAAGGCTTGACGCTGCTTTGCCACTGGTACGGCTTCAAAGGGCAATCTCTTTGAGGTGCCAGCATAGTTACGAGAAAACGACTGCCCTCCCACATATTTGGCGATCAAGCGCGTATTTTTCACATAGTGCCAAAACAAGGCATCAAATCGCTTACTCAGTTCGGTGTAACTTTCACCTTGAAGCGGGTAACGCTTCTCTAAACGCGCCCACATTGTCCGCGCATTATCTAACTGCCTGCGGGAATAGCCCAAAACGTCATCGCTCATATCCCAACGGTTGACACTGGGGTCAAGATCGTTGGCATCTTCGTCCGTAGCATAGGTTAATGCTGGCTCAACAGAACGCTTGGCGATCGCTTCTAAAAATCGCCGTTCGGCTTGCGGCACCACCGCATCACTGGATTTATAACCATACTCAATCGCCCATTGATCATAAACCCCGACAACGCTCGGAAAATACTCGCCCTGGGGCGTTCCCTTCGGTGCCATATTTACAGGTAGATAGTCCATTACCGAACTACTAAGCCCCTTGGTTTGGGTAAGGGCGACATTGTTTAACTCCTCTGGCTCCAAAAGCAGACTGCCGCGAAAGTTGTGGCGCAATCCTAGGGTATGTCCCACTTCATGAGCAATGAGGGAACGCAAATATTGATGCAGAAATTTCCGCATTTCCTCACCATTGGGCAGGGCATCCTGGAGCAGTGATAACTCCATCTGACCCATTGCTAACTGTTGCGATAACTCTCTGCCGTAGCAAAGGTCGTGATTGTCTGCCAGTTGTGAGAGGAAAGGCTGCTGGCTTGATGAAGATTGCGGCTCGATAGCGATCGCACAAAGATTGCCTGAGTCGAGCAAGTCGGAAACCAACGAATTCTGTGATGATTGGTTTTGTTCCACCAAGAGGCGGTAATCCTGCTGCAAGGAACGCACCAAACCCGCATCCACCATAATATCGGCATCCAGGATTTCCCCCGTTAAGGGATTAACCCGTGAGGGCCCTCTGGCAAAAAAGCCATCAATAGAATTGAACCAACGAATCGTGTTGTAGCGCACATCCGCCGGGTCCCAGTCCGGATTATCTGGCATTTGCTGTACTTGAATCGCATCTTTAAATCCTGCCGCTTCAAAGGCTTGATTCCACATCAAAATGCCTTCGCGAATCGCCTCCCGATACTCAGTCGGCACGGCATTTTCAATCCAAAACACAATCGGTTTTTTGGGAGGAGACAACGCGGCAGAGGGGTCTTGTTTTTCGAGACGCCAGCGATGAATGTAACGAACAAAGCCATCGCGGTTCTTTTGATTCGATAGGTCTTGATAGGCAGTGAAGAAATAGCCAACCCGTTCATCTGCCAGACGGGGAAGATAGCCGCTGTTTTCTGGAAGTTGGGAAAGACTGTAGCGAACCCGCAGTGTGAGGGCGCGGTTATCTGGTAACGTGGGCAGGTTTGCTCCCTTGCCATCGCGACTAGAGAAGCCATAAACTGACTCCACCTCGATATTGGAGGGAAAGGCTTTGGTGGTGCCGAAATAGGACTTGTTGCTATCGAGTCGGTAGTCGCTGTCTAGTAATCGGCTCAAAGCGGGTGTTAGTCCTGGCAAATCAGTCAGCATCAATTCCCCTAAATCGATCAGCAGGCTTTTCCGTTGGGGATGAAAGCTAGCAATTGGCAAGGAATAGAGAACAGAATCGCTAAAGGAACGATTGAGTGATCGCACTTGCGGATCTCCTGGTTCTGCCCGGAAATTCACGTTCCGCACGACAAAGTGCAAATTGTCATTCACTCTGCGGAAGTAAAACAGCAAATCCGATAGGGGCAATCCGCTATAAATTCCCCGTTCCCCGATTCCCGATTCTAGGGTGACAGTGCCGAGGTAGTTTTTCTCTAACTGTTCCGGCTTAATTTCTAGGTAGACTTTATCCGTTTTTTTGTGGCGATAAAGGGTGAATAATCCTTCTAGCTTTTCAGTGTCTTTGGTTACCGTATCAAAGGGTTTGAAGCCCGAATTGTCATTTGCCTGGGCTAACTGCAATAAAGGCTGGGGGTTTACTGTTGGCGTTTGTAAGGGGAACGCCTGTTTGATTCCGAACAACCCAAGCCACAAAAACACGCCGAGGCAAAACAATGCCCAGAACCGCACTCGTCTCATTTGCTCATTCACCCGATGCTTTGCCTTTGCTTCTAATCTCTCCCATGATGGCGGCTAGTGCCAACTAAAAAGGCGATCGCATCTCTATTTAAATAGATTCGTTTACAAAAAAATCTGTGCTAGAACGTGACAGTCCTGAGTTTAGAATGCCAATATTCCAATTTCGTGCCAGATTTGATCTAAAAATGGCACAAAAATTGATCGAAACCCATTGAGGGCTTCTCATGACTGAACATCAAGAGCAAACTGAAGTGCGTATTAGTCCTCAGGGGCGAGTAGTAATTCCTGCGGAGTTCCGTCGCCGACTAAACTTAGAACCCGGTGCAACTCTCATTGCTCGTATTGAAGATGGACGGCTGGTACTGGAAAAGCGAGAAAACATCTTAGCGCGGCTGCGTGCTCGTTTTGCTCAGATTCCCAAAGAAGTGAGTTTAGCGGATGAACTGATTGCCGAACGCCGAGAAGCCGCTCAACGGGAAACCGCAGAATGAGCCAAGCGCTCTTAGTCACTCAGTCTTATGTGCTGGATGCTTCGGCTCTTTTAGCTTGGCTACAAGGAGAACCTGGAGGTGAGGTAGTCGAGCCACTTTTGAATCAATCTGTGATGTCCAGCATCAATTGGGCAGAAGTACTACAGAAGAGTATTTCCAGAGGAGTTCAGAGAGAAGGAATGCAGGCAGATTTAGAGGCGATAGGACTGCAAATCTTGCCTTTTACTGCTCTTGATGCCGAACGGGTTGCCCAACTTTACCTGCCCACCCAACCACAGGGTTTATCTTTGGGAGATCGAGCTTGTCTCGCACTGGCAGAGTCCTTGAACCTACCTGCACTCACTACTGACCGAGTATGGGGAGACTTGAACTTAGGAATAGAGATCCAGGTACTCCGATGAATTACGATCCCCTTTCACTTTCAGGATGATATAAATTAAAAAGCGATCGCTCTTATCCCTTCACGCTTCAAAGGGGGAAACTTTGCACAAAAGTCGCCTGCATTGCTCCCAGGGAAGCTGGTTTGATCACATTCATCACAATTACCACATTCTGCTTATTCGGAGATAGACGCACTTCCCGCAAGTTGTAGCGAATAATCCCCTCGCGGTAATTGTTCAAATAACTCAACGTCCGCTTGCGATAGTTGTAATTAACTTCCAAGCCCAACGCCGCGCGATCGATATTGCCGTCGCCCCCATACACTACTGAGGGGATATGCTCTTGAAACATCCGCACGTCCAGTGTTTGTCCGGCATCATTCAAGCGGAAAGTATAGGTTTCAACACCGCGATCATCACGAGTACGCTTGAGCACAGGTAATTTGCTTCCCTGCTTCAAATTTCTTAGATTCAAGCGTTGACGTAAAGTTGCGGTTCGATCCAGTAATTCCTTAGCAGCGGCTGTCGTTGTTGGACTAGTCGGTTCGACTCCCGTGCGGATGCAGCCGTTAGTAACACAAGAATTGCTCGGTAAATTCACAATCTGGAGAAACGCCTGCGGCACTTCGCTCACTGGATCACGGGTTGTTTCCAGATAGAGATAATGGCGACTATCTGCCGAAAAACCTGACTGTTGATGAGACGTTTTGAAAATAGCAGCTAAGGCTTGGGCAGAAAAGAAAAGTAAGGTACTGGTAGCAAACAGGATGGAGAGTTTTTTAAAGTGTTTCATAGTAGGAAGGATGAAATTAACAACAGAGGGCTAGCACTTTTCACCATTAGCTCATCACAACGAATGGCGAGGCGCTAACAAAACTAATTACTCCAGCTGCACATAGGCTTCTAAATCAACAATTTGTGGATCGGGATATTGATTTAGCACACGCCACAAGACAGTGTAACTGCCATCAATGCGTCGATCGACTGGTTGAACGGCAACCAGCACATCACTGCTAGGTGTTTCCAAAATCAAATCCACATAACGGCGTCGTTCCCGGCTAATCGGTTGCCCTGTAACAATGACATCCGGTAGCTGGAATTGCACCAAGCGCAGCAAATAGGTGTGGTTAAGAACAACTGGGGTTTGGGTGGAAACGGGAGGGCTAAGGGGCGGGACGAAGCCGAATCCTGCCTTGCCCGTCAAAAACCGCTGACGGTCTACTTGTAAGGCTTCTAGCTTGTTTGGTGGGACGTAGTTGAGGAAAAATTGTCGCTGTGGTGCTGAGAGGGTGGGGATGTTTTGCAAACTGGCATCAAGATCTTCTAAGGAAACTTCCCCCAAGTCAGCAATAAAACCGTAGTTTAGCTCTGGTAAGGCAAGCTGCAAATTTCCCTGATCAATTTGCAGCGTTAGTCGAGGAGTGAACTCATTAGTAGGCTGTCGCAGTGGGGCGAAAGGAAACTCTTCTGCTACCGTCGGCTGCAGTCGGTTCCGCAATTGATTGGGGTCGAGTCGATAAGCTTCGGCAGTCAATATCCGCGCTATCCCTGTATTGGGGAGGTTGAGGAACTTGGCATACTGCTGTGGCGCTAGCGGCGAGAGTCCGTAGCTGCCACGCCTGATTGCCTCGGCATTTCCGCTGGGGTCACGTAACGGTAAAGATGATGGAGGTAAAGCACGTTGTGCTGACAACAACCGTTCCCGCGCCGCTTGGAGCACGGCGATCGCTCGCTGAGGCGCGATAATGGCTGGCTGAAGTGGTGGCTGGTAATTAGCAATTGGGGTCTTGGCGGGAATGCCAAGGACTGGGGGTTCAGCTGGGGGCAAATCGGGCGCAGGAGCGTAGCGAGGCGTTGCTGGCCCCCGGAAGTTGAAGCGTTGCCCCAAGGGTCTACGGGAGGCTCGTGCTTCTGGCTCAACTGCCGCCAAATCGGTCAGTGTTGGCAAACGCCCTTCCAGAACGGTAAGTAGGGGGGCTAGCTGCCGAGTTGAAGCGTTGAGCGTGCAATATACCTGTTGTTGGGATGCCGTGAGGGCAACAGATGGAGCCGGACGGCTAGGATCATTGTTACAAAGCACTTGCGGAAGGCGGTACTGACTTGTTAAAAAGCGTTCAACTGCCCCGACGTGGAGAAATAACTGTCCGCGTACCGCTTCTAGTCGGTTTAAGTCAGCCCCTACCAGGGCTTTTTCCATGCGGTTGATTAAGTTCAGTTGCTCTTGCATCAACCGCTGTGCCTGAGGAAAAAAGTCTTGAGACGGACGAGCTTGAGCCGTCAAGGTTGGGGCATCGCCGGCTGTTACCCGTAGCGATAGCAGGGGTAGTGAAAGCGGCAATAAAAGTAATAGGGAAAGATAGCGCATGACAAGGGGGGCTTAGGGGGCAGAGGACTCTAGGAGCACAGCAAACATATCAAGAAACAGTACTAGCTAGCTGCTAACGGCATGAGCTTTTACTTTAAGTTTGCCCGAAACTTGACCCGGCTTATCACTTTTGACAGAGTATTAGCCCAATTTTTTTTGAGGCAGTTGACTTCTGATGGTGGATGACTAACTTCTTGGAGCCATGTCAAGGTATACAAAGAAAAATATAAAAATACGAAAAATTTAATTTCTTAAAGAGGTTGTTTAGCTATGGCATTAAATAATTTACAGCGTGCTTTTGGTATTTTCTCTGAGGCGCGAAATGTAGAAGGGGCAATGCAAGAATTAAAAGACTTCGGTTTTCCGATGGCTCAAGTTTCCGTAATTAGAAAAGATTCCGAAGGACAGCACTTAACAGAAAAACATGCTGTAGGAAATAAAGCCCAAGAAGGAACAAATGCTGGTGCAATAGCTGGCGGTGCTGTTGGTGGAACCCTTGGTCTTGCAATTGGCTTGGGAACTGCTGCTCTCATTCCTGGAGTGGGCCCTTTGGTACTGCTGGGAGAGGCAGCATTAGCTCTGGCAACTACTGTGACAAGCGGTGTAATTGGAGCCACAACTGGCGGTTTGTTAGGGGCTTTAATCGGCTACGGGGTTCCGGAAGAACAAGCTACAGTCTACAGCGATCGCATTGGACAGGGCGCATATTTTGTGATGATTGATGGTACAGCCCCAGAAGTCCGTCAAGCTGAAGCTATTCTGCGCCGCTGGAATATTCAAGAATTGAGAATTTATGACTCGTTGACAGCGTCTCCTCAATAGAGGATAGGGCGCTATTTACAGTGTTTAACGATTGTTAGGGGGACATCTTGCTTGATGACTTGATGCGAGACGGCACACTCAGGAAATGCTTCTTGGAAGTCCCAGCGTGGCATGGCGAGGTAATAGAAGGGTTTTTGGGTGGCGGGGGTGACATTGAACTTAGAAATGATTGTGAAGCTGGGGTCTGAGAAAATCAAGGCAGAGTCGTCATCTCCTCCCACAACAACGGTAGAGTTGCTCGGAGCATTTTTGTTAATCCACTCTATCCCTTCCCGCAAACTCAAGCCCCAGTAATCAGTCTCGTAGCGACCTTGAGCGTGGGCTAAACCTCCAGATATCCGGTTGAAGTAGACGTATTCGTAGGGATGTAGGGTTGCCATATCAATGGCGATCGCTGCCAACACCGCGATCAGAAAAGCAATGGTGGCGATCTTGAAGCTTTTTCGGCTCAGCTTTTGGTAAATCCACGCGATCGCGGCGGCGGCGATCGCCGCTATTCCTGGCAAAATAAATAGAAACTGCCGCAGCCCATCATAAAGGGTTGAATTTCTAGCAATAGCTAACAGGGGTAAAAAGCCAACTTGTAGAGCCACCAAGATTGCACAAGCCCGTTGCAAGTTAGAAAACTGCTTGTACTTAATCACTAGCAGCACTAATCCCACAACAAAAGCAACTTGAAAAATCAGCGGAATGGTAATGATTAACCAAGTGGGTAAGTAATACCAGGGTAAGGCTCTAGCTGAAATAGACTCACCTGCAAATAAAACAGTCTCTCCCCAGTCGTGTTTAGACAAATACGCCAACGTTGCAAAAAACCAACCAGTTGGGTTACTCCAAGATGCCGGATGAACAGCAACTACAGTTACTGCCCAAGCGACAAACATTACTCCGCCATAAACTAAGATATTTCGTAAATCTCGAAATATCGTCCGGCTTCCCAGCTTGCAAATTAAATAAGTAATTCCCACAAAAAAGAGTAAAAAGAATCCTCCAATTCTCACTCCTGTTACTAAACCGACTAAAATTCCATAAAGAATTGAATAAACAAGAGTGCGGTTAAATTTAAGTCTAAATTCTTGGTCTACCTGTAGATAATGATTGACTAAATAAGCACCTAAAAGAGTTGAAAGGGTAAATAAAGCGGCAAAGGGAATATCTTTGGGGTTAAAGAAACTATGACCCCATAGTCGCGGAAAGAGGGCGGCAACAACGGCACCCAGCCAAGCATATTCTCCACCACACAAAATCCAAACTATTCCCGCTACAGAAGCGTAGGTAATTAAAGAAACTAGAAAAGTCAGTAGATGTTTGACTTTTATTCGGTCATAAAGAGCTTGATTCTTTGCTCTCTCGTTCGTTATGTCTTTGTCACTCAAGGGATTATAGTTTAAGCCTTGACGAAAGATATTTTGGACTTGAAAGACTACTTCTGAGGAGATATTAAATACTGTTCCGTAATACTTGTAATTTTCAGGAATCGGCTGGTCTTGGGTAATTAGTTCAAAGTTGTACTTTACCATCGACACTTCCACATTTTCATCCCAGGATATGCCGTAATTGCCAACTGTTGCTAAACCAATAATTGCCAGGGTTGCTAGAACAGCCGCAACTTTTATGTAAGCTGTTTTGAAAACGGATGCAAAAGCAGGAAAAGACTTTGCCAACATGGATAAAATTTTCCTTAGGGCAGTAGGGATGAATTCGGTAGGCGGGAATCAATCAAACATTGTGTTGCAATGGAGATTGTTTTGAACTTGGTTCGTAGTCTGAAGATCTAACTACAAACTTTTAATGATTTACACTAGTCCTATTTATCGCTAATTTAATCACAACGTTTGACGATGGAAAGGGGCACATTTTGCCGGATTACTTGGTATACAACTGGGCATTCTGGGAGATTGCTTTGAGCATTCCAGCGGGGCCAAGCTAAGTAGTAAAATGGTTTGGGAACTTCGGCGAGATTGGCGGCGGTGTAGTCAACCACCTTGAGATTGGGATTAGCAAATAGTTGCGCTGAGTGTAAATGTCCAGCGACTAACGTTGTAGTTTGGGGGCTAGCGTTTTTGTTGATCCACTCCATTCCTTCTCGCAGACTCAAGCCCCAAAACTCTGTATCGTAGCGAGTGTGAATTCTTTCTAGTCCGCCAGAGAAGCGATTGACGTAGATATATTGATAGGGATGTAAGGCGATCATATCATAGGCGATCGCGCCATAGACAATAGTCACAAAAGTCACAAAAGCTAGTTTGTAGCTTTTCTGGGATAGCTGTTGGTAAATCCAGATTATCGCTGCGGCTGAAAGGGCGGCAATTCCGGGTAGGGTGAAGAGAAAATGTCGCATTCCATCGTACATGGGCGACTGTTTCACGATGGCAATAAAGGGTAGGAAGAGAATTTGGAACAAAACTAAAATTCCACAAGCACGTTGTAGGGTAGAGAGTTGCTTGTATTTAGCAATAAATAGCCCTGTACCCACAACAAAGCCAATCTGGAAAATGAGAGGAATTGAAAAAAACATCCAGGTAGGCAAGTAATTCCAGGGAAGGGATTGAATCGGAATAAACTTACCTGCAAAGAGAACTTCTATTTTTAGAAGATGTGCCGATAAGTAACCAATGGTTTCAAAAAATCCGCCAATGGGATTTGACCAAAAGGCAGGATAACAGATGGTGTTGGTAATAAACCAGGTAATACAAAGGAGTATATATAAGCCACAAAATCGCAGTAAATTTTGGCGATTAAATCCTTGCCTGAATTTTAAAATTAAGTAGGTTGATAAAATAAAAAATAGGATTAAAAATCCTCCGATTCTGATTCCAGTTAATAAACCTAGTAATATTCCATAAAGTACGGTGTAGAGAGTTGCTTGGTTCCGACCAATCTTGATGTCTTTTTGGGGTTGAAGATAGGAGTTTACTAAATAAGCTCCCGCTAAAGTGGTCAGCGTAAATAGGGCAGCAAAGGGAGGGTCTTTGGGATTAAAAAAGCTATGTCCCCAAAACAGCGGAAAGAATACTAGTGTTGTGGCACCAAACCAGGCACAATCACTTCCGCAGAGAATGCCAACGATTCCTGCTACCGCTGCATAGGTAATTAAAGAGACTAAAAAGGTCATGTAATGCTTGACTTTGACTCGCCCACTCAAAGCATTGAGTCGCGATTGCTCATTATCAAGCTCTTTTCCATATTCCAAAGGATTGTAGTCAAACCCTTTAGTTAGATACTGTTGAGCTTGAAATACAATTTCTGAGGTGACATTAAAAACAGGCCCAAAGTATTTTAAATCGCCAGGAATGGGTTTACCTTGAGTGATTAGCTCAATATTCCTCCTAACCATAGCGATCTCGGTGCCTTCATCAACTGAATAGCCGTACTGGCTAACAGTTGGGAAGCCGATAAGAGCAATTAAAATAATTACAGCCGCTACTTTTAGATAAGCATTTCTCCAAGCCGAGTAAAAATTACTAGAGATATTTTTAAGCATTGCTGTTATTTAACAAATATCCCAGTTATAGCTTTGCCAACCTCTTACGTCAAGGCAGCTTTTTGAGCAACTAATAGCTCTTTAATCCCTTTTTCTGCTAAGTCCAAAATTTTATTTAGCTGAGCGCGACTAAAGCTGTTGGATTCGGCTGTCCCTTGTACTTCAATGATGTCTAATTGGTTGTCCATTACTACATTGAAGTCAACGTCTGCTTTCACATCTTCAACATAATTGAGGTCTAAAAACGGCTCTCCTTCTAGTATTCCCACAGAAACAGCGGCGATCGCACTCTGTAATGGCAATTCTTCTAACTCCCCTCGCTGTACCAGTTTGTTTAGCGCATCTGCCAGGGCAACATACCCGCCTGTAATCGCTGTCGTCCTTGTGCCTGCATCCGCCTGTAAGACATCGGCATCCACCAGCACTGTGCGCTCTCCGAGTCCCTGCAAATTCAACGTTGAGCGCAAGCTCCGCCCAATCAATCGCTGAATCTCTTGAGTGCGTCCAGAGAGCTTGAGAAACTCTCGTTGGTGGCGTTGAGGGGTTGCCCCTGGTAGCATTCGGTACTCCGCTGTTAGCCAGCCGCTACCCGTCCCTTTTAAGAACTTTGGGACTCCCTCTTCCACAGATACGGTACAAAGTACCTTGGTATCGCCGCACTGAGTTAAGACGGAACTGAGGGCAAATCGGGTAAACTCGCGTTCAAAATTGATGGGACGTAGTTGATCCGGTTGCCGTTTATCGGGACGCTGCCAAGCCATGGATGTTGCCTCAAATTCTTCCCTAATCAATAGTACGGGCAACTGTTAAGAGTGAGATTAAGAGTTCTTGGTAAATGGGGCAGGTGTTTTGTGTGACTTGAGAGAAACTGGCGGATTAGATGTCTGCCTTACAGGGAAGAATTACCCCTTGAGTTTCTGCAAAATTTCTTGTTGTACTTGTTCTGGGGATTGGTTGCCGTTAATTGTTAGCAGTCGTTGACGGTGACTGTAGTATTCCAAAATGGGGAGCGTGCGTTCTTGAAATAATGCAATGCGATGCTGGATGATGTCGGGTTGATCATCAAAACGCGATCGCCCCAGCGATCGCTCCCGCAGTACAGACTCTGGTACCTGTAAGTAAATTGCCCAATCCAGCCTCTGTTCTAAATCTTCTAACTGAAAATCTAACTCTTCCGCCTGAAACGCTGTACGAGGAAAACCTTCCAGCAACCAACCCTCACTAACATCAGGCTGCACCAGACGTTGGCGCATAAACTCAATCATCAAGGTATCCGGAACTAGTTCTCCTTTCTCCACATACTGCCGCGCCTGATGACCTAGGACTGTTAAAGTATCGCTTTGACTAGGGCTATCTGTGGTGGATGCGATCGCCTTTCGCAAAAGGTCGCCAGTGGGGATCAAAGGAACCCGCAGATAAAGGCACAGCCATTGCGCCTGTGTACCCTTTCCTGCCCCTGGGCCACCGAGAATCACTAGTCTCATCGCCTTTTTGCGTTTAAATTCCGAAATTTCAGGTTCTGTTGACCACATACCGAGTGGAGAAATCAAGACTTGCTTTGAGTCTCCTGTGTTGGCTATTGTCCCATTATTTCCGGCAAAGAAGTTGACATCGACCTGGCATATCGCTTTTGAAGGTAAATGCTGCCGATTTGAGGCGTTTGCCCCTGCTGCTTCCCCTTGACGGAGTTATAGATGTAGTGGTTGACTAGGGAGGCGCTGGAAAATAGTACGCTATATCTTGTGACCAAACAGTTTTGTAATTTTTATAGATTGGCGATCGCTCTTTGAGTCGTACCAAAAGCGATCGCGCTCAAATTATGCTCTCTTCGTCGTAACTCATGGTTTCTCAGCTAGAAGCTCCCAAACTAAACTCTAACTCTCACCTCCCCTACACTATCGAAGGGCTGGTACAAGTTTTCACGGGCGCTCACCGTACATTCTTTACCAACGTGATCGCTCAATCCTTGAGAATTGCTGGTCAGGGAACGCCAGTGTTAGTGGTTCAGTTCCTCAAAGGCGGTATTGGGCAAGGACATGAGCATCCCGTTCGCTTGGGGCAAAACCTAGACTGGATTCGTTGCGACTTACCCCGCTACATTGACACCCCAGAACTCGCTGAGACAGAATCCCAATCCTTGATGCAGTTGTGGCAGTATACCCAGGACATCGTGCTTTCTGGCAAATACTCCTTAGTCGTCCTTGATGAACTGAGTCTAGCGATTAGCTTTGGTTTCATCCCGGAAGCGGAAGTTATAGCCCTACTCAAAAAACGCCCCCCTCACATTGATATCATTCTGACGGGGCCAGAAATGCCCCAAGCGGTTTTAGAAGTCGCTGACCAAATCACCGAAATTCGCCGCAGCCACCAGCCTTAAAGGAAGAACTATGCTCAAAAACGATACCTGGATTGCCGAAATGGCGGCTGAGGGAATGATTTCTCCCTTTGAACCCAGGCTAATTCGTCACGTCGAAAAACTTCCTGTTATTTCTTACGGTCTTAGCAGCTATGGTTATGACCTGAGGCTGTCACCTGTGGAGTTTCGCGTCTTTCGACATATTCCTGGTACAGTCGTTGACCCGAAAAACTTCAACCCCGACAATCTAGAACCCGTAAAGCTACACAACGATGCTAACGGCAGCTACTTTATTTTGCCTGCTCATTCCTACGGGTTAGGAGTGGCGCTAGAACACTTAGCCGTTCCGGAAAATATTTCTGTTTTGTGCATTGGAAAAAGTACTTATGCCCGCGTGGGATTAATTGCTAATCTGACCCCGGCTGAAGCGGGGTGGCGGGGACATTTAACGTTAGAATTTTCCAACTCTTCTAGTGCAGACTGCCGGATTTATGCCAATGAAGGAGTTGTGCAATTGCTCTTTATGGAAGGAGAACCCTGTGCTATTAGCTATGAAGCCCGTCAGGGTAAATATCAAAATCAGCCACAAATAGTAACTCTTGCTCGCGTGTAGCTAGATAAGCTAGGCTTTATACTCTTGCAGTGGTTCCTGTTGAACCAAAACCACCCGTTCCTCTAGAAGTATGGCTTAATTTATCAACTTCTTGAACCTCAACACGAATAACTGGTGTAATAACCATTTGAGCAACTTTCATCCCTTTTGTAACCTTAAAGGGACGTTTACCATGATTGATTAAAATTACACAGATTTCTCCTCGATAGCTTTCGTCAACAGTGCCTGGAGTGTTAAGCACAGTAATTTGATGCTTTAAAGCTAAGCCACTTCTAGGGCGTATTTGTGCTTCGGTTCCTTGAGGTAACTCTATCGATATTCCCGTGCGTACTAGTTGACTATCTGTAGCAGGAATTTCTAATTCATCTACAGAGACTAAATCTAGCCCTGAATCGTTGAGATGTTCATATTGAGGAACTACTGCTGAATCATTTAGTTTTAGTACTTTCAGTCTCATTTCTTTGGGGAATATCAACTGTTTGTTCAACATTTTTTATTCTTCGTTGCAGATCATTTAGGAATAGTGCTACTAATGCACCGGCAAGAGTAGGTATAGCCTTATCTACTATAGCTGTAACTGGTTCATACCAAAATAGGCGAGATAGATTAACTTGATTAGAAGAGAGTAGTCCATAAAAAAGTAAAAGAAAAATAATCAATACACTAAATAATATATATAATCTCTTTAAATATTCAGAAACTTTTTTCTGACCTTCTGCCACTTTCTGTGCCGCCTTCTCTCCAACTTTTATAGCTATTTCATCTACTTTTTGCTGAAGTTCCTGCTGACGCTTTTTTTCTATTTCTTCTGCTTTTTTTTGAGAAACTTCTTGTATATGTTTATATTCTTCACAGCTCTCTAACTTTTTCCTTAGTAAGTCTCTATTGCTCATGTATGGTTGATCAAGAAGATTACGCTCTTCCTGGCTAAGCTGTATTCCTACTCTACTAAGGATTTCTATCCTACCAGCAGAATTACCATGCTGTTCTCTAGATGATTCTGCATTAACATACTGAAATACTAAAGTGACAAATGAATCTATTGTAGGAGTAAGCTCTACATTTTTACTACTGTGATTATGTACAGCAATCAAAGAAGGTCCAATGTAATTAGGATCGAGGGTAGTGCCAATATGTCCTGTACCTTGTGAAACTTGAGTGACCCTTGAATGGTAAGTTCCAGCTATACTTTTAGAAATCCAAATGATTTCATTAGTTTCTATCAGAGCAGTATCTCCTGGTTTAATTAGAATTTTTTCATTGCTAGTGTCATATATGCTTTGCTGAGTCAATAGGCTCCAGGCAAGTTTACTTGCTGTTAAGTTATAACTTGAGCCTTTAAGGTTATCCTCCTTAAAAGGAAAAATTAAAATATTTTTTCCTAATTCTTGTCTGATATCTTCATCGCTTAATACAGCCATATTTTATTGAAAAACACTTAAGTAATTTTGCTAACTATTTTTCAAAAAAACTAAAATACTACAATACTTTTTTACATCTGTTGTCCCAATAGTGGTTTGTCTTGTTCGTAAATGAAGCTCTGGCTACTTGATAAGCACAGCTCTGCCTTTTGCAACTCTGTTCCTAAATACATTGCGTGTTCAACTTGAAGGCTAGGACAATCTGTTGCTATTTTTTGATAAAGTTGACGCGCAGATTTACCGGAATAGCAGTTAACAACTTCTCCCGTTCCAGGCGTCATATGCTCGACGACAATTTTGTCTTCTCGCACGCTGATAACAAAACTACCAGAAGGATCGGTGTAATCCCTATGCTGACAAATTTTGGCATACTGAGTTTGAATTAGGTGTTCTGCATTTTCCCAGCATTCGTCGTAAATATGAGCACTCTGGCTAATCGTAATCAGTGGTCCCATATTTAACTTATAGTCAGAACGTTTAGCGATCTCCTCCTTAATGTGCCTCTGCAAAGCCCGTAATCCCATTGCATTTGCCACCCAAGCGCTAAACATATCATTACTGCGGAAAGTGGCTGTCAAAGATAACTCATTATCTACGACTCGTATCCAAATATGATTAAGGCATGGAGGACTATTGTTTGCCTCATGATCTGTCACATCCCACAAAGACATTACAGCCCTAGCGGAATCGATATCAGCTCCCAACTTTTCAATGACTTGCTCAATCTGGTCACGTTTAAACCAAGAACGCAGCCGTTGACCGTATGTATATTTGATTTCCTCCCTATTAGGGGAGTCACTTAAAATCTGCGAAATATATTCTTCAAGTAGATTAGGGCTAACTGGCAGATAATTTGGCTCTGGGAAGTAGAAATCTTCTGGCTCATGAGTAACAACTGCCATCACATCAATTAACTCTTGCCATTGACCATCGTAACCAGTGGGTCGAATCGTGCCAGTCGTTTTGATGCGATGAATAATTTTTACCCAAGTTTCAGCAATTGTCTTCCCCTCTATGCGATGACCATACCTTGCTCCAGGTAGTACAGTTGGCACAACTTCAGGCATTGGAAAGTCTGACGGGAAACCCCACGGTTCAACCACATCTCGTTGCGCGAAAGATTTTACCTGACTTACAGCTTCTGTAATTGACTTGCAAGCTTGCAAATCTACACACTGCCGCAATTTCTCTAAGGTATCAGCGTCAATTTCCCTGTCGATGTAACCAGGAATGGGTGAGTTTATCTCCCAACACTGCCGTCCTGTGTCACTTTGACCTGCCTCGAATCCATTGCAAAAGAAATCTAGCAGGCATTGACAAGCGCCAGCATTACGGTCTTCTTTGGTTGCGTTCAGAATAACCAAAAATCGGACGTGGGGATTGGCTAACAGATTTCTGATTAGGAAGTTGATTCCTCGCGTAGGGCTGTATAAATTACCGATGACAGCAAATTCCGAGGGATTGAGATGTTTTGCGATCACTTGTCTTACAGTCCAACCTGTAATTACTGCTGTTTGTCCCGTGCCGCAAATTAGCTGGTTGGGCTTGTGCAGTGGTTTGTACTGGAATTGGGCTGCCTGACCCGTTGCTGTCATGGTTGGCTATCAGTCAAAAAAAACTACTAGAGTAACATAACATACCAATTCGCGGGACTAACTTCCATTAAACATTTATAAAGAATAGCTTTTTCGTAGGCTAAAGAAGCTTTGTTGCGACTGAAGCGATCGCGCTGCCATACCAAAGCGGTGTTGTAGAGGATTTCTGACAAGGTTGGGGAGATAGAACGGAATTGGGCGATCACGTCTAGCTTAATGTTCTGGCGCATCAACCCAAGAGCGATCGCCTTTAACTTAAACTTATAGGATGAGCGTTTGTCAGAATCGCTTTCAAATTCAAGGAAGAATTCTCTAAAAGGCACCGCTATCAACTCTCAGATTGCCTAATCCTAATTAGTAGCAGTAACTTATGAGCGAGCTAAAAACAAAGCTTCTGACTGATACTTGGGTGGCAGCCACTTGGGATGATTACATTCAGGTAATTGAAGCTCCTGCTTGCGAAAAAGCCAAAGGCTACTACCACAATGGACGAATGAGGATTGAAATGCCTCCTGTTGGAAATGACCACGCTAGCGACCACACAATTATTATCGTTGCTGTTGGCATGTATGCCGCTATCAAAGGCATCGCTGTCAATGGAAAGGATAACTGCACCTACCGAAAAGCAGGCTTGAACGAAGCTCAACCTGATGTGTCTTATTATATTGGCGACAACGCCGATGCTGTTCCTTATGGAACCTCCATTATCGATTTAAACAGTTATCCTCCACCAACATTGGTAATAGAAGTAGCTAATACCTCCCTTTCTGATGATAAAGGTGAAAAACGGCTACTCTATGAAGATTTAGACGTAACTGAATACTGGATTGTTGACGTACAAAATGTTCAAGTAATCGCTTTCGCTATAGAAAATGGTGGGAGTAGAAGAATTAGCCTCTCTCAGGCGTTACCTGGATTGAAAATTTCTCTATTAAGCGAAGCTTTGCGGCGGACTCGCCAGATGAATCAAGGACAAGTTTCTGCTTGGCTTTTAGCTCAATTTCAGCAAGGTTAAGACGCCCAACTCGAAGCACAAAAGTTTTGCGAGCTTCTCTACCTTAATCTAGAAAGCTGGGCACCTGCGGTGGCTCAGTGGTACAAGGAAAATCGAGCGAAAAAAGCGAAGTTATCCCCATAAAGAAAGTCTGAAGTATAAAGTTTCAGACTTCAGACTTCATCTTTTTGAAAGTACAACTGCCTCCTCTGCAACACATTTTCTACCAAAGGCTGTCTGAGAAGTTACTTTTTTCTGTATATTCCTAAAAATAAATTTAGGGATTGACAAAAGCCTAATATTGTGTAACAAGCCAAGTGTATTTTTCTCATCTAACAAATGAGATCCTTTTTACCTAAACTTAACCAAGACTTACTGACATATTTACTTCACTATCATTAGCCTAGTTAAGACAGCAACATAGATACAGATACAAATAATGCTATTTCAAAAGAGCTAATCTTCAAAGTAAGCTGATTAGTTACTTTTTTCTAGACAGTTGGAGAGCAAGTCAGTAACCTATGATTTTTGGGATAATAAATTTTAAATTTAGCCGTTTCTTAATTCTTTTAGCTGTCTCAGTGGTGTTTAGCAGTGGAACAGTTATTTCTTCTCCTGTTTTAGCTGAAGTCAACCGACTTAATTTCATCCTCAAATCCTACGGTTATCAAACCTTTAGCTCTTTAATCCAGCAAGCAGAATCTCTAGCGATAAAGACAATTGAGCAAGCGTTTACTCAAAATTCTAGTATCACAGAAGTTGTTGTCACAATTGAAGGAGATCATAATGGGCAAGTCGCTCCTCTGTTATCAGTCAAAGGATCTCGTTCTGAGTGGCAGAAAAACCCACAAGCTTTAAGGGATATCCGATATTTTCCTAGTTCGGAAGTTTTGTTAGGTTTCCGAGAGTCTAAACCATCTCAGCCTACTACAACTACAACAGCGCGATCGTCTTCTGTTGAAAGATTTTACGAAAGTCTTCGCACAGATCCTGGATTCAATGACGAGTATGACTAATAGGAAGAGGTAACAATAGTCAAGTAAGAATTTAATACGATAGTAAAGAGCGAGATAAATTTTATTTTGCTATTTACTATTTTGTTTAATCGAAAAACATTTAATTTTTAGTAACTATTTTGAGCTTAATTTAATCTTAAAAGACTATTAAGTTTAAGTTTAACTAACCTTAATTTTCACAAGATATATTTTTAACAAATCAAGTAGAAACATCAGTAGAAAAGTTGTTTGGTTTGTACCAAACAGGAACAACATTTGTAGAACACGGAAGCATAGTTTTTACGCAATCAATTCGGTTTGTGCATCACAGCACTACAGATATTTCTGAACGATCGGAAGTAAGTCTTTGCCTGCAATTAACAAGCGTCTACTCAATTTGTGGATGCAGACAAGAAAGTGAGAGGAAACTATGGCTTTATCACGACGTCAATTTTTTACCTTGGCAGGTGCAAGTGCTGCGGGTACCGTCCTGATGTCTCCGTTAAAGGCACTTTATGCCCAATCAGCTAACGGTCAATCTATCCGTGGGGAAGGTTATGGTGCGCTTATCCCCGATCCCAACGGTTTGTTAGACCTACCCAGGGGATTTCGCTATCGTGCTTTCTCCCGAACGGGTGACCTTATGAGCGATGGCAATCCAGTGCCAGCGGCTCATGATGGCATGGCTGCTTTTGCTGGATCAAATAACACGACGATCTTAGTACGCAACCACGAACTCAGTCCGGGTCAATTGAGTACACCTAGAGCGATCGCGCCAGCGAATAAACAGTACGATCAACTCTGCCGAGGTGGCACCACAACCCTCGTTGTAGGGTCAGACCGCAAGCTAGTTAAACATTACGTATCGCTAGCAGGTACTTATCGTAACTGTGCAGGCGGCCCCACCCCTTGGGGATCTTGGATTAGCTGCGAAGAAACCACCGCGACAAATCGACCGTTTACGCTACCCGACGATCCGCAAACGACTTTACCCCAAGGCACTAATCGACCAGGCGACCCTAATAACGTTTCCAAGCCTCACGGCTATAACTTTGAAGTGCCCAGCACTGCCGAAGGTCCCGTAGATCCCGTACCCCTGGTGGCAATGGGTCGCTTTAGCCACGAAGCGATCGCTGTAGACCCCACAACCGGGATTGTCTACGAAACGGAAGATGCAGGCGATGGACTGTTCTATCGCTTCATCCCCAAAGTCCCCGGTGTTTTAAGGCAAGGAGGCACACTCCAGGCGTTAAAGATTAAAGGAATGCCTCAGGCAATTACCAAAGTTAACTTTCCTGTTGGTCAGCCCATGGCAGTAGAGTGGGTCACCATTGACGACCCCGACCCGGCTGGAAACACGGTGAAGGTTGAAGGTTTTGCTAAGGGAGCGGCGCAGTTTACCCGAGGGGAAGGAACTTGGTTTGGCAATAATGAAGTGTACTTTACCTGCACCGATGGTGGCGAAGCCAGGCTGGGTCAGGTTTGGCGCTATGTCCCCGATCTCACCGGGGCAACTGGTGGCACCATTGAACTGTTCGCTGAACCAAGCGATCAAAGTCTCCTAGAGCGTCCAGATAATATTACCGTTGCTCCCTTCGGAGATTTGATTATCTGCGAAGATGGCCCTGACGAGCAATTCGTGCGAGGGATTACTCAGCAAGGTCGGCTTTACAATTTTGCTCGGAATGCGCTTAACACCAGCGAGTTTGCCGGAGCTTGTTTCTCGCCCGATGGTCAGACAATGTTCGTTAATATCCAAACCCCTGGAATTACCTTTGCTGTTTGGGGCCCTTGGGAACGTCGGCGAAGCTAACGTTGTAGTTAACTGATTCACCCATTTGTATCAAAAACCCCATTGAAAAAGATTTCAATGGGGTTTTTTACTGACTTAATCTATCTTTTGCTAGTTAATGCCATCCTCGCTAATTTTGGAAGACTGCTTCCAGTTACGCCAGAAGTAGTTAATTGTGGCAATAGCAGCGATCGCGAGCAGCCCTATACTACTGCTAGCTTCAGGAACAGGAGTTGCCACCGGATCGGCGCGGAAAACCGCAGTGTTGCCATCTTCAAAACTGGCAAGAAAAGCGATTTGCCCATTATTATTCAGTCCCCCAGTGCTGAGGACAGAAATTCCTCTGACTGTGGAACCAAGCAGTTGATCTCCGGCAGCGATAACTGCGTTATTTGGTGCGGTGTAGATGCCCAACGCCACTCCTGCATTATCAAGATCGGCGGTAAAGGCAACTTGTCCCGCATTGTTGATGTAGGTACCATCACCAAAGAAGCTAAACTTGCCCTCGGTGTCGGCAATAGTAGCAATCTCTGTGCCGTTGCTGATGAAGATGCCATCTTTATCTCCCCGACGTGCTGAAAAGACAACCTCTCCGCTGTCGTTGATACCCGGAACGGTAAAGAAGTCACTAAACAAACCGCTGCCGTCGGCGATGGTTGTGGTGGTTGTGCCGTCACCCTTATAGATGCCGCCTACTTCACCCAGAAAAGCTCGATAAGCAACTGTTCCTTCGTTATTAATGCTTGGAGAACCAAATAACCGGAAAGAGCCGCTGCTATCGGCAATCGTTGTGGTAGTTGAGCCATCGCTGCTGAAGATACCTTCTTCCCCTGCATCCGTAAGGGCATTAAAAGCCACCATTCCCATGTCGTTAATGGCGGGTGCAAAACCGAAGAGATCGAAAAGACCGCTAGTGTCGGCAATAGTTGTAGTGGTTGAACCATTGCTGGTGAAGATGCCGTCTTCCCCTTCATCCAGCACCGCCGAAAAAACCACCGTTCCCTGAGTGTTGATCGAAGGTGTGCCAAAGCTTGCAAAGGAGCCGATGGTGTCAGTGATTTTGGTAGTGCCTGTTCCGCTACCTGTAAAGATACCTTGCTCTTCAGAACTGTCTTGACCAAATTCAGCTCGGAAGACCAGTGTTCCTGCATCATTGATAGCCGGAGGACGCAAGCTACTAAACATTCCGTCGTTTGTATCGGCGATTCTTGTAAAGCTAAAATTAGCCATCTATAACTTCTCTCCTTCAAGCAGATAGATAGTATTGAATTTCTTGCCTAGAGCCGATGCTTATTTAATAAAAATCGGCTTCCAGCAAGTAAAAATTTCTAGTCTGCCCAAAGAGTACATCAGCTGATAAATTTGTAATTTAAGCTTCCGTAAAAGTCTGTGGAATAGTGGGTTAAGAAGTAAAAATATTTACCAAAATTAGAACCTCTGGTACTTGTTTTATCTTTACAATAACCGCATTTTAAGAAAGAAATTGCAGATAAATATACATCTGTGATGTTGACTTTTTCAGGAAAGTATAAACGTAATCAAGAGATTTACTAAACAGACAGGTAGGATGAAGTTATAAGTTTTAGGAAGACCAATTGCGTCGCAGATTGAAGAAGCTTTCGAGGAAGTTCTGTCGTGTTTTACTGCGGCTGAAGCGATCGCGTTGCCAGACTAAAGCAGCTTTATAGAGGATTTCTGACAGAGTTAGGGAGATTGGAGGGAATTGGGCGATCGCGTTTAGCTTAATATTCTGGCGCATCAACAGCGCGATCGCTTCTATCAACTCACTCGCTTCCACCCCCACAATCACCGCACCCAAAATCTCTCCATTTCCCCGCACCACAAACTTACAGAACCCTGTCGTCTCACCCAAAATCTGGGCTTTATCTAAAGTTTTGAAATACTGTCGCACCACAACAACATCCTTGCCATACCTGCGCCTTGCCTGTACCTCAGTTAATCCAACTTGCGCCAGTTGAGGCTCAGTGAAAATTGCCCAACCAATCCCGTAATAGTCCGTCTTAAACCAGGGGAAGAACAGGGCATTTTTTAGGGCAATGCTAGCTTCATACTGGGCAATATGAACGTATGTGGCGCGGAGGGCATAAATGCGGGGATTCGTTGTTTGCAGCCTCTGATTCAGCACCAGTCCCTGCTGGTCAAACTTGACTCCCACGCCTTCTAAATTCAACCCTTCTAGCTGCGGCTGCGGACGAGTAGCGAGCAAAATTTCATCGGCTTCAATCGCCTGATTTCCTGCTTGTACCCATTTTTTCTGATCAATTTGCCTCACCTGGGCGACTGGACTCTCTGTCAGGACGCGGACTCCTTCTGCCTCCAGTTGCGCTTGCATCAGATCAGAGGCTTCCAAGTCAGCACGGGGCAGGATTTGGGAACCACCTACTACCAATGTCACCTCAGCGTTGAACCGTACCAGAGTCTGAGCCAGTTCAATGGCTGTGGAACTCCCGCCAATCACAACCCAACTTTTTTGTAAATCTTGAGGGTTTTGCTGCCATAGGTCGGCTGGTGTCCGGTAGTCGAGGGTTTGTAGCCCGTCAATCTCGTTTACAGGTGCCGCCGTCAGCGTCGCCAGTAGATAAGCGCGCCCTCGCAACCGCCGTTCGTTGACCATAAAGCCAAAGTGAGGGCGGCGGTAAAATTCCCCCTGACCCACAATTACATCAACCCCCAAACTTCCTAGAATTGCTGGCGAGTGTTGTTCAAATTGAGTTGAGACAACTTCCGCTGCCCAGCGCATTGCTTCATCAAAGCGCACGGTGGGGGCAGGGAGTCGTCCTGCTGTCTCATCCCAGTAGATTCCCCATTGCTCGGCATTCCATAACTGTGCCTGCACGCGGCTGACTTGGGCGATCGCCTGGTTATAGAGGGAGCTTGACGCCTCTGGGAATGCCGTTGTGGGCAAGTCTACTAAAGCAACACGCGCTTGGAGATGAGCAGCAGCAACAGCGGCATAAATACCAGCACGACTGCCTCCGATGACAATGAGGTCGTATTCAACTGCCATTAGTTGTTGGTCTGATATAAGTTTTCTGTTGTCAGTGGTTGATCAAGACTGAAGAAATGATCGCCCAATTATTAACTTGTGTAAATTCTAGGGGTATTTTTTCTTTTCTTGGCGCTCTTGGCTAACTAAACGCCATTGCTGCTGCTGAGAATTACGGCTAAACCTGCTAACAAACGCTGATTCTCAGCCATTGTACGCACAGCTACGCGAAAATAGCGATCGCCTAATTCTGGAAAGCTCAGGCAGTCGCGGATTAATACTTGGTCATGGGTGAGGAGTTGTCGTTGCAACTGGGAACTGGGATATTCCGTCTGCACGAGTAAAAAATTGGCACTACCGGGTAAGGGTTGTAATCCTGGTAACGCCGCCAGTCCTTGAAAAAGTTGCGATCGCGTCGGCGCTAACCAATCCCATGTTTGTTGTTGAAAAGCTGTATCGTCTACAACCGCCCTCGCCGCCACCGCCGCCAGAGTGTTAACCGACCAAGGATCGCGCCACTGTTGCCAGCGTTGCAGCCGTTCCGGGTGGGCAACTGCATAACCGAGTCGCAGTCCTGGCAAGCTGTAGAACTTGGTAAGCGATCGCAAAATTACTAAGTTGGGATAATCCTGTATGAGTGGGATCAAACTTTGCTCGCGACCGGGGGGTAGAAAGTCCATAAAGGCTTCATCTACCACCACTAAGGCAAATTGCTCCAGATAAGGGACAATTGCCTCTCGGTCGAATAGCTGCCCCGTAGGGTTATGGGGGTTATTGAGCAATAAACCACTACCCTGATCAGCTTCTAGCCTAGGAGGGGTGATGAATGGGCAGTTTAAATTCTCAACACTTAAGTCCAGAGGGCAGCCAATAATATTGCCATTAAATGCCTGTAGCGCCCGTCGGTAGTCACTAAAGGCTGGAGTAACTACATAAGTTTTTTCCAGGACGGAAAGTTCTCTGCCAGCCCAGGTGAGTAACTCAGCCGAGCCATTCCCTGGCAAAATCCACTCTGGTGGGATGCTGGGATGTAGCTGAGACAATGAATCCCGCAAGGCGTGGTAATTCGGGTCAGGATAGGCGCTGAGGGTTCCTAGAGCCTCGGCAATCGCCGCGATCGCGCGTTTGGGAGGCCCTAGAGGATTGATGCTGGCAGAGAAGTCAAGAATCAAGGAAGGGGAACAGCCGGCTACTGCCGCTGCCCAGGCTAAGTTCCCCCCATGAGTCGGTCGCTTCAAGAATTAATTTCCGTTCAAGCTCAACCGTTACTTGTCAGGTGCAACTTTCTCCTTAAATAGCTTCCCGGCAGAAAAGGCTGGCACCTTAGTTGCGGGAATTTCCATTTTGTCGCCAGTTTTGGGGTTACGACCTTCACGGGCTTTGCGTTCCCGCGATTCAAAGGAGCCGAAGCCCACCAGTGTGACTTTGTCGCCCGTAGAAACAGCTTCCATAATCGCCTCTAAAGCGGCGGTTAATACGGCATCAGCCTGTTTTTTGGTAACAGTTGCTTTAGCAGCCACCTGATCAACTAATTCGCCTTTGTTCATTGTTAATCTCCTGATCGTTTAAGGTTTGGGTCAACTTTTGCTCCTCAATTTTGACTTTGGGATTGATAAAGTTGACCCTTAGAGCTAGGGTATTCAACAGAAAATCGCTGAAACACTCACAGGCTCGAAGTTTCACTGCATTATTCTAAGCTCTGCTTGCTAGATATGGATCGGTGAAACCTTTAAGTTATGTGGATTTCACCGATTTTTTCGGCAATCTGGCTGCAAAACAGGAGGCGATCGCGCAATTTTGCCTCATTATTTTGCCAATTTTGCTCTGATACATAAACGCTGTTAATCCTTCAGCCCGATAAAAATTAAACATATCTATTACCAACTTAATAATTACTTGCCACAGATGTTTCTCTTTTCTCCCCTAAACATTGAGCAGTTGGGGCAGCTTAAATAGAACATTAATCAATATATAAAGATTAAGTTATTAATTCTCCAAAAAAAGCCCCCTTTTTTAAGGGGGCTGGGAGAGCTATCTCAGCAATAACGACTTAATTGCCTTGAACAGGGAATCCTTGCTGCTGCAGCACTCGGCGTGCATCCGAGCCTGGTACGTAGTTGTAGCCAAACGCCGAGCCAGCCGAATCATCAAGAATCTGAGGTGTCAGCAGCACGATTACCTCGTTGCGCTGATTCGTGCGATTAGTGCTTCTAAACAAAGCCCCCAGAATCGGAATATCACCCAAAATCGGCACCTTAGTGACTGTCGTTTGGTCAGATTCCTGGATGATGCCAGAAAGAATCAGCGTCTGACCATCGCGTATCCGGATTTGCCCTGATTGCAAATCTCGTGACTGTACCAGAGTAATCAGACCTTGGGGAGTTTGGATAGAAGAAGCTGGTGCCGATACCGTTGGATTAACAAACAGCGAGATAAAGCCGTTATCGTCAATCCGGTTGACGTTAATTTCCAGGATTAAACCAGCCTCTTTAATAATTGGTTCCTGAACCGTCGTCGTCACATCGTTTTCAGTGACTGTATTTTGCTCGAACCCGCCAAAGACTTCCTGCGTTAAGTTTACCGTCGCTGTCTCGCCTTCTTGTACCACCAGTGTCGGGTCAGTCAGAATCTTGGCATTGCCACTGGTAATCTGAGCCTGCAATGAGGCGAGGAACCTAGAAGGAGTTTGAAGCAAAGCCGGCAGAGCAGCCGTCAATGTCGCCGGCTGTCCTTGGGTAACGCTAACCGTAGGTGGCTGACCTGCTGCTCCTGGTGTGATCGTGACTATGTTGTCAGTTGGCGGTGTAATATCAGTGAATCCTGGCAGTAGCGGGTTATCTAACCGGATGAAAGGTCCAGGAAATATTCCGGAACCTCGTGGCGTGCTGGTGACTGGAGGGTTACTTCCTGGATTAAGCGTTACTGTTCCAGGAGTGGTACCTGGTACAGTTATCGGGTTGTTTGGATCGAGGAAAACCTGAGCTCCTGCAAAGGGATTGGGGACGACTGTTGGGAAGACAGGACTACCAGCGACTTGTCCGGAAGTAGGTGGACTAAATCCGCCGTAGTTGAAGGCGGCGGCTCCGCCATCAACAGCAAAGAAACCATCCCCAAGTCCGAAGGAGAAGCTGCTGTTAAAGGCATCTGTTCCTAACAAGTTAATATCAACAATCTTGACGTTCACCGCGACTTGACGACGCCGTAAATCTAACTGCGTCAACAGTGCGGAAGCGATTTCAATCTTACGCGGCTCACCAATTAAGGTGATCGCATTGAGGCGCTCATCCGGAGTAACCGCCAATCCTCTTAGCACTAAAGGTCCTGTTACTGCGGCTCCGGCTCCGGCTGCCGCCACCTCGACGGTTGGGGCGATTCTTTGGACACTCGTAGTCGTGTTAGTAATCCTTTGAGCGGCTGCCCCTTCGCCCACTACCGTAAGCGTCGTTTGAGTGCTAATCTGCTGCTGCTCCGCTCCCTGAGCAATCAGGAAACCCACAGCCTGGGATGCTGTGACTTGATTGAGACGCAACGTGCGAGCCACGAGATTGCGAGCTTCTAGAGGCAGTTGGCTGCCAACAAAAATTGTGCGTCCAACCCGGTTAGCCTGAAATCCAGAAAGCTGGAGAACGAAGTTAAATACATCTTGAACAGCTTCGTTTTCGAGGTCTAGCGAAATCGTTTGCTCGGCAGCACCTGGAGCAGCTCCCTCCGCACCTCCGGCGGCTCCGCTAAAAGCGAGGTTAAGACCAGCAGAACGAGCAAGAAGCGCCAAAACTTCTCGAATCGGCGCTTCTCGTAAAACTAATCGAGGGACGCGCGCTCCGGTTCCCAAATCAATCACTGTGGGAGAGGGATTAATCGTCGAGATCGCAATATCACCCACTGGCGGAGCAACGGCTCTAGGCAAGAAAGGAGGCGCAGGCGCTACAGGCTGTACGACTCCGGCGGGAGCGGCGGGGGCACCTTGAATGATGATTTCGGGATTAGGAACAAGAACGTCCGGCGTTGGTGCGGGAAAAACAGGCTGAGGCGTTGGTGTTGCTTGGGCAGAGGGTTCTGGCTGCGTGCCCGGTGCTGAGGGCAAGTTGGGCACTTGCGCGATTTGTACGGGCGTTTCCGTAGGTGTTGCCGGAAACCGTGATTCTGCCGTGGGGTTAAGTTGGTCTTTTTTGGGTGTTGCTAGGAAGTCAGGTTTGGGTACTGAGGGAGAACTAGCCGATGGGGTTGGTGTTATTGCTATTTCAGGAGTAGCACCGGATTTTTCGTTTTCCGGTGCTGTACCGAAGCTGAGGCTAATTGTTTGGTTGTCTTGAGGTTGAACCTCCACAGTGGGAGCGCTGCTGGCACCCCTGACGGTAACTCGTACGCTATTGATGTCTTGTTGACTAACTAAGACAGACTCAATTCCCGGCAGGGGGTTGTCTGAGTGGAAGCTTTCTTCCTTTTCTAACTTCAGCGTGGCATTGGGAATATCGGCGACAATTTCATTTTCTTGGCTCAGGGTCAAAACTTCCGGTGACGTTTCGCCTCCTTGAGTCTCAAGAGTTAGTTCCAGGTTATTCTCGGCTTGATTAAGCCGTATACCTGTTATTTGTGTCGCAGTTGCCCGCGCTGGCTGGGCTGCCAGGAGCGCCACTGCACTTCCAATCCAAACTCCACATATGAGTGGCTGTCTCACGGTTCACTCCTCACCTACATAAACGCAATTGGCAACTGCTGGCTGTACCTGTAGCTTTCGGGAGTCACTTTCGTTAAACGCTTTTCGACTCTGGAAGCTAACAGTGAGCTAGCAATGCAGTTCTTTATCTACTGGGCTGGTGGGGGGGGAGTCGCAGCTTTTGCGGCTTCCTCCTCAGTCAAAGGCAGCAAAGCTTCTAGCTTGAAACTGGCTCTAATTGTCGGTTGACCACTAGGTACCGCTCTGCCTTGCTGATTAACTACAAATTTTTGAGGTGTTTCACCCTGACCGACCTCGGCTCTAAAGTCTCTGGCTCTTAGTAGCAAAGGCAGTCGCTCAATACTACGGAGAGTAGACAGGACTTGATCAAAAGTGCCTTCAAATTCGACATTATACACCTCTCTTTTGAGCTTACCGTTAACGCCCGCTCCTAAAGAACCATCTTGGACGATGTTTGTCCCTTCCGGCTGAGCCTGCGGCTCAAATTTTTGTAATTTGCCTTGTCTGGAGGTGATAACACTATTGAGGTCTAGTAATAATGTGTCCAGATTTGGTTCATTGCCAAAGAAGGCAAATACATCGCTTCTAGTACGTTTTGCTGCCTCCAGTTTTTGTTTCGTCTGTTCGATTCTTTTTTGGATTGCAGCTTTTTGTTCGATTTGTGCTTCTTTATCAGCAACCGTAGTTTGTAGCGCTTGATAGTTGTCCCAAGCTGGCTTGACTTGATTGACTAAAAGATAGGTAGCTCCCAATAAGCCTAAAACAGCAATTAATGCTCCCCCGACTTTGGGGGTAAAGGTAATTCCGAAGGCAGTAGGATAAGTGGATTGTTCCTCTTGCCCTTCTTCCATGAATCCGTCAGCGTATGTCATTGTTGAATCGCTCCTTTCTGCTGAAGACTTCTAATGCGAGTGACCAGACCAACTGCACCTTTACGATCTAATTCTCGGAGTAACTCAGAGGCTTGGGCATCAGTAAGGCTGGTAGAAATTCGATATTCCACCACTTTTGGCAGTTCGTAACTAATTTGGGCTGATGTCTGGCGCTGGTTTTCTGGTGTTTCTAGTTGGGTGGGGTTATTAACCAGTGAAGAACTCAGCAATTGGGTTTCATTGTTCTTAAAGAAGGGAGATCGTTGAAGCGTCAGCAAAAAGTAGTTGACATCATCAAAGGTGCGGGCGGTTCCAGAAAGTTCTAACTTAACCGTGGGAACATTTGCCGTGGCGGGTTGACCAGCCGCCGCCCCTGGAGCAGGGGTAGCCGCTGCTGGGGCAGGAGCAGCTGCCTCCGTTTGTTGAATTGCTTTAATTTGTACTCCAACGGGAGTGCGTTCGCGAATATCTTGCAACAAAGCTGACCAGGGCTTGATTTGATTGAATACCCCTGTTAGTGCTGCTGTTTCACTGTTAATTTGAGTAATTTGCTGGTTGATGCTAGCGAGTTGTTGCTCTTCTTGCTGTAGTTGTCCGAGTTCGGCAGTCAATCGATTGTCTTCCTCTTGCAACTTAGCGGTTTGTTGCTGGATGAAAAACCACAATCCACCCACTGCTAGTGGAAGGAGTAACCCGACTGCCACTCCGGCAATCAACGGGGTCATTGTCCCCATAGATCGCTGTTGTTTGGCAGCACGAGGGCCAGTTGTCGTCTGAGGTCTATACTCAGGACGGTCATTAAGAAAATTTACATCTAAGCTATACATAACTTTAAACCTCGCGCAGTCCTAATCCCAATACAGTTCCTAATCCTGGGCGTTGTACGGCAGGAATATCTTCGTCTATTTCCAAAGATAGGGCACTCACCGGGTCTACTTTTGTAGTCGGTAAGCTCAATCGTTGCGTGAAGAAGTCATCTAGTTGCCCAATTCCACCTCCTGGTCCCGCTAAAAGCAGTTGTGCTACTTCCAGATTGTCGCTCTGATTAAGATAAAAATCGATCGAGCGACGTAATTCATCGGCCAATTCTCCTAGAACTCTCAAAAGAGCTGCCATCCCAGGATTGATTCCTGTTGCTCCTGTACGTATCCCATCAACTGGTGTATTAGGAATAGTCATTCCTTGTAACAGTTCTGTGTTTCTTGAGGTGGGTAAGTTCATCGCTCGGCTCAGAGCATTCTGAAGTTGGAATGTTCCAATGGGAACCGTCCGGTTAAATTGAGGGACACCATCAACGATAATCGCAATTTCGGTGCTATCAAACTCAAGGTCAATCAGTACTGCGGCTTCTTGGGGAGCAAATTGGCGGAGCTGTTCTCGGATCGTCCGAATCATTGCAAAGCTGTTAATTTCTAGAACATCTACGTGTAGCCCTGCTTGCTGGAAGGTATCGAGATAGGTATCAGTCACTTCTCGACGCGTGGCAACTAGAAGGACTTGGACTTTTTCAATTCCATCTTCATCGACAAAAAAGCCCAGTTTTTGATAATCCAAATCTACTTCTTCACGGGGATAGGGTAGATAAAGACCCGCTTCATGGTTTAGCACCATGTCTCGCAGTTCTTGGTCATCCAATTCCGCTGGAATGGGAATGATCCGAATTACCGCATCCCGCATCGGTACGGCTGTGGCTACTCGATCGACCTTAAGCTTGCTTTCGGCGATCGCCTCTTGAATGATTTCGGCTAACGCCGGAGAGTCGGCAATCTGCCCTTCTTGAAAGATGCCTTCCGGAACTTCTTTCGAGAACATCGTCGTCACTTTATAGCCCTGACCCTGCTTTCGCAGTTGAGCAAGATTGACTCGTTCTGGAGCAAGTTCTATACCGATACCGTTTGTCCGTTTCGATAACAGGCCTTTAAAGCGATTAAACGTAGAAAATCGGTTCATATGCTCTCTGGGCAGTAAGATAAAGTGACGTTGATCTGCTGTGGAGACGCAGTTTAGCAAGATTAATACTGAAGCATGGTAATCAATCTAGCTTAGAATCACCACGGTTAGCGGAATATTTTTTCAGGAAATGAATCTCAAGGGAGCCAAAGCAACACTCCTCAGCCGCGATCGCTCTTAAGCCTGTCATAAAATTGCACCCTCTAATCATTGTAGGAACGTCAAGGGTATATCCCTCGTCTGTGTTCAAATATTAACGGGGAATGGGGGGAGCGGGGGTGAAGTATGAAGGGTGAAGTATGAAGGGTGAAGTATGAAGGGTGAAGTATGAATTCATTAACTCAGATAGCTGTTTACTCTCCTTAACATAAGCACCCCTATTCGCCGACTCAGCACTTGATCAAAGCGGACAACAAATAAACATTGCGTCTTATCCCTGACGATCGCGTTATGGACATATGATCAGTGACTGCTAATGCGATTCGTGAAATTGACAGGTGATATGAGCAGAATCAGAACTTGGAGACGCCTCGGCATTTTTGCTTTGTTGGGGTTTGTGTTGAGCTGGGTGGTTAGCTGTGGTTCAGGACTATCGCCCTCTGCTGCCAACCCAGAAATTGAGTTCTGGACAATGCAGCTACAGCCGCAGTTTACCGACTACTTCAATGAGTTAATTGCCAAATTTGAGACGGAAAACGCTGGGTCTAAAGTCCGCTGGGTGGACGTTCCCTGGTCGGCAATGGAGAGCAAGATCCTGACCGCCGTTTCAGCCAAAACTGCACCAGATGTGGTGAACCTGAACCCCAGCTTTGCCTCTCAGCTAGCAACCCGCAATGCTTGGTTAGATTTGGACGAGCAAGTGCCATCCCAGGTAAAACAGCAGTATTTGCCCAATATCTGGAAAGCCAGCACGATTGATGAAAAGAGCTTTGGCATTCCTTGGTATCTAACAACGCGGGTGACGATTTACAATACAGAGCTATTAAAACAAGCGGGTGTGAGCAAGCCACCTGCCACTTATGAAGAGTTGGCAGACGTTGCCCAGCAAGTGAAAGACAAAACGGGTAAATACGCCTTTTTTGTCACCCTAGTGCCAGAAGATTCTGGGGAAGTCTTGGAGTCTCTGGTGCAGATGGGCGTGCAACTCGTGGACGATCAAGGAAAAGCCGCCTTCAATACTCCAGAAGGGATAGCCGCGTTTCAGTATTGGGTAGACCTTTATCAAAAAGGATTGCTGCCACGGGAAGTGCTTACCCAAGGGCATCGAAATGCCGTTGAACTCTATCAGGCGGGTGAGACAGCACTGCTAGCGTCTGGAGCTGAATTTCTCAAGACAATTGAGAACAATGCCCCGGAGGTTGCTAAGGTTTCCGCCTCGGCACCACAAATTACAGGTAAGACGGGTAAAAAGAATGTAGCGGTGATGAATTTGGTAATTCCCCGCGACACGAGTACGCCGAATGAGGCGCTGAAGTTTGCTTTGTTTGTTACCAATACTGAAAATCAGTTGGCGTTTGCCAAAGCGGCAAATGTTTTGCCTTCAACGGCTGAGGCAGTAGAAGCCTATAGAAAGGAGTTATCGAGTCAGGCGAAGACTTCTCCGGTAGAGCAAGCCCGCAATATCAGTGCCAGCCAGTTACAGGATGCAGAGGTATTAGTGCCAGCGATGAAAGACCTTAATAAGCTGCAAAAGGCAATTTACGAAAATATGCAGGCGGCGATGTTAGGGCAGAAGACGGTAGAACAAGCGGTGGCGGATGCAGCCGAGGAGTGGAATACAGCGATCGCTCAAAGATAAATATGCTTAAGAGACTCTGATTCTGTGGCGCTTGCAAAACTAAAGTCCAATACGGGCGGGCTTTAGTTTTGTTGGAAAAAGTGACCAATTAGGTACAGGGAGCCGCACAAGACGGTTAACGTCTCAGGAACGGCAACGGCGGCTTCTAGGGCGATCGCTAGTTCTGGATAGGTGCGACAATCGGTCAATTCTGGGACGAGGTTTTGGGCTAAAGTTGCTAGGGCGTTGGGATCGGCCCAACTATGATCGGGGACGGGGACGAGGTACAAGCGATCGCCACGCCCTAGCAAAGCACGGAATACATTGGCATGGTCTTTGGTGGAAAGCATTCCCATCACCCAAATCACCGGAGTGTCTAGCGTATCAACGTAGCGGCGGAGAAATTGGGCAGCATCGGGGTTATGAGCGCCATCAATGAGGATAGAGCGATCGCGCCAAGTGAACCACTGGAGACGCCCCGCCCACTTAGTTTTTGCCATCCCAGAGGCGATGGTGTCTTCGGCAATTTTCCACCCTTGTTGTTGCAAAATTTGGAGAGTCGCGATCGCTAAAGCTGAATTACTCAGTTGCATTTCTCCCAGCAACGGTAATGGGTACTTGATACCTTGATACTCTGCCCAACGGCAGGGAATTTCTTGAGTTAGGGACGTTTGGGGTGTGCCTTGATTGTTGGCGGGGGGAGAGAGTAACTCTACGGCGGGCTTTACCCAAACAGCAGCGCAAGCTAATTCAACCACTCGCGCTTTCACCACCGCCTCGGCTTCTGGTGGTAGTTGCCCAATTACTGCTGGGGCTTGAGGTTTGAGGATACCTGCTTTTTCTGTGGCAATTTTGGCATAGGTATCGCCGAGTTGTTGGGTATGTTCCAGGCTAATGGAGGTAATGATACTTACAAGGGGGCGATCGCTAACATTGGTCGCATCTAAGCGTCCCCCCAAACCTACCTCTACTACGGCAACATCTACCTGCTGCTGGGCAAAATACAGCAACGCCACAGCGGTGATCACCTCAAACTGCGTCGGTGAATCTTCACTAAAATCGGGAATTGCCGCCTGAACTTGTAGGAGTAACTGCTTTAGAGCTTCTGAGGAAATTGGTTGTTCATTGAGACAGATGCGTTCTGTCCAATCCACCAGATGGGGAGAAGTGTAGCGTCCCACCCGATAACCTGCCTCAGTCAATACCGCCGAAAGATAGGCACAGACGGAGCCTTTACCATTTGTACCTGCTACGTGAATTATCGGCACAGCGTGATGGGGGTTGCCCAAATCAGCGAGAAGTCGGTTAATCCGTTCCAAACCCAGATGCACGCCAAAGCGCTGAAAACGTTTAAGAAGAGAGTCGATTTCCACAGGTAGAGAAAGTAGTGATAGGGAGCAGGGGGGCAGGCTCACAGGTGTAGGTTTTTTACAAAAGAGAGAAGGGCAAAAGTGGAGGAGGGAAAATAGGTTTAGTGTAACGCCGAAAAAATCAGGTCAGAAAATGTGGAAAAACCAATACCTGAAACAATGGTCG
>JAESGL010000266.1_pt1 | contig 39249 bp, 25 predicted proteins | sample 9269711 | NCBI WGS metagenome assembly JAESGL01 (sample SAMN14515918, study PRJNA621676) | algae metagenome | isolation source: Kastovskya adunca ATA6-11-RM4 and co-occurring heterotrophs from soil and... | place: Chile: Atacama Desert | collected 2011-06-27
GACCATTGTTTCAGGTATTGGTTTTTCCACATTTTCTGACCTGATTTTTTCGGCGTTACACTAAACCTATTTTCCCTCCTCCACTTTTGCCCTTCTCTCTTTTGTAAAAAACCTACACCTGTGAGGGGAGCGGGGGAGAGGAAGAGAACCAATAACCGAATTCACCCTTCATACTTCATCCTTCACCCCTGCCTTGTTCGTCCAGCTAGGTTAGCAACAACGGCTGCTAACTCCCTAGGATCGACAGGTTTGGGGACGTGGAGCTGAAAGCCTGCTAAAAGCGATTGGGTGCGGTCTTCGGCGCGAGCGTAAGCGGTTAATGCCACGGCGGGAATAGTTCCGCCTTGCTGGGCATCTAGCTCTCGGAGTTGGCGAATCAGGGTGTAGCCATCTTCTTCAGGCATCCCAATGTCACTCACCAAGACATCAGGCTGCAAGCGCGCTACAGTGGCTAAGGCTTGGCGCACAGTGGATACCGCAGTGACTTCTGCGCCATATTCTTCCAGGATGGTAGTGAGTAAAACCCGCGCATCTGCCTCATCGTCTACTACAAGCACTCGTAAGCCATTTAGGATGGGCGGACAATCAAAAAGCCTTTCTGGTTCTGCCGTTACTGCAATTAGCTCCGAGTCGCTAACTTCAGGAGAAACCATCATCAGCGGTAGTGTGACGGTAAAGCTTGCCCCCTGTCCCACGCCAGGGCTTTCGGCGTAGACGGTTCCGCCTTGCAATTCTACTAAGTGCCGCACGATCGCTAATCCTAATCCTAGTCCGCCATGCGATCGCGTTATTGTCCCATCCCCTTGACGAAAGCGCTCAAAGACATAGGGCAAAAAGTCCGCACTAATTCCTTTCCCCGTGTCACTAACTTTAATTTGGGCTTGGGAGTTTTGCCTTGTCAGTTGCACCTGAATGCGTCCTTGGTTCGGGGTGAACTTGACGGCATTGGAGAGCAGGTTCCAGACGATTTGTTGCAAGCGAGCTGCATCTCCTAAAACGGGTTCTAGGGACGTGTCTAATTGAGTTTCAATGCGAATGTTTTTAGCATCCGCCGCTGGGAGCACGGTATCAATGGCGGTCTCAATCACGGGCGCAAGTTCGCAAGCGCGGACATTCAGGCGCAGCTTGCCAGTAATAATCCGGGAAACATCCAAAACATCCTCAATTAGTTGTCCTAAGACTCTTGTATTGCGGTCTAGCGTCTCCAGAGCGCGAACGGTGGTGGCAGAGTCAAATCTACGGCTGCGGAGGAGATGAGTCCACCCTAGCAGCGAATTTAAAGGGGTACGCAGCTCATGGGAGAGCGTAGCCAAAAACTCATCCTTCATCCGGTTGGCGTGGGTTAATTCCTCCGCTTGCTGTTGCAGTTCTGCAACCAAACGAGCATGTTCTAAAGCCGCTGCAACTTGGTCGCTCACCACCTGCATGAGAGCCAGGTCATCGGCGTCAAACCTTTGGCGGTTACGGGAGCCAAAAGAGAGTGTACCAATCAGTTGACCGCGTGCGAGTAGGGGGAAGCAAGCATAGGCGTTGACTCCTAAAGAACGGATCAGATCTGTCGAGGGGTCGGTTGATGCCTGAATATCCTCGCCAATAAATGAGCGCTGCGCGATCGCTACAGTGCCGCATATCTCTTCCCCTAGCTCAATGACTTCAATTGGCGCGGCGATTTGATCGGGGATACCACCGCAGGCGTGCAACTGTAGCCTCTGGCTTTTTTTATCAAAGAGGTAATTTAAGTAAACTTCCAGTTGTAGATCAGCGGAGAGCTTTTTGAATAAGCCGTTGATAAACTCCTTCGGCTGCTCGTGCAGGAGCAAACTGCTGGCAGTTTCTGATAAAAGCTCTAGCCTTCGATTACTTTCTTGCAGGGCGGCTTCTGAGCACTTGTGCTCCGTGATGTCGCTATTAATCATCACGGCACCAATGATTTCGCCATTACACCAGATAGGAGCAGCGGCGCAGCGAATGACCAAATCGCGTCCTGACTTTACCTGCCGCACAAGGACTTCTCCCACCTCAGCCACGCCTTGGAGGGCATGGGTGAAAATTAGATCTTCAGAGGTTATTGGTTCTCCCGTTTCGTAGGCGCGGATTTGAACTTGTTCACCCAGCAGGGCAATATTACGCTTGAGCTGATCCGGACTATCAAAGCCGAGCAACCCCATAGCTCGGTCATTGCATTTCCAGATCCCTGTAGCATCACCGATTAATACGGCATCTGGCATACTCTGGATAATCGCTTCTAGTTGCGATCGCTCTGCCTCCAGTTGACTAATTAGTTGCAGCCGTTCTGCCTCAGCCTGCTTGCGTTCTGTGAGATCGAGACAAAAGGCAATAATTTCCTGTTGCTGGTCATACGGTTCTTGGAGCAGTGCCGCACCCAATAAAATCGGCACGCGAGTGCCATCTTTGCCAATGAATTCTTTTTCAAAAGGAGTGCAGACGCCTTTTATCTTCAGTTCCTCTATTCCCTGAACATCTAAGTGAGAAAACTCTAGTGGTGTGAGCTGATCCCAACGTAGTTGACCGTTGAGCAGATCTTCCCGTTCATACCCCAACATTTTAAATATGTAATCGTTGGCGTAATGAATGCCACCATTGAAGTCGCTAAAGACAACTCCAAAAATATTAGATTCAACCAGCCGTCGAAACCGCCATTCGCTTTCTTTGAGGGCTACTTCTGCTAAACGATGTTCGGTTACGTCCATATTGACGCCAATCATCCGCAGGGGCTTGCCCGTTTCGTCGTTAAAGACGCGCCCTTTAGCAGCAATCCAATGCAAACTGCTATCTGGATAGAGGATGCGGAACTCAATATCGAAGTTAGTACCTTCTAGAGCCGCCTGTTGAACTTTTTGTTCTGCCTGAAGGCGGTCATCTGGATGGAGAGTTTGCACCCAGTTTTCATATTTACCGCCAAAATTTCCAGGGTCAAGTCCGTATAAGGCTTCCAGTTCTTCAGTCCAGGTGACTTCGTTTGTTTGAATATTCCACTCATAGGTGCCAATTTTCCCGGCTTTTTGCGCCAATTCCAGCCGTTATTGGCTTTTTTGTAGAGCGACTTCAGCTTGTTTGCGTAAACGCAGCTCACTTTTCGCCTCGCTAATGTCCCGCTGAGTGCCCCAGACGCGGACTAAAAAGCCATCTTCAACAATGCCAACAAGATTATTTAAGAAGTCCTTAGCGTTACCGTACCTATCTACTTCACTGGATTCGGCATCCACCAGTCGGTAGCCAGAGCGGATAAAGTTTTGTAAGTACTCTATATTGTGCGGATCGGACTTAACTAAAAATGTGTCGAGCCTTGCTCCAATAATTTCTTCGGCATGATCAAATCCATACATCTGTGCCATGACATCGTTACATTCTGCCAGGTAGACGTACTGGTAAAAATGCCGAATTTGCTCATCTTCCGGAACTTCAATAGAGAGGGGCGGCTCCAGTTCAAAACGCCAGATTCCTTCAGAACTTTGCTTGACAAATGCCCGATAGCGTTCTTCACTCTGGCGGAGGGCAACTTCGTCTTGCCTGCGTTCGGTGACATCCGTTAGCATGGCGATCGCCCCAGAAAATTCCCCCTGTTCATTGATTGGGTTGGTCGAAACAATTGCCCAGAGTTCTGAGCCATCTTTGCGGCGGTAGCAGAAGTCAAACTGTTCTTTCAACCCTTGTTTGCGTTGTTCTCTACTGCGCTTGGCTTCTTCTTGCGCCTCTGGCTCCATAAAGTCGAACAACGAGCGACCGAGCATTTCTTGGATGCTATAACCCAGCATTTGAGCAAGCCGCTGGTTGACGTACTCTGTCCGTCCGTCGGCATCGATTACCCAAATCCCTTCGTAAGCTGTCTCAATAATTTGGCGATAGCGTTCCTCGCTGGCACTTAAGTTTAATAAACTCACTTCAAGCCGCTGCTTGGTTGCGTGTAGCGAGGCAACAATTAGACTGAGTAATCCGCCTTCTAGGAGAAATAAGACCAGCCGTAAATTTTGCCCAGGATTGTTGCTGAAAAGCGAGTAAAGGGGAGATAAAAAGAAGTAGTTGCTTAAAAGTGCCGCCAACACGGTAGCGAAGATCCCCGACTCTCTGCCACCGTACCAAGCACTGACCATAACGGCAGCAAAAAAGAGCAAAAAAGGACTTTCAATGGGAATGAAGGAATCGAGCAGTAGCTTCAGGAAAAAGGCGATCGCTACAGTCAATCCGGCAATTCCATACCGCCGCATTCTCAGGGAGATTCTTCTCAATATCCGTTCTCCTTTGGCTCAGTTGATGGCATCACCTGAGAAAGGATGAAGCCAGAAGTCAGAAGGATGAAAGAATTATTCATAACAATTTTGTTGGAGATTTGAACACCTACCAACTGAGACAAATTGCAGGGAGCATCAAATCTAGGAAGCGTTCATCCTTATAATTTATCCTTTACCTTTCAGATTTCAGAGCGTTGGAGTAAAAATACCATCACGCTTTCTATTGTTCCTCAAAATTTTAGATAGTTGTTTCCGACTCAAGCTGAGGCAAGGATGGGCGATCACGCCTCCCAACTACCTATCAACTCTCCTAAAATTATCGGGTGAGCAAACGTTAGAGGAATCAATGGCTCGTATTCCTAAATTGACTTTTGACCGAGGCACCCTACTTTTGCATCCGCCTCCTAAGGGAAGAACTTGGGTGGATTATGCAACGTGGGATGACCGTGTGGAAAAGTTCCGCATCCCTGCTCTTCACTACCGCTCTTTGGTGGAATCCTTGCAAGCTGAGGGGACAAACTTTGTTGATGACGCCAAGGAATTTGTCCCTCTAGAACTGGTTTCTAGCGTTGAGATGGAACCCTATCCCCATCAAAGTGAGGCACTGCTGCATTGGAAGCAGGCAGGACGCCGGGGGGTGGTGGTGTTGCCTACCGCAGCGGGGAAGACTTATTTGGCGCAACTGGCGATGCAATCCACGCCTCGCAGTACCTTGGTTGTGGTGCCGACGCTGGATTTGATGCACCAGTGGTACGCCCAGCTAGATGCGGCATTTCCGGAGGTGGAGGTGGGGTTATTGGGTGGGGGTTCTCGCGATCGCACACCGATTCTCATTGCTACCTACGATAGTGCTGCCATTCATGCAGAATCTCTGGGAAGTTTGTATGGATTGCTGATTTTTGACGAGTGTCACCACTTACCTACGGATTTTTATAAAGCGATCGCGGAATATGCGATCGCTCCCTATCGCTTAGGATTAACAGCGACACCAGAACGCTCCGATGGGCGTCATTCAGAGCTAAATGCCCTGATTGGCACTGAAGTGTACCGCAAAACCCCAGAGGAGTTGGCGGGGAAAGCGCTGGCAGAACACAAGGTTATACAAATTAAGGTAAATCTCTCATCGTCAGAACGCGATCGCTACAATCACCTAATCAAAACCCGCAACGATTTTTTAAGACAATCCCATATTTCCCTCGGTAGTCTCAAAGGTTGGCAGCAGTTCGTCATGGTAAGTGCTAAAAGTCCTGCCGGACGCCGCGCCATGCTTGCTCACCGGGAAGCTAAGGAAATCGCCTCCGGAACGGAGGGAAAGCTGCGCATACTCGCTGACTTACTTGCCCAGCACCCGAGCGAAAATCTCCTCATCTTCACCAACGACAACGCCACCGTCTATCGTCTCTCCCAAGAGTTTCTGATCCCAGCGATTACCCATCAAACTCCGGTCAAAGAGCGTCACGAAATCCTGACGCGCTTCCGAGAAGGCGAGTACAAAACCCTTGCCGCCTCCCACGTTTTGAATGAAGGTGTTGATGTCCCTGAAGCCCGTGTGGCGATTATTCTCAGCGGTACAGCCTCTGAGCGCGAGTACATTCAGCGACTGGGTAGGGTATTGCGAAAAGGCTCTGGTGAGGGAAAATTTGCGTTGCTTTATGAAGTTGTCACAGAAGACACCAGTGAAGAACGTACCTCCCAGCGTCGTAGGGGTGGCAGGAAGGAACCCCAAAAAGACCAAGAACGCCCAGAAGTAAAACCTCCCAAGCTGAAGCCTCGGCAGTTAGAAATTTTACCGTCTCCCTCAACCTACGAGGTGCAGCCTAGGGCTACACCTAAAGCGGCAGAGTCTCAACCGGATGAGGAATACTTATTTTAGGTAGCGATCGCGTCAAATTTGTCGAGTTGGAGCTACTCTTTTCCTTTTAACTTTTTCACCACTTTCTTAACCGCCAAAGCGGGACGTGCTAGGTAAGGACGATCCCACGCATACGCCCAAAAATCTGTCTCCAGTTTTGTCTTGATTGAGAAATGTCTCTGGCGAGTAGGAATAACGCGATATTTCATCCCTTCGTACTCCCCATAGTCGATCTCGCTAGGCACTTTTGCGTAGAGACTGCCACTTTGATACTGACTCGGCAAATAATGCGCTGTTAACGATTTCCTAGAGTATTGGGGATTAATGGTAGGTAAAGCACCGTGAATCGTGCGCGAGTTCCAAAACAAGACATCTCCCTTTTGCAACGCTGGCGCATAAATCTCGTCTTGGTGAGCGTCCGTATACTCTTTTAGCTTTCTTTCGTAGGTTGCCTTAGACGATTTTTCGTCCTCGTTTAAGTGAACCGTGACGTGATTGGATTTGGGCAAAACAAAGAATCTACCCGCCTCTTCATGGATGTCTTCTAGAGCAAACCACCCCGCCATCATATGACCATTGGGCATGGAATCGAGATAGTACCAGTCTTGATGAGCAGGTGTCGCTGTGTTCTGATCGAACAGCATCGACTGCATCAAGTTATGGTTAGGACTTTCTGTTAGTTGCGTGAGGGCGGCTCTAACTTCCGGTAAGCAAAATATCTTTTTTGATATTTCAGAAAACTCTGGATATTTTTCCAGATCGTGAATATTCAAAAACGAACCTTGGCAATATCCAGACTCCGAAATTTTATTCTTTTCCCAACGCGTACTTGACTGTCTAAAAAAGTAGTTGTCAGAGGGCAGAATTTCTGCCTGGTAACGCTCCATTAACTGGTCAATCAGCGTGTCAGGGATGAGCTTACGGAAAATATAATATCCGTTAGCGTCATAATACTTCTGGGGAGTCTGTAGGGTTTGCATAGTTCATCCTTGGTATTTAGTTGTTGCTCGAAAACAAAATTTTAGGGCTTTGAATTTGAGACGATCAGGCACTAAAAATACAACAGGGCTTCTAACAGACGCTGGGGGATTCCAATCTTTCCACTTTCTCCATTAATCCAATCAGCTAAATCAAAGTATCTTCGACAAACTCGATAAAGCGTTATGCCATCCAAAACATGAGAATGTTTCTGCCACTCTCTTATCCAAACTGCTGATTTAAGTTCAGGATAATAGTTAGCTGTAAAACAAACTTTATGAGAAAGATCTAACCGATCGAACTCTACTATATATTGGTCTCCCCACAATCCTTTACCTCCTTGCGGAGGATTATCACAAAATTTAAATAACAAATTATCGCTTTGCCAGTTTATGCGGTTTGTCCGTCGAGTCCACTTTTCTCTCGCTTCCGCTTCGCTGGAATAATGTAGAAAATGAATCTCAATATCTCCTCCCAACACTCCGATTGGAGATAAAGACCATGTTCCCTTCTGCCTTTGCTCATTAACAAACTCATAACGCGAGGTGTCTGTAAACGTTAGCGGCGACTTCATATAAGTTTGAAAATCTGCCAAAAATCGTAAGTAGCAAGGCGCAAATATAGATAAGCCGACAAATGGTGTTGCATAGGGAAGCCCTAGTTCTTGGTAAACTAAAGCGGCCCAGCAGTTATTAGAAACGATCGTAAAATTTTTGTTTCTTACGCGATTTCTAAATAACCTTTCACGTAAGTCTTGCCGCCAGAATCCGACCCGTTTCTTATAAGATGAAAGCGATTTTACGACCATCACCGCGAATGTTGTTGAGAAGAATGCAATCCGAACCTACAAGACTCCTACCAACTTTGAGAATACTTCATCCCCAAGACCTTCTGGAGTTTACGAGTAACTTTTTTGAGCAACCTTGGCTGATAGTCATAGTAGGTATTTTCTGTGAAGTTATCGGCTTGGCGATCGCGAATTACAAACTTGGGATGTTTTAAGGGGAAGTCCATTGCTTCTACTTTTAGGTTGTTGTACTGACTTCTTTCTTCTTTAGTGTGGGTGGCGTCCGTTAAACTATAGCCAATATAAGAAATCAAGTTTTCATTGGGAATAATCGTTAATCCCCGTTGCAGCCAACAAGCGAATGCCCACTGAAAATCCCAAGCATCATGCCCGTTCACCGTAAAATCAAAGGTGTGGCTCCAAACTTTCACCGCACGAGGCTCGCCCAGAATATCTGTTAAGAAATTTCCTTGCTTAATTTCGGGCCAAAGCTTCATTTCATAATCAAAATACTTCCAAGCTCGTCTCCAGCTCGCCCATCCCCAAGAATTGGTATAGCGAGAAAAGTAGTAGCTATCAGCCGTTCGTTTCCGTCCAAACTGCACATTTAAACCCGTTATCGACATAATTCGTTCGTCATGTCGATAGTACTCCAGTAAATCTTCGCAGAAACGGAAAAAGGTTGGGTCAGGGACGCAATCATCTTCCAAAATGATCGCTTCTTCAACCGTATCAAATACCCAATCAAAGCCGCTAGAAGGGCGGCGTCCGCAACCTAAGTTGACATCAGAATAGTTTTTTAGAACTTCGCAGTCCCAATCTACCTGTTCAATAATCGCCCGTGCTGCTGCACATTTTTCGGCTTCTCCTGGCTTGTCTTCCCGAGGCCCATCAGCAATGACCAGTAGCTTCGGAGGTTTGGCTTGGCGAATTGCCTCAAATACCTTCTCGGTTGTATGGGGGCGATTAAAGATAACGAAAGCAACGGGGGTTTTCAACTGCCAATCAGCCATAGGAAACCATCTAACTTAGGGTAAAAATCAGTCTAGCTTACACTAGCCAACTTCAGGAGACTGGATAACGACTCCAATTTAACCAAAATATCTTCACCAGCCAAGTGAGGATCGATGCCTTCTGGAGGATTTTGTCCCTCACCAATTAAGTAGTAGTAATTCAAACCCAGCAAGTCACTCATGGCGTAGTAGCATACGTTCACATACTTGGGTGAAAAGAACTCAACTACCGTTGTCCCCGGTTGGCAAAAAACCAGATTAGTCAACCCAGCACCATGAGGAGCAACGACAACTTTTGCAGAAGCAAAAAGTAAGGCTTGTTCAGCTATCGATAGAGTTTCTAATGCTACAGCCTGAAATCCCAACTTGTCTAAACAATTAAATACCTCAGGCTCATTAATAATTCGGCGGTAACTTGCCTTACCTCGACTGATATAAATCCGTTCTGGTGTAGCTGATTTTTGAGACTCTTGACTATACAAAAAGTTCTTTCTCAAAAAATCACAAACCCATTGCGGTACATTCCCTGGCAAACTTGGTAAAGACGGAACAAGCAACTGGTCGGCTTTTACATGATGCTCTTTGCAACTTTCTATGACTTTATTTTTGTAAATCCCTAAAGTAGCTAAGGTTTCTTTTTGAAAAGGAGAGTTATAACCATTAACAATAAATTTATCAATCCTGTCTACTGGTAGTCCGCTGAGGCGTAAAAGTTCAATTTTTGGAAGTACGTCAGTCATCCAGTGGAAGTATATGTTAGCCTTTGCCGAAGAAAGAGCCGCCACAGTTCCTGGAACGTAATGCACAGGCGGTAACTTCCACTGCGTAAAAATGGAGTGATTGTATCCAGTTCTACCAAACTCTAAAGACACGTCGGAGAGAACGCGATCGTTTGTTGCGACAATAGCACTACTATCAACAACGTTGCCCCGATTTACCCAAGCCCGTCCTTTGGGAACCATTACCACGAAAGAAGCTGGTAACTGACGTTGATATTCGAGGCGGAATTTCCAGTGAACTGTTTCCTCTAGGGTTCCCGGTTTACCCCGATGAATGGGTTCACTAGGATAAATTTGTTTATAGGTTCCCTGAAGCTGATTTTGTCCAGCTTTATCTTTGGCTACCCAATCTGCTGTTGAAGGATAAAAACCTTTGGGAGGACCAATGACTTCCGAAGAAACAGGTAAACTGCGAAGCGGTACGATCAACAAGCTTTGAATTGATCTGGCTGATTCTTTAACAAAACGCCAATACGGTCTGAGTAATGACTTGAATTTCTTCTTCATTGCCTATAGGTAAACGCTAGACTTCAAGTTATAGCAATCTCAAATTAACAGAATTACTTTTAGGTATTTTTAAACCAACCTAAAAGAAAAAGTGCTTTTGTTTGTTTAAAAAATATTTTTCTAGTCGGTGGATAGAAGGCTCCGATAGCATAAGCCGAAACCATTTGAGCAATAACAGTAGCAACGGCTGCTCCAATGCCGCCATAGATCGGTATAAAGAAGTAGTTGAGTATGACATTAACGAGCGCTCCTGTTGTAGTTGTTACTGCTGAGAACTTCATCAAACCTTCTGTTGTTAACCACACCTCTCTAGCTACTCCTAGTGTGGCAAATAAACCCATCCAAACATGAACAGTCAAGATTGAACTTGCCTCAGCGTAATCCTGCCCATAAATCAGGGTCACGATATAAGGAGAAAGAAAGGTCATTGGGATGGCTACAGCGTAAGCCAACAAGCACATCAAATTAAAGAGCTTTTGAATCCGACTGTAATAGGTTTCCTCATTAATGTCTTTGGCTTGAACAATTGAAGGAAAAACTGAATTAACAACTGCCATCGGCACAAAAAACCATAGCTCAGATATTTTAACGGCGGCGGAGTAAATTCCTACTGACTCAACACTTTGCATTTGCCCTAACATAATCTGGTCAATACGCATGTAAATCATGATGACGATGCCAGATAAAATTAGAGGCCAGCTATCTTTAATTAAAGTCTTGGCTCTTTGAACATTAATATCCCAGGCTTTGAGAAAATTCCCTTGCCAGCGATAGACAATTACTAGCCCCAAAGCCGCGATCGCTTGTTCTGCTGCCATTGCCCCTGCAAAAGCGACTAGTGGTGCTTTCGTTACGATTAAGAAGACTTTTACGCCACTAAGAAGAACGTAGGCGGCATTCCTTGCCCAAACTGAATATTTTGCCTGAACCTGAGACTGAAACCAAAAATCAATGATTTCAAAAGATTGGCAAATTGTCCCAACCGCAACAATTCCTACTAACCAGCGCATTAAATTGTCATCAGGACTGAGTAAATAAGTCCCTCCTACGATTAGGAAAAACATTAATGTACTGCTCGTTATTCTCAAAGCAAAAGCCGTGCCCAGGGTTTCATCTCTAAGAAACTTGTTACGAGCGAGATCCCGCACAATAATACTATCTAGTCCCAACTTAGCTAATGGACTTAACAGCCCCACGATTGCTGTTGCATAGTTGAAAAGTCCAAAACTTTCCGGCCCTAAATAACGAGCTACCCAAACTCCAACGAGCAGCCCTAAACCCATCTGCCAAATTTTTTCGCTGAACAGCCAAGCGGTATTACCAATAATTTGCCGTAGATTTGGACTAAGTTTTTGACTGGCGGCTGCGAGCTTATTTAGCATTAAAGTTCATGGGTAATTTCGATTAATTTTTGGCAACTAAAGTAAATCTCAAACAAGCGGGACAGGCAGTTTTAGGTGAAAACTCCTTTACTAAACAAATAACTAGTAGTTTTGAGTAGATGTCCAATTATATTGAGCAGGGGCAGCTTCTCTCTTGGGTTTAGAGGTTTTCTCTATCGTATCTAAGCTTAATCGAGTCGTCATTACTACATAAAAAAACCAAATACTAGTGACGCCCAAAAGTCCAGTTTCTGTAAAGTTCGTTAATAAAATGTACGTTGACAGGAGTAGAGGTAATCCTGCTTCAGGCAGGCGGTTACGGCTGAGATACACTACTGATTTGGCAATATTATTAAGAAACGAGCAAGCATATAAAGATAATCCTAACCAGCCCAAATCAACAGCTACATCTAAAAAACCATTGTGAGAATGACCCGGTCGAAACTGACTAGCAGCGACAATGATGTCGCCCCCAGGATTATCCGCTCCTCGCCAAGGTTGCCAGAAGCCAGCAAGACCATATCCAAGTATGGGCTGTTGGTTAATTTTGTTGATGATTATGGGCCAGAAGTCTGTTCTTCCGGTGATCGTCATATCTTTATTGAGAGTATCTACTACAATAAATTCTAGGTTTTCGGTTACTAAGATTGTTAAGCACACGCTTAAAATCATGAAAAGAATCACAGAAACAAAAGCCCATTGAACTTTTAATTTTTTGACAAACCCAAAATAAACCCAAAGACTGAGTAGAGCAACCACTAAAACTTTACTAGCTCCACTCCCTCCCTCTTGCAAAGCAAACAGAGACAAAAGAACAAAAACCAAGGATAAATAGCGCTGTTTAGGTGAGTAAAAGGCATGCATTAACCACAAAACAGCCGTTTGAGCCATGATGAAAGAAAATTGATTTTTATGCCCTAATATTCCTTGCCAACCTAATGGTCCTACTCCAACTGAAGGCACAAAAAATCCATAATATATACAAATAATTACAATAATTATGTTTACCCACCGCCAAAAAGAAAAAATTTCTCTCCAGGAGTACTGTTTTCCTAAATAAATAGCAATTAGAGTAGTTTCTAGATAAACAAAGGTAGTTTTTAAAGTTACAGTAGCTGAGTTGCTCCAGGAAAATGACAAGCTAAAAAGTAGAATAAATGCACAAAAAAAAGGAGCTGTCCTCAGCAAGACAGCTAAAACATGAATAAAGTCTTTTAGGGTATAACGAAGTCTTGAAAACAAAAGAAAAAGGCAGAGAGAGTAAATACCAAGTTGCCCTGCTATTGTAGGTAGTGTTGTTCCCTGTAAGCTCAAGACCAAAGGATGCAACTTATCAAAAGGGTTAATTGTCGCACCTGTGGCTCCCGCAATGCTAATTAAGAAGATTCCTAAACAAATCTTTTCTAAGTTAGCGGCTAATGTTTTATCTGTACCTGTGTAGTGAAAAGCTACAAAAGTATAAATTAATCCTATAAGTAGGATAAAGATAAGAATTAAAGGATTATTGAGAATTAATTCTTTCATCGTAAGGCTTTCGTTTTAGTGGGATTTGAGCAATTTCGGAATCAGCTTAGACTTTTGCTACAACCTGAGTGAATTCATCTTAAAGCGGGGCGAAATTAGATAGGGTTGTCAGATTGAGGTGAACTGAGCAACTGGCTCTAAATTCCCTAAAGTCATATTCAGCCTTATTGTTCCCTAAATTAGTCTCTAAGTTAACAATGCTTCACTAAGATTTGGAAGAACATCAATGCTAACTCTCTTTGCTCAATCTGGGGTAAAGTTTTGATTTTTGTTAGCGATATCCTCGCAACTGGTTAAATATCCGAGACAGACAAAATAGAATAAGCGACACCTAAGAAAGTTTTGACGTTTTTGACTGAATAGGAATAGCCGTTGGACAATCTGCACGGGATTGAGCAACGGACGACTGAGGAACTTTATTTAGTGCGATCGCGTCTTACGATCTCTTGGGAGGTTTTGCTAAGATGTTCTGACTGCTGTCGCCAGTGATTTTTAAGAGTGGCTGCTGCCTTGAACGGCTTTTCTACAGTGGTTTTCGACTAAATGAAATGCTGACTTACCTATTTAGCGGTAGTGAGCTGAACGCTCAAGGAAAGTTTAGCGGCTTAGAGAACCAACAGGATGATCATCCAGCTAAACTTACAAAAAAGGTTCTTTACCTCAGGCTCCAAAGCGAAACTCTCCTATCAAAATAAAACACAGCTTATTATGCAAAGAAGGGTTTATGCAGGCAGGTTTTTCTAGAGCGATGACTCGACCCGTTACTGGTCTGACTTTGCTAGTTTTTGTTGCCGTGTCTTTGCCGACTCCTGCCTTGGCGCAGTTGCCAACACTGGAGAATGCGTCTCCCGTGTCAGACACTAGCCGTTCTGGGCAACTAGAAACCGATTATATTTTAGGCGGAGGCGATCGCGTCTTTATCGATATCTTCCAAGTGCCCCAGTACAGCGGCGAGTATCAAATTCCCATTGATGGGGTACTCTACCTGCCACTGATTGGAGCAATTAGGGTCGGGGGAAGTACCCTAAACCAAGCAACCAATGCCATTTCCTCCGCCTATGGAGCTTTCCTCAAGCGCCCAATTACTACCGTCAGGTTACTCTCTCCTCGCCCTCTGAACGTGTTTGTTTCAGGAGAGGTAACTAGCCCTGGTTCCTTTACCCTCAGCTTAATCGGTGGAGCTGGGGATGATCCAGGCGTCCAGTATCCGACACTAACCCAGGCAATTACCCAAGCTGGGGGCGTCACCCTTGCTGCCGACATTAGCCAAATCCAATTAAGAAGACGCCTGCCAGGGAATGTGCCAGAACAAGTGGTTACGGTCAATCTTCAGGAATTGCTCCAGAGCGGGGCTCAAGCTCAGTCCTTAACCCTGCGTGATGGAGATACCATCTTTATTCCCAGCGCAACGACCGTTAGCTTACCAGAAACCCGCCAACTAGCGACGGTTGGTTTTGCCTCGGATATCAGTAAACCCCGGACTGTGGCGGTAGTTGGTGAAGTCAATCGTCCGGGTTCCTATATCGTTCTCGGTGTTGCCACCCAAGATAATGCCCAAACCGGAATCGCTGGAGGTTTACCTACTGTCACCTCAGCGATTCAGCAGGCAGAAGGAATTAAGCCTTTAGCAGATATTCGCCGCATCCAGTTACGACGACTCACAAAAACGGGTGGAGAACAACTGATTGATGTCAACCTCTGGGAACTATTACAGACGGGCGACATTAGTCAAGACGCTATTCTACAAGATGGTGACACGATCATTGTTCCCAAATCATCAGACATCCTACCCGCTGAAGCAACGGAACTGGCGTCCGCTCGGTTTTCCCCAACCACGATTGGGGTGAGCGTGATTGGCGAAGTGGAAAACCCGGGGATTGTGCAGCTTCCCCCGAATACTCCCTTGAATCAAGCTCTGCTGACGGCGGGGGGGTTTGACAATCCTCGCGCCCGCCGCCAAGCGGTAGATTTGGTGCGCCTTAATCCCGATGGCACGGTTTCTAAGCGCCAAATACCTGTTAACCTTGCTCAAGGAATCAACGACGAAAATAACCCAATCCTCCGTAATAACGACATAATTGTAGTCAGTCGATCCCGCACTACTGGCTTTTTAGATACATTAAATGCAGTATTTAGTCCCGCTTCTGCGGCGCTGGCGTTTTTATCGATTCCCAATCGCATTGCAGGAATTCTTGATTTATTGGGAATCATAAATCTAGACAACGACGATGATGAATAAGGGCAGGCTTTTTCTGGAGTAAGTTGAAAAAGTATGGATAGCGAACACGAGTACCAGATGTTTTCGCCAAGACAGAGCGGAAAGCCATCTTCCCCGATACCCCCCACCCAGCCAGAAGAGGGTGACGGACAGACTATAGATTTGGCTTGGCTGGGGTCAGTCATCCGCCGTCGAGCGCCCGTGATGCTGCTAGCTACCCTGACTTTGGGGGTAATTTCTGGCAGCTTACTGGTCTGGAACTCGCGTCGGACGCCTACATCCTACGAAGGGGCTTTTAAAGTTTTGGTAGAACCTGTAACTGCAGAAGGTCGCTTGGCAAAGCTATCTTTGCTGGCACAAACGGGGAACAATACAGGGGCAGGGGAAATTTCTCGGCTGGGAATTGACAGTTCAGACTTAGTTGATTATGAAACGCAAATTCGGGTACTCACCAGCCCGAAGTTGATGGCACCAGTCATCAAAGATTTGCAGGCTCAGTATCCAGAAATTAGCTACAACTCCATGATGGAGCAGCTAGTAATTAGCCGCGTCAGTTATGAAAAAGATGGGAAGCAGCAAGGGACTAAAATTTTAGAGATTCGCTACCGAGACAAAGATCCTGAAAAAGTTGACTTTGTTCTTGATAGATTAGCAAATATTTATCTTCAATACAGCTTACAGGAGCGTTTAACGAGCCTGCGCCAGGGAATTGAGTTCATTGACGACCAACTGCCGGAGTTGCAACAGCGGGTGGATGTCCTGCAAGGACAACTACAAACACTACGCCAACAGTATAGTCTCACAGTTCCGGAATTAACCGGGAAATACCTGGACGAACGGGCGGGCTATCTGGAGTCCCAACGGGTTGATATCCAAGCGGATTTGGCAGAGAGGCGGGCGGTCTACGCCAGCTTACAAGACCAGATGCAACAAGGAAATCCGACTTCAGTCTTGGCGAGGGAGTCAGGAATTCTGGAAGCGAAGACTTATGACGAGTTAATCAGACAGCTCCAGAAGATAGATACTGAAATCGCGCTGCAGTCGTCTCTGTTTTTAGAAAGTAGTCCTCCCATCCAAGATTTACGGGAAAAACAGCAAAATTTAAACAATTTACTGACTCAAGAAGCGGACAAGGTTCTCCGTTCTGTGGCGGCTAGGATTGCGGAGTTAGAGCAACGCGATCGCTTCTTGGCTGAAGCCGAACGTGAGATTAATCAACGTATCAACACCTTCCCCACAGTTTTGCGCCGCTATACCGATTTAGAACGAGATTTAGTCGTTGCAACAGACAGTCTCAAGCTATTTTTAGAAAAACGAGAAGCTTTAAAGTTAGACGCTTCCCAGCGAGAAATTCCTTGGGAACTAATTGCACCACCAGAACTCCCGCGTAATAAGCAAGGGGAATTAATTCCAGCGTCTTCAAAACAAACCAAGCGCCAATTAGCCGTCGCTGCTATTTTGAGTATGCTCTTGGGGATTGGCATTGGTTTTGTAATCGAGATTCTGCACACGGTATTCCATACGCCAGAGGAAATCAGCGCTGCGGCTCGATTGCGGCTTCTGGGGGTGATTCCGTTTGCCAAGAAACTGAAGAAACTAGAAGGCAACTCCAAAAAACGGACAGCGGAATTGGCAGTACAGGGCAACCCTTATAGCCTGGCTAGTAGCGGTACGTCTTACGAGCAAGCGGCTTTCTTAGAATCGTTCCGCTCGCTTTATACCAATATCCGCTTACTGAGTGCCAACAAACCTATTCACTCTCTGGTTGTCGGTTCAGCGATGTCTACGGACGGGAAGTCAACCGTTGCCATTCATATGGCGCTGACAGCAGCGGCAATTGGTCAACGAGTACTACTAGTAGATGGAGATCTACGTCGTCCTCAGCTACACACCCGCATGGGGTTATTGAACCAGCGAGGACTCAGTGATGTAATTACGACAGACTTGAGTTTGAATGATGCGATTCAGCGATCGCTCCTAGAAGAGAATTTGTTTGTGCTGACGGCGGGACAAAATTTTTCTGACCCGATTAAGCTCCTCTCCTCCGATAAAATGCAGTACTTGATGGAGCAATTCCAAGCCTTTTTCGACTTGGTAATTTACGATACACCACCCCTTGTAGGGCTGGCGGATGGAAACATTCTTGCTGCCAATAGCGATGGCATTGTGCTTGTTGTGGCGGTGGAAAAGACAGACCGTTCCATGCTGATGAAAGCTTTGGATGGCTTAAAAATTTCCGGGGCTTCGATTTTAGGGGTTGTTGCTAATGGTGCTAAAGGTTACACCAATAGTTCCTATATCTCCTACCATCGCCAGGAGCAAAAATCACGCAAGCGTGACGAAGACGTGGCGACGTTGTAATTCTCTTGAGTTAAAACGGGGAATATCTACCTGGGTGCATCAACAGACAGGCGATCACTGGCTCAAACTAAATAGCACCGCTACAAGGTTGTAACGGTGCCAAAAAATGAGTAAAGGCAAAAGTAGATAGTCTACCTACTTTTGCCTTTACTGTTTACTGAACTGAACTCAGTACTTTCTCTTCTGCGGTGTCAAGAGTCACTTCCGGTCTATCGGCTTCAGAAGGCGGTACGGCTTGCCAGAATTGCGGCAGGCACTTTGACCAATTTTCTAGAATCGACTTGGCTTTTTGGCTGCCAGTCCGTTGAGCATGGGCTTCAATGAGGTCTTTGAGCTGAGCCTCCCCAGCTGCGGTTGTCACCCGTTGAATTTTAATAATTTCCGGGTTCACTTTCGCCTGGAAGCTGTCGTCTTCATCCAAGAAGTAGGCGAGACCTCCGGTCATCCCAGCACCGACGTTACGACCGACGCTGCCTAAGACTACAATGACGCCACCTGTCATGTATTCACAACAGTGGTCACCCGCGCCTTCAATCACCGCTTGTGCTTTGGAGTTACGGACAGCAAAGCGCTCACCCGCACCGCCATTGGCAAACAGAATGCCGCCAGTAGCACCGTAAAGGCAGGTATTTCCCAAGATTACGTTGGTAGCCGGGTCATAGGTGATCTCTGGGAGGGGCTTAATGATGATTTCACCCCCATGCATTCCCTTACCGACGTAGTCGTTGGCTTCCCCTTCTAAGTGGAGAGTCATGCCAGGAAGATTGAAGGCTCCAAAGCTTTGACCCGCACTCCCTTTGAAGTTGAGGGTAATTTGCCCTTCAAAACCTGTATCTCCGTACTGACGTGCGATCGCACCTGCTAATCTGGCTCCCACCGAGCGGTCTGTATTCACCAGCTCAATATCTTTAGTGACCGAGCCAGACGTGCGAATCGCCTTCTGAATTTCCGGATCGTTCAGCAATTGATCATCGAGGATTGGCCCGTTGCTATGAACGTCTTGATGATTGAGCCAACTACGATCCACAGTGCTATCTGGTAGTTGTGTCAGACAATCCAGATTTAGGTGGGAGACTTTCGCCAGTTTGATATCGTCCCGGACTTTCAGTAAGTCCGCCCGACCAACAATTTCCTCCAAGGAGCGGTAGCCCAACCGTGCCAGGAGACTCCGTACTTCTTGACCTACAAAGTAGAAGAAGTTCACGACATGCTCTGGCATTCCGGTAAAGCGCTGACGCAGTTTTTCTTGCTGGGTAGCCACCCCGACTGGGCAGTTGTTGGTGTGGCAAATCCGCGCCATGATGCAGCCTTCGGCAATCATCGCAATCGAACCGAAGCCGTATTCTTCAGCCCCCATCAAGGCTGCCATGACGACATCCCATCCGGTTTTGAAGCCACCATCAGCTCGAAGCAGAACGCGATCGCGCAGTTGATTTTCCATCAACACCCGATGCACTTCGGTAACACCTAACTCCCACGGCACCCCCGCGTGCTTAATCGAGCTGAGAGGGGAGGCTCCCGTACCGCCATCATGCCCGGAAATTTGAATCACATCCGCATTTGCCTTGGCAACACCCGCCGCGATGGTGCCAATCCCGACTTCCGCTACCAGCTTCACCGACACCTTGGCAACCGGATTAATCGAGTGTAAATCAAAGATCAGCTGTGCTAGGTCTTCAATCGAGTAAATGTCGTGGTGAGGAGGCGGTGAAATCAAGGTAACTCCAGCCTTAGATCGCCGCAGCATCGCGATGTAGGGGCTGACTTTCTTACCCGGTAGCTGACCGCCTTCGCCGGGTTTAGCACCTTGAGCCATCTTAATTTCTAACTGTTTGGCACTCATCAAGTACTCTGGCGTCACACCAAAGCGGCCGGATGCCACCTGCTTAGTGGCAGATGAGGCGGTATCTCCATTCCGTAGACCTTTGAGGTGAGGCAAGGTGGGAGAGTTCCCCGCTTCATCGACATCATCGAGAACAGTAAAGCGCACAGGGTCTTCGCCACCTTCCCCAGAGTTGGATTTGCCACCGATGCGGTTCATCGCGATCGCTAGGGTTTCGTGAGCTTCCCGCGAAAGAGAACCGAGAGACATTGCCCCGGTACAGAAGCGCTTGACAATCTCTTCGACGGATTCAACTTCCTCAAGGGAAATGGAAGTGCGATCGCTCTTAAAGTCTAGTAAATCCCGCAATGCCGTTGGAGGACGTTGCTCGAATAGTTCTTGGTAGAGCTTGTAGTGGTCGTAGTTTTTCCCCTCTGCCACAGCTTTATGCAGTGCTTTTGCCACTTCTGGGCTGTTCATGTGGTACTCACCCTTCGGTTTGGCATTGATAAAGCCGTAGTTTTCCAGCTTCTTGAGCGTCAGTTCCGGGAATGCCCGTTGGTGGAAAGACATTACTTCCTGCGCCAACTCCGCCACGCTCAAGCCACCTAAGCGAGAAGCGGTTCCGGCAAACGCCAAATCCAACAAATCACCGCCAATGCCAATTGCCTCAAAAATCTGCGCCCCCTGGTAAGAAGACAGCAACGAAATCCCCATTTTCGAGAGAATCTTTAATAAGCCCGCTTCCACCGCCTTGCGGTAGTTATTTTGGGCATCTTGCACGGTCATACTCTCAATGCGGCCCCGTTCCATCAATTTTTGGGTTTTGGAGTCGTTCACCCACTGACGCACCGATTCCAACACTAGGTACGGGCAAACTGCTGAAGCACCATAACCGATCAAGCAGGCAAAGTGATGGGTACTCCAGCACTGCGCGGTGTCGGCAATAATGGATGCCTTCATCCGCAATCCTTGACGGATTAGGTGATGGTGTACTGCACCCACAGCTAGTAAGGGAGGAATGTAGCTATGACTTTCGCCAATGCCAACGCCTTGGCGATCGCTCAAAATCAGAATCTTCTTCCCGGCTCTGACCGCCTCTGCGGCTTGCTCACACAAGCTAAGCACCGCCCTCTCTAATCCCTGAGGTCCGCCTTGAATCTCAAACAATGTCGATAGGCTTGCCGTTTCAAACCCAGAAGTTTTTATTGCTTCCAGTTCAGCATCGTTCAGGACTGGTGTTTCCAGCTTCAAAAAACGGGCATACTCCGGCTTGGCTTCCAGCAGATTTCCTCGTTCGCCCAGCTGCATGCTCAGCGACATCACTAAGCTTTCCCGCAAAGGGTCAATAGGAGGGTTCGTCACCTGAGCAAAGCGCTGCTTAAAGTAGTCATACAGCAAGCGGGGCTTATCCGACAGCACCGCCAAAGGAACATCATCGCCCATGCAGAAGGTGGGTTCTTTCCCTTGGGTAGTCATCGGAGTTACGATCATCTCCACATCTTCAGCCGTGTAGCCAAAGGCAATTTGCTGGCGCAGTAAGACTGGGGTTTCTAGCTGAGGAGAATCGCTAAACGCCTGGGGTGCGATCTCCTGGCGATACTGCTGGAGCCACTGACCGTAGGGATGTTGAGTCGCAACACGCTGTTTAATTTCCCAATTTTTGAGAATTTCGTGAGATTCTAAATCTACAGCGAGGCTTTGTCCCGGCCCTAAGCGTCCTTTTTCAACAATCTCCGCTTCCGGTAAATCCACTACTCCCGCTTCTGAGGCGACAACAACATAGCCATCTTTAGTAATGCTGTAACGAGCCGGACGCAATCCATTGCGGTCTAGTGTGGCTCCGACAATCTTGCCATCGCTAAATACTAAGAGTGCCGGGCCATCCCAAGGTTCCTGAATGCCGCTGTAGTACTCGTAAAACTCAACAATTTCTGGATAGTTTTCCAACGCTGGCTGATTTTGGTACGCTTCTGGCACCATAATCATCAAGGCTTCCAGGGGGCTGCGTCCGGAGCGTACTAGCAACTCCATCACGTTATCTAGTGTCGCTGAGTCACTATTATCGGGATCGACAATCGGCTTCAGGTCATTCAATCCTTCATGGGTTTCCTCGGCAGGCTGACTTATTTCTGACTCTTGCCGTTTGATTTCTGACTCTGTAGTCGGCGTACCCCATAGCGGATGGGTTAAGTCTGCCTCTCGCGCCATCATCCAGTTAATATTGCCCAACAGCGTATTGATTTCGCCGTTGTGCCCTAACAACCGCATCGGTTGAGCCAAGGGCCACTTCGGCAGGGTATTGGTGCTAAAGCGACGATGATAGACGGCAAAGGAACTTTGGTAAGCGGGGTTTTTTAAATCGGTATAGAAGTCTCCCAGGACAACTGAGCGCACCATCCCCTTATAGACAATAGTGCGGTTGGAAAATGAGCAAATATAAAAGTCGTCCGACCATTTCAGGGAGCTTTGCGCTTCCAACGCCTTTCCAATCCGACGCCGCACCCTAAATAGTTTTCGCTCCAATTCCTCCCCGCGTAGTTCAGGAGAATTGACGATAACTTGTTCAATTTGGGGTTGATGTTCGCGAGCTTGGGAACCAATAATCGCGTCGTTTAGGGGGACTACTCGCCACCCTAAAACGTCTAAGCCTTCCATGAGAAGTATCTCTGTTGAGAGCTGACGAGCCTCAGTCGCTTTTTCTTTGTCTTTGGGCAAAAAGACCATGCCAAGTCCCAACTGCTCAGTCGGTGGCATCTCAATATTTTGTTCGTTAAACCATGGTTGGAGGACTTCCCAGGAAATGGCAGTCATCACCCCCGCACCATCACCGGAATCGCGATCGGCACTGCAACCCCCCCGGTGTTCTAAACAGCCCAGGGCAGACAACGCCTGCTCAATCAACTTATGGCTGGCTTCCCCTTTTTGAGACGCGATAAAGCCAACACCACACGCATCCCGTTCCTCTATCAACCAGCGTTGACCAGGATAGGGTTTGGTGCCTTGAGCTGAAGGATTTGACGTTTGATTGCCCTTTGTGGTTCTGTTATCCATTGGATGCTTCACGTTCTTTACTAATACAAATTTACGGATGGCAGGCTGTTAACCCTGTTGTGAAGGTACTGACCTCAAATTCTTCCACAGGATTAAGGAATTAAAAACAACTGACAGTAATGGAAAATATACTGTTATATTTGTTAGTTTGGATAGCCACTGAACTTAATAGAGGCTGATGGCAGGGAGTAGATTTATCCCTCAACCGGGCGCAAGTTTTTGGAGAACTCTACGGTTCTGTTCAGCTCGGGTATTTTAAAACGTAACTTCAGCAATTCCCAAACCGACGTGATAGGCGATAATCACTGATGGTGTTTTTAAGAAAACTTTTGAAACCTTATCTTTCAGATACCAGCATTCTGCTAGTTTGACAGACTAGCAATATTATAGGAAATGCTCCACTGGAGCAATCCCTGGTAGTTTCAAGGTTGCCACGGCAACTTCTCCTGATCACAAGTTTTCTCTATGGTTCTGGCATCTACTCCTCTAATCCCAGCTAGGAGATGGCAGTTTTTGAGTATTTGAACTATGAGGGACGAACTTACCCTCAGGAGTAAGGTCTTAATGACTCTGGGAACACCGTGCTGATTTGGTGGGTCTTCGGTGGACAGAGCAGATAGTTAGTGGCTCCTAGTATTTATTATGAAACTGAAACCGACAAACAGAAGCAAATAAAGTCATTGTTTCTTGATAGTTCGACTCAACAAGAATTTTTAAAGACCAAATCTTTGCAAAAGAGGCTGCTGGATGAGCAGGAGAACAATACCAAAGAAGCCGAGGAACTGGGGGTTTAGCCAGGGGAAAGCGTCTGAATACATGAGTGTCTTCTGGCTACCCTCAGTAGTGACGTCATCACTTTGCTTATCGCTGTTTCAGGGGGGAGATGCCCCCACACAATTATTAGATACAGGGAAGGCATTGTTAGGACAATTGCCCCCTGTGACTAAAACCGCTTCAGGTCAGGCGTATCTAGTAAATCGGTTAGAAAATCTAGAGCAATCCGGGTTAGCCCAAGCTAGTGGGCGATCGCCTATTACTAGTGATACCCCCACTGAACCGAGAGCAACAAGCCCAACCCCTGCCCTACGACAAGGAACCCGCATCTCTTTAAATGGTCGCACCCTGACGGCAGCCTGGAAGCAATGGCAGCCCCCTGGAGCCGCCTCCCGCACCGGAATTAGTGACGCGGGGTTGGTTCAAGCACTGGGAATGGAACTGTTGAGCAATCAGGAATTAAGCCGACAGCCCGTGCACTGGTTTTCCGACCCCACTAGTACTCCTTTGATCCTAGCAACTGACAATGGTGGCACTTACCGCTATCTAGATATCACGGATTTTGCCAAAAAGGCGGGTTTGCAACTCCAAGTCAGTGGCGATACGCTCCAGATATCCTCTACTCCTGCACAGGTGGCAAACATCCGCAAGGGTAAGCAAGCCTGGGGAGAGCGTATCGTTGTGGACTTAGACCGTCCGACTCCCTGGCAGGTGAGCGGTGATCTCCGCACTACCGCCCTGATCACCCTTGATGCAGCTAGCGATCCCCTACTGATCCAACGCTTCACTCCTCCCCCTCCTAATCCCTTGCAGGGCATCTTGGACAAATTGCCCTTTCCTTTGCCTGACGATGACTCCGAGCGCCAAGCTGATCAGTCGCCGCTAGTCGTAGAAAGTACTCAAAACCAAACTACAATTCGCGTGCCTATTCCTGAAGGGATGCAGCTACAAATCTCATCATTACCTAATCCCCATCGCTTAGTCATCGATTTGCGACCAGATGCTATGCCTGAGCGAGAAATTCTCTGGGCACCGGGGCTGCGTTGGCGTCAACAGTATGTAACCTTAGGAACTGAACGCTTCCCGGTTGTTTGGTTAGAAGCAAATCCCCGGTCTGCGAATATGCAATTTAGACCGATCTGGGGTAATCCTCAGAGTATGGTCGGAACAGCTCCCTTAATTCAGACCGCTCCCTTGTGGCAATCGGCAGCAGCGATTAACGTCGGCTTTTTCAATCGTAACAATCAGCTCCCCTTGGGAGCAATTCGCCGTGACGGTCGTTGGTTGTCTGGCCCAATTCTGGATCGAGCCGCGATCGCCTGGAATGAGCGCGGTCAATTTAAAATTGGACGTCTCAGTCTTCAGGAAGTATTAGTCACCACCACCGGAGAGCAACTGCCCGTTTTATTTCTCAATAGCGGCTATGTCAAGGCGGGAATTTCTCGCTACACCCGCGAATGGGGAGCCACCTACACGCCCCTAGTGGACAATGAAATTCTGTTAGTTGTTCAGAACGACCGGATCACGGAGCACTTAGTTGCCGGAACAGCGGGCGAGGGAGCCTTCGCGATCCCTACAAATGGCTACCTGCTTGCGCTCCGCTCTAGCCCAATGGTGGTGGCTTCCCTAGCCGTGGGGACACCTGTCCGCCTCATGAGTGCGACAGCGCCAACTGAGTTTGGGGCTTATCCCCACATTCTTGGTGCAGGACCGCTCTTGGTACAAAATCGGCAAATTGTTTTGGATGCGACAGCCGAGCAATTTAGCGAGGCGTTTGCCGGACAATTTGCCTCTCGCAGCGCGATCGCCACTACAGCATCGGGTACTGTGTTGATTGCCGCTATCCACAATCGAGTTGGCGGACGAGGCCCAAATTTACAGGAAACAGCGCAATTAATGCAGAAACTCGGAGCTGTTGACGCCCTCAACCTAGATGGTGGTAGTTCCACGTCTCTTTATTTAGGAGGTCAATTACTTGATCGTGCTCCTAGCACGGCAGCTCGTGTTCACAACGGGCTAGGGATTTTCCTCCAGCCCCGTTAAGAAAAGGAGTCCCCAGTCTAGTTAAAGCTCCTTTAAAGCCAGCTCGACTTCCATAAAGACTTGATGTAAATTCGTCAAATAACGAGCTAAATACTGACAACAATTAGATATTGTTTGTTATGTTTGGCTTGGGTTACACAATTTCATCCTCAACCGACACACCTTGAACTCGACTCGAACAGTCATTAACTGTTAGTTTTTGTAGCCATTATTTAGGAGAAAAATTCATGGCTCAGTCGCCAGAAGTTGCTCAAGTTTCCACTCTTCCTCTACCAACATCCATCTCTTCACTGGGCGTCGCCGCCACAGAAATGCGCCCTTGGGGATCTTTTACGATTTTAGAAGAGGGACGGGGCTACAAAATTAAGCGAATTGAAGTTAAACCCGGTCATCGCCTCAGCCTGCAAATGCATCACCATCGCAGCGAGCATTGGATTGTCGTCTCTGGAACAGCTAAGGTGTCTTGTGGTGACCAGGAACTCGTCCTCAGCAGTAATGAATCAACCTATGTTCCTCAATGCACCACGCACCGCCTAGAAAATCCTGGTGTTATTTCCCTGGTGTTAATCGAGGTTCAAAACGGAGAATATCTAGGTGAAGACGATATTGTGCGTTTTCAAGATGATTATGCTCGAAACCAGCCTCAGGCAAAGTAAATAAACAATATACGGAAATTTACATTTCGCTGTGTGTAGCACTCCCTTGCTGGGGTGCTTTTTTGTGGGTAGCTAGTGTTGCCGATAAGATAGCATTGGCAAAAGGATTATGTTTCAAAACTAACCGTCATGATTCAGCTCAGTAAAGCGGCGGCGAGTGAAATCAAGCGTCTGCAAATGCACCGGCGGCAATCACAGGCAAAATTACGCCTAAGTGTCCGAGCTGGCGGTTGTGCTGACTTTTATTACACAATTGATTTTGACGCAGCCACCATAAGTCAGGGCGATCGCGTTTATGATTGTCATCAGATTCAGGTTGTCGTTGATTCCCAAAGTCTTAACTATCTCACTGGGCTGACGCTTGATTACTCAGAAGACCTCATGGGCGGTGGCTTCCGCTTCCACAACCCTAATGTTGTAGAAAGCTGTGGTTGTGGGAACTCCTTCCGGGTTAGTGGATAAACCCGACACATAAGATGTATCTTAGGGACTTTACCTTCGTGCCTAAGCTAGAAGTTGACACTAGCCCTGTCATGTTGGTATAGTTAGAATTTGTCAACAATTTTAGAAGTTTTAAAGGGAGCTGTACACGCTGTAACTCATGCCCACTATTCAGCAGCTCATTAGTAGCGAACGTAGCAAAGCCAAAAAGAAAACCAAATCACCAGCGTTGAAGCAATGTCCTCAACGCCGAGGAGTTTGCACCAGAGTGTATACAACAACGCCGAAAAAGCCGAACTCAGCGTTGCGGAAAGTAGCAAGGGTGCGTTTGACTTCTGGTTTTGAAGTCACTGCCTACATTCCTGGTATTGGCCATAACTTGCAAGAACACTCTGTCGTGATGATTCGTGGCGGTCGGGTCAAAGACTTGCCAGGAGTGCGTTATCACATTATTCGGGGAACCCTTGATACAGCCGGAGTCAAAGATCGGCGTCAGGCGCGTTCTAAGTACGGGACAAAACGTCCTAAATAATCCTGATGCCTGCTGCTAGTCAGTCAGGCATTGAAATTGTCCAAAAAATTTTCTAAGCTGATAAGTTGCGTTTCCTTAAGCAATTCCTGACCCTTGTAAAGGGGGAACTGGTACAGGAAGCGTTTTTGGCTGAGAATGCTCCATTAGAATTGAGTAATTTGGCAAATACACTCAAAAGCAGCCGCTATTATCTTAGTGTCTTGATCTTTTTGTGTGTAGTCTGTGAATCATTAGTTGTTAGTGTCTTTGTTTTGTAGGATCGATTATGTCTCGTCGCACAGTTGTTAAAAGACGCCCCGTTCCCCCAGACCCGGTTTACAACAGCCGCTTGGTTAGCATGATGGTGCGGCGAATTATGCGTCATGGGAAAAAATCTGTAGCTCTCCGGATTGTCTACGATGCCTTGAAAACAATCGAGGAACGGACGGGTGGCGATGCTCTAGAAACGTTTGAGAAAGCAGTTCGTAATGTGACGCCTTTGGTTGAGGTCAAAGCGCGACGCGTTGGTGGTGCGACCTATCAAGTCCCAATGGAAGTTAGAACCGATCGCGGCACAACCTTAGCAATGCGCTGGTTGATTAGATTCTCCCGCGAACGTCCAGGACGGACAATGGCAAACCGCTTGGCAAACGAACTTATGGATGCTGCTAACGAGACAGGGAACGCGATTCGTAAGCGCGAAGAAACTCACCGTATGGCAGATGCCAACAAAGCCTTTGCCCACTATCGGTACTAAGTTTTGTTTTCTCAAGCCTTGCTTACTAGTAGGCTTGTGTCCATAAACCGCGAAAAATTTAAAGAAAGTATAGAATTGTAAACAGAGCGACGTCTAACGTTTTTAGACGATGGCAGCACAAGAAAGGAGGTAGCTGTGGCACGTACCATCCCGCTAGAGAAAGTACGCAATATAGGTATTGCAGCCCACATTGATGCGGGTAAAACAACGACAACTGAACGAATCCTGTTTTATTCAGGAATGGTTCATAAAATCGGCGAAGTTCACGAAGGAACCGCCGTAACCGATTGGATGGAGCAAGAGCGGGAGCGGGGGATCACCATCACTGCTGCTGCAATCACCACAAGCTGGAAAGATCACCGGGTCAACATTATCGATACACCAGGTCACGTAGACTTCACAATTGAAGTTGAGCGTTCGATGCGGGTATTGGATGGTGTGATTGCCGTGTTCTGTTCAGTAGGGGGTGTGCAGCCTCAATCTGAAACGGTCTGGCGACAAGCTGATCGGTACAAAGTGCCTCGCATCGCCTTTATCAACAAGATGGATCGAACGGGCGCAAACTTTTTCAAAGTTTACGAGCAACTCCGTGATCGTCTACGTGCTAATGCTGTACCAATCCAGATTCCTATTGGCAGTGAAACTGAGTTTCGAGGCATTGTTGACTTGGTGCGGATGCGAGCCAAGATGTATCACAATGATTTGGGAACAGAGATTGAGGAGACAGAGATTCCTGAAGACATCCTGGAACTGGCTCAAGAGTATCGTGCCCACTTAATTGAGGCTGTAGCCGAAACTGACGAAGCCCTGCTTGAAAAGTTTGCTCTAGAAGAAGAATTCACCGAAGAGGAAATTCGCTCAGCTCTACATAAGGGCACGGTTAAAGGCGCTATCGTACCCGTTTTGTGCGGTTCAGCCTTTAAAAACAAAGGCGTTCAGATGTTGCTAGACGCCGTAGTTGATTATCTACCCTCTCCCCTGGAAGTGCCGCCGATTAAGGGAATCTTACCCGATGAAACAGAAGCGTTACGGCAGGCTGACGATGAAGCACCGTTAGCGGCCCTGGCTTTCAAAATCATGGCAGACCCCTACGGGCGTTTGACTTTCCTACGGGTTTATTCGGGCGTGCTGCAAAAAGGTAGTTATGTCTACAACGCCACAAAACAAACCAAGGAACGCATCTCACGTCTGATTGTTCTCAAATCCAATGAGCGAATTGAGGTAGACGAGCTGCGATCGGGTGACTTAGGTGCTGCCATTGGTTTGAAAGATACCATCACAGGAGACACCATTTGTGATGAAGCCAATCCGATCATTTTGGAATCTCTCTTCATCCCTGAACCGGTGATCTCTGTGGCGGTGGAACCAAAAACCAAGCAGGATATGGAGAAGCTGTCAAAAGCCCTTCAATCCCTGTCTGATGAAGACCCCACCTTCCGCGTCAGCATTGATTCAGAAACCAATCAAACAGTGATTGCGGGTATGGGTGAGCTGCACCTAGAAATTCTCGTTGACCGGATGCTGCGAGAATTTAAGGTAGAAGCTAATGTCGGTGCACCACAGGTTGCCTACCGCGAAACCGTTCGCAAGACGGTCTCGGCAGAAGGCAAGTTTATTCGCCAAAGTGGTGGTAAGGGTCAATACGGTCACGTTGTGATTGAGTTGAAGCCAGGGGAAGCCGGTAGCGGTTTTGAATTTGTCTCTAAAATCGTTGGCGGTTCTATCCCGAAAGAGTTCATTTCTCCTGCTGAGCAGGGAATGAAAGAAGCCTGTGAGTCCGGGATTCTAGCGGGATATCCTCTTATTGATGTCAAAGCGACATTACTCGATGGGTCTTACCACGATGTAGACTCTTCAGAAATGGCTTTTAAGATCGCTGGATCAATGGCAATTCGGAATGCTGTACTGAAGGCTTCTCCGGTACTATTAGAGCCAATGATGAAGGTTGAGGTTGAAGTGCCTGAAGACTTCCTGGGAGATGTCATGGGTGACCTCAACTCCCGCCGGGGTCAAATTGAAGGCATGGGATCTGAAGAGGGTATTGCCAAAGTCACTGCGAAAGTTCCACTAGCAGAGATGTTTGGCTATGCTACAGATATCCGGTCTAAGACTCAAGGTCGGGGTATCTTCTCGATGGAATTTAGCCAATACGAGGAGGTACCTCGTAACGTGGCTGAAGCCATCATCGCTAAGAGCAAAGGGAACGCATAAATAGGAAAAGGAAGACGTAATTCATGGCACGCGCAAAGTTTGAAAGAAATAAACCTCACGTCAACATTGGTACGATCGGTCACGTAGACCATGGTAAAACGACCCTGACTGCTGCCATCACCATGTCTCTAGCAGCAATGGGACGGGCAAAAGCCAGAAAGTATGCCGATATTGACGCAGCACCTGAGGAAAAAGCTCGGGGAATCACGATCAATACGGCTCACGTGGAGTACGAAACGGAAGATCGTCACTACGCCCACGTAGACTGCCCCGGACATGCTGACTATGTGAAGAACATGATCACCGGTGCAGCTCAGATGGACGGAGCAATCCTCGTCGTATCTGCCGCTGATGGTCCAATGCCCCAAACCAAGGAGCACATCCTCTTGGCTCGGCAGGTTGGTGTTCCTAACATCGTTGTCTTCCTAAACAAGCAAGACATGGTGGATGACGAAGAACTGCTAGAGCTTGTGGAACTGGAAGTCCGCGAACTGCTGAACGACTACGACTTCGATGGCGACAGCATTCCCATCGTTGCTGGATCAGCTTTGCAGGCAGTAGAAGCGATGACCGCCAGCCCCACCCTCAAAAGAGGCGAAAACGAGTGGGTAGATAAGATCTACAAACTCATGGAAGAGGTAGACGCTTACATCCCAACCCCAGAGCGTGATATCGATAAGCCTTTCCTGATGGCAGTAGAAGATGTATTCTCAATCACGGGTCGGGGTACAGTTGCCACGGGTCGGATCGAGCGGGGTAAGGTCAAAGTTGGTGAGACCGTCGAACTAGTTGGCATCAGAGATACACGCAGCACAACGGTGACGGGCGTGGAAATGTTCCAGAAGATCCTGGATGAAGGGATGGCTGGTGACAACGTTGGGGTGCTGCTTCGGGGTATCCAAAAAGCTGACATTGAGCGCGGCATGGTTATTGCCAAACCGGGCTCCATTACCCCTCATACTCAATTTGAGTCTGAGGTGTACGTCCTGAAGAAAGAAGAAGGTGGGCGTCACACTCCCTTCTTCTCCGGATACCGCCCTCAATTCTACGTTCGCACCACGGATGTTACTGGTACTATCAGTGCATTTACCTCGGATGACGGCACGCTCGCCGAAATGGTGATGCCGGGCGATCGCATCAAAATGACAGTAGAACTAATTAGCCCTATTGCCATTGAACAAGGAATGCGCTTCGCTATCCGTGAGGGTGGTCGTACCATCGGTGCGGGTGTTGTTTCCAAAATTCTGAAGTAGTGTTCTAGTTGATTAAACAGGAGCAGAGAGGCAAAAGCTTTTCTGCTCCTGGTTTTGTCTGTGACTTTCTAAAAAGAAGCTATGTAGGAGCAAATAGGTTGCTGCTCCTTTTTTTGAGCTTCGATATACCGTTCAGTACAAATTTTGCAATCTCTCTCTTGAACCTGGAAAACTAAAAAAATGGCCACGATTCAGCAGCAAAAAATTCGGATTCGTCTCAAAGCTTTCGATCGGCGACTACTTGATACCTCTTGTGAAAAAATTGTTGATACTGCCAACCGCACAAACGCTACGGCGATTGGTCCTATTCCTCTACCAACCCGACGTCGCATCTACTGTTTGTTGAGATCGCCTCACGTGGACAAGGATGCTCGGGAACACTTTGAAACCCGTACCCACCGCCGGATTATCGATATTTACCAGCCTTCTTCTAAAACAATTGATGCTCTGATGAAGCTGGATTTGCCTGCGGGTGTTGATATCGAAGTCAAACTGTAAGGCTCAAAGCTATAAAATCCACCAGGATGCCAGGGTTGACAAAAAAAGCTTTCCTGGCATTACAACATGGCGATCGCCAAAAGAATGTCTCCTCACCTCCTAATTCTTGAGTGCTGAGGAGTTTTTACTTGATGGCTAAACTCAGTCTCTATTGCCGGAGTCCGCCTATTCTCCTTATAGAAATCCGCTACAGTAGGTAATAAGCGCAGTTACCGTTCTTTACCCTCCAATGGCATCTTCTTCCTCAATTGCTGTGAGAGAACTTCCCTTATTTCCACTCCCTGATGTGGTTCTCTTTCCTGGACGCCCTCTCCCCTTACACATTTTTGAGTTTCGCTACCGAATCATGATGAACACGATTCTGGAGAGCGATCGCCGTTTTGGGGTGCTGATGTTCGATCCGATTCAAGGTCAACCTGCCTCTGTTGGCTGTTGCGCGGAAATTATTCACTTCCAGCGCCTACCTGACGACCGCATGAAAGTTTTGACCTTGGGTCAGCAACGGTTTCGCGTGCTGGAATACGTGCGTGAAAAGCCCTACCGCGTCGGACTAGTTGAGTGGATCGAAGACAAGCCGCCAGAGAAAGATTTGCGGACAATGGCACACGGTGTTGAACAACTCCTCCGTGATGTGGTGCGACTTTCTGCCAAGCTGACTGACCAAAAAATTGAATTACCAGAAGACCTACCCAGTTTGCCGATTGAGTTATCTTACTGGGTGGCTAGCAATCTCTACGGTGTCGCGGCAGAACAACAAGCACTGCTGGAAATGCAGGATACAGCGGCTCGTTTGGAGCGGGAAGCAGAAATTCTTACTTCAACCCGCAATCATTTAGCCGCCCGCACCGTTCTTAAGGATGCCTTTGACTAACGTAATGTCTTAAAACTTGTCAGTTTGCTGAATGCCAGACTGTAGCGGATTCAACTCAAGTGGACTGTAAGCATAAAACTATCTTTCTCTATACGGATCGCCTCCTAGGTTTTGGAAACAAGGGGCGAATTAATCGGTAACACATTGTAGCTACCAAAAATTTTCAGGACTTCCGTATAGGGTACTAACTCAGCCAGTGCTGCCTGTACTGAGGCTTGGCTGGCATCAGCTTCCAAATCCATAAAGAACAGGTACTCACCCAGCGATCGCTTCGTCGGACGAGATTCAATACGATTAAGATTAATTTCCCGACTTGCAAAGATTTGTAGCGGTTTAACCAACGCTCCAGGAACATTGGCAGGGACGCTAAAAGCAAGGGAAGTGTGACTACCACCCGTAGAAGGTTGCTTCCCTAGCACCCAAAACCTAGTGCAGTTATCAGGATAGTCATTAATCGCCAATGCTAGGATTGGCAGGTTGTAAAGCATTGCGGCTCGTTCCGAGGCGATCGCCCCAGCAGTTAAGTCTCGATCTAAATACTGCAGCGCTTCTGTCGTCGAGTTAGTCGGCACCAATTGTATATTCTTAAGAAACTTCTCTAACCATCCCTGACATTGAGCCAGAGCCTGGGGATGGGAATAAACCGTCTGGATCTTGTCTAAATCGGTAGCTCGTGACAGTAAAGTGTGAGTAACGGGCAGAACTAGTGCTTGTTGAATGTGTAGCCGATCCAATTGCCACAAACAATCCAACGTCACGGCAACACTGCCTTCAATCGAGTTTTCCACGGGCACCACAGCCAGATGAGCCTCGCCTTGAGCCACAGAGCGTAATGTTTGGGCAATGCTGGGGCAAGGACACAGCAACGCCTCGCGATCGCTATTTTCAGCCATCCAGGTGGCGTAGGCTAATGCTGCGGCTTCTGTATAAGTGCCAGGGGGCCCCAGATATGCAATTGATACTGACATAAATCACCCGCCCTTTATTCAACCATTTTTAACCGTTGGGAGCGACAAGGTGTTATGTTTGCCCCTAACTACCTGTTTTAACAGAGGTAGCTACTCGCTGGGGGAGCTGAACTCATTCACTAACTACCGTTTGTGAGTGTTGAGCAATAACAGGCTGGATCACAAGACATACCTCACCCAGTCAGAATCAACCAGATTCAGTCTACTTCAACTTGTGACTTGGGAAAGAGCCGTTGTTTTTGTTAAAGTTTGTCGAATTAGTGTAAAGATATATTAAAGAGGATTTAAGCTGAGAATAGCCCTCAACTTCTGTGAACCTAGTAGAGCTTACCCTGTTCCCAGAGCTAACTGAAGAAAAGTTTTGATTTCCTTGAAAATCGTTTGAGTTCCGAGGTTTTAGGTCAGTTATCAGGCAAATGTTTTCATCATTAGTGGTGGAGTTTCTGTGTTTGGGGATAGGCTGGTCAACCTGCTCAAAGCTAAAGTCACTTGAACTATCTGCTCAAGTTCTTAAAAAATCTAAATTAATAAGCCAGAAACGTGTAAATAATCGTTTCTATTTTTTCTTTATGAATACCGAGTTCTTTGCTTCCCAATCTGTAGAAATTGAGGTTCCTGAGCAACCCGTGCCAATCCAGCATTACTTGCGCCAACCTCAACGTCTAGTACGAGCGATCGCCGAAGAAAGCCAGATGGAGCAGCTCGCTCAGGATCGCTTTCGCCTAAAAATGCGCCCACTGGACTTTCTGTCGCTAAACATTCAGCCAATCGCCGAGCTAAAAGTTTGGGCAGATGCTGATGGTACTGTCCACCTCACCTCTGTGGGTTGTAAAATTCAAGGCTTTGACTACATCAATGAACGCTTTACCCTTGATTTGCAAGGGAAACTTTATCCCTACCAAAGTAACGGCGTTACTCAGCTGAGAGGACGAGCAAATTTGAGTGTGAGTGTTGACATACCCCTACCTTTTTCCCTCACTCCCAAACCGATTATAGAAACGACAGGTAATGGCTTACTGAAGAGCGTTTTGCTAAGAATTAAGCAGAAATTGCTGCATCAGCTCCTGTCAGATTATCGTCAGTGGGCAAGCAGCGATGTACAAGCCCAACAGACACAGACTCAGATGTCTCCAGCCGACAATCCCACGATTTAAGTCACTGGAGTCAGGGAGAGGTCTTCCACTCCCCTCTCGCCGGAACTCCTTCAACGTGCAGTTTAGTTTTTCCCTACCCGACAGGGACTGAAAGTCATCCTGTGTAAGCGGGAGGGCCCAGATTTTTGCAGCGCGAGGCGATGTCGCTCCGTGCCATATCCTTTGTTATTAACCAAGTCATAATCAGGATATTTGGTAGCCAAACGCACAATCAATTCATCGCGCCATACCTTGGCAACAACACTGGCGGCAGCAATAATTGGCGATCGCTGATCGCCTTTAATCATTGTTCGTTGGAGTATCGCTAAATCGGGTAAGGACTGCTTCCCATCCACCAAACAAAGGCTTGGCTGCACCTTTAGCTTCAAAACAGCCCGTTTCATCGCTAAGAGTGAAGCCTGCAAAATATTGATCGTGTCTATTTCACCCGAAGTGGCATAACCAATTGCCCAGTCGATGGCTAAAGATTGGATACAGGTTGCTAATCGTAGGCGTTGCCGATGAGACAGTTGTTTACTATCTTTGACTCCTGCCGCAGAAATTTGTGGCAGGGCAGACGGGGGTAAAATTACGGCTGCTGCCACAACGGGACCAAATAAAGCACCGCGCCCAACTTCATCGATTCCCACAACAAGTCCAGAAGCATAGGTAAACTCAGGCAACTCACAAAAATCTAGTGGCTGCTTTTTTGCCTGAGTCATTTTGATTGCTATTTGTTCTTGCTGTGCCGCTCTAGTCTCGGTGCTTTCTTGGCTTCCCACTTTACTAACTAATGTTGATCAATCTTCCGCATCCGTCGTTTCCGTTGCTGAAGAGCGGCGGCGGCGACGGCGAACCACAGGAGGGTTGTTATCGGATTCATCCTGAGAGTTGGATTCACCCTGAATTGAATCTGTTGATAGTTCTGGAGTTGGTGCTGTAGTTGCTGCACTTACTAATACCGCCTCAGCGTCTTCTGGCTGCTCTGAGAAGGACAAAGCATCAGACGACAATTCAGTAGAAGTAGAAGTATTGTTTTCTGTCTTGGGTGAAGTTGCTTCTCCGGGAAGGACTACTGAGAGAATTATCGATTTAGGATTTTTGATTTCTCGATCGAGCTTCACTAGAGGAGAAATGCCCATCAAAGCATAAACATCCTGCTCTTCAGAAGTCATTTCCACTGAAATCACTTCCGGTGGTTCGCTCATCTGTTCAGACTTGACGAGTTGCGGTTTAGTGCGTTCGTTGCGCTCTACTCGTTCTACTCGTTCTACTCGTTCTACTGGTACTACTCGCTCTACTGGTACTACGGCTTCTTCGTCATTGACTGTCTGTTCTGACTTGAGCTGAGGGGCAGAAACTGGACGGGGGGTTTCTTTGGTATTGATTTCTTCCTTCGACGTTACTTCATCCAGCCGACGATGACTGCGGCGGCGGCGACGATTGGTATTACCATTTGCCCGCTCTTGATAGCTAGGGTGATTGACAAGGTCAGCGTCTTCTAAGTCGTTGAAGGCATTAAAGTCGAAGCTTTCATCTTCAGCTTCAACAGGCAATTGTTCCTTTAACAAACTGGGGAGGGGTGTAGGCTCTACAACCTCCCGAACCAGGCGCTCTGACTCACCGGGAAGACATACCAAATGACCCAACCCGCTGCAGGTGGGGCAAGTTTGACCAAACAACTCGTAGAGATTTTGTCCTTGGCGTTTGCGAGTGAGTTCGACTAAACCAAGTTCTGAAAGTTGAGCAATCTGTGGTCGAGATTTATCTCCCTTGAGGGCTTTATTGAAATGCTCCAGTACCTGCAACTGATCCCGTCGCGCGTCCATGTCAATGAAATCGACGATGATTACACCGGCTAGGTTACGCAGACGTAACTGGCGGGCAATTTCTGTGGCTGCTTCACAGTTTGTCCAGAGGACGGTTTCTCGGGCAGTGGCGGAACGTGTAAAGGAGCCAGAGTTAACGTCAATGACAGTCAAAGCTTCCGTCGGCTCAATGATGATGTAGCCGCCAGACGGTAGATCGACTCTCGGTTTTAGGGCTTCTCGAATCGCAGCGTTGACGCGGAAGTAATCAAGAATTGGCAGGCGATCGCGGTGATGATCGATCAATACACCTTCCGGTGAACGACCGCCACTCCAGCTCATTAGATGTTGCTTCACTCGCTTCAACCCGGTGTGGGAGTCTACCACGATGCGATTGACATCCGCCGTGTACATGTCTCGGAGAACACGCTGAATAAAATCATCGTCGCGGTTGAGCAGGGATGGCGCTCTAGTGGAGTTAGCTTCTTGCTGAATCACTTCCCACTGCTTTTGCAGTGACTCCAAATCTTCGATGATTGCTTCTTCGGCTCTGCCTTCGGCTTCTGTACGTACCAGTAAACCCATGCCAGCAGGCTTGAGCAGAATCGCTAGTGCCCTGAGACGATTGCGCTCATTCTCGTTCTTAATCCGCCGTGACAGATTAACCCCCCGTCCGTAGGGCATCAGCACCAGATAACGACCGGGTAAACTAACATTGCCCGTGAGCCGAGGACCTTTATTTCCTGTCGGCTCTTTCATAATTTGGACTAACACTTTTTGCTGAGGGGTCAGCAGTTCCGTGATGGCACCCGCACTCCGTTTGAGCCGCAAAGGCCCTAAATCGGTAACATGAATAAATCCGTTACGCTCGGAATCTCCAATGTTTACGAACGCCGCATCTATCCCAGGTAAAACATTTTCTACAATACCGAGGTAGATATCACTAACTTGGTGGCTACCAGTGGCGACAACCAGTTCTTGAATTTGATCTTCCCAAAAAACGGCTGCGAGCCGATGTTGCTCCGCGATAATTATTTGCTTTGGCATTCAATTTCCTCAAAACTTGGCAGGAGGTGTAGGTATCTGTGCCGCTTACCTCTCACTTCTGCACCGAATCAATAAATTTATCAGCGAAAACCCCTTGCTCTACATCAACAAGAGAACTTACTAGTGACCCAGTTGGAACTGAAAACCTATCCAAACAGTAAAAACCGGGTTGTATGTCTTGTTAAGCCGAAGAAAGTAAAGCATCGGGTGAGATTCTTTGCACTTCGTTCACCATGACATAGATGAGATTTTTCGGATAGGTTCTTAATGCAACTGACACTGCATACGAAGGATCAACACTGCCCTGATGCAATTAGTAACCAATGGCATACCCTTTGACAAAGGGTAGGGGTTGGATGCTTGTAAAGCTTGGGTAGAAAGTCTAAAAGAGGGCAGTTACGTTTGGCTCCAGACTCTTTCACAGATGTAGCAAGCCGAGGTCGCCTCAATTCGCAACCGCTCCTATTGAGATGTATTATATCGTGCTGTCTCCCAGATGCCACTCAACTTGTAGGGGGAGTTGCTATGGGGCTGTCTGGGAGTTGCGTCATTTTCAGCAGCTTGGTTAATAGGGCAGAGGAGCGCTGATCAGGAATTCTTGGCTTTTCCTAGCCTAGCAACAAGGAGCAGTTATTAATCAGGTTGAAGAGCATCGCCCAAGGCGATCGCGTTGGGGTCAAAACAATGAAGTCACTGAGTCAGGATAGATTTCAGCCTTCAGCCTTTGCTCTAAGGCAAAAAAAAGGGATGAGGTGACTCATCCCTAGGTACAGGTTAATTAAAACTGACGGTAGCTGCTATCAGCTAATCCCTCAGACAATTACAACACAGGAACGTATTGCTCCTTTTCAGGAACATTGGTGTATTCAGAAACAATTTGGCGGAACTCTTCACCGTCAATGGTTTCCTTCTCAATCAACAGATCGACCAACCGATCGATCGCGGTGCGATTTTCCCGGATAATTCGTCGTGCATCTTGGTGGCAATGTTCAACAATTACGTGCACTTGACCGTCAATCCGAGCCGCAATTTCTTCAGAATACTCAGCTCTCGACATCGCCGCGCCGCCCAGGAAGACTTCTCCTGATTGGCTTTCCAAGGACATTGGGCCTAAGTCACTCATCCCAAAGCGCGTCACCATTTGCCGAGCCATTGAGGTCACTTGTTGTAGGTCGCCACCTGCACCCGTGGTGACTTCGGAGTAACCAAAAATTTCTTCTTCTGCCGCTCGACCTCCCAAGGCTCCCGTGATGCGAGCTTTGAGTTGACCTCTGGTGATCAAACCTTGCTCTTCGTTAGGAGTAAACCAAGTCAGACCTTGTGCTTGTCCGCGTGGGATAAGGGTGACTTTTTGTACAGGGTCGTGGTCTTTGACCAGCGTACCAATGATCGCGTGTCCGACTTCGTGATAAGCAATTAAGCGCTTGCTCTTGCTATCTACCAAGGGAGTACCTTCCATCCCCGCCACCACACGGTCAACCGCGTCGTTGACTTCCATCATCGTAATCGCCTCCTTGCGACGACGCGCCGTCAGGATGGCCGCTTCGTTGAGGAGGTTAGCCAAGTCCGCCCCTGTGAAACCTGGGGTACGACGGGCGATCGCTTCTAAGGATACTTCGGGAGCCAGTTTCTTGTTGCGAGCATGAACTTCCAAAATTCCCACCCGTCCTTTCAAGTCTGGTGCATCCACCATCACCTGACGGTCAAAGCGTCCCGGACGCAGCAACGCGGTATCTAAGACATCGGGGCGG